>Ga0222622_10000544_pt1 | contig 14171 bp, 15 predicted proteins | sample PLM2_5_b1metaG_FD_177335 | JGI IMG/M metagenome (GOLD analysis project Ga0222622, IMG submission 177335) | Groundwater sediment microbial communities from an aquifer in East River, Colorado, USA - PLM2_5_b1 | ecosystem: Environmental > Terrestrial > Soil > Riparian zone | place: USA: East... | reverse complement strand
CACTCGGTCGACGTCCGCCACGTTGCCCAGCGGCTCGCTGCCGGAAACGGCGGCTACGAGATCGTCCACGAGTCCCCCGGCGTGGAGGTCGGCGTCTACGTGCTCGTCGCTCCCGAGCCGGACCGACAGCAACCGCACGAATGGGACGAGATCTATGTCGTCCTCGAGGGACAGGGGGTGCTCGATGTCGAAGGAACCCCGATTCCGCTCGAGGAGGGTGGGGCCGTCTTCGTGCGCGCCGGCGCAGAGCATCGCTTCTCCGCGTATGAGCACTTGGCGGTGGTCGTGCTCTTCGACAAGTCGCAGACCTCGTAAGCGGCGCCTCAGCTGCCGATAATCAAGGCTTGGAGCGACGCGCTCTCGGCCGTGACTCAAGGCTCTCCCGCCAGATGGCGTGGACGATCCTGGGGCTTCTCGTCGTCTACGGAGGGGTCCTCGCCTACCTGACCGCTTTCGCCGTACTGTGGGGGTGGTACGGAGCGCCTGCGCTTGGACTAGCCGCCTTCATCCCGGTCGGACTGGTGCTCGTGGCGCTCGCGCCCTACCGCACTGCACTTCGCTTCGTCGGCGCCGAGATCGTCGAGCCCGTGGAGGAGCCTTCCTTGCACGCGGCCCTCGATCGGCTCTGCGCTCTGGCCGACGTTCCGAAGCCGCGCCTCGCCGTCTCGCCCGCCGACGTCCCCGAGGCCTTCGCGGTCGGGCTCCGACGGAGCCGCTCGGTGATCGTCGTGACGCGCGGCCTGCTCGCGCGGCTCGAGCCGCGCGAAGTCGAGGCCGTCCTCGCCCACGAGCTCGCCCACGTCGTCAACCGTGACGGTGCGGTGATGACGGTCGCGTCGTTCCCGCTCTTCGCCGGCTCGTGGCTCGTCCAGAGGGCACGGGAGAAGCCCGCGCTGCTCCTCGTTCTCTTCTTCGTCTGGCCCTATGCGCTTGCCGCCTGTGTCCTCTACTTCGTCTGCCAGGCGCTCACCCGCAACCTTGCCATCTGCCGGGAGCTCTCTGCCGATCGGGGTGCGGCGATCCTGACCGGCTCGCCCGAGGCGCTTGCAAGTGCCCTGCAGAAGCTCACCGGAGCGCTCCCGCTCATCCCGAAGGAGGACTTGCGGCGAGCAGTTCCGCTGAACGCCCTCCTAATCGTCGGCGTCGATCCGCTCCAGCGGGCTCACCCACCTGTGCAGGAGCGCATTTCGCAGCTCGCTGCGATCGGTCGGGAGGAAGGGCGAGCCGCACCGCCTTCCAGCCGTTCTCCCGTCGCGCTCGCGGCCGTGGTCTTCCTGGCGGTCTTCGCCGGAATGCTGGTTCTCTTCATGCGCATGTAGCGCCTGCTAGTCTCATACATATGTATTTGACTCTTAGATGGTCGTGAGAGGTCATCGAGGTCGAAGGCCACGGTCGCGTGCCTTCGTCCGCCCCGGTCACTGGGCGGTCCGGGCGCGCGTCGAGCGCTTCATCGAGCCGGCGCTCCTCCTGCTCCTGCGCGAGCGGCCCATGCACGGCTACGAGCTGATCGAGCGGCTTCCCGAGGTCGCCGGGGACGAGACCCGAATCGACGTCGGGAACCTCTACCGGGTGCTTCGGGCGCTCGAGGAGGAAGGGATCGTCAAGTCTGAGTGGAGCGCCGAGCTGCCAGGACCGGCCAAGCGCACTTACGAATTGACCGACTCAGGACGCCGTCTGCTCGACCGCTGGGCCGAATCGCTGCGCGGGGCGCAGGGCGTCATCGCGGGATTCATAGAACGCTACGAGAACGGCGAGGGGAGGTGAACGCATGCACCGTCGTCGCCATCGACACTCGGGGTGCGGGCCTGGCTTCGGCCGCCGCGTCCCGAACCGCGAGGAGTGGCTTAGCCGCCTCGAGGAGTACCAAAAGGACCTGGAGCAGGAAGTGGCGGACGTCGCGGACCTCATCCGCCGCCTGAAGGAGGAGAAGGCCGAAACCGCCACGGTGTAAGCGAGCGCTCAGGCGAGCGGGATGAGGCGGGTCCCGCTCGCCTTGAAGCTCGCGACGACCTCCTCGCCCGGCGCGAGGCCCAGGCGCGCTGCCGACTCGGCCGTGATCTCGGCGGTCAGCGGCCCGACGCGGATCCGCATGCGGTTGGCGACCGGCACGAGGCTCTCGATCGCCCCGCGCACGTGGTTCTGCATCGAGTCGAGGGGCATGGAGCGGGCGATCCCGACCTCCCACGGGTGGATGACCGCCCCGACCTGCCCACTCAGCTGGTCGGTCGAGACGATCAGCGTCCCGTCGGCGAGGATGACCTCGGTGAGGCCGTCGCCGGCCGCGCGGGCTCGGCCTGGCAAGAGGTTCGCCCCGGTGAAGTCGGCGACGAAGGGCGTCGTCGGCGCGGCCACGAGCTCCGCGGCCGTTCCCGATTGGATCAGCTTGCCGTCAACGAGGACGCCGATCGTGTCCGTCAGCGCAGCCGCGTCCTCGAAGCTGTGCGTGACGACGAGGGTCGGGAGCGCCAGGCCCTCGAGAATCCCGCGCAACTCGCCGCGGACGCGCGCCCGCGTGTGGGCGTCGAGGGCCGCGAGCGGCTCGTCCAGAAGGAGGACGCCTGGGTTTCGCGCGAGCGCGCGCGCGAGAGCCACGCGCTGGCGCTCGCCCCCTGAGAGCTCTCCCGGCTTGAGCCGGGCAAGCGGCTCGATGCCGAAGCGGGTGAGGAGCTCGCCGGCCTGCCCGCCTCCGTAGGCCACGTTGTCGGCCACCGTCATGTGCGGGAAGAGCGCGTAGTCCTGGAAGACGAGGCCGACCGACCGCTCCTCCGGCGTGCAGTCGACGTGCGATGCCGAGTCGAACCAGACCTCCCCGCCGAGCGCGATCCGGCCCGAGTCGGGCCGGGCGAGGCCCGCGATCGTCCGCAGCACGGTCGTCTTCCCCGCGCCGGAGGGGCCCGCGAGGGCGACCACCCCGTCGACGTCGAGCGCTAGCTCGAGTCGGTACGAGCGGAGGGAGCGAGCGAGATCAACGTGAAGCGTGTCCATGAAGGCAGAAGCTTGACGGTCAGGAGCACGGCGACGCTGACGACGACCAGGAAGGCGCCGAGAGCAAGCGCGACGTCGAAGTCGAGATCGAGCTGGGCGTAGATCGCGAGCGGGAGGGTCTGGGTCACGCCCTGCAGGCTCCCCGCGAACATGATCGTGGCGCCGAACTCGCCGAGCCCGCGCGCGAACGCAAGCGCGGACGCCGCCGAGAGCCCGCCCGCGGCGAGCGGAAGGGCGACGCGGAAGAACGTCCGCCGCGGTCCCGCCCCAAGCGTCCGCGAGGCCTCGATCAGCCTCGGGTCGACCGCCTCGAAAGCAGAGATGCCCAGCCGCACATAAAAGGGGCTGGAGACGAAGATCACCGCCAGCACGACGGCCGCCTGCGTGAACGGAATGGAGATCCCGGCCGCGTCGAGCGTGCCGCCGAGCAGGCCTGCCCGGCCGAACGCGGCGAAGAGCGCGATTCCTGCCACCGCGGGGGGGAGGACGAGCGGCAGCTCGATCATCGTCAGCACGGCGGCTCGGCCGCGGAAGCGCTTGGTGGCGATGAAGTACGCGGCGGGCGTTCCGAAGAGGAGGACGATGGCGTGCGCTACCAGGCTCGTCTTCAGGCTCACGATCAGGGCGTCGACGGCGACTTCGCTCGTGAGCTGTGAGACCAGGTCTCCGGGCGGGATGCGCAGGAAGAGCGCGACCACCGGGACGAGCAGGAAGGCGAGGACAAGCCCGGCCGAGACGGCGAGGAGGACTTCGAAAGGCCGTCTCAAGGTGGTCCGAACCCGGCCGCCGCCAGTGTGGCCTGGCCCTGCTCTCCGAGGACTTGCTCGACGAACGCGTGCGCGGCGTCGTGATGTTGCGCGTCCTTGACGACGGCGATTTCGTACTTCACCTCCGCCTGCGCCTCCGCCGGCAGCTCGATCGCCGTGACCTTGTCGGCGACCGGCTTCACGTCGGTGACGTAGACGAAGCCAGCGTCGGCCTCGCCGAGCGAGACCTTGCCGACCACGCCCTTGACGTCGTCCTCCTCGCTCACGACCTGGTCGAGGACGTCGCTCGCGCCCATGTTCTCGAGCACGGTGCGCGTGTAGTCGCCGATCGGGACTCCCTCGGCGCCGATCACGAGCTTGACGCCCTTCTTCCGGAGGTCGTCGACGGACTCGATCCCTGCCGGGTTCCCCTTCGGGACGATGAGGACGAGCCGGTTGGTCGCGAAGACCTCCGGCTTGTCGACGAGGCCTTCTGCGTAGAGCTCGTCCGGGTACTTCGGGCTCGCAGCCGCATACACGTCGGCGGGCGCGCCCTCCCTGATCTGGGTCGCCAGGTCGTCCGACCCCGCGAAGTTGTAGGTCGCTTCCGGGTCGATCTTGGGGAAGACCTCGGGGAGGGAGGAGGCGGCGAAGACGGTCGCCTGCTCGTTCGAGTCCCCGCCGCCCGTCCCGCTGCCACCGCAGCCGGTGAGCGCCGCGAGGATCGCAAGCGCGAGCGCAGCCCGCGTCATCGCTCGACGAGCACCGAGGTCGCCTTGACCAGAGCGGTCGCGTCCTGTCCCGGGGCAAGCTCCAGCTCCTCGGCGGCCTCGCGGGTGATGACGGCGACGACGCGCGCCGGCGCGGTCGTCTCGAGCTCCACCTGGGCGAGGAGGCCGTCGATCTTCACCGCGCGCACGATGCCGCGGAACCGGTTGCGTGCCGAGAGGTCGTGATGGCCGTCATCCCCCAGGAGCCGGTCCACCTCCGCCTTCGGCACGCGACGGCGGTTCGCCGCATCTCGTTCGGTCTTGATCCGGCCGCCTCTGTCCCAGCGGCGCAGCGTGTCGAGGCTGATCCCGAGAGTACGCGCGGCCTCCGAGGCGGAAAGAGTCTGCCTAGGCATTACCTAAGCACCCTACCACCTATCATTGACGCGCATGTTCTTCCGCCAAGTGCTGCACGAGGACCTCGGCTGCGCCTCGTACCTCGTCGCCGACGGCGGCGAGGCGGCTGTGATCGACCCTAAGTGGGATGTCGAGGACTACCTCGCCCTCGCCGACGAGCACGGGTTTGCGATCACTCACATCCTCGAGACCCACAACCACGCCGACCACGTCTCAGGGAAGGGCCGCCTGCAGAAGGCGACCGGGGCACAAGTCCGCGTTCCGGCCGCGGCCGGCGTCGCCTTCGAGCACGAGCCCATGGCGGACGGGGACTCGGTCACCGTCGGCGATGTCACGATCAGCGCGCTCGCGACCCCGGGTCACCGGCCCGAGCACACGGCGTACGTGATCTCGGACGCGGCGAGGGGCGGCGAGGCCGGGCTCGTGGTCACCGGGGATTCGCTCTTCGTCGGCGACGTCGCCCGCCCGGATCTCGCCGTCGAGCCGAAAGAGGGAGCGCGGGAGCTCTACGCCTCCCTGCATCGCCTCCTCGAGCTGGACGACTTCGCCGAGGCGTGGCCGGGCCATATCGGCGGCTCCCTCTGCGGCGGGGCCGGCATGAGCGAGAAGCCCGGCACGACGATTGGATTCGAGCGTCGCTTCAACCGGCTGCTTCGGCTGGAAGGCGAGCAGGAGTTCGTGAACGAGCTCACCGGCCACCTCGCGGCCCAGCCTCCGAACTTCAAGCGCATCGTCGAGCTCAACAAGGGCGCTCTTCTCACCGAGGCCGCAGTCGTCGAACCACTCGCGCCCGCGCGCGTGAAGGAGATGCTCGACGAGGGCGTGCTGCTCCTCGACGGGCGGGCGCCGCGCGAGTTCGACGCCGAGCACGTCCCCGGGTCGGTCAACGTGACGATGACCAGGTCGTCGGTGGGGACGCGCGCCGCCTGGATTGCCGACCCCGAGGAGAGCGTCGTCCTAAACACGGCGACGGAGGACGAGGCGCGCCGCCTGGCGCGGGTGCTCGAGGCGGTCGGCTTCCGCAAGCTGGCCGGCTTCCTCGCCGGCGGGACGACCGCCTGGCGCGAGGCAGGCTTCGAGACCGGCTCGACCGCCGCGGTCGACATCCCGGGGCTGGCCGAGCAGATCCGCCGCGAGGAGGTGCGGGTGCTCGACGTGCGCGAGGACGACGAGTGGGACGAAAGCCACGTTCCCGGCTCGCTCCACATCCCCTTCCACGAGCTCCGCGACGGCCTTCCGGCAGAGCTCGAGAACGGGGGCAAGCCGCTGGCGATCGTTTGTTCGGCCGGAAACCGCAGCTCGATCGCGGCGTCGCTCCTCAAGCGCGCTGGGCTCGAGGGCGTCGAGCACGTCGCCGACGGAGGCGTGGAAGACCTCCGAGACGAAGGGATCGAGCTCGTCGAAGGGAAGTGAGAACGGCTCTAAGCTGCGGCTTCGCCCTGCTACACTCCTGACCGCGGGGCGGCGTAGCTCAGTTGGTTAGAGCAGCGGAATCATAATCCGCGTGTCGGAGGTTCGAGTCCTCCCGCCGCTACCTCTCAGGGGACCCGAAGAGACAAAGGAACGACATTGGCAACAGGAGTACGAGTAGCGATCACGCTTGCGTGCACGGAGTGCAAGCGGCGTAACTATCAGACGCAGAAGTCGAAGCGGAACACGCCCGACCGCTTCGAGTCGAAGAAGTACTGCCGCTGGTGCGGCTCACACACTCTGCACAGAGAGACCCGCTGACCTGAAATGGCCCGCCAGCCCCGCACGCGCCGCCGGCGCGACAACTTCCAGGCTCCTGCAGAGCGCGCCCGCCAGCGTCGCCGGGAGATCAAGCCTGTCGGGCAGCCGAAGAGCCAGACCGGAGCGCGCCGCGAGCGCCGCGGCGGCTTTCGCGGTTTCGTCGCGGAGTCGATCGGCGAGCTCAAGAAGGTCGAGTGGCCCACTAAGCGCCAGCTCTTCACCGCGACGATCGTGGTCATCATCGCGGTCGCCGTGGTCGGGGCCTACCTCTGGATCGCCGACCTGGCGATCTCGCATTTCGTGAAAAACGTCCTCCTCAACCTCTAAGGCGCTCTCACATGTTCCGCTGGTACGTGATCAACACCTACTCAGGGCACGAGAACAAGGTCAAGGCCAATCTCGAGCATCGCATCGTGTCCATGAACCAGACCCCGCGCTTTCGACGCGTCATCGTCCCGACCGAGCAGGTCGTTGAGACGAAGGACGGCCAGAAGGTGCAGACCGAGAAGCGTGTGCTTCCGGGCTATGTGCTCGTGAACATGGACATGTCTGACGAGGCGTGGACCGTTGTGAAGAACACCCCCGGCGTGACCGGCTTCGTCGGGTCCGGCACGAAGCCCGTGCCGCTTTCCCAGCCCGAGGTCGACCGAATCCTGCACACCGCGACCGCCGGCGCCGAGCGCCCGCGCGCGCTCGCGGACTTCGAGCTCGGCGAGTCGGTCAAGGTAACCTCCGGCCCGCTCTCCGACTTCGACGGCGAGATCGTCGACGTCAACGGCGACCAGCAGAAGCTCAAGGTGCTCGTGAACATCTTCGAGCGCCAGGTCCCCGTAGAGCTCTCCTTCGACCAGGTGAAGAAACTGGATTAGACATGGCAAAGAAAGTCCTGACACTCATCAAGCTCCAGATCCCCGGCGGGCAGGCCAACCCGGCTCCGCCCGTGGGCCCTGCGCTCGGCCAGCACGGCGTCAACATCATGGAGTTCTGCAAGGCGTTCAACGCACAGACCGCTCAGGCGGGCGGGCGCATCACGCCGGTCGAGATCACGGTCTACGAGGACCGCTCGTTCACGTTCATCACGAAGACCCCGCCGGCGGCCGTCCTCATCAAGGAGGCCCTCGGAATCCCGAAGGGCTCGGGCGAGCCGAACCGCGAGAAGGTCGGCAGGTTGAATCGCGACCAGATCCGGCATATCGCCGAGACGAAGCTCGAGGATCTGAACGCGCGCGACGTCGATCACGCGATGCGCATCATCGAGGGCACGGCCCGCTCGATGGGAGTGGAGACGCCCGCGTAATGGCTGCCCACGGAAAGCGCTATCGCCAGGCGCGCGCGCCGATCGACCGCGAGCACGCCTACACCCCCGCCGAGGCGGTGAAGCTCCTGAAGGAGGCGCCCGACGCGAAGTTCGACGAGACCGTCGAGGTGCACTTCAACCTCGGGCTCAACGTCCGTCACGCCGACCAGCAGCTCCGCGGGACGCTGATGCTCCCCCACGGGACGGGCAGCGACGTGCGCGTCGCCGTTTTCGCCGAGGGAGAGAAGGCCAAGGAGGCCGAGGAAGCGGGCGCCGACATCGTCGGCTCTGCCGACCTCGCCACGAAGGTCGAAGGCGGATTCGCGGACTTCGACGTTGCGATCGCGACGCCCGACATGATGGGCAACGTCGGGAAGCTCGGCCGGATCCTGGGCCCTCGCGGGCTGATGCCGAACCCCAAGGCGGGCACGGTCACCTTCGACATCGGCAAGGCCGTGCGCGACTCCAAGGCCGGAAAGCTTGAGTACCGCACCGACCGCGGCGCGAACGTGCACCTGACGATCGGCAAGAAGAGCTTCGACGAGCGCGCGCTTCTCGAGAACTACGCCACGGTGATCGAGGAGATCGTCCGCGCCAAGCCGTCCGCGGCCAAGGGCCGCTACATCCGCACGATCACGTTGACAAGTTCGATGGGGCCTGGAATCCACATCGACCCGCAGAAGGTGCGCGGGATCGTCGACGAGATGGAGGAGGCCGCCGTCCCGGCGTAAGCCACCCAGACAGCCCGTCGCCAGAGACAGCCGGCAGCCCCCAGGGGCGTAAGACCTGCCGAGGCGGACGAGGGAGGATCGAAGGATCGCCTCTGCTCGTGCCCGCCCGGAAGGCGGGCGCGATTCGTTTCAAGGAGGTGATTCGATGCTGAAAAGTGAGAAAGAACGCGTTGTCGCAGACCTCGTCGAGCGGCTGCGCGCATCCGACACGCTGTTCGTCGCCGATTACCGGGGCCTGTCGATGCCCGAGATCGACGGCGTCCGCACGGAGGTCCTGAAACACGGGGCCCGGTTCATCGTCGTCAAGAACACGCTCACGAAGCGCGCGGCCGAGGAGGCCGGCGTGCCGGAGCTCATCGAGCTTCTCGACGGCCCGACGGCGATCGCCTTCGTGGACGACGGCGACATGGTCGGCGTGGCGAAGGCGCTGAACGACACGGCGCGCCAGACGCGAATCCTGAGCGTCCGCGGGGGCATCCTGCAAGGGAAGCCGATGAGCGCCGATGAGGTGCGCGAACTCGCGTCGCTCCCGCCCGCCGAGGTGCTGCGCGGGCAGGTGCTGGGCGCGATCGTTGCGCCGCTGAGCGCCATCGCCGCTCTCATCAATGCACCGCTGCAGGACCTCGTCGGGCTGATCGACGCCCGCATCGAGCAGCTGGGCGGCGAGGAGGCTCCGTCGGAGCCCGAAGCCGAAGCCGCACCCGAGCCTGAAGCTGAAGCCGCGCCCGAGCCTGACGAAGAGGCATCCGCGGAGGAAGAGACACCCGAGCCGCCGGCCGCCGAGGCCGAGCAGGCCGAAGAGACATCCGAAGAGACCAAGGAGGAGGAATAGGAATGGCAGCAACTGGAGTCGACAAGGTGTTCGACGAGCTCGGGAAGATGAGCGTTCTCGACCTCGTCGAGCTGAAGAAGAAGATCGAGGAGGAGTGGGGCGTCACGGCCGCCGCTCCGGTGGCCGTTGCCGCGCCCGGCGCTGCCGTTGCCGCTGGCGGCGACGGTGCTGCGGGCGGCGAGGAGCAGTCCGAGTTCGACGTCGTCCTCACGAACGCCGGCGACAAGAAGATCCAGGTGATCAAGGTCGTCCGCGCGATCACGAACCTGGGCCTCAAGGAGGCGAAGGACCTCGTCGACGCGGCGCCGAGCCCGGTCAAGGAGGGCATTGCCCGCGAAGAGGCCGACTCGATCAAGGCCCAGCTCGAAGAGGCAGGCGGCTCGGTCGAAGTGAAATAACCTTCTCGCGGCAAGGGAGGAGCACTGCCTGAAGGGCCGCGGAAACGCGGCCCTTCGTCGTCCTTTCACCCCGCTGGGGGAGGCGCTCCTCCCCCTTCGTGTGGATCTTTGGAGAAAGACCGCATGTTTCCCCGAGACCCGGCATCTACCCGTGTGACGAACCACTCACCCTGTGGAGGCAAGTCTCTGATGAAACTCGGTTTGAAAGCACTCGTCATCGCCCTCGTCGTGGGGCTGGCGGCAGTTCCGGCGGCCTTCGCCAAGAACGGCGGCAACGGACACGGCAAGCCGTCCTGGGCCGGCGTCGGTAAGCCCTCGTGGGCGGGCTCCGGGCACGCAGCTGGGAAAGCCCAACACGAGAAGAAGGCAAAGAAGGAAAAGAAGCCCAAGCACCACGGGGCCGACTCCGCAGCGGATGAAGGTACCTCGTCCGACGGCGGCGCCGACCTCGACGGACTGAACCCCGCCTGGTACTGCAAGACGCTCAGCGACGAGATGACGAAGCTCGAACGCGATTTCGCGGCCATGTTCGGGACGAACCCGAACAACGCGAACGCATTCGGCAAATGCGTCTCCCGGCGCGCGCACGGGGAGGATCTCTCCGACGCGGCCGGTGGAGACGAGGAGCAGCCAAGCTGCGACACGACCGAGCCGCCCGCCACCGACGGCACCGACACCGGGGCCGAGGGCAGCGGGACCGAAACGACAGCTTCGGACGACGAAGCCGCCTCGGACGACGAGGAGACTTCAGACGACGAGGCGAACGGCGACGAGGGCTCGGACGATGCGGCCACCGATCCGGAGGAGTGCGAAAGCGACGACTCCGCCTCGGATGAGCCCGCCGACGAGCTGGATCAAGGCGATGACGAGCAGGGTGAGGACGAGCAGGGTGAAGACGAGGACACCGCCTCGGGCGAGGGCGACTCGAGCGACCTCTCCACGGCGCTTCGCTTCCTCAGGCTCTAGGCGCAGAGAACGACCTCCGACGAGTGAGAGAGGCGCCTCCGGGCGCCTCTCTCGCGTTTTCACCCTCGGCGCGCTATAGTGCAGTTCCGTCAAGGCGGCCACCGCAGGGTTTCCCTTGCGGAGGAGCCGCCTCTTTTGCTACTCTCAAGGGTCGCGCCGCTGTTTGCCGTTTCTGCCTGCAATTTGACGTTCGACCCTGCCTAGAGGGAGGTCTCACTACTTGACCACCAAGGTCGCCGCGCGCCGCGCGCGCAAAAGCTTTTCCCGCCTCAAGCACGTCATCGACCTTCCGAACCTGATCGACATTCAAAAGGCGTCTTTCGACTGGTTCTTGAAGGAAGGCCTCCAGGAGACGATCGACGACATCTCCCCGATCGAGGACTACACCGGAACGCTTGCTGTCGAGTTCGGTGAGTACTGGTTCGGTGAGCCTCAGTTTTCGATCAAGGAGTGCCGCGAGAAGGATCTGACCTACCAGGCCCCGCTCTCGATGAGCATCCGCTTCGTCAACACGGAGACGGGTGAGATCCGCGAGCAGACGGTCTTCATGGGGGACTTCCCGATGATGACCGAGCACGGGACATTCATCATCAATGGAACCGAGCGCGTCATCGTGACGCAGCTCGTCCGCTCGCCGGGCGCCTACCTCATGGAGCCGAAGGATCCGGCGAAGCAGGTCTTCATCGCCAACCTCATGCCGAGCCGCGGCTCCTGGCTCGAGCTCGAGATCGACAAGAAGGGCATCGTCTACGCCCGCATCGACCGGAAGCGCAAGCTCCCGATTACGACGCTGCTCCGCGCGCTCCCGGCGGAGGATCCCTCCACGGGCGCGAAGCTCGACACGTCGACGAACGAGAAGATCCTCGAGCTCTTCGACAACTCGATCTTCATCGCGAACACGCTGGACAAGGACACGACCACCCGTGAAGAGGAGGCCGTGATCGAGGTGTTCAAGAAGCAGCGCCCGGGTGAGCCCCCGACCCTCGACAATGCACGGAACCTCCTCCGCGGACTGTTCTTCGACCCCAAGCGCTATGACCTGACGAAGGTCGGTCGCTACAAGCTGAACCAGCGGCTCGAGGTCGACGTGCCCGACGACGTCCGCGTCCTCACGACGCAGGACATCGTCTCGCTCGTCAAGCGTCTCGTCGACCTCCCGACGAAGCTCGGCGTCGATCCGGAGACGAAGGACTACGCCGCCGATGCGATCACCCTCTCGCGCGAGCCCATCCGGGGCGAGCTCGACGAGTACGAGCACTTCGGCAATCGCCGGCTCCGCACCGTGGGCGAGCTGATCCAGGAGGCGTTCCGGGTCGGTCTCTACCGCATGGAGCGCGTCGTCCGCGAGCGGATGACGACGGAGGACGTCGACACGATCACGCCGCAGACGATCATCAACATCCGGCCGGTCGTGGCCGCTCTGAAGGAGTTCTTCGGCTCCTCGCAGCTCTCGCAGTTCATGGACCAGACGAACTCGCTGGCGGGCCTCACGCACCGCCGGCGCCTCTCCGCGCTCGGCGCGGGCGGACTCACGCGCGAGCGTGCGCCGATCGAGGTCCGGGACGTGCACACCACCCATTACGGGCGCATGTGCCCGATCGAGACCCCGGAGGGCCCGAACATCGGCCTCATGGGCTCGCTCGCCTCCATGGCGACGGTGTCCGAGTTCGGCTTCGTGACGACGCCCTACCGCGTCGTCGAGGGCGGCAAGGTCACCGACAAGATCGTCTACCTGGACGCCTCCGAGGAGGAGAAGTTCGTGATCGCCCAGGCGAACGAGCCCGTGGACGAGAAGACGGGCAAGTTCGCCAACTCCACGGTGCTCTGCCGAGGGCCGGGCGGCGAGCCCGTGCAGGCCGACCCGAAGGCGGTCGCCTACATGGACGTCAACCCGGCGCAGATCGTCTCCGTGGGGACCGCGCTCATCCCGTTCCTCGAGCACAACGACGCGAACCGCGCACTCATGGGCGCGAACATGCAGCGACAGGCAGTGCCGCTCATGATCACCGAGCCCCCACTCATCGGCACCGGCCTGGAATACCGAGCGGCCGTGGACACCGGCGACGTCGTCCTCGCGGAGAACGCGGGTACCGTCGTCGACCTCGACGCCGACCAGATCACGGTGGACACCAAGGAGGGCAAGGAGTCCCACGAGCTCGTGAAGTTCATGCGCTCGAACCAGGGCACCCTCATCCACCAGAAGCCGGTCGTCGGCCTCGGCGACAAGGTCAAGGCGGGCGAGGTGCTCGCCGACGGTAGCTCGACCTCCCAGGGCGAGCTCGCGCTCGGCAAGAACCTGCTCGTCGCGTTCATGCCGTTCGAGGGCTACAACTTCGAGGACGCCATCGTCATCTCCGAGCGGCTCGTGAAGGACGACGTTCTCTCGTCGATCCACATCCACGAGTACGAGATCGACGCCCGCTCGACGAAGCTGGGCGACGAGGAGATCACGCGAGACATCCCGAACCGGTCCGAGGAGTCCCTCAAGGATCTCGACGACCGCGGCGTCGTGCGCATCGGAGCCGAGGTCGGCTCCGGCGACCTGCTCGTCGGAAAGGTGACGCCGAAGGGCGAGACCGAGCTGACCGCAGAGGAGAAGCTCATCCGCGCGATCTTCAAGGAGAAGGCGCGCGAGGTGCGCGACACCTCGCTCAAGGTCCCGCACGGCGAAGGCGGCAAGGTCATCGACGTCAAGACGTTTTCGCGCGAGAACGGCGACGACCTCTCCCCGGGGGTGAACGAGCTCGTCCGCGTCTACGTCGCCAAGAAGCGCAAGATCGCCGAGGGCGACAAGCTCGCCGGACGCCACGGCAACAAGGGCGTCATTGCCCGGATCATCGCCGAGGAGGACATGCCGTTCCTCGAGGACGGCACCCCCGTCGACGTCGTCCTGAACCCGCTCGGCGTGCCGAGCCGGATGAACATCGGCCAGGTGCTCGAAACGCACCTCGGCTGGGCGGCCGCGCACGGCGTCTTCACCGAGGACGGCGAGCCCAACGGTCCGACCCCGGTAGCCTCGTCGGTCTTCGACGGCGCCACCGAGGCGGAGGTCGACCAGGCGCTCATCGACTGGACGAAGCAGAACCCCGACTCGCCGATCAAGTTCCACGTGGACGAAACCCGCCGGCCTGGCCGGCGGTGCTCCGGGAAGTTGCGCCTCTTCAGCGGGCGGACCGGCGAGCCCTTCGACCAGAAGGTGACTGTCGGCTTCATGTACATCCTGAAGCTCTTGCACCTCGTGGACGACAAGATCCACGCGCGCTCGACCGGCCCCTACTCGCTCGTGACGCAGCAGCCCCTGGGCGGCAAGGCCCAGTTCGGCGGCCAGCGCTTCGGCGAGATGGAGGTCTGGGCGCTC
>Ga0222622_10000542_pt1 | contig 14192 bp, 15 predicted proteins | sample PLM2_5_b1metaG_FD_177335 | JGI IMG/M metagenome (GOLD analysis project Ga0222622, IMG submission 177335) | Groundwater sediment microbial communities from an aquifer in East River, Colorado, USA - PLM2_5_b1 | ecosystem: Environmental > Terrestrial > Soil > Riparian zone | place: USA: East... | reverse complement strand
CGATTATCCGGATATTGAGCTGGATAACCGGGTCATCGACGCGCTTTGCATGGAGCTAGTGATCAAGCCTGAAACGTACGACGGACTGCTGCTGCAAAATCTGTATGGCGACATCGTTTCGGATCTCGGCGCCGGTCTCGTCGGCGGGCTTGGCGTTGCGCCCGGCGCCAACATTGGCCTCGAATGCGCCATGTTCGAGGCGGTGCACGGTTCAGCGCCTGATATCGCCGGCAAAAATCTCGCAAATCCGATGGCCATGATTTTGTCAGCCATGATGCTATTACGCTACATAGAAGAAACCGCGGCGGCAACACGCATCGAGCGCGCGGTCGAAACGGTGCTTCGCGAGAAGAAATATGTGACGCGTGATCTCGGCGGCAACGCAGGGACGCGCGAAATGACCAAAGCCATCGTGGACAAACTGAAATAGCGGGACATCAATGAGCAGTGGGAAACGTATAGTAGTCGTGGGCGCCGGCGCGATCGGCGGCTACACGGGCGCCCTGATGGCGCGGGGCGGCGAAGATGTAACGCTCGTCGATCCATGGCCCGAGCACGTCGAATACATCCGCGCCAACGGCATGCAATTGTCCGGACTGACGCCCGCCGAGACGTATTCGATCAAAGTCAACGCGCGCCATATAGGCGACGTGCAGCAATTCGCACGCGAGAAGCCCATTGATATCGCATTCATCAGTGTCAAATCGTACGACACGGAATGGGCGACACACCTGATCAAGCCGTATCTCGCCCCCGGCGGCTATGTCGTATCGCTGCAAAATTGCATCAACGAAGAGCGCATCGCCGCGATTGTGGGCTGGGGCAAAGTGCTCGGCACGATCGTGAGCCTGCTCGCGTCCGAGTGCTATGCGCCAGGCCACGTAAAGCGCACCATGCCGATGGGCGGCGCTCACTACATAACCTATCGCGTCGGCGAAGTGCATGGCCGGATCACCCCTCGCGCCGAAGAAGTCGCGAACATACTCAAGCACGCCGACAGCTCCAAGGTCACGACCAATCTATGGGGCGAACGGTGGTCGAAGCTCGTTATCAACTCGATGCGTAATGGATTGTCTGCAGCCACCGGACTGTCCGGTAACCAGCGGGATACCAGTGAAGGTCCGCGCGATGTTTCGATACGATTGGGCTCGCAGGCCGTGCGCGTAGGGCAGGCGCTCGGCTTCCAACTCGAGAAACTGCAAGTGATGGATGCAGAAACCCTTGCTCGCGCGGGCGAGGGCAGCGCGGACGCAAAAACTGAGATCGTCGACCAGCTGCTCAAGCTTGCAACGACGCGGTCGGAGGAACAGCGGCCGTCGATGGCGCAGGACATCTTCAAGGGCCGGCGCACAGAGACTGATTTCATCAACGGTTTTGTCGCTGCTAAAGGCGAGGAGATTGGCGTGCGCGCACCGCTGCATGCCGCGATGAATGCGCTCGTCAAAAAAGTCGAACGCGGTGACGTCAAACCGACGCCTGATCTTTTGCAAGGACTTTAGGGAAAGCCACTCGAGATGAAACTGATGCGTTACAGCCGTAAAGGCGAAAAGGGATCGCGTGCACGGCTGGGTGTTCTGGTCGGTGATCAGCTCGTCGCCGACCTGCGCGCGGGCTATGCGCGCTACCTGATTGAAGAGATCGGTAACGCCAAAGGTCCGGAGCTGGCGGCGATCTTCCTGCCCGGCTATATCGCGCAGTTCCTGCATGCAGGCGCGCCGGCCTGGGAGGCGTTGTCGGAAGCGTATGGATGGTTGTCGGACCTCGTAAAGTCCGAACCTGCGGCACTCGGTTTGAGCGGTCAGGATTTATTCATTCCGCTGGCTGAATGCCGGCTGTATGCGCCGGTGCGCGGCAGCAAGATTGTTGCGATCGGGCGCAACTATCCGGAGTACACAAAGAATGAAGGCAAGCGTGCCGGCAAGGTGCCGGCGTGTTTTATCAAGGTGCCATCGTCTATCGTCGGACCCGGGCGCGACATTCTGAAACCGCGCGCTACCAAGCAGCTCGATTGCGAGACGGAGCTCGCGATTGTCATCAGCAAGAGATGCAAGAACGTACCGGAAGATAAAGCGTACGATGTCATTGCAGGTTATACGATATTGAACGACATTACGGCGCGCGATGTGGGCGCGATCGAGAAAGAGGCCGGCCATATGCTGCTCGGCAAGACGTTCGATACGTTTGCGCCGATGGGGCCGTGGCTTGTAAGCAAGGTCGAGATCAGCGATCCCATGAATCTGCGCATCCGCACGCGGGTCAATGGTGAAGTGCGCCAGGACGGCACTACTGCCGACATGATTTATTCCATTCCGGAGCTGATTGCTCACGTATCGCAGATGACGCTGATGCCGGGCGATGTGATATCAACGGGTTCGCCGGGCGGCGGCGCGCTGGCTGATCCGGACTGGTACCTCAACGCCGGTGATGTGATCGAATCGGATGTGGAGAAGATCGGAACGCTCGTCAATGCAGTCGTCGACGAGCCGGCGGCCTGACCATCTTCATGGGCTTCGCCGCGGCCTGCCGTTCTGCGCTTGTAATGTCGTAACGATCAGGTGCATGCTCTCGAAACGATGTCGACGAGCGTTTAGGATTTGAACACGTTCTTGCGCCATATCATCCGGCTGCTGACGGCAGCGGTGTTGTGCGTCAGCTGCGTGGCATTGGCGGCGTCGGACTGTGCAGGCCCGTCAACGGCGCGCAACGCAAGCGACCAGATCGTAGATTGGTACGACAATTTCGTCAGACCTTTCCATCCTGCGCCGGCTGATGCGCCGGTCACCAAACCGACGCGCGAACAGGTGCAGGCATACATCGATGAAGTCGCGCCTTTTCATAACCGTGCGGTACTCGATCCCGTGTTTTTCGAGCCGCTTGTCGAACAGGTTCTCGCGAGCTATCGCAATGCAAGCGGTTTCAGGGGCGTAGACGCGGCCACCCTGCAAAAAATCTATAAGCGAGGCGGCGGCCCGCCGATTGATTTTTCGATGCTGTGCGTCAGTCCACGCACCGTAAAAACGACGGACGATGCATTCGGTCTCACCCTCTTCGGCGTAAATTACGCGGATTGCCAGCATATCGGGCTGCGTGGGCTGGTCTTCACCGACATCCTCGTAAATGGAAGCTCGGGCGGCACCTGCCGACCGGATCACATGTACTACCGGTCGGTGTTTATTCCCGTGCCGGCAGGTATCAATGACATAACGTTTGTCTGCCGCAGAGACCAGACCGGCTGCACGCGATGAAATCGAAACGCCTGTATGGGAAGGCCTAGGACGTCCATGGCGCCGCAAACCATGTTCGAGAAAATCTGGAACCGCCATGTGGTCGCAGAGGAGCAGGGCGAGCTGCTGCTGTATGTTGATCGGGCGCTGATACACGAAGGCTCTTCGCACGCGTTCGCCGCGCTGGCAGCGCACGGCCGCACGGTCTCACGCCCTGATCAGGTATTCGCATTCAACGACCACTACGTGCCTACCAGCGGGCGGGACAAAGGCGTCGATGGTATTGCGATTCCGGAGATTCGCAATATGGTGCTGAAGCTGGCTGCAAATGCGAAGGAGCACGGCATTACGCTCTTTGGCATCGATCATCCGCAGCAGGGCATTCTACATATCGTGCCGCCGGAGCAGGGCATCACCCAGCCGGCACTTTTCATTGTGGGCGCTGATTCGCATACGTCCACGCACGGCGCGTTCGGTTGCCTTTCATTCGGCGTCGGTGCCTCGGAAATGATGCATGTAATGGCGACGCAGACCATTTGGCAGCGCAAGCCAAAGACAATGCAGATCGTTGTCGACGGCATGACGGGATTCGGTGTTTGCGCGAAGGACGTGATACTCGCGATCATCTCGCAGATAGGCGCGGGCGGCGCGACAGGGCACGTCATCGAGTATGCGGGCGCAGCGATTAGAGCGATGAGCATGGAAGCGCGCATGACGGTCTGCAACATGTCGATCGAAGCCGGCGGGCGCGCCGGCATGATAGCGCCTGACGAGACTACGTTCGCGTATATGGCGAACCGGCCGTATGCGCCACAGGCTAAAGCGTGGGACGACGCGCTCGCCTTGTGGCGAGTGCTGCCGAGCGATGCCGGCGCCGCTTTCGACCGCATAGTGCAGATCGATGGCACTCAAATCGCACCAATGGTGACGTGGGGCACAAGTCCGGAGCAGGCGCTGCCGATTACGGGTCAAGTGCCGGATCCGCGTGATGCGACCGATCCAACGAAGGCGGCTGAAATCCGCGCCGCGCTCGATTACATGGCGCTCGACGCCGGTACCCAGTTGAGCGACATACCAGTTGACCGGGTGTTCATCGGTTCGTGCACGAATAGCCGCATCGAGGATTTGCGCGCCGCCGCCGCAGTTGCCCAACGCGGCCGCGCCAAAGTGACGGCGTGGGTCGTGCCGGGTTCACGCACGGTACAGCGCCAGGGCGAGGCTGAAGGACTCGATCGCATTTTCAAGGCGGCCGGCTTCGAATGGCGCGATCCCGGCTGCTCGCTATGCACCGCCATCAACGGCGATCAGCTCCAGCCGGGTGAACGATGCGCTTCCACTTCGAACCGCAACTTCCGCGGCCGTCAGGGAACGGGCGGAAGAACTCATCTTGTAAGCCCGGCGATGGCCGCTGCCGCCGCGCTAACGGGTCGGCTTACCGACGTGCGCCAGCTCCCGGGAAAATGACCATGCAGGCATTCACGACACTCAACGCAGTCGCGGCGCCGCTTGATGAGCCGAACATCGATACCAACCAACTGTGTCCGACACGCTTCAACAAAGTGCCGCGGGGGCCGGCGCATGCGCGCATCCTGTTTCACGATCGTCGCTTCAACGTCGACGGCAGCGAAAAGGAGCACCTGCTGAATGTCGAGCCGTATAGCGGCGCGGGCATTCTCGTCGCCGACCGGAATTTTGGCTGCGGCTCTTCGCGCGAGAGCGCCGTTTACGCGCTCTTTGAGTTCGGCATTCGCTGCGTCATCGCGCCCAGCTTCGGTGACATTTTCGCCAACAACTGCGGCAAAAACGGCTTGCTTCCCGTCGTCCTGCCCGAAGCTACAGTAGCCGCGATGCGCGTGCAGTTGCGCACGCATCCGGGCGCGAAGATTACGGTCGATCTGCATACGCAGACCGTCACCGATGCGGCCGGTGAAAGTCATAGCTTCGATATTCATCCGGTGCGCAGGAAATGCCTGCTCGAAGGCCTGGATGACGTTGCGCGCACTCAGCAGTATCGCGAACGCGTTGATGCATTCGAGGCGGACTATCGCGCCGAACGGCCGTGGCTTTACCGCCGGGCATCGTGATGTAACAAGAAGGTGCGCGATGCTCGACCAAGGCAGAAGGTGTGCGCGCATTCATCAAGCGCGACATGCTGGAGGTTGCGACGCGGCAAGATGCGCGCGGCAGAGAAAAAGATTCTAAGCGGAGCGCGATCGCAGGCGTTATTCGCCGCTCGATCTTGCTGCGCTCGCTTAGTCCCTATTCCACTTTGATACCGGTATCGCGGATGACCTTGCCCCAGCGCGCGATGTCATCACGTATCAGTTTCGCAAACTGCTCGGGCGTGCTTTCATACGTTTCGCCGCCGAAGCTGGCGAACTGATCGCGTACGGACTTCAATCGCAGCGCCTGATTGAGCGAACCATTCATTTGCATGACGATTGCGCGCGGTGTGGCGGCAGGGAAGATAAGTCCGGTGTAGGTCGTAGCATCGAAACCGGGCACGCCGGCTTCGTCCAGCGTCGGCGTTTCCGGCAGCGCAGCGGCGCGCTTTTTGGTCGTCACGGCGAGCGCGCGCACTTTACCCGAGCGTATAAACGTCATTGCCGAAGTCATCTGGTCGAAGTGCAGATCGACCTGCCCGCTGATGATATCGATCATGGCGGGTCCGCTCCCCTTGTATGGCACATGGGTGAGCTTGGTGCCGGTGACGATCTGAAACAACTCACCGACGAGTTGGTTGGTCGTGCCGTTTCCGGCCGATGCCATCTTGAGCGCGCCCGGCCGCGACTTCGCGAGCGCTATGAACGCTTTCACCGATTGCGCCTGCAGCGACGGCGATACTATGAGCACTTGCGGCACATTCGAAACTAGTCCGATCGGCGCGAGCTGCGTTACCGGATCGTACGGCAGATTGGGGAAGAATGAAGGAGCGATGGTGATGGGTCCCGGCGAAGCGAGCACCATCGTATAGCCGGTGGGCGCTGCCTTTGCAGTAAGGTCAAGCCCGATAACCCCGCCCGCGCCGCCGCGGTTATCAAGGACGAGTTGCTGATGCAGGATGTCAGTGAGTGCCGCGCCGACGATGCGAGCGGTGATGTCGACGTTGCCGCCGGGCGGGAACGGCACGATGAGACGAATCGGTTTATCGGGATAAGCTGCCTGCGCACTGAACACGATGCAGCAAGCGCAGATGATCGTCGCCGATGCGACTCGTGACATGCTTTACTCCAGCTTGATATTCGCGTCGCGGATCACCTTCGTCCACTTCGCGATCTCGACGCGCAGTGTGCGCATGAATTCGTCGGGCGAGCTTTCGAGCACATCCGCGCCTATGCGTGCGAAGTTATCGCGGGTCGAGGGCTGGTGCAGTGTCTTGATGAGAGCTGCGTGTACCTTGGCCACGATGTCCGGCGGCGTCGCGGCAGGCAACATGATGCCGGTCGTCGTGCTGGCGTCGAAACCGCGCAGCCCCGATTCGTCGAGCGTAGGCACGGCGGGGAGGGTGCCGGCGCGCTTCAACGTAGTCACCGCGAGCGCGTGCAGCCGGCCGCCCTGTATGTATCCGATGGAAGACGAGAGCTGATCGAAGAGCAGATCGACTTGCCCGCCCATCAGATCGACCAGCGCGGGTCCGCTGCCCTTGTAGGGCACATGAATGAACTTTGTCCCCGTCACGCTTTGAAATAACTCACCGGTGAGATGATTGGACGTGCCGGTGCCGGATGACGACATGGTGATGCGGCCGGGACGCGCTTTCGCAAGGCCGATGAAATCGCTGACCGTCTTCACGGGCATTGCCGGGTGCACGACGATCACCAGGGGAACAATCGATACGAGCGAGGTCGCAGCGAAATCTTTAACCGGATCGAAGCCGACTTGCGGATATAAAGCGGGTGCGGTCGCCAGCGTGCCGGTCGACCCCATCAGTAAAGTGTAGCCGTCGGGTGCAGCCTTCGCCGCAAGCTCAGTGCCGATCGTGCCGCCGGCGCCGCCGCGATTGTCGATGACAACTTGCACGCCGAGCGCTTGCGAGAGTCCCGGCGCTATCGTGCGCGCGGTGATGTCGATATTGCCGCCGGGCACATACGGCACCACGATGCGGATTGGGCGATCCGGATAAGCTGCGTGAGCGGCGCTCATGAATGTCCAGAGCCCGTACGCCAGAAGGCACAATATCGATCGATGCATCGCTCCTCCGTGCACGCGGATCGACGTCCGCGCGTCATGATCACATGCGTGCGCATGGTAGCAGAGGACCGACACAAATCGTAGCGCCTGGCACCCTGCGGGTTTGCATACGCATAGTCAGCCGCGGAAATCGTATCGCACACAATTCGCGGCTTCGAATGTCTTTATAATGCGCGACATGATTCCTTCACAGCGTCTGGCCTACTCGGCGATTGTCGATCGCGCTCCTCTGAAATTGCCGCGCCGCGTGCGCCTGGTCGTGTGGCCGATCGTCAATGTGGAAGTCTGGGATATCGGCCGCGCGATGCCGCGCCAGGCGTTGCCGCCGCCAACCGGCGTAACGCAGCTGCCCGACGTTCCGCACTGGGCCTGGCATGAGTACGGCAATCGCGTTGGGTTCTGGCGATTGAAGGACGCGCTCGATCGCCATCGCATTACGCCGTCACTTTCGGTGAATGCCCGCGTGTGCGAAGACTATCCGCGCATTGCCGAGGCGGCGCGCGACGGTGGCTGGGAGTTCATGGGCCATTCGTACGATCAGCGCCCGATACATCTCGAGCCCGACCAGCGCGCAACCATACGCAAGGCAGTGAAAGTCATCAAGCAGTTCACCGGCAAGCAGCCGGTCGGCTGGCTTGGACCGGGGTTCACGCAGACGCTCGATACGCCGGAGAACCTCGCGGAAGCTGGCATCAAATACATCTGCGATTGGCCGGTCGATGACGAGCCGTGCGAGATTCAAACCAAAAAAGGGCCGCTGCTGACGCTGCCGTACAGCATCGAGCTCAACGACATTGCGATGATGATCGTGCAACACCATCCGGCCCGGGAGTTTGTCACACGGTGCATGGATTACTTCGAGCGGCTCTACGCGGAGTCAAAATCGCGCGCGAAAATCATGTCGATCGCCGTTCATCCTTATATTTCCGGCACGCCGTATCGCATCAAATATCTCGAGCAGGTGCTTGCGGCATTGAAGAAGAAGCCGGGCGTTGTGTTCTGGACCGGCGAGCAGATCATGGACTGGTACGAGTCGACTCGTAAGAGCGGCAAGCGCTAAATACCCCGCGGATGTTACATACAGATAATCAAGTGCAGCTCGAAACACATACAGCCGAAGGTCGTAGCGGCCGGGCGATTCAAGTCACGGCGACCGGCGCGCCGTTGGGCGCGGAAGTCATGTGTGGCGACATCCGCACGCTGTCCGATGCAGCGGTTGCGGCGCTGCGCAGTGCATGGCTCGAAAATCTGGTCGTCATGATTCGCGGACAGAAACTCAGCGATGATGACCTCATCGCGTTCGGGCAGCGTCTGGGCGATCTCGACACGGCACCGCTCGCGAAGACCGGCAAGGAAAAAGCGCGCGCGCATCCGGAAATCATTGTCGTCTCGAACGTAATCGAAAACGGTCAGGCAATCGGCGTGCTCAGAGACGCCGAGGTGGTATGGCACTCAGACAATTCGTATCGTGAACAGCCGCTTTCCTTCAGTGCGCTCTACGCGCTCGAAGTGCCCCTGTCGGGCGGCAATACCGGCTTTGCCAACATGTATCGCGCGCTCGAGACGCTGCCCACGGAACTGCGCAGCCGCATCGAGGGACTCACCATCAAGCATGACATGACGTACAACAGCGCCGGTGACTTGCGTGAGGGTTTCTCGCCGGTCAGCGATGTGCGCGATGCGCCAGGGCCGAAACATCCCATCGTCCGCACGCATGTCGAAACCGGTTTCAACGCGCTCTATCTCGGCCGGCGGCCGAACGCGTACATTGATGGACTCAGCGTCGATGAGTCAGAGCGCCTGCTGAACGCCTTATGGGCGCATGCGACGCAGCCCGCGCTGACCTGGCATCATCAGTGGCGCGCTGGTGATATCGTCATTTGGGACAACCGCTGCGTCATGCATCGCCGTCAGCCATTCGATGCGGGCGCAAGACGTGTGATGCATCGCATACAAGGCAAAGGCGACAAGCCCTTGCTCCGCACGGATGCAAAGCAAGGTTCGCATCCACGCGCGTTGTCAATGCAATAGTCGGTGACTCCATCGTCGGGACAGCCGACGAATCGGCTCAGCTTTCTTTCACGTCATCAAACTTAACGGTGTGGCGCTTGCCGTCAAACTTATACGCGCGTGTGCGGCTGCGGGGATATTCTGAAATGTCGATAGCCTTGCGAGTGCCGCCGAGCAGGTAGATCAGTTCCTCGTCGTATGGATTCGACATCGTGTGCGGCTCGGACTTCGCCGTGAAGCCCATGAAGTCGCCGGCCGCGACTTCAACTTTACTCGAGCCAATCTCCGCGATACCGCGACCCGACAGGATGTACATGAACTCTTCATCGCAGTAATGGGTGTGATACTCGGTCGTTTCGTCGCCGGGTTTGACGTGCACCAGATGAACTCCGAGATCAGTCATGCCAACCGCATCGCCTAGCGATTTAGTCTGGCGAACCGCGCGTGAATTGAGCGGATGCACACGGCGCATTTCCGGCATGGCAGCGATAGCGGCTGCTTTGATTAAAGCGGAAGGTGCATTCGTGTGTTTGGCCATCGTTATCTCCCGCGCCGCACCGGCGCATTCACATTCGCTATTTCGCTGATTGCAGATCAGCAATCATCGCTGCCATGAAACGTCCCGCTTCACCGCCGGTGACCGCCCGGTGATCGAACGTCACGGACAGCGGCAACATGCGGTGTATCGCCGGCGTGTCGCCGACCGCGACGACTTCGCGCAATAAGCGGCCTGCGCCGACGATCGCGACGGTCGGCGGCAGCACGATCGGCGAAGCGTAACGTCCGGCGATCGTGCCGAAGTTCGAAAGGGTGATCGTGTTCGCGCGCAGATCCTCCGGCGGCACCTTGCGTTCGCGCGTGTCCTGGACGAGCTTTGCGAGCGCAGACTTGAGATCTTCTGCCGATCGCTTTTCGACATTTCTCAGCACGGGGACCAGCAGCCCGTCAGCTGTATCGACGGCGATGCCGACGTCGACCTGCTTGAGCAGGCGGCGACCCGGGGCCTGGCTGTCATACCAGGCATTGAGCGATGGCTCGGCCGCGCAGGCGGCGACGAGCGCGCGCACGAGCCGCAGCATGATGCTTGTGCCGGCAGGCCACACGTCGATGTCCGCATCGTCCATGATCGTGGCCGACGCAACTTCGGCGTGCGCCAGCGTCATGCTCTGCGCCATCACCTTACGCACGCCGCGCAGCACCTCCTGCGGGCCGATCGCCGCAAGTATGCGCGCGGCGCGCTGAACGTCAGTGATGGTGATGAGTCCGTCGGTACCGGTGGGTGTGACCATCGCGAGATCGACGTTAAGCTTGCGGGCGAGGGCGCGGACAGCAGGCGTTGCTCTTATCCCGTGCGCTAATGGAGTCGAGGCGGGCGGTGCGTCGCTGATGACATTCTGGCCGACCGCCACTGTGCCAACGACGGTGCCGGTGTCGGCGTCGTCGCCGCCTTCGAATGCTACGAGAGGTTGCCCAACGCGCGCGACATCGCGCTCATTGCCATATAACTTCATCACCTTACCAGCGTAAGGTGAAGGAATGTCTACGATGGCCTTGGCGGTCTCCACCGATGCAAGCGGCTGATCCACCGCGACCGTATCACCCGCCTTGACGTGCCAAGTGACGATCTCGGCTTCCTGCAGGCCCTCGCCCAGGTCGGGCAGCTTGAAGATTTTCATGGTCGAGTCAGTTCACGCGCAACATCAAAAGCTTCGTCGTTTATCTCAAGCGAATTCGAGCAGCCGACGGACGGCTGCCGTTATCTGCTGTTTGCTTGGTAGATACCGGTGTTCGAGTCGTGATAACGGTACGACCACATCCGGCGCAGTCACCCGTTCGACCGGCGCAAGCAGACTCAACAATCCCTGCTCGGCGAGCGTGGCGGCGATCTCCGATGCGACGCCGCAGTGGCGCGGGGCCTCGGTCACGATGATGCAGCGGCCGGTTCGCGCGACGGAAGCCAGTATGGTGCCGGTGTCGAGCGGCTTCAATGTAGCCACGTCGATGACCTCGGCTGCGATGCCCTGTTCTCCAAGTTCGTCGGCCACTTGCAATGTTTCGTAGATCATCGCGCCCCAGCTTACCAGCGTCACGTCCGTGCCCTCGCGCAGCGTGAAGCAGGTATCGAGCGCCGCAGACTCACCGTTGTCCACGACTTCCTCTTTGAACAAACGGTAGAGGCGTGTCGGCTCCAGGAATATAACGGGATCCGGATCCCGAATTGCGGCAAGCAGGAGCCCGTAAGCGCGCTTCGGCGATGACGGGTAGACGACCCGTATGCCCGGAATATGCGCGAACATCGCGTCCGGACTCTCGGAGTGATGTTCGGGCGGATGGATGCCCGCCCCGCAAGGCGTCCGCAATACCATCGGACAAGTCATGCGCCCGCGCGTGCGATGCCGCATGCGGCCTGCGTGATTGATGATTTGATCGATCACCGTGTACGAAAAACCCGAAAACTGAATCTCCGCGACGGGTTTGAGGCCTTCCGCCGCCATGCCTATGCTCATTCCCGCAATAAGATTTTCAGCGAGCGGGGTATCGATCACCCGCTCAGGGCCAAACTTATCGAGCAGCCCGAGCGTCGCCCGGAATACGCCGCCGTCGCGACCAACGTCCTGGCCCAGCACGACAACTTCCGGGTCATTGGTCATCGCGCGGGTCAGCGCGAGGTTGACGGCTTCAACCAGCGTTATCTGTGCCATGGCCCGGCTGAACTATTGCATCGCGTTGCGCAGCGTAGGCCGCCGGAAGGGATGCATAGAGGTGATCGAACATCTGTTCCGGCGATGGCGGCGGCGTGTCGATGTACGCCTGCGCAGCCGCTTGTACGCGCGCGTTGCATTCTTTGAGCAATTCCTCCTCTTGCGCCTTATCCCATGCACCCTGCGCGCTCAAGTAGTTTCGCAGGCGCAGGATCGGTTCGCGCTTCCACGCCTCGGCAACATCTTCCGGCGGCCGGTAACGTGACGCGTCATCAGCGGTCGTGTGGTCCGCGAGCCGGTAGGTTACTGCTTCGATCAGCGTGGGGCCGTTGCCTGCATACGCCTTCGCGAGCGCTTCGCGCATCGCATAGTGCACGGCAATGACGTCATTGCCGTCGACCTGCACGCCTTCAATGCCTGCGGCGATCGCCTTTTGCGCAAGCGTCTGCGCGGCGCTTTGCGTTTTGCGCGGCACCGATATGGCCCACTGATTGTTGGTAGCGAAGAAGATCACGGGCAACTGCCAGGTGCCGGCGGCATTGATGCTTTCGTAAAAGTCGCCCTTCGATGTCGCGCCGTCACCGAGCGCGCATACCGCCGCGCGTTGCTGGCGCCGCAGCTTCATGGCGTAGCCGACGCCGATTGCATGCAGACACTGGGATGCAATCGTTATGCAAATGGGAAAATCGCCGCGCGGGCCGGCAAAGTCACTGCCGCGTTCGTCGCCGCCCCAGTACAGAAAAAGCTCCTGCATGGTAACGCCGCGCATGATCTGCACACCGTTCTCGCGATAGGTGCACAGAAAGACGTCTTCCGGCGCCATGGCTGCGCCAATGCCGGCCTCGATCGCTTCCTTGCCGAGCATCGACGCATAGGTGCCGAGCTGGCCGGTGCGCTGAAGGGCGATCGCTTTCGCATCGTACGTGCGCATGAGCACCATTGCCTTGTACAACGCTACGAGCGCTGCAGCATCTTGGGCAAAAGCGGGGAGCTCCGCTGCGACCTGGCTCTGTGCATCGAGAAACTGCGAATAGGGGATTTCGAAACGGGCAGCGATCGTCACGGCAGGTCTTTACGCGGGTTGCAGCATTCTATCGCCAATCGAGTCGCGGGCGTACGCAGTGCAACGTGTCGCGACAGACCGTTATTTCTTTTTCTCTTCGGCGAACACTTCCTGCGCGCAGCGGACGGCTTCACGCACGACGGGCACGCCGCAGTACACCGCAACCTGCAGCAGCACTTCGCGAATCTCCGCCTTGGTGCAGCCGTTGATTCGCGCGGCGCGCAGATGCGTCTTGAGCTCATGCGGTGACATGAGGGACGTCAGCAGCGCGACGTTGATAAGGCTGCGCGTCCGGCGCGGAAGGCCTTTGCTTGACCAGACTTCGCCCCACACGTACTTAGTCGTGAACTCGCGGATCGGCATTGAGAACTCATCTTCGGTCGCCTTGATCTCGTTTTCGCGCTTCTCGCCGAGGACCTGCCGGCGCGTGCGTTTGCCGCGTTCGTAGAGTGCCCGATTATTCATCTGATTTTCCGCTGAAGTATTATGTTCGACGCAAATGCGCCGGGCTCTTTTTGTTGTTGAAACTGACGCCATTTTAACCGTAAAGATTGCGCTTGCCGGTGCGGGCGCCCTGCGCGGTTGGGTTATCGTCCGAATGCGCGCCGGCGCTATGCGCCGACTTGCTATAATGCCGGCCGGTTACCGCCCGCCGCATGCCGGCCGGCGGTTTTTTGTTTGCGCTGGATTACATAACGAATGAACGCACCTTCTTATCCTGCCGATTTGATGCGCGATGTCTCGCGCCGGCGGACCTTTGCGATCATTTCGCATCCTGACGCCGGCAAGACCACGCTGACCGAAAAACTGCTGCTGTTCGGCGGTGCGATCCAGATGGCAGGCACGGTGAAAGCGCGCAAGAGCGCTCGTCATGCGACGTCGGACTGGATGGAGATCGAAAAGCAGCGCGGCATCTCGGTAACGAGCTCCGTGATGCAGTTCGAGTATGCGGGGCACACGATCAATCTGCTCGACACGCCCGGTCACGAGGACTTTTCCGAG
>Ga0222622_10000541_pt1 | contig 14200 bp, 7 predicted proteins | sample PLM2_5_b1metaG_FD_177335 | JGI IMG/M metagenome (GOLD analysis project Ga0222622, IMG submission 177335) | Groundwater sediment microbial communities from an aquifer in East River, Colorado, USA - PLM2_5_b1 | ecosystem: Environmental > Terrestrial > Soil > Riparian zone | place: USA: East River... | reverse complement strand
GGGTTTATCGCCACTTCACGGAACCAAGTAAACTCCGTTTCGTCTAGGTCCCAAGATGGAAACCATCCTTGCCGATCTTCGCTACGCCTTGCGTACGATGCGGCGCAACCTCGGCTTCACGGCCATTGCGTTGGCGGCCCTGGCCCTCGGCATCGGCGCGAATACCGCGATCTTCACCGTCGTCGACGCCGTGCTGCTCCAACCGCTGCCCTACCCGCAGGCCGACCGCATCATGAAACTCGGCCGTCAGTTCCGCGGCGGGGTCGGTTATTCGAATTCCATCCCCAAGTACATGGCGTGGCGACAGAACGATGTCTTCGAGGCCATGGCGCTGTACGATTTCGGCGCGCTGGCGATGAACGTGGGCTCGGGCAATCCGCCCCAGACGGTGAAAACGCTCCGCGTCTCCGCGGAGTACTTCAAGGTGTTCGGCGTTTCGCCCGCTGCGGGTCGCACCTTCTCGCAAACAGAAGATCTCCCGAACGGCCCGGCGGTGGTCGTGATCAGTCAGGCCGTCTTGCAATCTCGTCTCGCGGGCACGAGCGACGCGCTGGGGCGCCCAATCCTGCTGAATGGTGTGCCGTACACGGTCATCGGCATCCTCCCGAGGCGGTTTCAGCCCGACCCCGACGCAGACGTCTGGATTCCGCTGCAAGCAGAGCCAAACAGCACCAATCAAGGCCATTACCTCAATGTCGCCGGTCGCCTGAAGCCAGGCGTGACCGTTGCCGGTGCGCAGGCGCAGATGAAGATCGTCGCCGAGCGGTTTCGCAAAGCGAACCCCAAGTGGATGGACGGGGAGGAAGGCGTTGCCGTCGTCCCGATGCGGGATGCGACAACCGGTGAGGTGAGGACAGCGTTGTTGGTGCTGTTCGGCGCCGTCGCGCTGGTGCTCTTAATCGCGTGTGCGAACGTCGCCAATCTCTTGCTCGCGCGGGCGGCAGGACGTCAGCGCGAGCTGGCCATCCGTTCTGCGGTGGGTGCCAATCGCGGACGGGTTGTCCGGCAGCTGCTCACCGAGAGCGTACTGCTGGCGGGATGCGGCGGCATCCTCGGTCTCGGCGTTGGCGCCGCCGGCGTTCGCGGATTACTGCTCCTCGTGCCGGGAAATATTCCACGCGTCACCGACGCAACCGGCACAGTGGTGATCCCTGCGCTCGACTGGCGCGTGATGGCGTTCACATTAGGTATCTCGCTGCTGACGGGGCTGCTGTTCGGTCTCTTTCCCGCGCTGCAGACGTCCAAACCGGATCTGGTCGCGACACTGAAGGAGGCCAGCGGCCGCTCCGGTACCGGCGTCCGCCACAAACGCGTACGCTCGGCCCTCGTCGTCGCGGAAATGGCGTTGGCGCTGGTCCTCCTGGTCGGAGCGGCGCTGCTGATTCGCAGCTTCATGGGCTTGCGTGCGGTCGATCCCGGGATCGATCCTCACAACGTGTTCACGTTCCAGACGTCACTGGCCAGCGGCGCCTACGCCACAACCGCGAACGTCACCGCGTTGACCGCGCAGGTGATTCGACGCGTGGAGACGCTGCCAGGAGTCGAAGCGGCGGCCTCGACCATCGTGCTGCCGGTCGAGGAGGGCGTCGACCTGCCGTTCACCATCGTTGGTAAACCACCCGAGAAGGGCGAGTACAACGGCGATGTGCAATGGAGATCGGTGTCCCCCCATTACTTCCAGGTGTTCAAGATCCCCGTCTTGCGCGGACGCGTGGTCACCGAAACGGATACGGCGGCGTCCGCTCGCGTGGTGATCATCAATGACGCGATGGCGAAGAAACACTGGCCAAATGGAGATGCGATCGGCCAGCAGATCGTGATCGGCAAAGGACTCGGGCCCCAATTCGAGGAGCCGGCCAGACAGATTGTCGGCATCGTTGGAAACGTGCGCGAAAACGGTCTGAGCAATGCCGGGATCGGCGTGATGTATGTGCCGCAGAGCCAGATGACGGAAGGCCTGACGACGCTGGCGAACAGCGTCATTCCGTTATCGTGGGCGGTTCGTACCGCGACCGATCCGTCATCGCTTCGCGCCGCCATCGAGCGCGAGCTGCACGGCGTTGACGGACAGCTGCCGATCTCGCGCGAGCGCACCATGACCGAGGTCCTCTCCGGCGCCGTCGCGCGGCAGAACTTCAACATGGTGCTCCTGAGTATTTTTGCCGGGGTCGCGCTGGTCCTGGCCGCGATCGGTATCTACGGACTGATGTCGTACTCCGTCGATCAGAGAAAGCAGGAAATCGGCATCCGCATGGCGCTCGGCGCCGACCGCGGCAGGATGCTGAGGGTCGTCCTGCGGGAGGGCATGACGCTCGCCGGTCTCGGTGTGGTGTTCGGGCTGCTGCTCGCGTACGGCCTCACCCGTCTGCTCGCGAGTCTCTTGTTTGGTGTCAAGGCCAGCGATCCGTTCGCCTTCGCCGCGGTGGCCGGCATTCTGACGATGGTTGCGCTGGTGGCCGCGTACGTCCCCGCACGTCGGGCGACGACCATCGATCCGGCCATCGCGCTCAGGTACGAATAGCCAGTCAACCTGAACAGATCCGAGGCCGAGTAATTTCGTCCTGGGGCGATCAAATGTGTAATGCCGGGAGACAGTGCCGTCCAACGGTGCCGGCAAGATTCCTTCGGAACAACGCACGACGCAGACTTGAGGGCGGCGGTCTCACTTTTGCGGCGCCGGCGCGCATGTCTCAGATTGGCCGCGGCATCGTGGGCGCGACGGCAGCGTTCCTGTTCTTCGCCGCCGCATCACAAACGACTTCGACAGGCACCACGACGGACGTGGCTACTTACCACAATGACGTAGCCCGCACCGGTCAGAATCTCAACGAGGTGTCGCTCACCCCCACGTCGGTTACCGCCGCGACGTTTGGCAAAACGCGATTCCTCGCGACCGACGGAAAGGTCGACGCGCAACCGCTTTTCCTCTCCGGCCTGGTCGTGCCGGGGGTCGGCGCGCGCGACGTCGTCTACGTGGCAACCGAGCACGATTCCGTGTACGCCTTCGATGCCTCTTCCGGGTCCACGCTGTGGCAGGTGTCGCTGCTCGGCACCGGCGAGACCACCAGTGATACGCGCGGCTGCTCGCAGGTGACTCCCGAGATTGGCATCACGTCCACGCCGGTGATCGATCGCTCGCGTGGCGCGAACGGCATCGTCTACGTCGTCGCCATGTCGAAAACGGCGAGCGGCGCATATGTGCAGAGGCTGCATGCACTGGACGCCGCGCTCGGCACCGAACTGCTTGGCGGCCCGCAGACTGTTCAGGCGTCCTTCCCCGGGACCGGTGCCGGCAGTTCGGGAGGCGTCGTCAATTTCGACCCCAAGCAATACGAGGAGCGCGCCGGTCTCCTCGAGATCAACGGTCAGATCGTCACGGTGTGGACGTCGCACTGCGACATCGATCCCTACACCGGCTGGATCATCTCCTATGATGCCGGCACGTTGACGCGATCGAGCGTGCTCAACGTCACCCCGAACGGCTCGCGCGGCGGAATGTGGATGGCGGGCGCGGGCCCGGCGGCCGACAGCCAGGGGAATGTCTACGTGCTCGACGGCAACGGCACGTTCGACACCACGCTCACGAGCGCGGGCTTTCCCAACAAGGGGAACTTCGGCAATGCGTTCATCAAGATCGCGACAGCAGGGGGTCTGTCAGTCGCTGACTACTTCGCGACGTTCGACACGGTGTCGGCGTCGAATGCCGATACCGACCTCGGATCTGGCGGCGCCATGGTCTTCCCGGACTTTGTCGATGCGTCGGGCGCGACGCGCCACCTCGCCGTCGGCGCCGGCAAGGACGGCCACATGTACGTCGTCGACCGAGAGGCGATGGGGAAGTGGAACGCGTCGTCCAACCAGAACTACCAGGACATCAGCGGGGCGCTCGGCGGGTCGGTGTTCTCGATGCCGGCGTATTTCAACAACAGTTTGTATTACGGCGCATCGGGCGCGAAGCTCAAAGCGTTCGCAATCGCGAGTGCCAGGGTATCGGCGACCGCGGCGTCTTCGAGCGCGGTGTCGTTCGCGTACCCGGGCACGACGCCCTCGATTTCGGCGTCCGGATCGACCAACGCCATCGTGTGGGCAGTAGAAAACAAAAATCCCGCAGTGCTCCACGCATATGACGCGACCAATCTGGGAAGGGAGCTCTACAACTCGACCCAGGCGGCAAACGGCCGGGACTCATTCGGCAGCGGCAACAAGTTCATCACCCCGACGATCGTGAACGGCCGAGTCTACGTCGGCACTCCCACCGGCGTGGCGGTGTTCGGTCTGCTGAACGTACCGCCCAGCCCGCCGACGAATCTCCGGATCATTCGCTGACGTACAGTCTCGCTAGGAGCGCGGAAGATCTCTCGCCGAGACGCAGAGAACGCCCTTGGCGACCTCTGCCTGAGATCGTCGGCGCTCTCACGCGTCTAGGCTGCCAGTAGCAACGGAATCGCTATGGCCGTGACCGCGACAATCATCACCAACCAGGAAACTGGATTTCCAAGATTGAGCGTGTATCCCAATCCCATTCGCTTCTCGACAAACAGGGCCGGGTCCGCGCGGTTGAAGTAAAGCTTGCCGAACAGCCAGCCTGAATCAGGCGTGGTATCGCCGATGGGCGGTCCGTCAGAAGCCCCCACCACCCGCATCACCCGAACCGCGAGCGTGCCGACAATGAGCAGCGCAAAGGGAGCGACCCGGAACGCGAGCGGAAGGCGAAGATTGCCGGCGTGATCGGAGAACATCGAGACGACTGACGTCCATGCGAGCAGCAGCGCGATCAGGTACTCCGACGTGAGCATCGCGATCAAGTTGGCGTGGCGTACCCGCCGAGCCTGTTGACCATCCCTCCCAGAGACGCGCGGCAGACGTGTCCAGTGCAAGACCGCGTACGACGTGAAGAGCGTCATCGAGCATACGACGACGCCGATCGATACGCCCTGAAAGACGCCCGCGACCGACTTGAGGGTCCAGCCGTCAGGCTTTCCAGCCAGGTTCCAATGCGTCGGAAATCGGGCGGGTACATCTTCCCAGTGGAACCCGAGGTACGCGGCCGCACCAAAGAGAATCAAGAATGGGCCTGCCTGCGCGATGAACCCACCGGGGAGACCTGGCCGCGGACCGAGCGCCGCTTCTCGCACCGTCGCAGGAGCGGCGGCGTGAGGACGGACTTTACGTCGGGCGTTCACGAACGCGACGGAAGCGCCAAGGCTTTGCGCCAGCAGCATCGGACCCGAGACCAGCGGCATGGGAGACGTGACAATCACTGCCGCGGCGACAAGGGCGAGAAACCAGATCTCGGCGGCATACCATCGAGAAACGGACCGGCTGATCGAAGTGTCGCGAAACCCGGCAGGGACCGTGACGCCGAAGAAGATGTCCCGGCGAGTCACGTACGGTGCGAGATGCGATGCCACCGCGACAAGTACGATGAATGCCAACATCGCCGGCATGTCAGGCCTTGGTGGGCTTTTCCGCAGCGAGCTGTTTCGCGATCGATCGCATCGACTCGGCGATGGCTCCCGGCGACAGCCCCGCCGCCTGGGCCTCTGCCGTCAGCTCGCGAAGTCGCTGAACCAGGGATCTGCGGGCCTGGCGAGGCGGAGTCGGGCGGGAACGATCCAGCACGATCGCGCCGTGGCGACGGCGTAGTGCCAGCCAGCCTTCCTCTGACAGCACACGGTACGCTTCGGCGACGGTATTGTGATGGACTCCCAAATCGACCGCGAGCTGTCGCACCGTCGGGAGCGGTTCACCGATGGGAAACGTTCCAGTGACCAGCAAGGCGCGAAGCGCATTGGCAATCTGGCGGTACGCAGGCACCGCTGACGCGAGGTCGATGCGGATCGTGGCTTTCGGCTTCATTGTCTGTTGTCTACAGACAATAGACATCATACCACGAGTCACGCACCTCTTACCGGCGCGACGGTGATCTCCCCTCAGCGCCCTGTCCGACGTCGGCCAGCGTGCGCGCGATGTCCTCCTGCTTCGGATCGAGGCGCAGGGATTGACGGAAGGCCACGGCCGCTCCGGTTTTATCTCCGACGTCGAGACGCGCCAAGCCCAACCCATTCAGCGCCATCGTCGACGCCGGATCCGCTTTTACGGCTCTCTCGAAGTAGGGTAAGGCGTCAGCAGACCGCCCCGACGCTGCCAGCGCTCCTGCCAGATACAACAGCGCCTCGGCATTCGCTGGCTCGCGCGCAATTGCCTCGCGAAAGAGTCGCATTGCCTCGTCCGGGCGTCCGCTCCGCATGCGAACGACGCCGAGCTTGGTCATCGCGGGCACATCGCCAGCGTCCACCTCAAGGATGCGAGCGTAGCGGCCAGCCGCCCCGTTGACATCGCCGCGAAGCAGCGCGAGGTCGCCCAAGCGCCTGAGGGCTTCGATGTGATCGGGAACCAGCTTCAGGACCCTCTCGCACGCCGCAGCGGCTTCATCGTACTTGCGTTCCTGAATGCGGACCGCGGCGAGCGAAATCAAAGGCTGCGGGAAGCTCGGGTTCTCGCGCTCTGCGCGTTGAAGGATGAGCGCCGCTTCTTCCAGCCGACCCGCGGAACGCAGGTTATCGCCAAGTACGACCGCATCCTCGGGTGTGAGCTGCCCTTCCTTGTCGAGCACGCGCAGATCCGCGATGGCGAGCTCGTGTTTCCCGGCGGCCGCGTAGGCGACGGCCCGTGTGCGCCTGGCCATGAACAGACCCGGATCGTCCTCGAGCACAGCGGTCAGCTCGCGTATGGCCAGCTCGGGCTCCGATCGCGCCGCCGACATGCCGCGATTGAGCTTCGGGAGAAGACGAACCCCGTCTTTGGGATCGCGGAGCACGCCGCCAGCGGGCCGTGAGGCGTGTCCTCCACTCACATAGCCGAGCGCGCGCAGGCGCTCGGCGGTTTCCGCATCGACTGATTGCGCTGGGGCCGAGGGCGTCGGCTGACGCAGCGCCAGGTCGAGCTGGCTGCTCAAATCGCTGACCCGCACGCCTAGCTCGCCGGCGCGATTCGTTTTCTCGGAGGGATCGTTCTGCAGATCGTACAGCTCCGGGTGCGGGGCCTTGATGAATTTGAATCCAGCCGTTCGCCAGGCATGCAGCGGGGCCCAGCCTAGCTCCAGCTCGGAGTAGAGCGACTCGGCGTAAGCCGGAGCATCCGACATTTGCTCTCCGTCGGCAGCGCGCCGAAGTGAGCGGCCATCGACATCGCTCCGTGGAGGAAGCCCCGCATAATCGAGGAGCGTCGGCAGCACATCCATGGAACGGGCGATCGTTCGCGATAGGCGACCTGCGGCAATCTGCGGCCCCGCCATGATCCAAGGAATTCGAAGCGTTGCGTCGTACAGGAAAATTCCGTGTGTGCCCTCGCCGTGCTCGCCAAGGCTCTCGCCATGGTCTGCCGTGACGAGCACGATCGTGCGGCCGGTCTCGCCCCTGCCCTCGAGCGTCTGCAGCAGGCGCCCGAGTTGGCGGTCCACGAATGCGATCTCTCCGTCATATGGTGATTGACGGTACTGCTCGGCCAGGTCCGCCGCCGACGGCTCGTACGGCGCGTGCGGATCGTAGTAATGAACCCAGAGGAACCAGGGTGCCGCCTGCGGACCCTCCGGGGGAGTGGCGAGCCAGCGGAGGACCGCGTCGGTCGTCGCATCCGCGAACCGTTCGACGTACGGTGTCCGGCGGAGATCATTCCCTTTGGGCAAACGGTCGTCATACGTCTCGAATCCGCGATCGAATCCAAACCGGCGATCGAGCGGGAACCCGGAAACGAACCCGGCGGTGTGATATCCAGCCGCCCGGAAATCCTGGGCGACCGTTTTTACCGACGGCGCCAGGATGAATCCGCTGTTGTTCCGAAACCCATGCCCGAGGGGCGTCTGCCCGGTGAGGATTGACGCATGCGATGGGCCGGTCAATGGCACATGGGCGACCGCCGTCTCGAAACGCACACCGCGGCGGGCCAGGGCATCGATCGTCGGAGTGGAAGCCTTGTCGTATCCGTAACTCCCGACGTGATCGGCGCGAAGTGTATCAATCGTCACGAGGAGCACATTGGGCCGGCTCGACGGAGCAGCCACGCTGGACTTCGAAACGTTCGAACGGCAGCCGACGGCAAAGATGAGCAACGTCAACGCCAAGAAGCAGCGCCTGCGGCCCGCGCGAGGCGCGAAGTCGCCGAGCGCGAGCGCATGGGGGTGGGGCCCCATGCGCATTGAATAAAGAAACCGCATGGAAAACTGGGACGAGCGTACCGATAAATGCAGGACCGCTCAAGCCTTAACTCGTCCGCAACCAGTTGACAGCAGAGAGGCCAGAGAGTAAACGTTCATCGGAAACTCGCGCGCGATCTGAAGGCCAGTGCCTTCCGAGCGCTCGAGCCACGCGAGGCTGAAGGGGAGGAAGAATGCAACGGGTCGCACGCGGATTTCTCGTGCTCTTCGTGTTCCTGGTGACTTACACCTTGACCACACCAGCGGGGGCGCAATCGTTTCTCGGTACCATCCGGGGTACGGTCGTCGATCCTCAGGGCAGTGTCGTGCCGGGAGCGGCGGTGTTGATCGTCGACGAGAGCACCGACGTGCCTCGGGCCGTCGAGACCGACACCGAGGGGCGCTACGAAGCGACAAATCTCAAACCCGGGACCTACCGGGTCGAGGTCGTGACCACGAATTTCAAGAAATTCGAGAGAACGGGCGTTGTCCTGCGGGCGGCCGGCACCGCTTTGGTGGATGTCACTCTGACGGTGGGCGGTGTCAATGAAACAGTGACCGTCGCCGCCGATGCGATCAACAACATCACGCTCGAGAGCCAGGCCATCTCGCGCGGTCTCGACGAGCAGCAGCTGCACGACCTTCCGCGCAACAGCCGCGATATCCAGTCGTTCCTGCTCCTCAACCCCAACGTGGTCGGCGGCTCCGACGACATGCAATTTCTCGGGGCCAGGACGTACGGCGTCTCCTACATCCAGGACGGCCAGGCATCGACCAACGCGATCTTCGGCACCATCGGCAACTCCGCCCCGGGGCTTGACGCGATTTCTGAGATGACCGTGCTGTCGAACTCCTACAGTGCCGAGTACGGTGGCCTGGCGGGTGTCGTGGTGACGACCAAGCGCGGCGCGAACGCCTACCGCGGGACCAGCTTCTACGACTTCAACAGCGATGGCTTGAACGCACTGACCTACAACCAGACGCTCACTGGCGTCGAGCGTGGCGATCCCAACTCAGACACGCACGAGCACCGGTGGGGTGGCAGCCTTGGCGGCCCGCTGATCACCGGAAAACTGTTCTTCTATGCGAACTACGAAGGCTCGAACAACAAGTCGATATTCGGTGGCGGACGCGCGACCGTTCCGACAGCGGCGATGCGGAACGGCGACTTCCGCGGCACCGCGATCAGGCCTAATGATCCGACCACCGGTCTTCCCTTCCCCGATCAGATGATTCCCAGCGGCCGGATCGATCCGGCGGCGAAGACGATCATGGACTTCTTCTATCCGCTGCCCAATCAGGGAACGCTGGCGAACGGATATGGTGTCTTCCAGCAGTTCGTCCCCGAGACCCGCGAACGGCAGCGCGGCGACATCAGAATCGATCACGAGGCAGGCAAGAACGACACGCTGTTTCTCCGCGGAAGTTATCAGCAGCGTAATCCGAACGGCATCACCTTCGAGGGCGGCAATGCCCTCACCAATCTTCCGATCCTGGATACCACGCTCAACACGGCGTCGGTCATCGGGGGATGGACCAAAGTCTTCTCTCCGACGGTCGTCAATGAATTTCGGACTGGCTACAACTACGACAATTCGGCGCGACAGAGCACGTTTCTGGCGGCCGACGTCACTGCCCGGCTCGGTATCGAGAACGCGCCGAGCCTCGCACCCGACCGCCGCGGATTCCCTCAGTTTCAATTCACGGCCGGAACGAACCGTCCCACCAACATCACCGATGCCGGACGGAACGTGGATCGCACGCTTCGTCAGAACGCCTTTTCGGTCAGCGATAACGTCACGTGGGTCAGTGGGGGACACACACTCAAAGGTGGCGGCCTCTGGACCCAAAACACTGCCCGTGACGGGTTTGGCTTCGGCGTGAATTACCGCGGCCGCTACCGATTTCGCGGTACATCCACCGGCAATGCTTTCACCGATTTTCTACTGGGGTTGCCCACCGACGTCTCTGACCACATCAGCAATCGCGGTCCGCTCGATGGTCATTCCAACGACATCGCCGGATTCGTCCAGGATGATTGGCGGGTCAACAAGAGTCTGACGATGTTTTTGGGCGTACGGTACGAAGTCGTCGGGGCGTGGCACGAGAAGAGCATGGCCCTCGCGAACTTCTTGCCTGTCGACGGTGGCCATCACGTCGTGCCGAATGCGCAGATCGCAGCGCTGCTGCCGCCTGGCCTCATCGCGCTCAACCGCACCGAAACGGCCGACCAGGCGGGTTTACCTGAGACGCTGGTCAACACGGACAAGAACAACTTCAGTCCGCGGGTCGGTTTCGCCTGGCGACTCGACCAGAGCAACAAGACGGTCCTCCGTGGCGGTTTCGGATTGTTCCATCCGACCGTTGCGGTTCAGGGCATCCGTGACCTGCTCGCCACCAACGAGTTTCGCTACGGCAATGTGCGACGCGGTGGCGGCCTGCGCAACGGCTTCTCCGGGGGCACGCCGTTCGTGGACCTCACTGATTTCGGTAACCAGGGCATCGATCCGAACCTCCAGAGTCCTGACATCTATCAGTACAACCTGACGCTCGAGCGCGAGTTGCCTGGCCAGATGGGACTGCGTGTCAGCTACATCGGCTCGACGATGCGGAAGCTGCTCGTCGATCGCGACGCCAACACACTGCAGGCCAGCACCGTTCCCTTCGATCCTGAAGATCCCGCTGACTATGCGCGGCTGCCCTTCCCCCTTTACGGCTACTTCATGGACAACGTGTCGAACGCCGGCAGCGGTCAGTTCCATTCGGCGCAGCTCGAGTTGAATCGCCGCTGGCGGAAGGGCCTGGCGTTTAACGCCGCGTACACGCTTGCCCACTCAGACAGCAACGCCCCGGATACCGGCAACAGCAGCCTTGGGCCAGTGCAATTCGATCCGTATGACATCGAGAAAGATCGCGGTCCCGATCCGAACGTGGTGAAGCATCGAGTCGTCGCGAATGCGACCCTTGACATTCCGGTGGGTCGCGGCCGTCCGCACGGTGCGAACATGGCGAAATGGGCCGACAGCCTGTTCGGCGGCTGGACTGTCTCGTCGATCTTCCAGGCGCGCAGCGGGCAGAACCTCACCCCGTTCTTCAGTGGCTTCTACACGACCAGCCCGTGGAACACCGGCAAACCGCTCGACGGTTTGGGCAACTGCTTCTGCGAGGCCTGGCGGCCAGATCAGATCGGGGATCCAAACAGCGGTGGGTCACGCGATGCCTTCTTCAATCAGGCGGCGTATGCGATTCCGGCGCCAGGCAAACTCGGCAACGCCAAGAAGGGCAGTTTGAAGGGGCCGGGCACGTGGGTCGTGAACTTCGCGATCTACAAGGACGTTCTGCAGCAGGGTCAGTTCCGGCTGCAGTTCTCCGCGCTGCTCGACAACGCGTTCAACCACCCACAATTCTTCCCGAGTTATGGGAGCGGATTCGTCGATCTCACGTCCTTTCTGACAGAGGGCGATCCCAACAACGGCAGCACCGGTGTGCTGGGTGCCGACACCATAGCAAACGCGGAAGGCTTCTCGCCTGGACGGGTGATACGTTTGGGCATCAGAGCAACGTTCTGATGCCCGCTCGGTAGTACCATCGCGCGGCTCAACTCGGGCAGAGGCACTCCTTCCCGTGTTGCGCCGCGCGACGATCAGCGGCCGCCTGGGAACCCGCACTTCTCGAGAAGCTCGACGAAGCGCACATCCGTCCGGTACGGGTTCCACTTCGGATCAACGGGCAGGTAGATCAGGTGGACGTCTCCCACCGTGTAGGCCTGCTCGAGCGCTGCAAACGTCGCGTCTCGCTCGTCCAGCCCGAGGTGCACGAGGGCCTTCGCATACGGCGGCACGTATCGACCATCCGCCGGCTCCTCCAACGTTCTCAACACCTCACGGGCTTCGCCGTAGCGTCCCATTTTTGCCAAGAGGTAACCGCTGAGCGAGATGGCCTTGCTGTTACCGCGCGAACGACGTGCCGCATCGCTGAGGGCTACCAACGCATTATCGGATTCGCCGACCTGCTGATACGCCTGCCCGAGCTGCATGTACCCGATCCAGAGGCCGGGGCCGAGGAGAATGGCCTGGTGCGCAAACCCAATGGCCTCGGAATACTCACCAGCCTGGAACGCCACCTGTGACGACAAGGCCCAGCTCATAGCTTCTAGGCCTTCGAGGTCGCGCACGCGGCGCATGGCGATGTCTGCCTCCGCGTAGCGACCGGCTTGCGAGAGGGCATGGCCGAGCGATCGGATTGCCGTCGCTTGGCTGGGATCGAGCTCAATCGCGCGCTGGAAGGCTACTTCTGCCGCCGGCCACTTCCACTCGAGCAGCCACTTCACGTAGCCGTCGAGCCGCTGCGCCTCTGGGAGATTGGGATTGATGCGGAGGGCCTCATCTGCGGCGTGCCGTGCCAAGTCCTTGACTTTGCGGGGATCGGCGTCGCTGTTTACCGTGCCCGCGGCGTACGTGTCGCCGAGGCCGACCCACGCGAGCGCGTACTCCGGATCGAGCCTCAGCGCACTCTTGTATTGCTCGATAGCGCGGGTGGTGTCGTCCGGGTTGCGGCGGTTCTCTGACGCCCGCGCTCTGAAATAGGCGTCGAGCGCAGCGTTGTTCTGGGTCTGCCGCCGAACGATGCCCCGCAGCCGTTCGGGCGATGCGGGACCGCGAACCTGCCGCGCGATGTCGGCGCTGATTTCGGGGGGCAGTCCAAGCAGCCTGGCCGGATCTCGAACATACACCTTCGACCAGACGAGCGGATCGCGGACACGAGTCAGTCTGACCGTGACGTGCAGTTGCCCTGCATCAGGTCGAATCGAAGCCTCTAGGAGATAGTCGACCGAGAGTTCCCGCCCAAGCGCGGCCACCGCCTTGGTGGTGTCCTTGTAGCCCTGGCGGTCTTTGACGATCAGATGTTCCGGATCGATCTGGGCGAGCGACGCGGTGGTCTCGTCAGTCAGGCCAGCGGCCAAGTACGCACGCGCGCTGTCACTCTCGAGGCTCTCGAACGGCAGCACGGCGAGCGTCACGGCGATTGCTGTCGCACGGCCATGGAGAAGCGACCAGCTCGCGAACCCTGTTGCCAGGACGATGACCAGGGCAATCGTGAGTCGCGCCAGATTCAGCGCTCCCGCTGGCACTGGCGGCGGTAGGCCGTCCGTTCCGATGATCGGTGCCGTCGACAGACCCGGATCGGTCACGCTCGTTCTCGAAGATTCGGAGACGGCTTCGACGGTGGCAACGAACCGGTAGCCTCTGCCGTGAACACGCTCGACGAACGCGGGCGTATCGGGTGAATCCCGCAACGCCTGTCTGACTTTGCTGATCGCGGTATTGACGCCGGTTTCGACGTCAATGAACACGTCTCTTCCCCAGAGTCGCTCAACGATCTCGGCGCGGGAGACAAGCTGAGGCCGGCGCTCAACCAGCAGGATCAGCAGATCCATGGGCTGCCGCTCGATTTTCACCGGTCGGCCTTTTCGGCGCAGCCCGTAACACGACAGGTCGAGCTCGAAGTCGCCGAACCGGAAAGTCTCACGCGGATCAGGCGTCTGCGACATCTTGATAATCGCGAACCTCTAGAGTGTCACAAGTCGAGCGACGCACACGGAAATAGGCGCAGGTACCGGTGGTACTCCGCGCACATTGGCCCATTCAGTGAGAAGGAACTGGTGGGCCCTGTGATAAACGCAGTCGCCATGGCTAGTTGCGGCTCTAGAAAATCTCCAGAGCGTCTCCAGCCTCTCTCCATGGTCAATCGATCGCCCGCGGCCCAGGATGGCGTTCTGGCGCGCGTGCTCGGTCGCGCGCCGATGAACAGGAGAGAGGCAATGAAGATTCAGGATCGGGAAAAGACGTCAGAAATCACCGTGCAGAGAGCACGCACACGTCGACCGCGGATGGCGTTCACAGCGAGCGGCCTACTGATCGCAGGGTGTGCGTTCCTGCTCGGGCAGCCTGGCCACGCCCAGTCGGAGCGCCTCGGGGACGCTGGCTCGGCGCCGCAGGCCCGCTG
>Ga0222622_10000539_pt1 | contig 14218 bp, 11 predicted proteins | sample PLM2_5_b1metaG_FD_177335 | JGI IMG/M metagenome (GOLD analysis project Ga0222622, IMG submission 177335) | Groundwater sediment microbial communities from an aquifer in East River, Colorado, USA - PLM2_5_b1 | ecosystem: Environmental > Terrestrial > Soil > Riparian zone | place: USA: East... | reverse complement strand
TGTTCTCGCTTTTCAATTGTTCGAGCAATTGCTCGATCGACAACGCGGAACGGCTCGGCCGTTTTTTCTCTTTGTCGTAAAGCTCCTCGAGACTGATCGGTAGTGTGCCTTCGACCATATTAATTCCGTCCCGAATTTTTCGCAGGTTGGATGGATCCTTTTCATCGCGCTCCTGGTAGCGCGCCTGATACAGGTGCATGAGAATCCGTTTATTCGCCAAATCGGCTTCGAGCATTCCCGTCCGCGCGTAAGTCACCTTTACCGGCAGCGAATTCTGGTTCAGCTCGAACACAGTAATGTTCTCGAGCTTGTTGCCCTCCTTTTTGCCGACGTAAATTTTGCGCCCGGGAAATTGATCGATTACCTGGTCGCTTCCGAAAAGCGCCATCGGATTTCGAGTAGCAAGATCAAAAATCGTGCTGCGCAATTTTTCCTGGGCCGCGGGCGCAGCCTGCACATTGAGCCAGAGACATATCACCGTGCAGATCACCGCGATCCCGGCTAGCGGAACGCAAATGCGCGAAATGCTCACCCCATTTGAGCGTAACGCGATCAATTCGTTGTCGGCAGAGAGCCGTCCGAATACGAGCAGGATCGCAGTCAACAATCCCCACGGAATCGTGAAGATCAGTGAGAACGGCAACACGTAGGCTATGAACGTGATCAAGTATTCCATCGGCACATCGTGATTCACCAATAACGGCAGCAGCTTTCGAAAAATATTTCCCACGACGAGAACCAGGCTCAGCACCGCAATCGCAAAGAGCACATTGACAAGCAACTCGCGGCTAATAAATCGATCGATTAGCTTCATCCTGCGTCGCAAACCTTAGCATAAATTGATGGATACGCCGCAGCTGCGACAGTATGCGTTTAGCGCCAAAGGTGCGGGATTCATGTCATAGCCTGGGGCTACGCCCTAGGGTTATTGAAGTCCCAAAACATCAGCGCTGAAAGCGCGATTCACTTCCAGCGTGAGTTCCATGGAAGGAATATCGAGCTGTCGCGACATCTTTCGACCTCCATTTTCGACGCGAGTTATGCCTGGGATTGAGAACCAAGCGCTTCGACTGAATCGCGCTTTCAGCGCTTAGCCCTCCGCGGCAATCTGAATTCCTGGGGCGTTGCCCCAAGCAGAGCTGACGTAACGCCTTCGGCGCTAAACATGAACCTGCGGCGTGCGGGCGGCGCAGGGAAGCGTCTCTACCCAAATCTGGACAATTTGGTAACATCAATACACGATGAAGCTCGCAATGTACGATGTAGCGATCATAGGGGGAGGACCGGCGGGCAGCACTGCCGGCGCGCTGCTCGCCCGTGCCGGACGGCGCGTCATTGTGTTCGAGCGCGACAAATTTCCGCGGTTTCACATTGGCGAATCGCTGCTGCCGTTCAGCATGAAAGCGTTTACCCGCCTGGGGCTGCACGAAAAATTTTTGCGCGCCGGATTCATGAAAAAGCACGGTGGCGAAATCCTTGGCGCGTGCTCGGAACTTGGAACCAAGTTTTACTTCAAGGACGGCTACCGTTCGCAAACTGATCACGCTTATCAGGTCACACGCAGTGATTTCGATAAGCTGCTATTGGACCACGCTGCTGAATGCGGCGCGGAAGTCCACGAAGACACTTCGGTTGATCGAGTCGAGTTCTCAAAGGACGACGTCGAGCTGGCGATCAGATCCAATGGCTCGTCTCATACAATTCAGGCCCGTTACGTCATCGACGCCAGCGGGCGCGCCTCGATGCTCGGCAGACAATTCCAAATTAAAAAGACCTACAGTCACCTTCAGAAGCTATCCATCTTCGCGCACTACGATGGTGTTTGGCGCGCAGAGGGAATCGACGGCACGCTGACGGTTTTGCTCCGTGCGATTGATCGCTGGTTCTGGTTAATTCCACTCACCGCCGAGCGCACCAGCATTGGAGTGGTTCTCGACCGCGAAGCTTTTCGCAAATCGAAACTGAGCGCCGAAGACTTTCTCGAACAAGCGTTGGCGGAACAACCAATCATCGCAAAGCGGATGATAAACGCGCGGCGCGTGTCGCAAGTTTATGTTGAAGCGGACTTCTCCTATCGCAGCGCAAGATTGCATGGCGACCGCTGGCTGCTTGCAGGCGATGCCGCCGGTTTCATCGATCCAATTTTTAGTAGCGGCGTTTTTCTGGCTGTGTTCAGCGGCGAGCAATGCGCAGACGTTCTTCACGAAGTTCTTGCTCATCCGCGAAAGACGAAGCGCCTCTTCGCGGGTTATGAGCGCGCAGTCAATCGGGCGATGGATATCTATCTCCGTTTTGTCGACGCGTGGTACACGAAGGAGTTCATCGAAGTATTTTTGGCGCCGCGCAATGTGCTTGGGCTTGCGCCAGCAGTGAACGCAGTGCTTGGCGGAAACGTTGGCAACAGCTTCGCCATTCGCTGGCGCATGTCGGTCTTTTATTTTCTGGTTTGGCTGCAACGTCATCATCCGATCGCGCCGAGGCTCACGCTTGTCCCAAAGAAAGAAGAGACAGCAGCGGGTGCTGAGACAGCCAGTGCAATGTAATGAGATAGGCGGAGCGGTTTTTCGCAAGCGGAACGTTCTGCTTCCGCCTCGCCCTTGAACAAGGGAGAGGGTAGGGTGAGGGTTCGGCGCACTGTGAGCGAATCGGAATTGCGAATCCCCTCACCTCAATCCTCTCCCCTTTTGCAAAGGGGCGAGGCGGATCAGCTAACACTGAACCCAAGTAGCCGTGTTGATCCCACTTATAGCGGAAGTCGTCTAGGAATAAGATCTGGTTTTGTTTTTATAATCACTCTTTTTTGCGTAACAAGTTGCACAACTATTTCATCCCATGAATTTTCTCAACCAACCGATGGATGGGAGACCAAAACCGGCCAGCTCATGTATCGGAGTCTCAAGACGACACTGATTGGTGACGCGCTCGTTCGTTTTTCTAAAACGGGCGACTTTGAATTAACGGTGTCGAAAGGTCCGGGAATAACGTTGTTGTCTATCCGGCAGGGCGCCACGTTTGCCGAAGTCAAAGGAGCATTCGCCCGCCAGGGCTGGTCTGGTCTTGTAGCGCAAGCTCCGCCACAGCTGCGCGGCTGGCTCGGGCTGCGTGATCAATTTGTTCGCGCGCGGGATCAGAAAACGCTGCGGTACGTTAGCGGCAACGAGACATTCTTATTCCGGTTTTGAGTCCAGTTCTCCGCTGAGGACAGCGGACGCTACAGCGTCGCTGGCTGTAGTGTGCGCTGTCCTCAGCGCATCTTCAAAAAATCCTCAGACAGCCGCAAGCGATCTCTCTGCCCTCGCGATCGCTGCCCGCTGCAGCATTGGCATGTTCGCGCCGATTCGTGTTGAATGGTGGCTTGCTCATGCGCATCAGCGATTTCATCGCCCGAACGATCACGCAACGCCGCGCCTTGGTTTGGTCCGGCGTGGTGATGATCACGATTGCGTGCATTGCGATCCTCGTCACATCGCTGCGACTTGATTCTGAGGTCTTCAACGTTTTGCCCGGCAAGTATTCATCGGTGCAAGGGCTCAAGATCTACGATCGTGATTTCGAGCAAACGCGAGAGCTGACGTTCGCGCTTGTGTGCAATCCAAATGACGTCGACAAACTGGAGGACTTCGCGCCGATATTTGCCAAACGGTTGCGGCAGCAACCCTGGTGCGCGCGTGTGCTCGCGGGCTCGCCCATGGCCACGATCGAAGGCATTCGCGATCTCCAATCGATTGCGGTGCCGCTACTTCTCAATCTGGAACCGGCGACTTTCGATCAAGCGATCTCGATCCTGCAACCGGAGAAAATTCGCGATCGTCTCCATCGATTGCGGCAACAAATTGAGGCTGGCTCACCGCGGCCGGAGTTCGAACTTTCCTTCGATCCGTTGGGTCTGATTGCGCCGGCGCTCAAGCCTTTTGCGGAAAGCACGATCATTGAACAGGAACAGCCGCTCACATCGCCCGATCGCACAATGCGAATTTTTCTCGTGGTCACGAACGAAGCGTCCACCAGCGCGTTTGAATGCCAGCGGTTGATGCGTCGGGTAAATGAGTTTCGCGCGACAGCAGGCGAAGGGTGGACTGGCGGTCCTTTGCAAATTCTTGTGACCGGACGCCCGGCCTTTGTGTCGGAAATTTCCTTGAGCATGCGTTCTGACGTCGTGGCGACGTTGCTGGGCTCAATCGTGCTCGTAGGCGCGATCTTCTTTGCAGGTTTTCGCCGATGGCTGCCGCTCGTGGGCACGGCTTTTTGCCTTCTCCTCTCTTGTTTGATTGCGCTTACAGCCGGCCAGCTTCTTTTTGGGCGGCTTAGTATGGTCAGCGTGGGCTTCTGCGCCATTCTTGTCGGGCTCGGCGTCGATTTCGCAATTCTCACTATCGGGCGCTATCACCAGGCGCGCGCCGACGGAGAACCACACCAACAAGCCATTTCCACGTCTGTAGCAAAACTCGGACGCGCGGTTTTCTTCGGCGCGCTCACGACCGCAGTAGGTTTTCTCGCCTTGGTGCTGAGTGGCGCCATGAGTTTCTCCCAGCTCGGTGTGCTCATCGCGATCGGCATTTTCGTCGCCGGTCTGTTTATGTGCTCGATTTTGTTTCTGTTTGTTCGCGAACGACAGGCGGCCGTTCGCAGCGACTGGCTCTTCGAAATCGTGACAAAGTATGTGCGCTGGACTGTGCGCAAACCCGCGCCCATGCTGATTTTTTCGGGTGCGGTTTTGTTGCTGCTGACCGCGATTGGCTTTTCGCCGATTCCCCCGCTCCACTTTCAAGCCAGCACACGCTCATTGCAGCCAAAGAACATTCGCGCGAATCGCGCTCTTGAGGAAATCATGCACAAGATGCCTGTGCGTTGGGAACCTGTTCTGGCGATTGTTCGCGCGACGAATGCGCAGGAACTGCACGGTTACTGGCAAGAAATTTCCGCGCACTGGCGACAGCTCCAGTCTGCCGGAAAAATCAAAGGTTTCTCCACGCCAGCGGCGCTGTGCATTTCACCAAATTGGATGCAGGCAAATCGACAGCAGTTGAGCACGATTAATCTTCAAGCGGCGCGTGAAACACTGGACCAAACGCTGGACGCCGAAGGGTTCAGCCGCGATTCGTTCGCGCCGGCGTTCGAGTTGCTTGACGATCTACAGCATGTTGCCGATCCGAGCGCGCCCCTGCCTGACTGGCGCACGCAATTGCCGCAATCATCGAGCTGGTGGTTCCTGGTAGATCGCTATTTCGGGCAGAATCCATTGCTGACAACTGGATTTGTCACCACCAATCAGCCGATCTCGACCCACGCGCAAAGCGAAGAACTGGGACGCGATCTGCCAGTGGCGGGTGTGCCGATGATGATTACAGGCTGGAGCTATGCGCTCGCCGATCTCCAGCCATGGTCGCATCACCAACTCCTCATCATCAGCGCGCTCATGGCGATCTTCGACATATCGTTGCTGGCCATTTTGTATCGCGATCTTCGCTTGTGGCTAATCCAGGTTGTAACGCTGGCGTTCGGGATCGGAGCGATGATCGCTTCGATGAAACTGCTGCACATCGATCTCAATCTGCTCAACGTACTCTCATTTCGTCTCGTGTTAGCCATCGGCGTTGATTACGGAATATATGTTGTGCTGGTCTGGCAAAAAACGCGTGACATCGAACATGATGTTGCCGGCGTGTTGAAGCCGGTCTTGCTCGCAGGATTGACGGCGGTGAGCGGTTTTGGTTCGCTCGCCCTCGCGCGAAACCCGGCGCTGACTGGTCTTGGCATCGCTTGCGCCATCGGGATTTTCTGGAGTCTTGTCGCGACAATTTTCTTCACCCTGCCCGCAATGGCCGCGGCTGAACCGAAAAGGTAACTGGGGCGAGCGCTTTCCGTCCGATGAAACGCCTGCTAAACTGAACAAAATGCGCCTGCGCGGGTTGCTTTGGCTAAACGCGGTTTTTCCCATCGTTCCCGTTGCGCTTTTGGCGAGCGCCGCTGTAGAAGGACGCGTCGAGCTCCCAAAGTCGCATTCGGCGCCGGTCCAGGCGAAACGCTATCAGATTGTCACCAAAGGCGGCGTTCTTTCCACGCAGCCGCCTCTGGCGGTGGTTTATCTCGAGGGTTCTTTTCCCCAATCAGTTTCGCTGCCGACGAAACAGGTCACGCAAAAGGATTTGACGTTTATTCCTTCGCTTCTCCCGGTGCGGGTCGGAACCAAGGTTGAATTTCCAAATCTTGATGACACTTATCACAACATTTTTTCCTACTCGCCTGCCAAACGTTTTGATCTTGGGCGTTATCGGCCCGATGAGCGACCGATCCCGACGCAAGTTTTCGATAAGTCGGGCCTGGTCATACTTCGGTGCGACATCCACGAACACATGCGCGGATTGATCCTGGTTTTGAATACTCCGTACTTTGTGATGACCGACACAAATGGGCACTTTCGATTGGACGGACTTCCAGCAGGTCACTACACACTGAAAGCGTGGATCGACAGCAGAACCACGCGAGAGAAACCTGTCGAATTGAAGAACGGCGGAATTCTCCACGTTGATTTTCCATGAATCCCGCGGAGCAACCGAGAGACAAGGGGCTAGCGCGCTTTCGCACTCGATTGTTTACCGCAATGATGGTCATCGTCGCGACGCTGACCGGTCTCGGTCTTTATCTGGCACAGCGCAAGGTCACAGCCGACGCGGAGCGAAATTTGCAGGCGACTTTTCAGACTGAACTTTCGTCATTGCACAAACTCGAGGAACTCCGGCACGCTGCGCTGGCGGATCGTTGCAACGCGCTCGCGGCCAAGTCTCGGATTCATGCGGCGATCGAAGACAATGCAATCGATCTATTGTATCCCAGCGCAAAAGACGAGTTGCGCGGCTTAATGGAGAGCGAGGAACCGCCTCCGGAGCAAGCGGCGCAATCGCTTCACGCGAGATTTTACCGCTTCCTCGACAGCACAGGCGCAGTCATCAAGCCTCTGAATCCTTACGATGTTGGAGAGCTTGACGCCAAAACCGAAGCGCAACTCGCTTTGGGCAAATTGCCGGACACGCAGCAAATCGGTTACATCCAGGAAAATACCCAGGCAGGTGGCGGAGCGATCGATGAAGTGATAGCCGTGCCGATTTTTTCGAGTGACACCGGCGAAATAATTTCAGCGCTCGTGATCGGGTTCCAACCACTCGAGCTGGAAGATAAACACACGGGAATGAAGAGCGGAATCTGGGCGAACGGGCAACTGCATCTGGCAGCGCTACCCAGATCCACACAGGCGTCCCTGAATGACAAATTAGCAGGCGCGCTCGCTAATTCCGATCAAAGCGAAAACTACTTCCGTGTGGATGTTGGGAGTGCGCCACAGCTCGTGTTCTATAAGCGGCTCAACCCGGCTTCGCTGTTCCCGCCTGCTTACGAAATTTGTGTTTATCCACTCAGCTATTCTCTGGCACAGCTGCATCGGCTCCGCTGGCAAATTGGCGGCGCTGGCGCGCTGCTTTTGTTAGGCGGCTTCGTCGCAAGTCATCTGGTCGCGCTCAGGCTTTCCGTGCCAGTGAAAAAGCTGGCGCTGGATTCAGAAGAGAATCGCGCACGACGAAAACGGGCGGAAGCCGCCCTCGCCTCGACAGCCGAGGAGCTGGAACGATCCACAAGATATTCTGCCGACGCCTCGCATCAGTTGAAAAGCCCGGTCACTGTTTTTCGCATCGGCTTGGAATCGTTGATGGCGCGCGAAGGTTTCAAGCCGGAGATTTACGAAGAATTGTCGGCACTGCTTCATCAAACGCATCGTTTGACTGGCGTAATCGACGATTTGCTTTTGTTGTCACGCGTGGACGCGGGTCATCTTCAAATCGCCTCGACACCGGTAGATCTCAGTCAGGTCGTTGACGAGTGGCTGGACGATCTTGGCGCGCTTCCCGATTCGCCAGACGTAAAGATCGAGAAGGAATTCCCGCGCGGCCTGTTTGTGGCCGGCGAAAAACGATACACTTCGCTCATCGTGCAAAATCTCCTGGAGAACGCGCGGAAGTACAATCGCCCTGGTGGGCGGATTCGGGTCAGCGGATGCGCCAATGGCAACAACGTTATGCTGACCGTCGGAAATACCGGCCGCACCATTCCACCGGGCGAAAACATCTTCGAGCGTTTCCATCATAGCTCAACTCCCTCGGCCGCTTCGGGCCACGGGATCGGTTTGAATTTGGCGCGCGAACTGGCGCGGTTGCACGGTGGCGATTTGCGTTTGGTCCGATCCGAAAGCGATTGGACCGAATTTGAAGTGCGCTTTTCAGCTGTGGACAGTGTTAATGGAGTTGCATGAAGTTGCACGCTTTCAGCCTGTGCGTATTCGCCTGCACAGCGTGCGCGTTCGACGTTGATGATTTTCTGGACCGCCTGGACACGGCGCTGAGCATTTCCGCATTTCACGACAATCTGCGGATACGATTGAGCGGCACGCTCGATTTGGAAATCTATAACTTCGAACAACCCGCGCCCGGTCTCATCGACAGCAACATCGACACGCTTTTCAATCCGCGTTTGACCCTCTTTCTCGACGCGCAAATCGGATCACAGATTTACTTCTTCGCGCAGTCGCGGCTCGATCGCGGTTTTGATCCGAGCGATCACGGCGCTCAGGTGCGGCTCGACGAATATGCACTGCGCGTCACGCCGTGGCAGGATGGCCGCTTCACAGTACAGATCGGCAAGTTCGCCACCGTCGTGGGCAATTGGGTTCCGCGGCACTTGTCGTGGGACAATCCATTTATCAACGGGCCGCTAATTTATGAAAATGTCACGGCCATTCAGGATAAATACGCTGCGTTTTCACCGTTGGAGTTCCTCTACGCTCCCTACTACTACGGGAAGTACGCGTTTAATCCGGTAATATGGGGACCTAGTTACGCGAGTGGCATTTCTGTCTCCGGCCAACTTGGCAAATTTGATTACGCTGTTGAAATGAAGAATGCGTCGCTCTCGTCGCGCCCGGAATCGTGGTATGTCACCGAGAATGGTTTCGAGAATCCGACTTTCAGTGGGCGCTTCGGCTTCCGCCCTAACGAGGCGTGGAACTTTGGATTGTCAGCGAGCGAAGGCACATACTTTCGGCGCGAAGCCGAACCGACGCTTCCACCGGGACGTGATATCGATGATTATCGCGAATTTGTTCTCGGGCAGGACGTCAGTTTTGCCTGGCGTCATCTGCAAGTTTGGGCCGAGTTCTACGAAGCCCGCTTCGAAGTGCCTCGAGTGGGAAACGCAGACACATTCGCTTATTACGTCGAAGCGAAGTACAAATTTACCCCGCAACTATTCGGCGCGATTCGCTGGAATCAGCAACTCTTCAGCACGATCAACGATGGCTACGGCCATAACGTTAACTGGAGTCCAGACCTCGGCAGGATCGACATCGCTGCAGCCTATCGTTTCACACCACACACGCAGTTAAAATTGCAGTATGGTTTTCAGCATGAAACGAGTAGTCCTGGCGATGACAATCATTTGTTCGCTGCACAGTTTACCATCCGTTTCTAATCCATGCGTGTCCTGATCGTCGAAGATGAAGTCGCTGTGGCGCGGCAAATCGCTTCTGCGTTGACCGAGGCTGGCCACGATCCGAAAGCAGTTCACGATGGCGAAACCGCCTTGAAAGAAGTGAGAAAGACGTCTTTCGACCTCATTGTGCTCGATATCCGTCTTCCTGGAATCGATGGCTTCCAAGTGTTGCAACGCCTCCGCACGCAACACCTCGCAAGCCGTGTATTGCTGCTCACCGCGCGCGGCGCTGTGGATGATCGAGTAACTGGGCTGCAGCTTGGAGCTGATGATTACTTGCCAAAGCCGTTTGCAATGCAGGAACTGCTGGCGCGCGTGCGCGCGCTCGGGCGTCGTTATCCCGAGGAACCGATAATGTCTTTGCGCGTTGGCGATCTCACCCTCGATCTGGCTACCCACAACGTTCACCGTGGCGCGCAACGCATCGATCTTTCTCCGCGTGAGTTGATGTTGCTCAAGGTCCTGATGCGCGAGCCGGGCCGCGTCTTCACGCGCACAGAGCTTTGCGAACGCGTTTGGGAGCATTCGCATGAGTACGATACGAAGCTGGTCGAAGTGTTCATCGGCCGGCTGCGAAAAAAGATTGGTGATCCGCCGCTGATTCACACCGTGCGGCACGTCGGATATACAATCGCTTCGCGCGACCGTCTTTAAGACACCACGCTGGTCTGTCAGCCACACAACGCTCCGGACAAAGTAACAATCGCGTTACTTTTGGGATGCGGTGCCGGGCAATGATCGCTGCGATTCTCCATACGAGAAAACACAATCATTAAATCTATGAAAACAACCTCCGCTTACACAAAATTCGGGCTGCTCTTGGTAGCAGCAGCAATGTTCACGGCCGCGTCTGCGCGCGCGGACACCTATTCGTGGACAAACTTCCAATCTGACATCGCCGGCGTAGCTCAACACGTCGATCCAAATCTTGTCAATCCATGGGGCATGGCAGTTTCGACGGGTGGCACGATTTGGGTCAGCGATAACGGCACCGGTGTTTCCACTCTTTACGGTCAGAATGGCACAGCCAATCCGCTGATAGTAGAGATTCCGCCAGCCAAGCACAATAAAGACGGAGGCAATCCCACCGGCGTTGTCTTCAACAGTACGTCGTTCTTTCAGGTAACGAAAGATGGAAACTCGGCGCCGGCTCGTTTCATCTTCGTTAGTGAAGACGGCTCGATTTCAGGTTGGAACCCGACGCTGGATGGGACGCACGCGATCATCGCCGTCGATAACAGCCAGGGCGGCCACCACGCCATTTACAAAGGCGCGACGCTTGGCGTGGCCGGCGGCCACAATTTTTTGTATGCGACAGATTTCCACAACGGCCAGGTCGACACCTTCGATGAAAATTTTCATCAGGTGAATCCCAACGGCTTCGTTGACCCAAGCCTTCCGGCTGGCTACGCCCCTTTTGGCATCCGCAATTTCAATAACGAAATTTTTGTGACCTACGCCAAGCAGGATAAGCGGCGCGAAGATGACGTTGCGTGTCCGGGCTGTGGCTTTGTAAACGTATTCGATACCAGCGGAAACTTTCTCAGACACCTCGTCTCAGACGGGAATCTCAACGCGCCATGGGGACTCGTTGAGGTGGAAAACGAACTGTGGGTCGGAAACTTCGGTGACGGCTTCATAAATGTTTACGATCCGATGACTGGCGCGTTCATCGAGACGCTCATGCGCGCCGATGGAACGCGACTCCAATTTGATGGTTTATGGGATATGCTCCCTGCGCAGAACGGAGGAGGAGTTTTTTTCACCGCTGGAATCGCGGACGAAGAGCATGGTCTCTTTGGGATCATCACCGAGGACTAAAATTAAAAATGCGAATCTCGGGAGCGCACGCATCCTTGTCTGCCGCTTAGGCGGGGTTGTCCCGGCAAGGGCGTGCGCTCGCCGTGTAGCGAACACAGATCTTCGCATGCTTTGAGAATTCGATCTGACGGAATAACATCATGGCATGCGCGCATTGGTGTTTGCCGGGCTTGCGTCGATAGTGCTCACATCTATCGCGAGAACGGCCCCGCTTTCAGAGGCTGATCTCAAAAATCTTCTCGCAGGCGTTCGACAGAACCGGAGCACGCAGGCCGATTTTCAAGAGCAAAGAGTGCTTCGGCTGATGAAGAAGCCGATTCTGAGCTCCGGCGCGATTTGGTTCCAACCGCCGAATAAATTCCGGCGCGAAGTCAAAGGCAATTCGCCCAGTGTCACGGTCAGCGATGGCCGTCAGCTTTGGATTTATTATCCAAACTTTAAATCGGCTGAGCGTTATCCACTGGGCAAAGGTTCGCCGCTGGATTCCACCGTCACCGCCATCAATTCCGCATTAAATCTGGAGAACATCGAAAACACGTTCCAAATCACCGCGACAAAGAGCGACAAAGGATACGAACTGACGCTGTTGCCGCGGACGGGTTCGATGAAGCGAGTGTTTCAAAAGCTTGATTTGCATATCAACGAAAACTTGCGTGTCGAACGCACCGATATGCTGCTACCGAACGGCGATCGAATCGTGACTGCGTATTCGAACCAAACGCGTGCCCCGGTTGCTGCGTCGAGTTTCGACTTTAAGCCACCATCGGGCACAGAAGTCACCACGCCGCTCGGGCAATGAGTTAACCACCAATGAACGCGAATAGACACTAATGATGAGAAGTTGCTGGCAAGCGGCTAACCACGCCTCGGCTCTACGGATTGGCTTGCGTTTTGTAGTACCAGCCGCTGAGCTTGCGAGTAGAAGCAGATTGCTTTTGAATTCGCGTCCATTCGTGCTCATTCGTGGTTAGATTGCCGCCATGCTACGAGCTTGGTTCGCAGTCTTCGTTGCAATGCTCGACACTATCCCGTCGGCGTATTGCGCGGAACCGTCGCCGGCACTGAATCATGTTGTTTCTCGCATCCCCCGGCAGCCGGTTCAATCGACGGCAATCGCAAAGGTTGGCTATAGCAAACGCCGGCACATTCTCGAAATCGAATTCGTAAATGGCGCTGTTTATCGTTATCTCGAAGTGCCGCCTGCGATTTATCGCGGCCTCATGTCGGCCGGGTCAAAGGCACAATTCTATGACTTCAGCATTAAGGGCCATTACCGATCCATTCCGATTCGACCGTTGCAAAAGCAACAAGTTCCCCCGAAAAATCATTCGGATTAACTCGCATCATTCGCGAGGAAGTTCTTTATTTGTGTTTATTCGCCTGCCTCGCCATAGCTTCGTGCAAAGGCGGGGGTTCATTCGTGGTTAAGAACAACTGGCGTTTCAAATTCGCTGAAGCGAGACAAAGATTCCGCCTCACTCCAACAGAAACGCGTGTAGCCGTTTTCATTCTTGCAGCCGTCGTGCTTGGCCTAGCCACGAAATGCTATCGCGACGCGCATTTCTCCCCTACCCCGGCAACGTCGAAAATAGAGCAAGCAAGCTCCGTAAGGACGACAAAGGCCAAACGCGGCTCCCCAAAGCCGACTAGAGAGTTAAGTGATCGGTGATCGTGATCAGTACGAGAAGCCATCTCATAATACAAAACGGCCTGTCATGTTGAGCGGAGCGAAACATCTCTGACTATTTCCTCAAGCGGCAATCCAGGTTTGAACCAGAAACTAATTTGAGATTCTTCGCTGCGCTCAGAATGACAAAGTCTATTTATGAGATGGCTTAGCACTGTTGAAAAGGTACTTGTACCATTAGTTGTTGTGTATAAATAGGGAAGGCATGAGTGAAGTTGGACTGGTGCCGTTTGCCCGAATCGCGTTGGAAGTCGGTCGAGAGGTTTTGCCTCCTTACAGTCATCGGTTTTCGCCGCAGCGTTTTACCCAGCCGCAGTTGCTGGCGATTTTGTGTTTGATGCGTTACGAGGATTGGACCTTTCGTGCAGCCGAGATCCGCCTGGGGGAGCATGGGGAGTTGCGGCGCGCGCTGGAACTGAAAGCCGTGCCTGATCACAGCACTTTCTTTCGTTTCATGCTGCGCTTGGATGAACAAGTCATCGCTCAAGCTCTGGCCGAAGTGGTGCGCCGTTTGCAGAGGCGCCGGCCTTTGCCCAAGAAGAAAAAAACAACTGTGGCGGTGGATGCAACCGGGCTGGCTCCGGGTTCGATTAGCACGTTTTTTATTCGACGGCGCGAACAGCATGGGGGCGCGCCGATGCCATGGCGTTACTGGCTCAAATGGCTTTTGGCCGTCGATACCCAGCGCCGCCTGATCCTGGCGCAGAGAGCGCACCAAGGACCAGTCAATGACTGCGCTACGCTGCGTCCTTTGCTCGATGAAGTCGCTGCGGCCGGCCACGCCATAGGAACCGTGGTGGCCGACGCCGAGTTTGATAGCGAACGCAACCACTGGCACATCCGTGGGCAGTTCGGGGCAAAGAGCATCATTCCAGCCAAACGAGGCAAGGCCAGTTGGAAGCTGCACGGAGTGCGTGCACAAATGCGAGCGGCCTTTCCGGCGAAGTCTTATCGGCAACGGGTGCATGCCGAAACCCTCTTCAGCGCGATCAAGCGCAAACTCTCCGCCCGTGCTCCGGGCCGTTCTCTTCCCACGCAACGCAAACAAGCTCTTCTGCTTGGTTTGGCCTACAATCTCTATCGCCTCTGGCGTCATCAAATCTTCGGGCTCCTACTTTCCCCCGCCTAACGCATCATGACCTTAGCTTTTCAACAGTGCTAGATCTGCTCTTGCTC
>Ga0222622_10000537_pt1 | contig 14240 bp, 10 predicted proteins | sample PLM2_5_b1metaG_FD_177335 | JGI IMG/M metagenome (GOLD analysis project Ga0222622, IMG submission 177335) | Groundwater sediment microbial communities from an aquifer in East River, Colorado, USA - PLM2_5_b1 | ecosystem: Environmental > Terrestrial > Soil > Riparian zone | place: USA: East... | reverse complement strand
GAATCGGCGGACGTGCCCGGTCAGAGAGCAAGTCAAGCGCCACCGCCGCTGCGCCGGCACCAGGTGCCGCAAGTCACGAATGAGCAATTGCTTAGCGGCCGCGAGGAGTCGGCAGGCGAAAATGTCTGCTTTGTAAAATAAGACATTTTTGTCTGAATAATAGCTGGTGACCAACAACCCGTGTCAGTAATCGGCGCCGGTGACCGATCAATTAGTGCGGCAACCGTCAATGTTTTTGTCAGTTGCGGGTTGACTGGCAGCGTTGGCGCGGGGGACAATCAGTCCGTCGGACTGTAGCGAACGACATTTTTGTCAACTCTCATATGACGACAGCCAAGCTTTCAACGCGCAGCACCCCCCCGGATAGTCGGACCACCGAACACGAACGTCTCGGCACGCTGCTGCAGATCGGCGAAGCGCTGTCGAGCACGCTGAATGCGAAAGCCGGTTTTCAGGAAGTCCTCGAAACGCTCGCGCGGCGCCACTCCGTGACCCGCAGCCTTGTGGTGCTGATGGATGAAGACGGCAAGCAGCTGCACGTCGAAGCCTCGAATGGACTGAACCGACCGGCGCACCACGTGCATTTCACGCTCGGCGAAGGCGTCATAGGCAAGGTGGTCGAGTCCGGCCGAGCGGTGATCGTGCCGCGCGTCACCAAGGAACCGACGCTCATCTTTCGCGCCTCCGCTCGCGAAGATGCGCACGACGAAGAGTCCAGCTTCATCTGCGTGCCGATTGGATTCGATCGAAAGGTAGTGGGCGCCCTAGGCGTCAACCTGAAATTCAAGCCGGATCGCAACTTCGAGCGATCGCGGGCATTCTTCAGCGTGGCGGCATCGATGCTCGGGCAGGCCCTCAAGGTACAACGGCTGATTGCCGCGCAGCATCGGCGCCTCGTCAACGAGAATGCCCATCTACGGCAGGAGCTGAAGGAACGCTACGATTTTGCCGGCATCGTGGGCAACAGCGGGCCGATGCAGCGCGTCTACGAACAGGTCGCACAGGTCGCGCGCACCGGCACCACGGTCCTTCTGCGCGGCGAGTCCGGCACCGGCAAGGAACTGATCGCGCATGCGATCCACTACAACTCCGCCCGTGCCAAGAAGCCGTTTGTGAAGGTCAGCTGCGGCGCGTTGCCGGACACGCTGATCGAATCGGAACTGTTCGGGTATGAAAAAGGGGCGTTCACCGGCGCCGACAGTCGCAAGAAGGGAAGGTTCGAGCTCGCCGAAGGGGGGACGCTGTTCCTCGATGAAATTGGCGACGTGCAGCTGTCAACACAGGTCAAGCTGCTGCGCGTGCTCCAGGAGCGGGAATTCGAACGGCTGGGTGGACATGAAACGCTCAAGGCGGACGTGCGCCTCATTGCCGCCACCAACAAGGACCTCGAGCGCGCGATCGAACAGGGGAAGTTTCGCGAGGACCTGTTTTACCGGCTCAATGTGTTTCCAATCTTCATTCCGCCTCTGCGCGAGCGTAAACCGGATGTGTTGCTGCTGGCCGACCACTTCCTGCAGCGTTTCTCCGGCGAGCACGGCCGCGATATCCGCCGGCTGGCAACCCCCGCCATCGACATGCTCACGTCCTACCACTGGCCGGGAAACGCGCGGGAGCTGCAGAACGTCATCGAGCGTGCGGTGCTCGTGTGCGACGGCCACGTGATTCACGCCCACCATCTGTCGCCGACGCTGCAGACGGCGGAAGCCTCCGGCACGGTCATGAGCATCGCACTCGACGATGCGGTGGCGGCGTACGAGAAGGACTTGCTGCAGGACGCGCTGAAGAGCGCCCGCGGCAACCGGGCCAAGGCGGCGCGCCTGCTTCGTACGACCGAACGGATCGTCAATTACAAGGTCCGCAAACTGGGCATCGACTGGAAGCGATTCAAGGCCTGACCGTGCCACGGACCGCATTTGTCCGGGCACCATCAATTCCGTAACAGCGCCCCGTCTGTCGACGCGGCATTTCCCGCGCATTCTCGTTGAAAACCCGCGTGGCACTCGCTTTGCGCCAGTGCGGACAGGGGAGCACGCGAGTCGATGTCGAGAGGACCGGGCCGAAATATCCTGATCGTGGAAGACGACCAGAGCACGTTATTGGGGTGGGTCGAGCTGCTCCGGGGCGCTGGATACCTGGTGCGCGGCGTGTCGTCGTACGAGGAAGGACGGCAGGAGCTGGCGATGATGCCTGACCTGTTGATCACCGACGTGCGGCTTGGCGTCTATAACGGCCTGCAGCTCCTGATGCGCGGACGCATGGTCAACCCGCGCCTGCAGGCCATCGTGATTACCGGCTACGCCGATCAAATCGTGCGGCGCGAAGCGGTGTATCTGCAGGCGGAGCATCTCGAGAAGCCGGTTGATGCCGATCGGCTGCTGCAGGTTGTCAGCAACGCGCTCGGCTGCTCGTCGGCCGTCTTTCGCGTCAACTGACGCGCCGGACCGCATCCTTCGCCAAATCGATCTATAAAAGAGTGGTTGGACACCAGCGATCATTTTGATGGCACGCGCTTCTTCAATTCGACGGGAGCGAAGGGGCAGCCGTTCTCGGCGCTGCCGCGGCTCTTCCGCGAGCCGCGTGCACCGTGGCCAGACCACGTCGATGTAACGCCGCGGCGTCCGCCCAGCCTCGGAAACGCCGCCGCGGTCCTCACCTTCGTCGGCCACTCGACCTGGTTGATCCAGACCCGCAGTGAAACCATCCTGACCGATCCGATGTACTCGCCGCGTGCGGGTCCCTTCAATCGAATGGGCCCGAGGCGCGTGCGCGAGCCCGCCGTTCCGTTCGAGTGGCTGCCGCCGATCTCGCTCGTCCTCCTCAGCCACAATCACTACGATCACTGCGATCTGGCCACGCTACGCCGGTTGGCCGCCGCGCACGATCCGCTGGTGCTGACGGCGCTGGGCAACGCCCCGCTCGTTCGTTCCTCGGGCATTCGACACGTCGAGGAGTTGGACTGGTGGCAGCGCGGCGCGTCTGGGCGACTGCCGGTGACGGCCACGCCGGCGCAGCATTTTTCCGCCCGCGGGCCGTTCGACCGCAACCGTGCCCTCTGGTGTGGTTTCACGATCGACGTCGAGGGCCGACGCATCTACTTCACCGGCGACAGCGGCTACGCGACGATCTTTCGCGACATCGGGCGTCTCGGACCGATCGACCTGGCGCTCCTTCCGATCGGCGCCTACGAGCCTCGCTGGTTCATGAAGGACGTTCACATGAATCCTGCCGAAGCGGTGCAAGCGCATCTCGATCTCGAGGCCCGGCAGAGTCTCGGGATGCACTTCGGCACATTCCAACTGACCACCGAAGCGATCGACGAGCCGCTGCGTGCGCTCGACGCGGCTCGCCGCGACCGCGGCGTTGCGCCAGAGCAGTTTCGGGCGTTGGAATTTGGGGAATCGTTTGTGATGAATTAGTGCGGCGTATCAGAAAACAAGCGAGCTCCCGTTTCTCACGTTTCGCCTGCTGATCTATTTGACAAGTAGCAGTCCGCAATCGTTGCGGATCAGGCCAGCTCAGACTTGGCGACGGCGGCGGAGTGACGGGTGACGTTGCGCGAGCGGCGGACGGCCTTGTCGCGATACATCCGCTCGTCGGCGACGGCCAGCAGTTCGTCGAAGGTGCGCCCATCGTCAGGAAACCGCGCCGGTCCCGCGCTGATTGAGAGCGACAGCCGTACGCCCGGCCGCGGCTCGAATGGGTGGGCCGCAACGGCCGTTTGCAGCTCCTGCACGCGACGGCCTTCGTGTTCCGGCGGGCATTCCCACAGAACGACGACGAATTCGTCGCCGGCGAAGCGCGCACAGAGATCGTTCTGGCGCACCGTGGCCTTGAGCACCGAGCCAATGGCGCGGAGTGCGCGATCTCCTGCTTCGTGCCCGTAGGTGTCGTTGATCTCCTTCAATCGATCGAGGTCGAGCACGACCACCCCGACCGAGCCCTTCATTCGTGACGCGTGCGCGAGCCCTGTCTCGAACTGCCGATCCAGCGAGCGGCGATTGGCGAGTCCGGTCAATGGATCGGTATGCGACTCGTGTTGCGTCTGCTCGAACCGGGTCGAATTGAAGATGACGGCTGCGGCCTGTTCGCTGACGCGGCCCAGCACCCGGCGATGCTCGTCGGTAAAACAGCTCGGGACCGAATGATAGATAACCAGGCCTCCGATGAGGCGTCCGTCGAACCGAAGCGGGCATGGCAGCAGTGAGGTCAGCTCCTCTCCGTGCGCGCCGCGGCCGTCGGCGCAGGCGGGCACTCGAAGCGAAATTTCACTCCACGACTTTGGTTCCCACTTGAACAGCGCTTCGGTCCCCGGTCCCTGCGCGTAGCGGCAGGCGTATCCTTCCGTATCGTCGCCGAGGAACAGCGCGCAGGTGACGAACGGCACGAGACGGCTGACCTTTTCCTGGATCAACGCCATCGCATCCGACACACCCAGGCTCGAGCCGAGGGCCTGCGCGATCTCATACAGCGTCTGCTCTTCACGGTGGGCACCGGCAATGTCCTGCAGTGCCTCGAGCTCCTGCCCGCCGTTCCACGAACCTTCGATCGAGTTCGCCGCCGTCGAATCGAATGACGTCGTCTTCAACCGTGCGATGAGAAGGTCCACGAGTGCTGGATCGAAGGCCGATCCTGAGTACTCGCGGAGGAGCGCAATCGCGTCACGGTCGCTGCGGGCCGGACGATACGGCCGGTCGGCCTGCAACGTGCTGAAGCAGTCAGCAATGGCCAGAATGCGAGCGCCTACCGGGATGTCCTCACCACGTAAACCTGCGGGATAGCCGAGGCCGTCCCATCGCTCGTGATGACTCAGCACGAGATCGCTCACCGGCGCGCCGAACGGCACGTTCTTGAGAATCTCTGCGCCGACGCGCGGGTGAATCTTGACGCGATCGAACTCCTCGGGCGTGAGCGCTTCCGGCTTGGAGAGAATGTGTTCCGGCACGGCCATATTGCCGATGTCGTGCAGCAGCGCGGCGGTGCGGACCGCCTGGACTTCCGCGTCCGAGAGGCCGGCGGTTTCCGCCAGCATGCCCGCGTAGTGCTGAATCGATCGGATGTGCTCCGGAGTACAACCGGCTCGCGCTTCGATGGCGAGAGCAAGCGCTTCGATCGTCGCGAGCTGCACGTCCATCGCGCGCCGCGTTTCGTCCTGTTCCTCTCGCAGCCGTGACACGACGGTGTGATAGCTGCGGAACACCAGGTAGAGCGGCACGGCGAGCAGGGCCAGCCATCCGAACCACCCGCGCGTGGTCGCCGCGGTGGCCAGCGCCGCCAGCGCCGCACCCGCGAGATAGCTCGGTGCGCTCCACAGGAAATTCCGATGCCAGACTCGCGAGAGCGGTTGACGCGTTGACAGCGCAATCGCGCCCGCCACCAGGATCGTGTTGGTGAAGAAATAGAGCGGCGCAATGACCGCCGCGGTCCGGACCAGCGCCGCAAATCCGGGCGCTCCCCATCCCATGACGAGAGCGATGGGCAGGCCAGCCAACCACGCCGTCAGCGTCAGGGACCCGACATTGAACAGGATGCGATGCAGCGGGTTGCGCGTGCCAACGCGGAACGTGCACTGCGTCCAGGCGCTGATTGTCGCGATGCAGACGGCCGGCGCCGGGCCCAGGGCGAGAAGTGCCCAGAAATTGATGGCATGGGACAGCGAGAGGTTCGAGTGGCTCCGACCGAGCGGCAGATCAATCTTTATAGCGGATGTCGCAATCCCCATCGCCGCCAGCAGCGCGAACAATCCGCGCTGGTCGAATTGCAATTTTGTCGCTGATTCGACGAGACACAGCGCTCCGGCGACAACCACTGCGGTGACGTAGGCGCGGGCGGCAGGCGGCAGGCCGCCAAAACGGGGCATGACGGCCGGAGATGCGCTCACTCGGGCCTCTTTTCAGCCCCGAACGCTCGCGGCTCGATCCCAGCCTCGAGCGGGCAGACGTTCATCCACCCGCCCGCAATCCGAGATTGCGGCCGACGCGTTTCCACACGTCTGCATCGTTTTGCGCAGGGGGACAGAAGCGTCACAGACAGAGTCAAGGCAAGTCGGATGCCTGAGCTTGCCGTCCAGTCTGAGCTCCGCCGGTGGTGCAGAAGTTTGCGCCTAACTCACTGTCCTGACATGGTTTCGCAGGTACCATCGCCCACCATTCGTCCCGCAGGGACGGAGGTGGGACGAATGCCGGATGTTCTGTTTCGGCGCACTGGTTTCATCTCTGCACCATGACCCCGTGCCCGGCACCGGGTCAGATCCCCTCATCCTCAGAAATCACCAGATGAATGACATTCAGGCGGTAATAGAGGCTTCCGTCGAAGGTTCCTTGATCGATGCAATCGACGAGAGGGGTAGGCGTCGAGGAGATCACACGCCGGCGGATCCGCTTTGCTTCGCCCGGGCCGGTGCGAAGGACTGCGAGACGATTTGAGAGGCGCAATTGAACCGGCAACGGCAGCCGCCCCACGTCTCGTAAGAAGATCGTGCCGGACTGCGCCGGCGTTGGCCAGGGATTGCCGATCGGTTTCGTCATTTCGACATCCAGCAGCTCACCGAGTTGAGATTCCAGGAGATCTTCCGGCTGGCCGCAGTCGACCGGCACAAATGGTCCCTGCCGCCATCCGCTGAGTTGGTGAAGACGGCGGGCGAGCGCTTCAGCTGTTTTCTCATCGCCGGTAAAGAGCACGCACGCATCCGATCGCACGGCATGAGAGAGGTCGATGGCGGGTACTGACGGAGCGTCTTGTTCCTGGGCTGTCATGGCATCCTCCCGAACGTCCTGTAGGTTCATGCCCTCACGATACGGGTGGCGCGTACGGAATGCCATGAGGAGCAGGTGCGCAAATCATGAGGAGCCGGTGAGGACGCAAACGTTCCCGATTCAGCAGGTTGTAGCCTCTGATGCGTGGAGATCCGGGTGCGTGATACGCTTGCTGCCGCGCTCTCGAATCCTCTTTCGCGCCCGGCCGCTCGCACATGACTGGAACCAGGGAAGTGTTCTGCTTTGGCGAATTCGAACTCGACGTTGATGCGGCGGAACTTCGGCGCAAAGACCGCCGGCTGAAACTCCAGCCGCAGCCCTTCAAGCTCCTCGTTCTTCTTGTCCGGAAGGCCGGCGCCCTGGTCACGCGCGAAGAAATCCGCCGCGAACTGTGGCCAGACGGCACCTTTGTGGACTTCGATCAGTCCGTCAATTTCTCCGTCAAACAGATCCGCGACGCGCTCGGCGACGAGGCAGACCGTCCTCTTTATATTGAGACGGTTCCCCGCCGCGGTCATAGGTTCATTGCCCCAATTTCCACGCCCGGTCAACCGGCGCCACGTCATTCATTCTTTCCCATGGGTGCCACCGGTATCCGGCTGGAAAAGGCGCTCTGGACGAATATCGCGGAGTTGCGGCTGGCAGAAAACCGGCGGCGACGGAACATGTGGATGGCCATCAGCATCCTGTCAGCGCTGCTCGCCGTTACCGCTATTCTTCTCTTGTTGCGGCACTAAACCGCACTAAGATGTCGCATGCGCAAGGGGCGCGCTGTCGTCGTTTCTGCTGTGGTGCTCGTCCTTGGCGGAGCCGCCGCACGAATCAGCGACGTCCGCGCGCAGGGCACACCCCAACCTCCTCCCGTTAGTTTCAATCGTGAGATCCTGCCGATCCTGGCGAATAACTGCTTCGCCTGCCACGGGCCTGACGAGAAAAAGCGGGAGACCAAATTTCATTTCGACACGCAGGATGGGATGTTCCTCAAACGAGGAGTCATCGAACCGGGTCATTCCTCGGACAGCCTGTTAGTCGAGAAGATTACCGAGCCAAATCCGAAGGATCGAATGCCGCCGCCCGATTCGGGGCATTCGCTGACCGAGAAACAGATCGATTTGCTCCGGCGATGGATTGACGAAGGGGCGAAGTGGGATACGCATTGGGCCTACGTGCCGCCGAAGCGTTCCGAACTGCCGGCAGTGCGCCAGACGAGCTGGGTTCGCAATCCGATCGATCAGTTCATCCTGGCTCGACTCGAACGTGAAGGCCTCGAACCATCCCCGGAAGCCGCAAAAGACGTCCTGCTTCGCCGCCTCACCTACGACTTGACGGGCCTCCCGCCGACGCCGCAGGAGACGGATGCATTCCTCGCTGACGCGTCGCCGGACGCGTACGAAAAGCAGGTCGATCGCCTGCTGGGTTCACCACATTACGGTGAACGGATGGCGATGCCCTGGCTCGACGCCGCCCGATATGCCGACACGCACGGCTATCACATCGACAGCCTGCGCGCGATGTGGCCGTGGCGCGACTGGGTCATCAACGCGTTCAATCACAACATGCCGTTCGACCAGTTCGCCGTCGAGCAGCTTGCCGGCGATCTGTTGCCGAACGCTACACGCGAACAGAAGATTGCATCCGGGTTCAACCGCAATCACATGATCAATTTCGAAGGCGGCGCGATCGCCGACGAGTACCAGGTCGAATATGTCGTCGACCGCGTCGAAGCGACCTCCAATGCGTTCATGGGCCTGACGATGGGGTGCGCCCGGTGCCACTCTCACAAGTTCGATCCGATCACGCACAAGGAGTTCTACGAGTTCTTCGCCTTCTTCAACACGGTGCCTGAAGTCGGGCTGGACGGACGAACCGGCAACGCCGTTCCGTTTCTGCCGCTGCCGAATCCGGAGCAGCAAGCGCGCCTCGATCAGCTCAACGCCGCCATCGACACTCACCGGCAGGCCCTGGCCGACACCGTCGTCGCGCCGCTGCAGGAGAAATGGCAAACGTCGGTGTCGGACAAACCGGCGGAGCCGGATGTGACAGGTCTCGTCGCGCACTACGAGCTTGACGGGAATTTTTCCGACATCTCCGGCCGGTATCAGCATGGACGCACCGTCGTCGGCGACCCGACCTTCGACGGGGGGCAGGTTGGCCGGGCGGCGTCGTTCGATGGCGACACCGAGGTGAGTTTTGGCAACGTCGGCGTGCTCGACCGGGAGCCGTTCAGCCTGGCGGTCTGGCTGAAGGGCCGTGGCAACCTGCCGATCTCCGTGTTCCAGAAAATCGACAGTGCGGATCGTCGTCGCGGATACGAGTGGAGGCTCGACGACATCACGCTGGTGGACATTCAGAAATGGGCCGCACGCCTGACGGTGCGCATTGCGGGCGACACACCGGAGCAGGCCATTGAGATTCGCACGCGCGAGCGCCTTCGCCTCGGCGACTGGTATCACGTCGCGCTGACCTACGACGGGTCCAGCAAGGCGGCCGGCCTCGTTTTGTACCTGAACGGCGCGCCATCGAACGTGGAGGTTGTGCATGACGCACTGAGCGGCAGCGGGGCGACCGATGCACCGCTTCGCGTCGGCAGCAAGACGCTGGGCCAACCGTTTGTCGGTCAGCTCGACGATCTCCGGCTCTACGCGCGCGTGCTGAGTGCACAGCAGGTCGAGGATCTGGCAATCCACCACCCGATGCGCGTGATCCTCTCGGGCGTGATTGGCAAGGCGTCGAAGGAAGATGTCGATCGGACGCGTGCCTACTTCCTCACGTATGCCGCGCCCGAATCGCTTCGAACCACGTATCGAGAGCTGAAGGCGCTGCAGGTCCAGAAGGACGATCTCGTCAAGCAGATTCCGACGACGATGATCATGGCGGAGATGGCCAAGCCGCGCGAGACCTACATCCTGGCGCGGGGCGACTACCGCAATCAGACCGACAAAGTTCAACCGGGCGTTCCAGCGATTCTGCCCCCTCTTCCAAAAGACGCGCCGCTCAATCGCTTGACGCTGGCCAAGTGGCTGGTCGACCCCGGTCATCCGCTGACCGCGCGGGTCGCCGTGAATCGTTACTGGCAGAACTATTTTGGATACGGCATCGTGAAAACGCAGGAAGACTTCGGTGTGCAGGGAGAGCCACCGACGCATCCTGAACTCCTCGACTGGCTGGCGACGGAATTTATTCGCACCGGCTGGGACGTCAAGGCCATGCAGCGGCTGATCGTGACGTCCGCAACGTACCGTCAGTCGTCCAGAGTGACGGCGGCGTTGCGCGAGAAAGATCCGGAGAACCGGCTCCTGGCACGAGGGCCCCGCGTGCGCCTGCAGGCGGAATTGATTCGCGACACCGCGCTCGCGGCCAGCGGACTGTTGAACGACGCGATCGGCGGGCCAAGCGTGATGCCGTATCAGCCGAAGGGTATTTGGGAAGAGCTGGCATTCGGCGACGGGTTCTCAGGGCAGGCCTACGAGCAGAGCCACGGGCCCGATTTGTATCGCCGCGGCATGTATACGCTGTGGAAGCGCACCGCGCCGCCGGCCTCGTTTGCGACCTTCGACGCACCCGATCGGGAGAAGTGCACGGCCCGTCGCGCGCAGACGAACACCCCTCTGCAAGCGCTCGTGTTACTGAATGATCCGACGTTCGTCGAAGCGTCTCGCGTCCTGGCGCAGCGTGCGCTGACCGAAGGCGGCAAGGACGCGACCGCACGGATTTCGTATGCGTTTCGCCTCGCCACGGCTCGTAAGCCGACGACACAGGAGATCAAGGTTCTGCGTACGCTGCTGGACGGCCGCCTTGATGCGTTTCGCCAGGATCGCCGGGGCGCGATGAAGCTTCTCGCGGTTGGTGAGTCTCCGCGCAATCCGCGACTGGATGTCGCCGAGCTTGCCGCCTATACGACCGTCGCCAGCGTGATTTTCAATTTGGACGAAACGGTAACCAAGCAGTAGCGGCCGCGGTGAGTTCGCGAGACCCAACCATGAACGTCAAACATGAAATCGATCTGCATCTGACGCGGCGTCAGTTCTTCGGACGCTCCGCGCAGGGGATCGGCATCGGCGCGCTGGCCACACTGCTCGGACCGGACCTCAGCGCCTTCACCGGCGCGCTCGATCAACGCGATCCGCGAACCGGCGGACTCGTCGGCGTGCCGCACTTTGCGCCGACGGCGAAGCGCGTCATCTTCCTCCATCAGTCCGGCGGTCCTTCGCAGCTCGAGACGTTCGACTACAAGCCGCTGCTGACGAAATTTCAGGGCACGCAAATCCCTGATTCGGTGCGCCAGGGGCAGCGCGTCGCGCAAACGATGGGGCAGTCGCAGCTGCTCGTCGCACAATCGGCATTCAAATTCGCGCAGCACGGCCAATCCGGCACGTGGGTCAGCGAACTGCTTCCGCACACCGCCCGGATCGTCGACGACATCACCGTCATCAAGACGATGAACACCGAGGCGATCAATCACGATCCCGCGATCACGTTTATCCAGACAGGTTTTCAGCAGCCCGGACGGCCGAGCATGGGTGCCTGGCTCAGTTACGGACTCGGAAGCGACAACCAGAATCTTCCAGCGTTTGTCGTCCTGCTCTCGCAGGCCCATGCGATCAACACCGACCAGCCGCTGTTTTCCCGGTTGTGGGCGAGCGGATTTCTGCCATCGAGCTACCAGGGAGTCCGATTCCGGGCTGGCAGCACGCCTGTCCTTTTCCTCGACGATCCGCCTGGGGTCACCAAGACGACCAGGCGCCAGATGCTCGACGCGGTCGCGAAGCTCGACACCATCGCTCATGACGCTTACGGCGATCCTGAAATCGAGACGCGCATCCATCAATACGAGATGGCGTACCGGATGCAAACGTCCGTGCCTGACTTGATGGATCTATCGAAAGAGCCTGATGCTGTTTTCGAAATGTATGGACCGGAATCACGAAAGCCCGGAACATACGCAGCCAACTGCCTGCTCGCGCGGCGGCTCGCCGAGCGCAACGTGCGGTTCATTCAGCTCTATCACCGCGGGTGGGATCAGCACAAAGATCTTCCACGGGATCTCGCGCTGCAGTGTCGTGGCACCGATCAGCCCACGGCCGCGCTCATCACCGATCTGAAGCAACGCGGCCTGCTCGACGACACGCTCGTCGTCTGGGGTGGCGAGTTCGGACGGACGGTGTTCAGCCAGGGCAAACTGACCGACGCCAACTACGGCCGCGACCATCACCCGCGCAACTTCTGCATGTGGGTCGCCGGGGGAGGCATGAAGCGCGGTGCGGTGATCGGCGAGACCGACGAATACAGCTACAACGTCGTTTCCGACCCGGTGACCGTGTACGATCTGCAAGCGACGATTCTTCGTACGCTGGGAATCGATCACAAGAAACTGACGTATCGATTCCAGGGACGGGATTTCCGCCTGACCGACGTGCACGGCGAGGTGGTTGAGAAGATGTTGGCGTAAGGATTTCACGTGAATTGGTGAATTGGTGAAAGTTTTGAAGCGATTCCTCCCGTTTGTCCTCTGCGTGGCCGCGATCGCCGGTGTCGTAATCCACGCGCAGACTCAATCGCCAGTCGCCAAGGCGTTCATCGACGGTACCAGTCCGGGATGGAAGACGCTTGGCGCGACTGATTTTGCCGGTGTGAACGGGAACGCGGACACGTGGATGTGGAAAGACGACGTCCTGGTGTCCACCGGCCAGCCTATTGGTGTGCTTCGCACGGCTCACAAGTACACGAACTTCGAATTGCTGGTCGAGTGGCGGCATTTACGGTCTGCCGGCAACTCCGGCGTGTTCGTCTGGGTCCCGGAGCAAGCACTCACGTCGTTGAAACCCGGCGTGCTTCCTGACTACGGGATCGAGATCCAGATGCTCGACCATGGCTTCCGGGAACAGTACGAAAAAGGCGGGCGAAAAGGAGACTGGTTCACGACGCACGGCGACGTGTTCGCCGTGGGCAAGTCGAAGCTCACGCCGTTCGCACCGGTTTCTCCCAATGGGTCGCGAAGTTTTCCCCGCAAGGAGTTGAGCCGCGGCGTCGGTGAGTGGAACTTCTACTATGTACGCGGGATCAACGGGGAAGTGCGGCTGTGGGTCAACGGCGAGGAAGTCTCGGGGGGGAGCGGGGCTGATCCGAAGACTGGCTATCTCTGTCTCGAGGCGGAAGGCTCGCCCGTCGAATTCCGAAACATTCGCGTGAGGGAAATCTCTTAGCGCTACAGAAGAAAGGGCCGCGGGACCCGTTCGAGGGATCCGCGGCCCAGTTGCAGTTCGCCCGTCGGCTACTTCTTCGCCGGCATTTCGATTTTCGAAATCGTCAGCGAGTCACCCTTCGCCGTGCCGGTCACGACGACTTCGTGGCCCGCATGGGTCTTCAGCGCCGCCAGATCCTGATTGGCGATGGAGTACACCTTGTCTCCCTCGCCGACAAACACGTACTTCTCGCCGCCCTTCACGCATCCTTCGACGCACTCGCGATCGGTCATCTTCTTGGTGCCGTGCTCGCCGTCTTTGTGCATGGCTTTGCACATCGCGTCGCTGATGCGGCCTTTGAAGGTATCCGCCGAGAGCGCGGGGGCCGAGAGCAGCGCCAGGGCCGCAACACACGCCAACGTCTTCCGCATACACCTACCTCCTGATTTGAGCGGGCACAGTCTATAACACAAACACGAATCCTTGAATCCGTAATCACTCCGAGGGGCTTCGCCCCTCGGACTCCCCGACACGCTCTCTCGCGAGCCGCTTCGTCGGCTCGCTTCCGCCTCCGCGCGAAGCGCTACGGCGAGGGCTCGCCGGAGCCTCGCGAAGGCGGGCCGTTCGCGTGGGCTCGCTCGCGCGCTCGTTCGCCTAAGCTAATCGCGAACCGCGAATAGCGAACCGCGCCCGCCTACGCCGAAGGCTTCGGCGCGGTCCGCCGTGGTCGCGAAGGCGGAAACCGCGAATAGCGAATAGCGAATAGCGAACTACGATTTATAGCCCAGCAACAGCCTTGGAAGGATGAGCGTGATAGAAGGAAAGGCCGCGATCAGTGCAAGACCGATGAGGAGTGCGACGAGGTACGGCAGATACGTGCGACTGACCTCGTCGATGTCGACCCGTCCGATGCCGGCGGCAATTGTCAGCCCAACGCCGACGGGAGGCAGAAAGAACGCGATCCCCATAGCGGCGATCACCACGATGCCGTAGTGCACCGGATCGACACCAATCGAGCGGCCGATCGGGAACAGAATCGGGCCGAAGATCAGCAGTGCCGGGAGTCCCTCCAAGAGTGCGCCGACTACCACGAACAGGGCGACCGTGAGCGCCATGAACTCCGCGCGTCCGGCGCCGGCGGTGCGAATCCACTCTCCGAGCATCTGTGGCACCCACTCCCGAACCAGGATCCACGCAAACGCGGAGGCTGACGCCAGCACCCACAGCGTCGTGGCCGTGACGACGCCGCTCTGCGAGAGCTGTCCGACAATCTCGCGGCGCTTGATGCCACCCATGGCAATCCCGG
>Ga0222622_10000535_pt1 | contig 14253 bp, 9 predicted proteins | sample PLM2_5_b1metaG_FD_177335 | JGI IMG/M metagenome (GOLD analysis project Ga0222622, IMG submission 177335) | Groundwater sediment microbial communities from an aquifer in East River, Colorado, USA - PLM2_5_b1 | ecosystem: Environmental > Terrestrial > Soil > Riparian zone | place: USA: East River... | reverse complement strand
CGGAATAACCGGGCGTTCCGCGCGCGACCACGGCGAGGTCGACGCCTTCGGCAAGTTTCACTTTCTTGGCGTGGACGCGCAGAATTTCTTCGCGTCCTTTTACGTCAGGTAGATTGACGGTGATCTGGCGATCGAAACGTCCGGGTCGCAACAACGCGGGGTCGAGAACATCGGGACGGTTCGTGGCTGCGATGATGATCACGCCTTCTTGCGTATCGAAACCGTCCATCTCGACGAGCAACGCATTCAATGTTTGTTCGCGCTCGTCGTGGCCGCCACCTACGCCGTGGCCGCGGTGACGCCCCACCGCGTCAATCTCGTCGATGAAGATGATGCACGGCGCGGATTTTTTGCCTTGCTCGAACATGTCGCGAACACGGCTTGCGCCGACGCCCACAAACATTTCAACAAAGTCCGAGCCACTGATGGAAAAGAACGGAACATCCGCTTCGCCTGCGATGGCGCGCGCCAACAGCGTCTTGCCCGTGCCCGGAGGGCCGACCATCAACACGCCTTTCGGAATGCGGCCCCCGAGTTTCTGAAATTTTTTCGGGTCACGCAAAAACTCGACGAGCTCTTGCACTTCATCTTTTGCCTCCTCGACGCCGGCGACGTCGCGGAATGTGATTTTATTCTTGTCCCGGGCGAGCATGCGCGCCTTTGACTTGCCGAAATTAAGCGCGCCTTTCCCAGCCATGCGGATTTGCTGGCGAAACAGGAAGTAAAGCACCAGCAAGAACAGCGCGATCGGCAGGAAACCGACCACAGTCTGCGCGAGCACGTTTGATTCCGTTTTGATGGCGGGTTGCATTCCGCCAGCAGCGAGTTTCTCCTGCAAATTGTTTGTGAAACTCAGATAAATTGTGGTTCGAAACGGCACAGGTTGGGACGGTGCTGTCCCAATGCCCTGACGAATGTAGGCACCGCGTAACGTTTGGGTCGGTCGGCCGTCCTCCACCACCAGCTGGAGCGGATAGTTTTTGTCGTTAACGATCTGCTTGTTTTCCAGCAGCTCGAGAAAACGGTTATAGGGCACATCTTCGACCGGCTGCATCCCGCCCCGGTAAAAGAGCATCGCCATAGCGATAAGACTGAAAGCGATCACGATGAGGATGACGCCGCGCCAATTGAAATTGGGTTCGCTTCCCCGGGGCTTATTCTCCCTTTGAGAATTGCGATCGAACTGAGCCATAAGAATCGTTAGAGGTTGAAAATTACCATGAACAAATTGGCAATGCAAAATGGGGGAAGCTGGCGCGCGCAAGCTGGTCGCTGCAGCTGGCTTGAGGTAAATGAGTCGTTCGTCACCAACTCATTAGTCAACACTTCAACCTTCATCGTTCGGATTTCGTCATTTCGTTCCACTTCTATGTTCGTGGCTGCGCATTGCGCCGCTCGGTGGTTTCGGCTAAAATTCGCACCCGGACTATCCAGATGACCGAGCTCGTTTCATCCGTCGCAGATAAGATCGACCGCGCTGTGCAGCGGGTAACCCCGCTTGCATATCGGGTGCGACGGACTGGCCGCCGCTGGATGCGGCGAGCGATGCGCAAGCCTCGCAGTGTTTCGGAAGGGCCAAATCTGTTGCCCCTGCTGATTCAGGTACTGGCGAGTTTTACCAAAGCCGACGGTGTCATACTTGAGGAAGAGATCGACTCGAGCCTCGGTTTCCTGCGTTACGATTATCCGGAGGCGGTTTATTCCGAGCTGCGACAGTTGTTCCGGCAAGCGCTTTATGAGCAGCAGGACCTCGCCGCCATGGCCCAAAAGCTGGGCGCCCAACTGAGCACCGAACGCAAGATCATGCTCGGCGTGCAGCTCTATGACCTGATCTCGCAAGCCGGTTTGAAACAGGAACAGGTGGTGGCGTTCTATTCATTCATGTCGCAGATGGGCATGGCGGCCCAGGCAATCGACATCGTTTATCAACTCAACGCGTCAGAGGACTCGGACCCGGCGATATATCAGCACGGCGCGTCCCCGCTGGAATCACTTTCTTTCGGACCTAACGGCAAGGCCGATATAATACTCAAGAACCTCGGCGAAACCGATCGCCTGATGGCCTTTCGCTATCACGATCTGATCTTGTTGAAAAATTACAGCAGCCAGAACGTTTCGGTGCGCGGGAGACCATTGGTGCGAGGCGGCTTCTGCCGAATTTATCCTGGTCAACGCATTTTAGCAGGCGACCAGGTGCTCAGCTATCAGGAGCTGGCGCAATATTTCAACGCCAAAAAGAACGTTTCGCTTCCACAGATTTTCATTCGCGTAAACAAGGAATCGGATGAAGTGGAATTGGAACGCTCGCGAACGCGTGAAAGCGCACTTCGGATTACTTTTGGATTAAACGTGCGGGTGAAGGCATTGCGGGACGTGAATGCCGAGCTCAACGGGGTCAGATTGAAAGCCGGCACACAGGTCGAGGCCACGCTGGAAGACAGGATCGTCTTCCACAATGACAGCGAAATGGATTTGAGCGATCTGCGCCGGCGCGCACGCGCGTTGGGTGGACGTTTCCAACTCAAGGCCTCCAAATCGGAGTATTTGGTGTCGAACGACCCGAGCCGCCTGCAAGCGGACGATATTTTGCTTTCCCCGGGCACGAGTGGTGACGTCGTGCTGAAGATTTTCTGCGATTACGATCAGCGAGTGGGCGTCCTCGAGGTCATCGAAGCGGACCGGCCCATCATGGTGGGCGACGAGCCGGTGCGCACAACCGCGCAACTCAAGAACGGCGATACGATCCGAATCGACGTCGGACAAATTCTGCGGTGCAACTTTTCAGAACGTATCATCGAGGAAGAGCGCAACATCATTCGCACTCTGGAAGCGAATGAAGTCACGCACCGTTTTAGCAAAGGCGAGGTTGGTCTGGAGGGCATTTCATTTGGCATCACGCGTGGCGAGCTTGTCTGCGTTATGGGCGCAAGCGGTTCGGGAAAGAGCACGCTGTTGAGAGTGCTGGCCGGGCAACTGCAGTCGACCAGCGGCGAGGTCATCCTTAATGGACAATCGCTCTACCAGAATCTCGACGCCCTGAAGCAGTACGTGAGTTACATGCCTCAGCAGGACGCGTTCGACGAACACCTCACTATCGGGGAGAATCTGCTGTTTGCGGCAGCGATTCGCGCGCCCCACCTCTCGCGCCGCGACCGCAGTCGGCGACTCGACGCAAAACTAATCGAGCTTGGATTGGGCGAACGCCGTGACGCCGTTGTCGGCAGCCCCGAGAGTAAATTCTTGAGCGGTGGCGAACGGAAACGCCTAAACCTGGGGCTCGATATGATCGGGATGTCGGACGTTTATCTGTTCGATGAACCGACTTCCGGCCTTTCATCAAAAGATTCCGAGCACGTCATGGAAATCATTCGAGGACTGGCGCACAACAAGATCGTCATCGTCACGATTCACCAGCCAAGCTCGAAAATTTTTCAGATGTTTCACAAGGCGATCCTGCTCGATAAAGGCGGACGGCTTGTCTTTTTCGGAACACCGTCCGACATGCTGCGCTATTTTGCCGAGGCGGAACACCAGCATCAGTTCGGTGCGGAATTGGGTGCGTGTCCGTCCTGCGGAACAACCCGACCGGAATTCATTTTTGACGTGCTGGAGACGCCGCTGCGCGATTTGAGTGGAGATATCATTTACGAAGAAAACATCCGTGGTCAGCTCGTCGCGGCGCGGCGTTATTCGCCGGAATTCTGGCGGGATAAGTATGAAGCGTTCCGATTGATCCAGGACGTCAAACAAGTTTCTCTGCGCCAGGAACCGGCCGGTCCGATGCCTGTCGCGCCGGTCCAAAGAAAGCGGCTACCAATTCGCTGGCACGATCAGTGGACGCAATTTCGCACACTGCTGCGCCGTTCTTTCCTGAGCAAACTGCGGAACCGCGCCAATCTGGTTATCACCATCGGGGTTTCACCTGTGCTGGCGCTGCTGATTGCGACCATCCTGCGCTACTCAGAGAATGGAACGTACGATTTCGCTTCTGCTTATCACATTCCGACGTTCTTATTTCTGGGTCTGATCGTTGCAATGTTTCTTGGGCTAACGAACAGCGCCGACGACATCATCCGGGACGGGCCTGTGCTGCAACGCGAGCGGAATATCAAAGTTCGATTGTCGTACTATGTCATTTCAAAAACCCTTACGCTCGGCGTGTTCGCTCTCGCGCAGTGCATCCTGTTTGTCCTCATCGGTAATTCGCTCCTCCAAATTCGCGGAATGTTCTGGATCGATCTCGCGATCATGTTCTTGACTGCGATGAGTGGCGTAGCGCTGGGTCTGGTCATCTCCTCGCTGGTGGCCGACCCGAAAACCGCGGCCAACATCGTCCCGCTAGTTCTAATTCCGCAGATCATCATGGGTGGCGCACTGATCAAGTACGAGGATATGAACCGCAACCTCGCTCTGCTTTATTCGCTCTCGCATTGGTTTTCGGAGCACCCGAACGCCGAAAAAACTGTGAAGACGGAGAGCAAGCTGCAGGTGCCACTTGTCTGCCAATTCATCGCCATGCGCTGGTCGTACGAAGAGATGGTTGTTGCTCAAGCCAAACTCAACCCGCTCACGCGGCGGCAGGATCGCGCTAATGACGAAATTCAAAAGCTCGCGCCCAAGGCGAATACACCTGAGCAACGCGCGCGTCTCAATGATTTGAAAGATGTTTTGGCATTGCTCTCGGGGCTCGAAGGGCGTTCCGCGAAGGAAATCGGTCATTATCTCAAGCTCGTCGATCCCGTCATAGCCGGGAGACAAAGATTCGATCGCTCGCTCTTTAAGGACGCGAACGGGCCAGTCACAGCCGAGCAAATCTACATGAACCAAAAAGTTTCCGACTTGATCTCAAAGGCCGAGATGGAGCAGAACGATTATCGACGCGGCAAAAAGCCGAACGTGTTCTTCGGCCTGCAGAAACGTTATTTTGGGATCAGTTTCGGCGTGTTCACGTTTAACACGATGGTTCTGATTGTGTCGACGCTGGTATTGCTGGTGCTGCTGCATTGGATTTTGCGCAAGCAATTGGAAGTCGTGCGAAGGAATTGATTTTGGAGTGCGGCGATATGTCGCCGCTTTCAAAGCGCGGACTTGTTTCGCACTCAAATCTCCGTCAGCAGAGCTATTCGCCTTAGTTTCCCATTGTCATCACGAGCGAAGTCGAGGAATCTCTAATGATTAACTTATGAGCAAAACAAAAACGAAACCAGCCCGCTTGATGGTCGCGGCCAGCGACGCCGATGCCGACATGCTTTATGCCACTAAGTTTTGGGCACCTGACCCGTTCATTTTTTTGCAGCGCAACGGCAAGCGAACGCTGGTCTTGAGCGATTTGGAAATCGATCGTGGCCGCAAACAAGCCAATGCAGATGAATTTGTAATGTTCAGCGAGCTCGAGCGCGAAGTACAGGGAAAATCAAAAAAGGCGCCACCCTATGAAAAAGTGCTCGCCCATTTTCTCAAAAAACGCGGCGTTCGATCAGCAACTGTTCCTGCAAATTTCCCGCTTCGTTATGCGGAGGAACTCGCCGCAAACAAGATCCGTGTCCAAGCGACAAACGGATTATTCTGGCCGGAGCGTGAAGCAAAATCAGACAAGGAAGTCGAAATGATGGGACAGGCCCTGAGGATTACGGAGAAAGGGCTCAAGCGCGCGATTGAAGTTTTGAAACAATCGAAACCCGGTTCTGCAAAACGATTGCGCTGGCACGGCAAAACGTTGACTTCCGAAATTCTCCGTGCCGAAATTGATTCCGCGATTTTACGCGCGGGGGGTGTTCCGATGGGCACAATTGTCGCAGGTGGCGATCAGGCTTGCGATCCACATGAGCGCGGCTTCGGACCACTTTACGCGAACTCACTCATTATTCTCGATGTCTTCCCACGGGATGCGAAGACCGGATATTTTGGCGATATGACGCGCACGGTCCTGCGCGGACGCGCGAGCGACGCGCAACGAAAACTTTGGGACACGGTTAAAGCCGGGCAAGCGCTGGCGTTAAGGCGCATCAAAGCTGGCGTCGATGGGATGACGATTCACAAAGCTATCCAGGACCTTTTTGCCAGCCGTGGCTTCCCAACTGAGATCCGCAAAGGAAGACGAGTGGGATTCTTTCACGGCACCGGTCACGGGCTTGGATTGGAAATTCATGAGCATCCGCGTCTGCAGAAAGTAGTTCTGAAAGATCGGCAGGTACTCACGGTTGAGCCGGGCTTGTACTATCCCGGGCTCGGCGGAGTCCGGCTCGAAGATGTGGTTTTGGTTACGAAAACCGGCCGCAAAATTCTGTCACGATTTCCCAAGAAGTTGGAGATCTAGGTGGAACGCGTTGTCCTCAACGCGTTGGCAACAAAGTATTACGGCATCGGCGGCAAACTTTGGCGTCATTGCCACAGAAGCCGATTCACCAAATGAACGCGCAGCGTCTCTCGGCGTCTAATTTTCCCGCAGCAAAGTGACAAGTCGCTTCGCCGCGTTAAACTAACGTACACATGTTTTATCCATACGGTTTCGGTTTGGGCTCTCACTGGCTGCTTTACATCGGCGTCCCATTGATCCTCGGAATCTGGGCGCAGATTCGTGTGACCGGCGCATTCCGAAAATGGGGTGAGGTACGGGCAAGCTCGAACACCACAGGCGCGGAATGCGCGCAGGAAATTCTGCAGGCAGCCCAAATACATGATGTGGAGGTGGTGGAAACGAACGATTTTCTCGGGGACCATTACGATCCGCGGGACAAGAAACTGCACCTTTCGAGCAATGTTTATCATACGCCTTCGGTAGCGGCGCTGGGCATTGCTGCGCACGAGACCGGTCACGCTATTCAGCACGCCCGGGCGTACGCGCCGCTGAAAGCACGAATGGCCATCGTGCCGGTGACGATGGTCGCGTCGCAACTGTTGCCGTTCATCATTATCGGCGGCCTTTTCTTCGGCATCACCGGTCTGATTACGCTCGGCATCTACTGCTACCTGGTCCTGGTGGTTTTCCAATTGATTACGTTGCCGGTGGAGTTCGATGCTTCGCGTCGTGCGAAAATTATTTTGCGTGAAATGGGGATCGTGCAGCCGGGCCAGGAAGCTGCCGGTGTGAACAGCGTTTTGAACGCGGCCGCTCTCACTTACGTAGCTGCATTTATCGCCGCGCTCGGTAACTTGCTCTGGCTGCTTTCAATGCGCGACCGGCGCTGATCCGCGTCACTGCGTTTGAAGAAAACATGAATTCCTCAGTCGCCTTGCCTGCTCGGCGAATCTCTGATTTGTTGTCGTCGGGTCTCGACGCTCGTGTTAAATCTAAGCGCGACGCGATGGACCAGCCGAGAACCGACCCAGATCAGGAGTTGGTAAAGCGCACGCAGTCGGGCGATGCCAGCGCTTTTGACGAACTAGTCATCAAATACACGCCGCGTCTCTACGGGTTGGTCTACAACATGACCTCGAACCACGAGGATACGAACGATCTTTTGCAGGATATTTTTGCCAAAGCTTATAAAGCGATCCGCGGGTTCCGCGGCAAATCGTCCTTCTACACCTGGATTCATTCCATCTCGGTAAATATGACGCTGAATTTCCTCAAGAAGCGCGGGCGCCGATTTCAACTGAGTCTGGATGACGTGGACGCGAGCGTTCATAACGATAAGGAATTCCTGGAACTAACCGCGACGAGCAGTCCAGTGCGGGAAGCTGATCTCTCCGAGCTGCAGCGAAGATTGAACGAGGCCATGATGAAATTGTCTGATGAACACAGAGCCGTGGTCACCATGTTCCATATTCAAGGGATGCCCCACGCGGAGATTAGTAAAATCTTGCGAGTTTCAGAAGGAACAGTACGTTCCAGGCTCTTCTACGCGAATCGGCAGTTGCAAAATTACCTGGATGAATTTCGGAAAAATCCTGTTTCTTAAGTCGGGCTGAAAATGGACGAGTTTAACGATAGCGAAATCGCGAGGCTGCTTCGGTTGAAGCGATACGAGCAACCGCCGCCCGGCTATTTTGAAAATTTCCTGCACGAATTTCATCGCCGCCAGCGCAATGAATTGCTTCGCCAACCGCTTTGGCGCATTTGCCTGGAACGCGCCCACACCTTCATGTTGGGGCTGGATGCTCGTTCTTTGACCTCGTATCCGGCTGCCGTTACGGCAGTCCTGCTTTGTGCCGCCGTAATTTCACTGAAGATTTATCAGCAACCCGAGACGGCTCGCGTCGCTCTTCAGAATCCGCCGGCCATATCGATTCCGGCGAATACCGAAGGAGAATGGAACCTTGCATCTCCCGTTGCCACGCAGATTTTTAGGACGCAGCCGGTTCGCAGTTTTAATGAAAGCGCCCAGACTCACCGAGCCGCCCCTCCGCGTTACGTGCTCGATAGCGTCCCCGTGAGTTATGAGCCTACTTTCAGATTCTAAACGCAGCTTAGTTACACTCGCGCTGATTTTCTTCTCAGGCGGGAGTCTGCTCTTTGCGCAGGAGCAGCCTGCCGCGGTAATCAGCCATCACGTGAAAGAAATCTTCACGCGTGCCGCGAATGCGGTGGTCAAGATTCACGGCGTCGATGAGCACAGTGAAATTTGCGGCACCGGATTTTTCATCGATCCCACTGGCACGCTTTACACCGCATATACTGTTGGAGGAGAAGCGGGCAATTTCACAATTGAATTCGGCGGCAAGAAATATCCGGCGCGGCAACTTTTGGCGGATGTCCGCAGCGGAACCGCGATGTTGAAAGTGGATGAGACCACTCCAGCGCTGCCGATTGGCAAATCCGAAGAATTGGAAGTGGCGACCCCTGTCGTGGCGATCGGTTTTCCTTTAGATCTGCCGAAAACACCTAACTTCGGAATGATCGCAGGATTCGATCACAAATATCTCGGGCGTTATTTTTCCACAACCCACCTCCGTGTTAACCTGCCGACGCAACGCGGAGAAGCCGGGGCGCCGCTCTTGAACATGAAAGGCGAGGTTATCGGAATCGTGGTCAGCAGTCTTGAGAACAACTCGGCATGTTACGCGGTGCCGATCGAAGCAGCGGAGAAAATCCGCAGCGATTTTGTTCGTTTCGGCGAGGCCAAACACGGCTGGGTTGGGATTAATGTTTCGGAGGCCCCTCAACCGGTGGAAGGTTCGCGTGCGGAAATGACCCAGGTCATGGAGGACACGCCTGCCGCCCGTTCCGGAATCAAATCCGGAGATATTCTCTTACAAGTCGGCCCAAAAAAAGTGACGCAACCCGAAGATGTCCTGGATGCCTCGTTTTTCATTACTGCGGGCGATACCGTCCCGATCACCGTGATGCGCGGTAATCAAAAATTGACTTTCCACGTGCAGGCCACTCTTCATCCAGCCAGCCGAACAGGGCCGTTGCTTGCCTCGCCCGCCACGCCTGCGTCGAATCAGGCGATTCCGCTGTCGCTTGGCTCCGAAGAGGTGCCACGCACGCCCTAAGCTGCTCAAAGTGCCTCGTAGATTTTGGACGAAAGCGTCTTGCTCTCGCCTTGTCGCGGGAATTGATAAAAAGCTTGCAAAGTCTCCGCGTTATTCGTGATCATCGCGGTTCACGAAGCCGATTGACGCAGTCGAATTTCTAGTCCAAGGGTCGGCACCCGAACCGTATCACGTCTCGTTTCGACGGAACGGTACAAATTTATCTGCGTATTGCACGTGCCCTGCCGGGGAGAATGGGATGCATTGTAAGCATAGAATTCGCATTCTTCAGGGCTCTACAGACGCCATTGTCAGCCGCAACTATAGCGATGTCGCTCGCGTTGCTGAATGGGTTGCTGGAACGGATGTGGAGGTCCCATTGCGGACAGTCATTTCACTTGAGAACGAAGCTGCAAAAATAGCGCACGCGCTGAGCGCGGCGAAGAAAGCTCTTGCTAAATGCTTCTTCGATTGATGCCTTCGAACTCTGGGATGTTAGGCGCGATCTCCCAACGAAGGATCAATGGCGAATGATCTTCCGGAATTCGGCTTCGCTGAGGATCGAAATCCCGAGCTCTTTGGCCTTGTCGAACTTGGTGCCCGGTTCTGCTCCAGCGAGCACGTAGTCGGTTTTTTTGCTGATGCTGCTACTGACGCGCCCACCCAGCGCTTCTATTTCCTCGGTCGCTTCTTCTCGGGTGAAGGAAGGAAGCGCTCCTGTGAGGACAAAAGTTTTCCCTGCCAGCGGTAACTTCGCTGTTTTTTTGGCTGAAACTTTTTCGCCCTTAGGTTGAATTCCCAACTGGTCCAACCGCTGTAAAATTTTCTCGCCGACTGCCGAGGCGAAGAAACCAAGCACGCTTCGTGCGACGGCGGGGCCAACTTCGGTAACCATCCCGTTTTCTTTCACGTGTTTCGCTTTTGACGGCTTCGCGAATCCGGCCTTGGTCAACCGATCTCGAATTTCCACTAACTGGTTTTCTAATACGCGATACCGCTCCTGGTCATTGCGTCGTAGCTTTTTAGCCTCTTTCTGTTTCCTCTCGTAATCTGCCACGCCCCGAAGCAATCCTGAATTCGCGAGGTCTTTGATCGTATCGTGAAAATAGGCCAGCTGGGTTGCTGTTGTCTTGCCGACATCAGGAATAGCAAGAGCAAAAAGCCAGCGCGAAAGCGGCAAGGTTCTGGCTCGTTCAATTGCGTTGATCGCTTTGGTCGCGTTTTTCTCGCCGAAAATGCGCGGCGCTTCGTCCGAGCCGAGATTTAGTGTCGCAAGTTGCTCGACCTTTAGCTCGAATAGATCGAGTGGATCGCGGACCAGTCCGCACTCCACGAGTTTGTCAGCGACAATTCCACCAATGCTCTCGATATCGAGCGCGCCGCGCGCGGCGAAAAATTCAACACGGCGTGTCGTCTGCGCCGAGCAATGCAGATTTTCGCAGCGCCATGCCACAAACTCCGGATCACGCCGGACGGGACCGCCGCATACCGGGCACTTGCCGTGAATGTGCTCTGAAAAGTCGAACGGCTTCGCACTGCGCGGCCGCTTCGACTTCACAACTTCAACCACCGCCGGAATGACTTCGCCCGCTTTTTCAATCACCACTGTATCGCCAATTCGAATATCTTTGCGTTTGATTTCGTCTTCGTTGTGCAACGTCGCGCGGCCGACCGTGCTGCCACTGACCAAGACCGGTTCAAGCACTGCCACCGGAGTCAAAATTCCCGTGCGCCCAACCTGGATTATGATGTCATTCAAGCGCGTCTCGACGCGTTCCGCCGCGTATTTGTATGCGATTGCCCAACGCGGCGATTTGGCGGTAAAGCCGAGCCGCTCGCGCTGCCTAAATGAATCGACCTTAACGACGGCGCCGTCGGTTTGATAAGCAAAGTTGTGACGGATGCCATCCAGCTTGTGAATCGCGTCCAAGATTTCATCGACTGATTCCGCGAGCCACCACCGCTCGGTAACGGGCAGACCGAGCTTCTTAAGCAGCGGTAAAATTTCCGAGTGGAGATCGACATCCACTCCTTCGGTTGCGCCGGTTCCGTAAAGCACGATGCCGAGCGGGCGTTTCGCCACGATCGTTGGGTCGAGCTGTTTGAGGGAACCGGCCGCGGCGTTGCGAGGATTTGCGAACAAAGGTAAGCCCTGCTCCTTACGTTGACCGTTAAGTTTTTCGAAGCCTTTCCTGTCCATGTAAACTTCACCCCGCACCTCCAGAAGCTTCGGCGCCATATCGCGCAGGCGCTCCGGCACCGAGCGGATCGTCCGGATATTTTGCGTGATATTGTCGCCGATGTTGCCATCTCCACGCGTCGCCGCCTGGCGCAGCCTGCCATTCTCGTAAACGAGCGAAACCGCGACGCCGTCCACCTTTGGCTCGATTACGACTGGGATTTTTTCACTCGGCAAAAGCCGCTGGAGGCGAACGTAAAAATTTTTCACTTCCCCTTCCGAATAAGTGTTATCGAGGCTAAGCATCGGGATGAGATGCGAGACCTGCTCGAATGCCTGCAACGGTCTTCCACCCACGCGCTGAGTGGGTGAGTCCGGGCTAATTAGATCCGGAAATTGCGTCTCCAGATCGACCAGTTCCTTGTAAAGCCGGTCGTATTCCCGATCGCTGATTATCGGGGCGGCTTGATCATAATAGAGACGGTCGTGCTTCCGGATTTCGTCTCGCAGGTGCTTTACGCGCTTGGCCCCCTGTTTTTCGTCCAAGATCATGATGAATCATACTGGCAGCCGAAATCTCGGCAAAAGGGGAATGGGTTGTCTTCAACGTGTTGCTATCGTCTTCGCCGCCTTCGCCGAGGCTACGGCGGGCCAAGGGAGAAGCCGATCCACCTTTCAATTTTCCGCACAAACCGCTAAACATAAGAAGCGATGAAACCCGGCGAGCGCATCCTCGGGGGCGAAGGCGGCGGCACAAAAACTGCCTGGGTGCAGGTAGAAACTGTGGCTGGAGTCGATTCGCACGCTTGGGAATTTCGCGTTATCGACCAGGGAAAACTGCCCCCGTCGAATTTCCGCCTCACCACGCCCGAGCGTCTGCGCGTGATTCTTGCTGAGCTGCCAAAGCAGATCGATCGCGCCGGAGTGTTCCTTGCCGGTTGCGGCACAGAGGGAGATCGCAGCGCGCTCAAGAAAATCTGTCTCGAGCTCTGGCCAAACGCCAAAATCGTCACGGGCAGCGACCGCGACTCTGGCCTCGCGGCGGCGCTCGATCACGGGGACGGTATCGTCGTCAACGCGGGAAGCGGATCATCCGCCACCGGGCGCCGCGGCGACCAAATCGAGAGAGCCGGCGGCTGGGGACACATTTTGGGCGACGCTGGCGGCGGTTATTTTCTTTCCATTCAGGCGCTTCGCCTCATCCTGCGCGAGCACGATTTGCATCGCGGCACAATTCATTTCACCGCGAAAATCCTGCATGCGCTTTCGTTAAACAATCTGGATGAACTGGTTCGCTGGGTGCAAACGGCGGACAAAATGGAAATCGCGATGCTGGCGCCAGTGGTCTTTGAAGCGGCGACCGAGGGTGATGCGCGCATGATGGAAATCATCGAAGAAGGCGCGCGTGTCCTCTGCGAATACACCGAGGCCGTCGCATCCGCTCTGCATCTGCTTGCGCCAAAAGTCGCGCTGATTGGCGGTTTGTTTCACCGCGACTCAATCTACACACACGCGTTTCGGCGCAGACTAAAAAAAAATCTGCCTGATGCTCGCGTCGCGATCGCGGAACGCGCACCTGAATTGGGTGCCGCTTGGCTGGCAGCAGAAGCAGGCGACCACGCCGCGTTTCACGCGAATGCATCCCAAAATCAAATCGACAGTCTGGTGGCGGCGCTGACCGAGCAGCGCAATCCGCGCTCGGAGAATCTGGAAAAAATGAGCGGTCGAGAATTTGTCGAAGTTTTTATCGAAGAAGAAAAGTTCGTTCAGGAGGCATTGCGCGCAGCGGTTGTCGAGCTGACGAGAGCGATTGAAATTGTGGCTGAATCGCTGCGAAACGGTGGTCGACTGTTCTATGTCGGCGCTGGGAGTAGCGGGCGCATCGGCGTCCTCGATGCGAGCGAAATCCCACCAACTTTTGGCGCGCCGGCTGACCTTGTGCAGGGCATAATCGCGGGCGGCGTGACTGCGCTGTATCGCAGCGCAGAGGGCGCCGAAGACGACAAAGCTGCCGGCGCATTGGCTATGGACGAGCGCCGAATAAAAGATCTCGATGCCGTGATCGGAATTTCGGCCAGCGGTCGGACGCCATTCGTCCTTGGCGCGTTGGAGCGAGCGAAATCCGTGGGAGCACGAACGATTTTGCTGACGTGCAATCCTGCTTCTGTAGCCGGGGTCGATGACCCCGGTCAGCCGCGATCACCGATCGTGGCTACAGAAAGCGCCGATCTAGTGATCACTCTCGCGGTTGGACCAGAACTTCTTACCGGATCGACCAGATTGAAAGCCGGAACCGCAACAAAAGTTGCGCTCAACATCATCAGCACCGGTGCAATGGTCGCGCTTGGCAAAGTGCGCGGCAATCTGATGATCGACCTGCATACTACCAGTAGTAAGCTGCGCGATCGTGCCGTGCGAGTTGTCGCTGAACTGATCGGTTGCGATTACCGTTCCGCACGGGAAAGGCTCGAATCGAGCGGTTGGAATCTGCGCGATATCATACGCGGCATTGGCAAAACGTAGTCGTCCAGACAAACCATCAGCGCCAAACCGTTACAGAAAATTTACACTTCGATAAGCGCAGCAGAACTGCCTCGCGCGAAGGTAGGTATGACTTAACCGAAAGGAAACCCTATGTTGTGGACAATATTTGTGAT
>Ga0222622_10000532_pt1 | contig 14292 bp, 8 predicted proteins | sample PLM2_5_b1metaG_FD_177335 | JGI IMG/M metagenome (GOLD analysis project Ga0222622, IMG submission 177335) | Groundwater sediment microbial communities from an aquifer in East River, Colorado, USA - PLM2_5_b1 | ecosystem: Environmental > Terrestrial > Soil > Riparian zone | place: USA: East River... | reverse complement strand
TTGGTCTTTCTGGTTCCCAGACGTGGCTTGGGACTGCTGATCTTGCGATTCCTTTTGATCTTTTTGCTGCTGCTGACCCTGCCCTTGCTGCTGTTGTTGTTGTTGCTGTTGCTGCTGCTGCTGCTGGTCCTGCTGTTTCTGTTGGTTCTGCTGTTTTTGCTGATTTTGCTGCTGCTGTTGGTTCTGATTTTGCTTTTGCTGCTGATCTTGCTTGTCCTGTTGATTCTGCTTGCTCTTCTGCGGCGGGGATGGGGAAGGGGAGGACTGTTGTTGCGATTTCTTGTTTTTTAACTCCTCAATCTTTCTTTTGACGTACTCGTAGTTGTCTTTGGCGTCCTTATTTTGCGGATCGAGCTTAAGCGTTTGCTCATAATGGTCGAGGGCGTTTGTCCAATCGCTGAGCTTTTTGTCGTCGCTTTTCTCTGCTTCGCCGTGCTGATAAAGCGTGTTGCCGAGATTGTAATGGCCCTTGCTCTGTAAACCAGTATCACGCGTGAGCAGCGCCTGACTGAACGATTCCAGCGCTTTATTGTAATCTTTTAATTTGTAAGCGGCCGCGCCCGAATCGAATTGGAGCTTATCGTCAGCGGGCGATTGTGGGTGTGATTTCAAGGTCTGCTGAAATTGGCTGTAGGCATCTTCGAATTTGCCCTGCTGATATGCATCGAGGCCTGGCGCTGCAGAAAAGGCAAGTGGACCAAGCAATATTAACAGAGCGGCGGTCGCGGCCGCAGTCCTGACAGGCGCAGGAACGGAGCGTCGTTCGCGCGCGCGTTTCCGCTCAGGAACAAGGATCGACAACGCAAGAGCAATCAATGCCGCGCTCAGCGGCCATTCGTAGCGCTCAATCGGCTGGCGCGACAAACGCACGTCCATTTCAGCAGCCTTCATTTTTGCCAATCCTTCGCTTTGGAGTTGCTGCATCGTGCGGAGCCCACTTTCCAAATGAACATAAAACCCGCCTGTGGCCTGGGCGATTTCGCGCAAACGTTTGTCGTCCAGTTTTGATTTGACGACTTGACCGGCTGAATCCTTCACAAAGGCCGTTTGCCCATCGTCACCAGTTACGGGAATAAGCGAGCCCTGTGGTGTTCCGACGCCGACCGTAAAGATGCGCACGCCCGCGTCAGCCGCTTCTTTTGCAGTTTTTACGGCGTCACCGCTTAATTCTTCGCCGTCGGTAAAGATGATCAGCGCGCGATTTCCCGTTGCGCTCTTGCCGAAGCTCTGTGTGGCAAGAGCGATTGCGCTGGAGATATTGGTTCCCCCTTCAGGAATCGTCTTCGTGTCCAGATCATTGATTGCCTCAACCACGGCATCGTAATCAATGGTAAGGGGGGCTTGCAAAAAAGCGCGGCCCGCAAAAGCAATTAGACCGACACGGTCGCCTTGGAGTTCGTTGAGCAAATCCTGGACCGCAAGCTTGACGCGATCGAGCCGATTCGGCTGGACGTCATTGGAAAGCATGCTGCGCGATGTGTCTACGGCGATTAGCAAGTCGAGCCCTTTACGCTTTACGTCCTGAAAGGTATAACCCCAGCGCGGCTGTGCGAGACTGACAAGCACCAGGGAAAATCCGAGCAACTGCAGTGCAAATCTCATTATGCGACGCGGCCGATTTACCGTTCCCGCAAGCTGCGGCAGCAAACGCGCCGAAACGAACTCCTGTAGCCGCCTACGCCCGCGGTCCTCCGCGCGGACAAAGAGTGCAATCAAGAGCGGGATGAGCAACAATCCCCAAAGCCATTCTGGTGCGCCGAAACTCATACGTTCGTTGGGATGTTGAAGCGTTGAAGAGTTAAAGCGGCAGTGAACATCATTGTCATTCTGATCCCGCAGTCGCGGGAAAAGAATCTCTGTTTATTCTCCCGGCAGCGCGCCAAAATGGTAATCAGAGATGTTTCGCTTCGCTCAACATGACAAGGTGAACGCTTTAACCCTTCAACGCTTGAACGCTTCAACCTTTTTTTCATGGCAACTTTTTCCAGATCGTTTGGGATAACAAAATCTGCGCAAGCAACAACCCGCAGCCACTCATAAGACACAACGGGAATAGGTCGCGGTATTGCTGATACTTCTTTACGCTGACCGTGGATTTCTCCAGCTTGTCTATGTCGCCATAAATTTGTTCGAGCGATTTCGTGTCAGTCGCTCGAAAAAATTCACCGTCCGCAATTTTCGCAACTTCCCTGAGTCCGCTTTCGTTAAACTCTACGCGCTGATTTTCGTAGATAATGTTGCCTAGCGCATCGGTAAGCGGGCCTCGAGTAGTAAAGATCGGCGCCGGTGCAATGCCGTTGATGCCAGCTCCAATGGCATAAAAGTGAATCTTTAAAGCTTTCACTGCCTCGGCGGCAGTGTTCGGTGGAATTTTGCCGGCATTATTTTCGCCGTCGGTCAGGAGGACGAGCACCCGACTTTTTGAATGTTTATCATTTAGCCGATTGGCGGCCGCTGCGATGGCCGATCCAATCGCAGTACCGTCTTCGACGAGTCCTATCCGCACTCGATCGAGATTTTGTAAAAGCCAATCGTGATCCAGCGTCATCGGGCTCACGACGTACGGACGGCCGGCGAATGCAATAATGCCGATGCGGTCGTTAGGCCTTCCTTCAATAAATTTACGTGTGACTTCGCGGATCGCGTCTACCCGGGTCGCTTCTTGTCCGCCGATCGTAAAATCTTTCGTCAGCATCGACCCGGAGACATCGAGCACGAGGATGATGTCGATCCCACTGGCTTCGATTTGGGTAAGGCTCTTGCCGAGCTGCGGACGTGCGAGACCAACCACGAAGATGGCAAGTGAAGCCAGCAGCAGTGTTCGCAGAATTTTTCCTGCGCGCGCGGCGCTTTGTTTTCCGATTGCCCGAAGCCTCGCTGTGGATGAATAAGTCAGCGCGGCCGCCGGCCCGCGTTTCCCACGCAAATATGCCAGCAATGGGATCGCCAGGAGCAACAAAAGCAGCCAGGGACGGGCGAACGTCAACGCGCTATTTGCCGGCCACCAATCAAACAGTTGCAAGTTGACCTCCTTTCACAAAGCGGATCGCTTCCTGGAGTAATAATTCGCTGTCCGAGGTTGTTGCTTCGTACCGCGCGAACTTGATCAGGTCGCAGCGATTTAGAAAATCTTCCAGCAACGATTTTTCGTCGCTGGAGAACGGCGACGCTTTTGCCAGTGCCGTCAGAAACTCGATCGAAGTTTGTCGTGTTGCCGGCACCCCGAACTGCTGAGTCACGTATTTTCGCAAAATGTTGGACACACGAATGCTGAATTGATACGGGCTCGTGTTTTCAATTTCGCGGCTAATTTGTTCGAGCTCTTCGAGCGCGATCTCGCGCGGCAACTTCGGCGGCATCGGCGGTTTGCGGCGCTTTGCGAACAACCACACCACGAGGCCGAGAAGCGAAAGCGCAACAAATGCGATGACAAAAACCAGCCAGGGCGGAATCAGTGAATAATCTACCGGGGGCGCAATGTCGTGGAATTCCTCGGCGAGAAAGATCAACATGAGCATTTTAAAGCGTTGTCATTCCGAGCGAAGTCGAGGAATCCCGCGGCATTACCCAGCGGTTCATCGCGGGCTCCTTCGACTCCGCTGCGCTCCGCTCAGGATGACCATGCCTCATTAAGCCTTCATTCCTTCCCTCATCGAACACCAAGGCGGCGCCCGCGTTGTTTAAAGAACGAGCGGAGCGACGGCAAATAATCCTTCCCGGTTTGTAGTGTGATCGCATCAATATTATTCCGCCGAAGGGTGCGGGAAAGTTCCGCTTCGTGCCCGTCGACAACGCCTGTAAACAAAGCCCGGGTTCTTCGATCGGCTGTGTTGATCTCGATTTGTTCCCCGGTTTCGGCGTCCTCCAATGTGATGATACCAATGTTCGGCAACACTTTCTCCCGTTCGTCGTGGATTTGGATGGCGACGAAATCGTGTCGCCGTCCGCTCACTGCGAGCGCTCGTGAAAAATCAGGCGCCTGAAAATCGGAGATGAAGAAAACGACCGCGCGTCGCGTCACGATCTTGTTCAGGTAATCAAGGGCCAGGGCAGGTTCCGTGCCGCGTCCCTGCGGTTGGAAAAACAGAATCTCGCGAATGAGTCGCAGCGTATGAGACCGGCCTTTTTTTGGTGGAATAAAAAGCTCGACGCGATCCGTGAAAAGGATGAGCCCAACCTTATCGTTGTTCCTGATCGCACTGAAAGCGAGCAGGCAGGCGACTTCCGCGGCCAGCTCGCGTTTGGATTGTGTTGTGCTACCAAAATTCCCTGAAGCACTGACATCCACGACTAGCATCACTGTTAGCTCTCGCTCCTCGGTGAATTTTTTCACGAACGCCGTGCCCATCCGGGCTGTGACGTTCCAGTCGATTGAACGAATTTCGTCACCCGGTTGATATTCGCGCACGTCTTCAAAATTCATGCCGCGGCCTTTGAAGACGCTGTGATAATCCCCTGCGAAGGCAGCCTCGACCAGACCGCGGGTTTTGATTTCGAGCGTTCGAATCTTTTTTAGAATTTCGGTTGTGGTCTTTGCGCGCTCGTCATCCCGAGCGGAGTGTAGCGAAGTCGAGGGAGCCCGTTCCATTACCTAAACGAAGTAATTTTGATATCGCATTTGTAAGTCTTGCGTCGCGCTGCGGAATTCTTCGACTTCGCTCGGAATGACACAAAATCACGGCACCGGCAGCCCGGCAAAAATCCGCTCGATAATGGTCTCGCTGGTGACCGCTTCCGCCTCGGCTTCGTAACTAACAATGATGCGATGCCTCAATACGTCCGGACCAATGCTCTTGACGTCCTGCGGTGTGACGTAACCGCGGCCGTTTAAGAACGCGTGCGCCCGCGCGCCGAGCGCAAGATAAATAGTCGCACGCGGCGAAGCTCCATAGCGAATAAGACCTTCCAGTCGCAGGTTGTACGCGGCCGGCTCTCGCGTCGCCCAGACAACGTCGACGATGTAGTCCTTGACTCGGTCATCGATATAGATGGTGTTAACCACGTCGCGCGCCGCGATGATTTGCTTGGGGTCAATCACTGGGTCCACGCGCAAATTCGGCGCTGAGGTGGCCATCAAATCAAGAATGTTTCGCTCCTCGGATTTTTGCGGATAACCAATATTCAATTTGAACATGAAGCGATCGAGCTGCGCCTCGGGCAATTGGTAAGTCCCTTCCTGTTCAATGGGGTTTTGTGTCGCCAGAACAAGGAACGGATCGGATAGAGGGTAGGTTTGCTCGCCAATTGTGACTTGGCGTTCCTGCATCGCTTCCAGCAGTGCGCTTTGAACCTTTGCCGGCGCGCGATTGATTTCGTCGGCCAGAATCAGATTGGAAAAAATCGGGCCGAGTTTGGTCGTAAATTCGCCGGTGCGCGGATTGTAAATGAGTGTGCCGATCAAATCCGCCGGCAAAAGATCGGGCGTGAACTGCAATCGTTGAAACCCAGTCTGGATACATGCGGCCATTGTTTTGACCGTGAGCGTTTTGGCCAAACCAGGAACGCCTTCGAGCAGGAGATGACCGTTGGCGAGCAGTCCGAGCAGAAGCCGGTCCACTAAATACTTTTGACCCACCACAACATGACCAACTTGCTGACGGAGTGCCGGAATCCATTGCCCCAGCTCCCGCACTTCCTGCGTAATTTCCTGCGTAGATTTCATACGGTTTTTGTCAGACACGCACGGTTAGGAGAATGTTCGATCAAAGCTCCTAAGTTCCTGTGACCTGCGAGAAACATGCTAAAAGTTGGGTCGACAATGCCAGTTTTCAAGCCGCGACACCTAGTGATTTTAATGGTCGCATTGGCCGGCGTGACGATGTCAATCCTGGCGTGGATTGCGTGGCATGATCCGGCAATCAATTTTTTGCCCCATGATCGACGGGCGGAGTGGATTGTTTTTCCTGGCGCGGTGGATGCGCGCGCGCATTGGTTTGCCAGCCTTGATGCAACATTCCGGCGCGAGTTTGTTCTGGTGAACCAGCCGTCGAGAGCGCGTTTGAGTTTTCGCGGAATGCGACGCGCGGAAGTGAAAATCAACGGCGTTCCGGTCCGTCTTCAACAGAATCGCAATTGGAAAGAGATTGCGAGCATCGATGTGGCCGAGCAATTGCACGCTGGCACAAACGTTATAGAGGCGCGCGTCTTTAATCACAATGGACCACCGGCGCTCTGGCTCACTCTGACTAGTGATCAACTGAGCTTGCGCAGCGATCAAAGTTGGGAAACCTCATTTGCAGGTTCTTCCTGGCGTCATGCCGTATCGGCCTCAACAGCGAAGACTCCCGGGCCCGGTAATTCCATAGCCGGGGGCGCGCGTACGTTCGATGCGTTGAAGAAAAGCTGGCCCCTCTGGATTGTTCTAGTTGGAATTAGCGCTGCAGCGACCTTTCTCTGCTACATCACTTTCAACCGGTCCCCAACAGTCAGGCCGGGGAAGATACTCCTGGTCCTCTTTGCGGCGCTGTGGTTGGTCTTATTCTGGAATAACACGCGATTGTTGCCCTTCCACGTCGGCTTCGATTCGAAGGAGCACCTTAAATACATCAACTACATCCAGGAACATCGGGCGTTGCCGTTGCCAACTGAAGGCTGGGAGATGTACCAGCCGCCGCTGTACTATTTGGTCGCCACCGCAAGCCTTGCGGTGGGCAAACTCTCAACCAACGATCCGATGTCGGTGTTCGTTCTGCGCTTGCTCGGAGCGTTCTTTGGCATCGCTCAATTTGTCTTTGCTTTTTTGAGTTCGCGGCTCCTGCTACCCGCGCGAGCCGCGCTCGTGGGACTTTTGCTGGCGGTGTTTCTGCCAATGCATTTGTACGTCGCGCATTATGTGACAAACGAAATTTTGGCTGCGACTCTGGCGACGGTGACGCTTTATCTCTGCTTGCGTCTGCTGAGGAGCGACAAACCGAGCGCATCGCAATTTGCCTGGCTCGGACTGGCCATCGGCGCAGCAATGCTGACGAAAGCGACTGAAATTCTATTACTGCCAATCGTAATCGCGGCAGTTGCAGGCAAACTCGCTTACGCGCGAGCACCAATCGCTATCTCGTTGCGCAATCTGGGGCTGCTGCTCGCGATTTGCTTTGCCGTGTGCGGCTGGCATTATGCGCGCATCTGGCTGAGGTTCGGCACGCCGCTGCTCGGGAATTGGGACGTGATGAGCGGGTTCACGTGGTGGCAGGACCCTGGTTATCACACCGCGGCTGACTACGTCCGTTTTGGCCGGGCGTTAGTCGATCCAGTTTTCAGCGGTTTTGCCGGATTCGCCGACGGAATCTATTCCACGCTTTGGGGCGACGGCTTGTGCGGGGGTGCGTCGAGCTTAAGGGTCGCCTGGAATCAGCAACCGATGGCTGCCGGTTATTTGTGGGCGCTACTTCCGACGACGCTGATTCTCGCCGGCATGGGCATCGCGATTGTTCAATTCATTCGGAAACCTTCGAGCGAATTGTTCCTGCTACTCGGTTTCTGCACAGTCCTAATACTCGGTCTGATTTTCATGACGTTAAAGGTTCCCTCATATGCGCAAGCGAAGGCGTTCTACGGTTTGTCGGCGCTCATGCCGCTTTGTTTCCTTGGTGCGCTTGGTTGGGAAACGCTAACGCACGCGCGCGTATGGTTGCGGTTTATTCTTGGTACACTCGTTCTGGTTTGGGCGATGAACAGTTTGGCCACACACTGGATAGTTCCTTCGGCGCTGCAACATTTGTACGCTGTAAAAGCGTTAGGCGCCCAGGGAAATATCGACCGCGCTGCTGCCGAGGCTGCCAAGGCAGTTGAAGCCGATCCCTCGAACGCAGTCGCGCGAGGGTTTCACGCGTTAAGCTTGAGCGAGCTAGGTCGTGACGAGCAGGCGATCAAGGAAGCCGAGCGTGCGATTGAATTGAACCCGTCCGATTCTGGTGCCCATCTGCAACTGGCCATTTCGCTGAAACGTAGTGACACAGAACGCGCCATCGTGGAAGCGCGCCGGGCCATCGAGCTCGGTCCGGAGAATTCTTCGGCTTACCAATTCCTGACGAATTCTTTTCTCGAATTGCGCCGCTACAACGAAGTGAGCGATCTCGGTCGCGAATGGGTGGCGGTGTCGCCATACGATGCAACTGCTCATGCCGTTCTAGGCACAGCTATGGCGGAAAACGGTGATCTCACAGAGGCGGCCTGGCACCTCGGTTACGTAATGATGTTGCGGCCAGAAGCTGAACAAGCTCATGCACGACTGCGGCAAATCCTGCTGTCTCTGGCCAGAGAGTCGGATGGGTTGCAGCGACTCCGGGAAATTGCTGTAAATGCACCGGATTCGCCACGAATGCTGGACGAACTGGCGTGGTTGCTCGCGACGTATCCCGATTCCAAATCACGCGACGGGGCTGAGGCAGTTCAGCTTGCCGAGCGCGCTTGCGCTCTGACTGACCGCCGAATCCCGGCTCTTCTCGACACGCTGGCTGCCGCTTATGCTGAGGCAGGAGACTTTTCGCGTGCAATCAGCACCATCGAAGAAGCGCTCAACCGCGCGCGCACCTCCGGTGACAGTGACGCGATTAAGCTTAGCGAAAGGATTCTTGCATCACTTCGTGAAAATCTTGCTTACCGCGAGGAGCCGCAATAATCGAACAGCTATTTCGCCGACAAGCGCCGCATGCGTGATGTCGCTCGCCGCACATTTCCGGTGCGCGGGCGTAGCGTTAAAATGATTGGCAGGCCGGGATAGGGTTCCGTTTTGCGAACCCGAGCTTCCAGATAGCGGCGATATGTTTCAGCCATCAAACTCGGATCATTAACGAAAAGAACGAACTCCGGAGGCTGAAGCGGCGAGCTCCCGCGAGTCTGTTCCGATGTTCGTGTTGCGTCCGAGAAATGTGGCGTAGCTGGAGCTCCGCCCTCCAGTACGTGACCTTGTTTCCGGCTAGTTTGAGTAGCGTAAAACAGTTTGAGCCGTCGCCCTTTTACCATTGGCGGCGGATTTGCTTCAAACGCCTGACGCAGTAATCGATTAAGGACACCGGTGCCGATGCGCTGCCGCGTTGCGCTTTGCACTTCTTCGATCATCGCAAATAGTCTCGCGACATTTTCGCCGGTGAGCGCAGAGGTGATCAGCGCCGGTGTATATTCAAGGAAGAAAATTTTATCGCGCGTTTCCTCGACAACTTGCCTCGCCGCCTGTTTTTCTCGGCGTTTTGGTCTGACCAAATCCCACTTATTCAAAACGATGATCGCTGGTTTGCGCGCCTTTTGAATCAATCCCGCGATCCGTTTGTCCTGGGCGGTTATGCCCATCGTGAGATCGACAATGAGAACACACAGATCGGCGCGGCGAATGCTGCGCTCTGCGCGCATCACGCTGAACACCTCCACCGAACTAGAATGTTTTCCACGGCGGCGGATTCCCGCCGTGTCGATGAAAACAAACTTTCGCCCGTCGCGCTCGTAAAGAATGTCAACGGCATCGCGCGTGGTTCCGGGCAACTCGCTCACGATCGCGCGCTCGCCGCGCACAATGGAATTGATGAGCGAGGATTTACCGACGTTTGGCCGGCCGACGATCGCCACTGCAAGTGACTGGTAGCTCGTGACTCGCGAATCGTGAGGAAAAGAGGGGAGGCGTCGTTCGATTTCTGCTAACAAGTCGGAAATCCCGCGATCATGTTCTGCACTGATCGAAAAGCTCGGTTCGAAACCTAACGCATCGAATTCCGCTGCCAATGGCTCGTGCTTCTCATTGTCGATTTTGTTAATCACAAGCAGAACCGGTTTTTGCGATTTGCGCAGTGCGCGCGCGAGCTCTTCGTCGACAGGTGACAAGCCTTCTTTTGCGTCGACAACGAAAAGCAGAAGGTCGCTCTCGCGCAGCGCTTCTTCTGCAGCTCGGCGCACTTGCACGCTCAATTCATCCCGCGACTGCGGGACCGCCATTCCGCCTGTGTCCCATACGGTGAACGGGCGCGCGCCGCGATTGCAAATCGCCGAAATCCGGTCGCGTGTGATTCCGGGCTGATCATGAACGATGGCAATCTTTCGGCCGACAAGGCGATTGAATAGCGCAGACTTGCCTACGTTTGGCCGCCCGACAATCGCTACATTTGGTATGGCAGCGGGTTCACTCATCTCACTGAAGCACAAGATTTATGTGAATCCGCCTCTCCCCTTGATCAAGGGGAGAGGATTGAGGTGAGGGGTTCACATTTATTCTAACGACGCGAACCGTCACCCTGACCTCTCCCTTGCGAAAGGAGAGGCGAACAGTTGTCGGCATGCACTGCCATCCGGGTAGATCTAGGATTTCGCCGGATGCGCATGGCCTGCAGCCTGCAATTGCCGAACGCCGTCTGTCACATAGACGATTCCGGAGACTGCAGTGAAAAAGCCGGCTGCGATTACAACGTAGATCAGGGGAAGCAGGCGCATCTGCAGCATGACCCACCCGATCGCGACCATTTGTAAGACGGTCGCCACTTTTCCGGTCCAGCTAGGCTTCACGTGCACTTTCCCAATGAGAAAATACAAGACGGCCGCGCCTACGAAAAGAATAGCGTCGCGCGAAATCACAAGCACGGGGAACCAGGTCGGAAAACTGCCGTAGTCAGGGTCGAGCTCGCTCCAGTTGCTAATGCTCAAGGTGATGATGCCGCTAAGAAGCAACCCTTTATCGGCAATTGGATCGAGAACGACTCCCAGCGAACTGCGCTGATGGTAGTGACGCGCGACGTATCCGTCCAAGCCGTCACTCAATGAGGCAATCAGGAAAATAGCGATGGCAGTGAAACGTTCCCACTCTGCAGGCGCACCGCGCTGAACGCTTTGGCCGTAATAGATCGCCATCGTGACGAAAGCCGGAATCATCAGAATCCGAACAATCGTGATTTTGTTGGCTGTGGTCATACCGCGCGGGAGTGCAAACAATTGTAGGGCGATTGGTTCGCTCGCGCCAGTGAGCTCCCCCTTCGGGTTTCCCGCCGATATCGCTCGGCGCAACCCTACTCCATCCGGCGCTCGCGACCGACGTCCTACAATCAGCCTGGGCCGCTTCCGCGCTGCGAATCCAGCTTGGCGCAAATTACATTTACGCCGCAGCGGCTGCCGCGTGCCGGCCTTCGGCGAATTCCTCGATCATCTTCCGTTTGATGCTGCTGTGAACGAGGATTCTCTTGATGGATCAGCGGCGGGAAGTAATCTCTTGTTGTGGTTATCGAATCGATTCGTGAATTCAATCGTGCCGTGCCGTTTGTGCCGTACGAGATTCACACGGCTAGCGGCGAACGCTATGAAGTGCCACATCCGGATTTTATTATGGTTTCTCCAAAGGGATCTTTCGTTATTGTGTTCGACCCAAAGGATCCCAAAGAGACCCCGCATCACATCAACGGCCTGCTAATCGAGCGCGCCTCGCTTCTTAACGGCCAGAGACGCCGCAGATTTCGGAAGCGTTCCTAAATACCGTTCAGCGCGAAGCCGCGCGCGTCTTTCCGGTTGGAAACGTAAATCCTTCGATCTGTTTTTTGATTTCGTTAGCGAAAGCCGCCGCGCCGGCGCCGTTTACGACACGATGATCGAATGTGAGCGAAAGCGTAATGACTTCTGCGGTCTCGTTCTTGTTCTTGTTGGAAATCAATTCGCGGTGCGCGGTACCGACGAAAAGTGTGCATACTGAGGGTGGAACAACAATGGGTGCGGCCGCTTTCACTCCAAAAGCGCCCAGGCTTGTGATCACGACCGGCGCATTCATGGCATCAACGCGGCCGCCGCGCGTCGCGATGACTGTCTCATTGTAAATCTTTACGAATTCCGGCCAGCTCTTTCGATTTGCATCTGTAATTACTGCAGTCGCGAGACGATCTCCTTCTAGCGCGACTGCAATGCCCAAATCGAAATCATCATTCTGCACAATCTGATCGTCTTCGAGAATTAACCGGCGAAATGGGGCATGCTTTTCCATCGCGCGTACGACCGACCACGCAATCATTACGGAAGGGGAGGGGGCATTCTCGCCATCTTCCTTTTTCGCTGACTCGCGAGCATCCCGAATTGCGTGCCAGCGCGCACCGATTTGCAGGTTAGCAGGAATGACACGACTAAGTTTGCGGGTGACCGTGGGCGAAAGCGCCGGCTCGATTGCTGTAGCCGGGATCGCTGATCCCGGCTTTTTCAACACGGTTTCGGGTGCTATGCCGCGGTCACCGCCCGCAGTTACAGAGCCACGCTTCGCCGAAACTTCAGCCGCAGCCTCGAACTGATCCGCTGATGATTCGTCCTCGGTAAAAAGGGTCCCAAGCTCCTGGCCAATGTCGACCGTGTCGCCAATTTTCGTTTTCCATTCACCCATGACTCCAGCGAACGATGATTGAATTGGATAAACAGCCTTGTCCGTTTCGACTTCGCACAATTCATCGTCCAGCGCGACGGGATCACCTGGCTTTTTCAAAAGCGAAACGACTTTTGCGTTTCGAATTCCTTCGCCCATCACAGGCACAGCAATGCTTTGCTTGCGCCGTTTTCCGATTTCCGCTGTAGCCGGGATCGTTGATCCCGGCTGAGCATATTCGGGTTCTGGCGCTGCACGGCCGCGATCAACATCGGCGACTACAACTGCGCGTTCATGTTTGACTGCAACCGAGTGTCGGATCGCAGCAACAATGCGCTCCACATCTGGCAACGCGGCGTATTCATAGATCGGATTGTAACCGATCATGACGTTCGCTTTGCTAACGAGAATCGGCGGACTGATCATCGCATTCCAGAGCTCAGGCGTGCTCGTAACGTGGGAGATAATCATCTGACCAACGCTGCAGTTCTCAGTGTCTTCTTGGACAACAACGAGCCGTCGAGTTTTACGCACTGAATTCTCAATCGCAGCTTTGTCCCACGGAACAATTGATCGCAGATCGATCAGTTCGACGCTCGTTTCATTGTCAATTTTTCCGATCGCCTCGAGAGATTTCTCAATCGTGTTTCCCCAGGCGACCACTGTCACGTCCGAGCCGTTTGTGCATTGACGCGCCCGCCCGAGCGGGACCGCCCGGATCGGCTCCGCGTATTCGTGTTCGGCCCAAAGCAAATGTTTCGGAATTAAGAAAATCACCGGATCGTCACCGTGCATTGCCGTCCAGAGCAATCCGGCGGCATCCGCCGGCGTGCTCGGGATCACAATGGTTAGACCGGGATAATGCGCGAGTGCGGACTCATTCGCCTGGCTGTGCCACAAACTTCCTCCGGGCAGATAGGCGCCATACGGCGCATAAAACACGGCCGGACACTTCCAGTTGCCGAACGATCGCCAGCGCAGGTTGCAGATATTGGTAACGAGTTGATTGAAGCCGGGGTAAATAAAATCGATGAACTGCAGCTCAAATACGGGATGCCTCCCGTAAGCAGCCAGACCGCAGGCAACACCAAGAATGGTCGATTCGGCAAGTGGCGAATTAAAAACTTGCTTCGGGAACTCGGTTGAAAGCTTCTGCGTAAGACGAAACACGCCGCCCTTGGGATCTTCGATATCTTCGCCGAAGAGAATCCTTCGCGGATCTTCCTCGAGTCCGGCGCGCAAGGTTTTATTTACTGTATCGCCGATCCGATATTTTCCGGGCGGTAGGATTTCCTTGTCGATCTTTGGCGGCGGCTTGGTGACGTTTGCGAGAAGCTCGTTAGGCGACGGGTCCTCGGCTTTTTCCGCTTCACCGTACTCCCGCCGAACGCGCTCCTTAATTTCCTCATCCAGCTTCGCGTATTCCTCCGCGGTGATGATGCCTTCCTCGATTAGTCGGTCCTTCCAACATTTGAGCGGATCGAATTTTTCGAGGACACGCAGTTCCTCATCGCTCCGGTAAAGTTTTTGATCATCGGAACTCGTGTGACTCGAGAGCCGTTCCATTGTGACCCAGAAAAAAAATGGTCCGCCGCCGCCCCGAATTTTTTCGAATGCTTCTGCTGTAGCCTCGTAAACTTGCTGCACGTTTTGTCCTTCAATCTGCCGCCAGTTGTCAGACTCAAGGACATTCAACGCGAGCGGATTGGTTTTTCGTGTGGGCATGCTGATGCCGTAGGCGTTGTCTTCGACTAGAAAGAGCAGCGGTAGCTTTTTCTCTTTGGCAAAACAAACTGCCTCGAAGAAATCTCCCTGACGGGTCGCCGCATCGCCTACCGTGGTTACGACAAGATTCTTTTTGCCATCGAGTTTGATGCCCCACGCGATGCCGCACGCGGGCAGAAGTTGTGAGCCAGTGGGTGTTGGCACGCTCCAGATATGCAAGTCCGCATTGCTGTAATGCGATGGCATCTGGCGCCCGCCACTGC
>Ga0222622_10000531_pt1 | contig 14311 bp, 10 predicted proteins | sample PLM2_5_b1metaG_FD_177335 | JGI IMG/M metagenome (GOLD analysis project Ga0222622, IMG submission 177335) | Groundwater sediment microbial communities from an aquifer in East River, Colorado, USA - PLM2_5_b1 | ecosystem: Environmental > Terrestrial > Soil > Riparian zone | place: USA: East... | reverse complement strand
TTTGTATCACAATGGTGCGCAGCCTTACTATGGCGCCAGGGCGTTCCGTGGCTCGCTCCGGGTCTAAATTGGACTTTGAATTTTTCAGCCTGGAGCCCGCGCGTCTGGAAGCACACCAGTCTCCAGGCACAGTTCGAACAGGCAGGCCCTTAATCGTGGATTGCCGTGCTCGGTGCTTGGTCACTTGTGGCTGATTTCCTTTTTGCAGAGTCGTAACCGGACGGTGAGTCGACCACATTAGACCGCTCCTTGATCGATTATCCCATAATTTGCTGCGGGTGTTGGCCTTCCAGCGGGTTTCAGCCAGCCAGCTGCCTTCGCCTGAGGCCACGGCTCAAAAATTCGACGGAAAACCTTACGATTTTTCGGAACTTGGAATCTTCAATCCCGTAGTTCGGAGTGTGACCCAGTCATCCGCCTCACTCGCGCTGGTTCCTGAACCGGTATGGTTTTGTCTAAGGACGCAGCCAAAGCGCGAGCATTTGGCCGCGACCGCGCTCCGGCGTCAATTTGGCGTCGAGTGTTTCTCCCCTCGATTGCGTTTCCGAAAAATGACCCAACGGGGCCCGGTTTGGTTCGTAGAGGCCATGTTTCCTGGCTATCTGTTTGCAAAATTTACCTATTCGACGCAACATCGCGCCGTTGAAAATTCTCATGGAATTCGAGGGATTGTCCATTTTGGCGATCGACTGGCGACCTTGCCTGAGAATATTGTGACAGCGCTCCAATCGAGAGTGGGTTCGGAAGAGATCGTGACTCTCGATTGCTCCATCAAAGTTGGCCAATCGGTTCAAATCGCCGATGGAGCTTTTCAAGGACTTGAAGCCGTGGTTACTCATTTACTTCCAGCAAGAGACCGGATCCGCGTGCTTTTCGATTTTCTTGGACGGTCCGTGGAAATGGAAGTTTCGATGGCAAAAGTGCTCGCAGCCTAAGGCTGATCGCGCAGGTTATCTCGGGCCTGCAACCACCAATCAACGTACGTTGCGATGCAGACAGAGAAGCTGGTCTGCAATTGTCGGGGTTCGCTTTGGCTGTACGTCTTCCGACGAGAACGGAAGGGATTCGAGTGTCCGCTAGTTTCGTGGACGGTGCCGAAGCGGACGGGCACGAACTGGTCCAGTCAAATATGGGCAGAAGCCCGGCCCAATTTCGAATTTTCCAAGCCACATCGGCGGGTTTAGGTACAAGCAAAGTGGCCGTTCAAAGGAACGGCCACTTCCGATGTAAGCTTTTTAGTGAGATCGGAGCGTTTGCCTAGCTCATGATGTAACGTCTGGCTACGCCGAGCACACTGAGGGCGGCGCCAAGTAACATGGCAGTGGTGCCACCATCCGGAACGCCTTGACCTCCTGGGCCAAAGAGCGTGTAGCCAGAAAGGCCATACCGGCCCGCGAAACCAGGAATCGTAATGGTCCCACTTAGATCTCCAATGTACCAAACTTCAGATCCATAGTTTGGGCCGTCGTACTTCGCAAACAAGTACGTATACAAGCCGGTGCCAATATTTATACTTACCACACTGGGGGGGTTTTGGAAGGTAACCGTAGGACCAACAACTACGGCAGTGGGCAAGGGACCAAAACTATTATTTGATCGAAAAAAGGTCTGGCCGAAAGCCTGATCCGAGGTGCCAAGACCCATGCCAATCAAATGGTTGACATAATTTGCTCTGTCCTGCTCACTGGACGGTATGCCGAAATTTACGAAGCCCAGTTCGTGGGTGTCGCCGATTGTAAGGGCTTTGGCATTGGGGGTGAATGCAAGCAACGCACCGGCGAGAGCAGTGCAGAGGAGTGCGAGCTTACGTGTTGGGATGAGGTTTATTTTCATGTTGCATCCTTAAAAGCAAATGCCATGCCAAAAGAAATTCGCACTAAATAAATAGATTTAAGTGCTTGTGTTGCAGAATATTATGATTATACGTTGGCTCTATCGTCGCGCCTGCTTAAGGCAGCAGAATCGTAAGGTATCCCGACAACTAATTCCGAGCTGGACAATGCAGCACGTAACTATGACTAGCACAGAAGATTACATCGCGTGCTGCGAGACGTAATGGTTTCCGACGTTCCACGATTGTGGCTTTTATCTGAAGCAGATCGGGAATTTCGGTACAAAAAAGCGGGCAGGTTTTACCCTGCCCGCCGGGGGTTCTTAGGTTTTAAGCCAGCGCTGCCTGTTTAACTCATCGCGAAACGGCGAAATATGCCGACTGAACAAAGTCCCAAACCTAGCAATATTGCCGTGATGCCACCGTCGGGAACGCCCACACCGGCACCCGGCCCGAGGAGCGTCCAGTTGGTAACACGAAACAGACCGGCGATGGCGGGAAGCGTTATAATCCCACTCAGATTACCGATGTACCAGACCTCGGCACCGAAGCCGGTGTAGTTCGCAAACAGGTATGTGTAGACACCACCTGCGCCGAGATTTATTGTTGCACCGGTGCCATTAAGGGCCCATACGGCAGTCGGCGTGGAACCAAAAGAATGGTTTGAGCGAAAGTAAATCTGGCCATTGGCAATGTCGATCGAGCCAAGAGCCATTCCAACCAAGTGGTTCACGTAGTTTACTCTGTTTTGATTACCTGAGGGTACGCCGGGCCAGAGGAAGCCTAGTTCGTGCGAGTCACCAACGTTAAGCGTGAGGGCATTGGCGTTGTGGCTGAATGCAAGCACGGCGGCACAAGCAGCCATGCAAAGCAAAAGTTTCCGTTTCGGAGCCATGCTAATGTTCATACTTGGAAAAACAGCAAGCCTTGTACCAAGACGGGATGCAGTTCCATTTACGGACATAAGTTACTGCAAACGTTGCGATTAAAGATTAAAGACGAAATTCTCTCTAATGCGGGAGCTCACCGCGTTTCGTAAAGCATTCCGACGATCCGTCGCAAGGGCAGAAGTAGGCTATGCGAGCGTACGATTCAAGAACGGCCGACTGTGGATATGGGCCTTCATCAAAGGGATTATTCCCATCGTTCTGCTGCGATTGGTCGCTTTCCGCCCGAAAAAAAACCGGGCAGGTTTTACCCTGCCCGGGAAATTCAATTCTTCGACTCAAGGGAAATCAAGACTCACATCATACCCGATTTGCTCTGCTTACCTTTTTCCGGGCGGACTCGCTTCGCGGAGAAGCTATCCGTCTTAGCGAGAAGCGCTCCGGTGCTGGTTCATTCGGGTTGCAGATCCGCGAGCGCATGCCTTGCTTCGGATGCGAGGGGCTCCTGAAGGCCACCGACCAAGGCTTGATTCAGGGCGTCGCGAGCCCCGTTCATTTGTTTCGTTTGTAGCTGTGACATCCCCAGATAGAAAAGAGAATTGGCGCTGAGTGTGCTCTTCCTGGCGCTTTCCTGTAATAATTGAATTGCTCGCTGGTATTCCTTTTTTTCATAGCTTAAGCGTCCCAAAAGCTCCGCCAACTGTGTGTCATCTGGAAGCGTTTTACGCGCTTTCGTGGCAAGATCGTAGGCCGCGGAAGTTGTGGACGGTTCTTGAGCATACAACGTGGCCAGGCGCTTTTGCGCCGCCGCGAAATCAGGCGATCGACGCAGGATATTGCTGTATATTTCGGCGGCCGCCTTTATCAGACCGCGCTGTTCGTCGAGGGCGGCTTGGGCCATCAGGGCAGGCAGATACTGAGAATCAGCCTGTAGTTGCTTTTGAATCTCGTTTTCGGCAGCCAAGAGCGCCTTTGGATTTTCATCCAACGCCGTTAGCGATAGAAATATTCTGGCGTCAGCAGCCTCCGGGAAGTTGGAGCTGGCCGTCGCGGCTTTTTGCATGATCTCTCTAGCCTCGCCTAGTTTTCCCAAGGTGTAAGCGGCCCAAGCCAAATCATGAAGAACTGACGGGTCGTTTTCGGTTTGCCGGGCTGCCTCTTGAAGAAGACTGTAAGACCAAGTGAAATTGCCCGTTTGATAGGCAACCTTTCCGAGAATGCGAGTGACCTGAGGATCACCTGGCGTGAGCTCGCGTGCTTTCTTTGCGTAAGCGAAGGCCTTTTCTTTGTTTTGGAGCGGCCCGGCATAGAGTTGTGCAAGCTTGGTGATCGCCGCGGCCAGGCCGGGATTTAATTTCAGCGCTTGCTCAAAAGCCGCAGCGGCTTTGTCCGAGGCGCCTTGTTTTTCATAAGCTTCTCCCAAGCGCATCTGAGAGATGACATCATTAGGCTGCTCCTTTACCATTGCTTCGAGCTGTGAGAGTGACAATTCAGGCGAGGCGCCATTACCGGTCTTGAGTAAGGCGAGACGACGATTGCTTTCCTCCTTGCCTGGGAAGTCCTTGGCTGCGTTCGCGGCTTTTTGGAGCGCAACCTTGGCTAAATCGGTCTGTCCCATCATATAGGCCGTCATACCGAGGTGAAACTGTACTTCCGGACTGTCAGGAAGCTTTGCAGCGCTCTCCTGCAGAATTGGCAGAGCTTGCAGATACTCGCCGCGCTTGAAAAGGACCCAGCCAAAAGTGTCGGCTATCGCGGGATCGTTTGCTTGCTGTTCACGGGCTTTACGCACCAGGTCGTAAGCTTTGCCTAGATCGTCCAGTCGATCGGCATAAAGGCAAGCGAGATTATTCAATGCTGCAATCGAGTTAGGGTTGATCCGAAGAAGCCGCTCATAAGCATCGCGAGCCTGTGCGAAATCGTTTGTTCGCTCATATAGGAGCGCCAGCATCATAAGTGCCGAGGCATCATTAGGATCTTTCGAGAGCTGCGTCTGGAGTTGACTGAGCGCCTGCGGAAGTTTGTTGCTCGCAAGATACGATTGGACCAGCAAATCGTACGCCCCCCCAAAATTTGGGTCGAGTCGAAGCGTCTTTTGCAGCTCTGCTTCGGCTAAATCCCATTTTTGTTCAGCGGAGAGGATCTTGCCTTCAAAAAAATGGGCGGCTGGCGAATCAGGTGTCTTTTGGAATTGGCGCCGTATCGTCGCCCGCGCGGCGTCAAAATGCTTCTCCAGTATGTCGAGTTCAATGAGTTGATCGATTGGCCACAAACTCTCTGGCGCGAGCTCGGCGGCTTTTTCAAATGCCTGGCGCGCTTCGCCATTTCGCTTGGCCTGACGCAGGGTCAGCCCGAGTGCCATCTGGGCCTGTGGATCACGTGGCGCAAGCCTTGCTTGCTCACCAGTAATGACAGCGGCATCATCGAAGCGATCAAGCGAGCCGTACGCAGCGGCCAAGACCAATGCAGCAGGCCTTAACTCAGGATTTTTCTTTAGCAAACCAGTCATTGGTTCAATGACCGCTTCGCCATGTCCGGAGCGAAGATTGATGTCCGCAAGGAGCAGAATCGCATCGGCGTAGTTAGGGTTGATTGAGATCGCTTGACCCAGCGCCACTTTTGCCTGGTTTAAGCCATTGTTCTTAAGGTACGCGCCCGCCAATTCGTATTTGATCAGTGGGCTGTCCGGATAGGTTTGATCCAGCCGCTCCAAGATCCCAAGCGCTTTTTTCGTGTCGCCCTTTGCCATCAGCACTTGGCTTTCCAGGCGGTGTCCATCCAAATTCTCGGGATCGCGGCTAAAGACATTTTGCAAGAGTGAAAGCGCCTCGTCGTACTTCTTGTCCTTAAATGCAACCTCGCTTAGCAAGCACCAGCCCGGTAGGTAATCCGGCGCTTTGCTAGTCATCTCGGAGGAAATCTTTCTTACTTCCTCGGTATCACCGACTCCTGACTTGAATGCGGCGTATTGCAGACGCTCGATTGAACGAATGGGCGCAAGATCAGCTGCTTTCTTGAATTCCTCGCCGGCCTGATTCGGATCTTTCCGCATTAGATGCAGACCTCCCATCGCTGTGTGCGCGGCGGCCGATTGGGAATCGTTGGTGAGCGCCTGTCGAAGCGCGTTTTCCGTCGCAGACAAGTCGCCTTGGCGAAGAAACAGGTTTGCTGAAGAGAGGTAGAAGGGAAGGCTATCCTTGTTAGGGAATTTCTGCAGCTGTTGCCCGGCTTCCACGATGTCTTCTTTGGTTTGGGCCGCCTCTGTTAAGGCGATGATCGCATCGCCATTATCAGGGGATAGTCCGAGGATCTTTAGGGCCTCCTTTTTCGCATCAGCAAGCCGTCCCATGGCCAGATATGAACGGCTAAGCCGCATGCGATAATCGGCGTTGTTCGGATCAAGCGCGCTGGCCTTGGCCAGAAACGCCACTGCGCGAAGGGGCGCTCCTTCCTCCAGCCAGATTGCTCCGATTCTTTCGAATGCGAGCGCGTTTTGCGGATCCAGGCGAACCACGTTGAGGTAGCTCAGTTTTGCTTTGTCGTAATCGCCGGTTTTAAAGTAATTGTCCGCTTCGGCGAGAAAGCGTGTCTTCTTGTCTTCCTTGGAGCACGCGACCATGAGTGTGGCCGCAAGGGTTAGCGTTACGATTCTAAATAAGGTTTTAGAGGATTGCATTTGGAGGATGGATTTCACTTAAGTTGTTGTTTCTGTTTGCGCGGTCTTTGGAAATACCAAGTTTTTCCATTAGTTCGTACAGAGTCGGGCGGCTAATCCCGAGGTCAGCAGCTGCGGAAGTGATTTTACCGGAATTCTTCTTCAGCGCCTGCTCAACCATTTCCCGTTCGACGTGTTCGCGCGCTTGTTTGAGCGTTGTTGCAGATGAGGCTGCCAGACCTTTCTCGTCATCCAACTCGAGGTCTTTTGCGCTCACGCGCGATCCGCTTGCCATAATGACGCCGCGTTTTACGCGGTTTTGGAGTTCGCGGACGTTTCCCGGCCATGAATAGCGGTTCATCGCGCGCAAGGCATCCGGCGCGAAGACCATCTTGGCCTGGCCGTTTTGGCCCGCATACCTTTGCAGAAACTCACGGGCCAGGAACCCAACGTCTTCCCCGCGCTCACGAAGCGGCAGGAGGCGAATGGTGACAACGGCAAGGCGAAAATAGAGGTCTTCGCGAAATTTTCCGTTATTGATGAGCTCTTTTAGATCGGCATTGGTGGCGGCGACTAGCCGTGTATCGACCTGAATCTCCTGTCTTCCGCCCACTCGTTGCAGCCGGTGTTCCTGAAGAAACCGGAGAAGCTTGACCTGAATAGCAGGGGGAAGCTCGCCAATCTCGTCAAGAAACAGGGTGCCGCCACTGGCTGTTTCCAATAGTCCTTTTCGCTGAACGTGAGCACCAGTGAAAGCACCTTTTTCGTGGCCGAACAGTTCACTCTCCAGGAGGTTTTCGGGAATAGCATTGCAATTGATAGCGACAAACGGGCCCTCCTTACGTGTGCTCCGGCGATGAATGGCCGCCGCCGCCATCTCCTTTCCTGTTCCGCTTTCTCCCAGTAAGAGAACTGGAGCATTCGTTGCCGCCACCTTGCGAATGAAAGCAAAGACCGCCTGCATTTGCGGACTGGTGCCCAGCATGTCCTCAAAGACATCAGCGCGCTGGCTTTGTTGTAACTTGTGATATTCCTTCTCAAGGTCCGTCACGTGGATGCATCGGCGCAGGAGTAATCTTAGTTCTTCCATCTCTACGGGTTTGCACAAGAAGTCGTAAGCACCCGCGCCGACTGCCTCGATAGCATTCTGCTTTTCGCTCTGCCCGGAAATGATGATGACCTTGGCCGTGTTATCGATTGCAAGTATATCGGATAACGCCGCCAGGCCTTCGTCGCATTCGTTAGGTCGAGGTGGCAAGCCCAGATCAAGCAGTGTTACTGCCGGCGAATTAGTCTCAAAGCCTTCTCCTGCTGCCTTCCGATCTTCCGCGAAATGGACCTCATAGTGCTCGCTCAAGGCCCATTTCATCTGCGTGCGAATGGCTTCATCATCATCCACGATTAGTATTTTCGGTTTCATGCTATTTGACACTTCAGGGGCAACATCACTCGGAACGTTGTGCCGACACCCAGCTCGCTTTCTACGTGAATCTTCCCGTGATGGGCCTCGACAATTGTCTTGGATTGGAACATGCCAATGCCCAACCCTTTCTTTTTTGTGGAGCGGAACGGCCGGAAAAGTGAATTCTTGATAAACTGCTCAGTCATTCCGCAGCCATTATCACTTACGGATAAGGCTATCCACTCGCCCTGTCGGGCTGTTTCCACCGTGATCCGGCCATTCATGCCGACCGCATCGCGCGCGTTGAAAAGGAGGTTCGTGAATACACTTTGCAGTTGTTGTCGATCGGCCGATATCCTTGGGATCTGATCAAATCTGGTGACAAGGCTGGTATCGAGTGTCCCATTCAAATTCGCGAGGGCTTCCGTCACGACGAGGTTGAGATCCAACTCCGCCGGCTTGAGGCGCAACTCGTGGCGCAATGCGTTCATGCGGTTAATGAGATCATTGATCCGGCTGGCCGCGCTTCCGATTCCGCGCAATGCGTCCTCCCGAAAAGCGGGATTGTCGAAGTGTGTTGGCAAATTCTCCAACATGAGGCCGAGGGTTGAGGCTGCGTTCTTCAGGTCGTGAATCAAAAATGCCGACATCGTTTGAAACGCCTCCACCTCTTTTCTCTCCATGATTTCTTCTGTAAGTCGCAATTTCAGCAGGCTCGCTGCCACCTGTTCGCCGATGCATTTCAGCAGGTCCATCTCTTCCGTCGAGTAGCCGAGCCCTCTGACACGATCTGCAAGCACAATCGCTCCGAGCCAGTGCTCTCCTCCAATCAGCGGAACACAAATGGGGCTGCCTCCACCGCGGAATTGGCCCTTGCTTTTTTCGATGAGATCTCGAGTCCACTTTTCCTTTGCTCTTCCCAGATCGAACGGCCGTGAGAGCTTTATCAACTCCGCCGAATTGACTTCCTTTCCCGCGACCGAGCTTGTGAAATTATCGGCGTGCGCCTGCTCCGTGTTGGATGTTGAGCTCACCCGGATTAGCCGCTCTCCTTGCTGGTCGATGAGCCATGTCGAGACCGATAACGCACCAAACGTTTCTGAAATCAGCCGCGCTGCGATCGTGCCGAGTGCAGTCTCATCGAGAGCAACGGACAGATTTTGAGTAAATCGCGCCCAGATTTGACGAAAATCATGCTGCGGCCTCTTAAAATGGCGGCTAATAAACAGCTGCAGACTTTGCCGAGCCCGCTCGGAAAGAAACAGCATCGCCATAATGGCAACACCAAGGAGGACAACAAAAGCCGCGATCGGAAAACCCGCGGTACCACCAAATCGGGCAACGACTTGAGCCAGTACGCCGACAACGAAAAGATACGCCCCGGTCAGCAATACTGTGACCGAGGTGTGCAAAACTGCACGTGACGGATAGACATCGATTTCGCTAAATCCAGTCCGGACGTAAGCAACGGCGATCAGGGCGCATCCGATAAGCAGAGCAGTCGCTTCGACGCTGAGTTGACTCGGGTTGTAGTCCGAAAAAAGAAGAGCCTGGCTTCGCGTGTAGATACGTGCGCCAAAGATTACCCCGAGCCCGAGAACGAGGAATTTAATGCGCCAGCGCATCGTTCCAACGGCAGCCCGAAAGGTCCGCTCGATGTTCATCAGAATTAAGACTGTCGAAACGAGAAGGAGAACATTCAGGAATTTTGCCGGTTCACTAAGCCTGAGTCCCCAGCCGGGCATGGATCCGTCATAAACGACTACATAAAAGAAAGGCGTGTAAAAAACTGCCAGGGATAGCAGAGGAATTAAGAAAGCCGCGATAACGAGCCATCGCGATCGGACCAGAAAGTCGCGGTAGTTTGCCCTGGAATACGTCAGGCTAAAAGTCAGCCAAACGCCAGGGAGAAATGATTTTGCCACCAGGGCAAGCGTTTCCCAGAAGGCCGCCTTCTCAGGAGCAAGTGCAACGTTTTCTATTGCGCCAAATAGATTCTCGACCGCGAAAACCAACATCCCAGCCGAAAAACACAAGGTCGCAAGCGAACGCTGCGTTCGACAGGCCGCAGCTGCAGCCAAGGCTGCGCTAAACATGCCGGCGGCTAATGCTAATGCTGTGTTTGGACTCACAATTCGTTTTAAGCTGGCGCAATCAACTGGACGGCAGCTTCCGCTGGGACAGGAGTTTTCTGGCCATTACTAAATTGAAGTCTCATTCGGCAAGCGAAACGCTCTCGGGCCGTAAACGTAGCGAAATTGAGTCCAGCTTACGTATGGGACGCCGGAGAGCCGGGTTCTCTCAAGCTTTCTCCGGAAACCGGAGCACCAAGTTCCCAAAAAACCTTGCCAGAAATGAAAAAGACGGGACGGGGAAGCCAGCTGGGACCAATCCGCTAGGATGTTGAGGGTGCTTCCATTGGCCGGGTCCGGGCCTCGCTCCGGTGCAACCACAACAACAGCAGTAAAAATGGAACCAGTGAAAGCACGAAAAAGAGAGGCCCTCCGCGGGTGTGGATTGGGCTGTGAATCATCTGCGGGCCGATATTCGCGCAGAGTAGACCGATCACGAGGATGCGGAAGCCGTTCCGTAAAATGCCGAGCGGAATGACAAATGCGACGAGCACAATGCGCCGCCACGAGGTTTTCAGGAATAAATTGGCGGCCAGGATGCTGGTCATCACCAGCACCAAGCTCGATCGAATGCCGCTGCATTCCTGTGCAACTTCGACCGTGATATTCGGCAGTTGAAATATGGCGCCCTGCCGAAGGAAAGGAGTGCCACTTAAGTGGAAAAAGAGATTAGCTACTTCGGCCGAGGCAGACTTGGAGGCCGACTCGAGAGCGTCCCGCATGGGATCGGGCATTGGCACCATGAAAATAAGGTACGCCAACGGAAAAGCTGCTGATCGCATCCAGTCGCGTCCGAAGAAGAAAAAGCCTCCCGCCGCAACACAGCAAAGGAACGACAGCGTGAGCAACGCAAGGCGTTCAGGTTCGATCGGCATTTTCGCTTCGCGATGCGACCCGTACGAAAATACGAGCATACCGGCGGCGGCGACCAGCAACACAATCGCGAGCGGAAAATCCGTGACGTAGTTTTTTGGGAATTGATGACGCCGAATGTAAAGGAGGTAACCAGAAACGAAGGGCACCAATAATATGTATGAATAGAGATCGCTCCGGGCTGCATAATTTGTCAGCTCGAACAGGCTCTGACCGAAAGCTGCCACCAGTACAATCAGGAAACACGCTGCGCCCCAAAATCGCCACTTTTTCCCGTGATTTGATGCCGCAAATGAGGAGGCGTTCGCTGGCTGCGCGGAAATGATCGCTTCGCGAGCCGCAGCTTCGTTTGATGAGGGGGCCATTTCGAAAGTGTTTCCCAGATAGTGTCCGGCTACGATTTCCGATCTACTATTGGGAAGGTGCGGGTGACCAGGTTTCTCGCTTCCAGATTCTTAATATGTGTAAGTCAAACCGGCGAAATAGCGATTTCGCGAGTAACCCGGTGTCGATCCCAACGCACCTTCCGTGTTGTGTTCGTAGTTCACATTGAGTGTGAAATGCTTGTCGATCATATAACGAAGCCCGACAGAAAGCTCGAACGAATTTCGTGTACCGGCGCCCTCATCATCGTCGTTGTGATAATAAATTCCGGTCGTCGAATTGATGCGTGAAGTTAGGCCGTATGTCAACACGAGACCCGTTCGCAGCGTCTTACGGACCGACACGTCTTGCGTATTAGGCGACTCAAAACCATAGCTCGTTGTCCAGGTCAATGAATGGTTGCTGCTCGTATAACCGACCGAACTTTCAACGTAGGGATCGGCTCTATCCCCGGCGGTCTCAAGGGAGCGAAACGCTTCACCCCCGAGCAAGTGAACGACCAGATGTTCGGTCAGATGATGATCGAAGCCAGCCAGGATATAGTTAGTAGTAGAATCGGTAGGGGCAGTATCGTAATTGATCACTTCATAGCGGTAGTTGCCGATCAGGTTCGTGCGGCGCGTCAGGCTATATTGGAGTTGCTCGCCGAATGTGCCCTGAACCCGGTCCTGAAATGATCCAATCAACGAATCATCATATTTAGTGCGCTGAAACGTGTAGCTCGTCACCGTGGTGAGTCGCGGCAGCCAGTGGTAAGTCAGCGAAAAAATATCGCTCGTGTAGAAGTAAGAAGAGGTAACGTTCTCCGGACCAACGTCGGATTGGAAATTGGGCTCCTTCTGATACGCAGCGTAAATGCTGGCGTAGAAGGAAAGCCGTGTGGAGAAATTATGCGTAAGCGCCATAGTAACGTTTCCGGCTGTCTCATCCCGGCCCGTCACATCGAAAAACTGGCTAAAGCGTCCGATGCCGAGCAAATAAAACTCGGTCGCCCCGCCGGGTCGATCGTAGGTGAGAACAACGTTTTCCCTGGTGAACCATGAGGCCTCGGGATTGGTGTTCAAAGTAGCGTTGTCGTCGTAGCCCGTGTCGACCCCGGCTGTGATTTGAAGTGGAATAGCTGGCAACCAGCCCCCACCGGACGCTTCGAACGGCGAGCCGGCCGCGTCCTGACCGCGGATCTGTACCGGTTGTAAACCAAGCAAAGCGGCCAGGAGGAATGCGAACGGCAGCGAATCGACGCAGTTACGACCACGGTGAATTCGACATGGCAAAATCATGTTTGCGCCCTGCCGTCACCTCGATCAAAACAAACTGCGTGAGATGTAGATCACGTCACCGTCCTGGACGTATTCTGGGTAAACGGGGTTACCGTGAATACTTTGCCGAAGATTTATAGTCTCGGTGCGCTGTACCCCGTTGATTATGCGAGTCAGATGAACGTTGCTCGCGCTTCCGTAGTCGCTGACTCCGCCCGCTTCCATAATCGCCTGGTACACAGTCGTGGGGCGATCAAAAGAGTACTTACCCGGCCTATTGGCAAATCCGGACACGATCACGTTTGTCGCGCCACTTTCCAACGTGACCAACACGTCGGGATTATCAAGGTGCGGTTCAAACAGGCTGACCAGTTGCTGTTGAAAATCGATGACTCGCTTGCCCGCAGCCGTCACTTCACCGATGAGCGGCAGGGTCACCTTGCCGTCCCTGCGAATCCTCTGCACCTGATCCAGATCGGTTTCTTCCGCGAAAGAAAGTTTGATCACGTCTCCGGGAGACAGCCTCACAGCTGTCCTGGGACCCGGCGGGTTCGGCAAAGGCGGTAGCGGGCTTTGGCAGCCGACGCAGATAAGCGAGACAAGGATCAGGGTAGCAAAAAGCCCGAAAGACCCGCTCAGCGCGCCCTGGCGAGAAACTGTATCGGTGCCCCGCAACGATTGATCGGCGGACATATGTTTCCTCTCGTGTGTCATGCAGCGTGTTTATCCCACAAGCGAGTCAATTGGCAAGATAAATGCGACTGGCGGTGCGGCTGCGATCGTGCCTGGGGAAGGCCGCCATGTTTTTCTGAAAATCGCGCCAGTCTGCGACTTCTGTGTCTATGCCTTCCAGACTTTCCCCGGGGCAACCTGAACGCCAGCCATCGCATTTCGAGTATCCACAATGCACCGCGCCCAATCGCCAAGTTCGTGATAGTCCACCGACGAATGATTGGTCGCGATAAGGACAAGATCGAATGCCGCTATCGTCGCGCGGTTCCACTCGACGGATTTTCTTCCGGCGAATTGCGGGTGCTCGCGGGTTGGTTTGATCACCGGAACATACGGATCGTAGTAGGCCACTTCTGCGCCTCGTTCCGCCAACAACTTCATCAACGCATAACTGGGCGACTCGCGCTCGTCATCGACGTTCGGCTTATACGCCAGACCCAAAATCAGAATCCTGGAACCCTTGATAGCCTTGCATTCCGTGTTGAGCGCATCCGCGACCGCCCGCACAACATGCTCGGGCATCCGTGTATTGATCTCGCCGGCCAGCTCGATGAAACGTGTATGTTCACCATATTCGCGAGCCTTCCACGTGAGATAAAATGGATCGATGGGGATGCAGTGCCCGCCAAGTCCCGGGCCGGGATAGAACGGCATGAATCCAAATGGCTTCGTTTTGGCCGCCTCGATGACTTCCCAGATGTCAATGCCCATCGCTCCATAAACCAGCTTCAGTTCATTAACTAACGCGATATTTACACTCCGAAAAATGTTCTCCAAAAGTTTGGTTGCCTCGGCGACTCGACACGAAGAGACAGGAACAACTTTGTCGATTGTTTTGCTATAAAGTGCCACGGCCCGCTCAAGACACGCCGGAGTATGACCGCCAACGACCTTCGGAATTAGTTTCACCTTACTTTGTTCGTTGGCTGGATCCTCTCGCTCGGGCGAAAAAGCCAGATGAAAATCTACGCCGGCCTTCATTCCGGAGCCTGCCTCAAGGACCGACCGCAAATCCTCATCTGTTGTGCCAGGATAAGTTGTCGATTCGAGCACCACTAACGCCCCTCGAGAAAGATATGGCGCTATCGCCTGGCCCGTTTCGAGAACGAATGAGATGTCTGGTTCCCGATTCTTACTCAAAGGCGTCGGCACACAA
>Ga0222622_10000528_pt1 | contig 14323 bp, 13 predicted proteins | sample PLM2_5_b1metaG_FD_177335 | JGI IMG/M metagenome (GOLD analysis project Ga0222622, IMG submission 177335) | Groundwater sediment microbial communities from an aquifer in East River, Colorado, USA - PLM2_5_b1 | ecosystem: Environmental > Terrestrial > Soil > Riparian zone | place: USA: East... | reverse complement strand
ATGCTCGCCGACGGAGACGCCACCGGTAATAACAAGGATATGACTTTTGATTCCGCGCTGAATCGCTTGCATCAATTGTTCGCGTTGGTCGGGGCAATGTTCGGCTGATTTCACACATCCGCCGCAGTGTCGTACCAGAGCCTGAAGTAATATCGAATTGCTGTCGTAGATTTGCCCCGGATCGAGCTTACTTCCTAGCGCGACGACCTCGTCGCCAGTAGAAACGATTGCTGCGTTTACCTGGCCGCCCACTGTCACATCGGCAAAACCCTGGGACGCTAGAAGAGCAATCGTTGTCGGACGAATCCCTTCGCCGAGCCCGAGAATTTTCTGGCCTTCTGCTAAGTCGCAACCGCGCTGCCGAATGAATTCTCCGGGACCGACATCCACATTCACCACTATCTCGTCCCCTTCGCGCGTCGTGTCTTCCTGCATGACCACGGCATCCGCGCCGGCAGGTATCGGCGCCCCGGTAAAAATCCGAACCGCTTCCCCAGGAGAAATCCGGAGCTGCCGATCGATCCCAGCCGGCTGCTCGCCGTTCACACGTAGTCGCGTGCCTTTTGTGGATGAGCTCGCCACGACGGCATACCCATCCATGGCCGAATTATCGAACATCGGCAGCGGCAATCGTGCGACAATCTCGCGTGTACTAAAGTATCCCAGCGCCTCGGAAAGTGGAATAGTTCGTTCTTTCAGCGGGACGACGCTCTGCAAAACTCGCCTGCGCGCTTCTTCTTCGCTGATCATCAACAATAGATCTTATGCCACGGCGGCAAACAAACGCCATTCATCCGGAACACCTTTCAGCACTTGTGAGCCGCGGTCGTTGAATTCGATGCCAGAGCCCGCCGATAGATCCTTGACCGTACGTGAAACCATAACTTCGCCCGGCTTTGCCGCAGCGACTACCCGCGATGCAATGTGAACAGCGATTCCGCTGATATCGTCGCTGGCCAGTTCGATTTCACCCGTATGCACTCCGGCGCGAACTGCGATTCGAAGTTGCGAAACCGCGCGGCAAATACTGTAAGCACATCGTACAGCGCGTGCCGGCCCATCGAAGATAGCAACAAACGAATCACCCACCGTTTTGATTTCGCGCCCGCGAAAACGAATGAGTTCTTTGCGTACCAACGCGCAATGAGAATCTAGAAGCTCGTGCCATGCGCGATCGCCCAGACGCGCTGCGTGCTCGGTCGAACCGACAATGTCGGTGAAAAGCACAGTGGCGAGGATACGGTTTGGCTCCGAAGCTGTCCTGGTGCCGGTCAGCAACTCTTGAATTTCCTCCACCACCGCATCGCACTCCTGGGCCCACCAGGCGTGGTCTGCCCCGGGAAGTTCAACAAAGCGCGCGCCCGGAATATGCTCGGCCAGATACCGACCCTCGTCCACCTTCACATCGAGATCGTCCTTTCGATGCATCACAAGCGTCGGTACGCGAATTGTCGAGAGAACATCGCGGACGTCGATTTGCGTGTTCATCTTTAGCAAGGCCAGCGCAGCACCCGGGCTTGCACAGCGGCGATAATATGTCACATGCTGGGCGAACCTTTCGGGACTGAGGCTGGGTGCGAGGTCCTTGAAGGCGTTCGCCCAGTCGCGCTCGATCGCCTTATAAGTTAGTTGCCTCTCCTGCGACGTGGGTGCCCACGGGTAATCCGGACTCCAGACCCGTTTTGAAAAACAGCCGAATGTGCAGAGAGCGATCGTGCGCTGGGGATGGGTCGCCGCGAAGAGAATACTCATGTTGCCGCCTTCCGATGCGCCGAAAAGAGCGGCGCGCTCGGACCCAGCCGCGTCCATGACTGCCCGCACGTCATCCATACGCTGTTCAAGTGTCGGCAACTGATCGTTTGCTACTGGATCCGACATACCGGTGCCTCGTTTGTCGAACAGGATCAGACGCGAAAACGACGCGAGCCGTTCGAAGCCGTGAACGAGTTCTGGCAGTTCCCACGCAAGTTCAACATGAGAGAGCCAGCCCGGGACGTAAACGATGTCGAGAGGGCCTTCGCCGACAACCTGGTAGGCAATATGCACGTCGCCGCTGCGGACATATTGTGTTTTGGGTGGAATGTCAGCTGGCCGCATTTCAGTCGGGACAGTTTCGGACTAGAATTGAAGTTCGACAATTGGCAAGATCGATGATGGGTATGAGCAACTTTTCGTAATTCAGGTTTGATGTTGAATTGGCAACAGCCGATTCTCCGCCATATTGTCCTCCCGAGTTTTTGGTGAGGTGGCTGAGTGGTCGAAAGCAGCGCTTTGCTAAAGCGCCGTAGCCCAAAAGGCTACCGAGGGTTCGAATCCCTCCCTCACCGGTTTGTTCAGTTGATCGTTCGGCGTTGGGATTTATCGAGTCTCCGCTAGAATAAACAGCTATGAACTGGGAGATGATCAGTGCGGTGGGGCAGATGCTTGGCGCTATCGGGGTCATCATTTCGATCATTTATCTTGCCCTCCAAATCCGCAATCAAAACAAGGAAAGCCGGCGCGCAGGGATGAACGTTTTGACGACGCATTGGAGCGATTTGAATAGAAGTCTTGTCGAGAACCCCGAGCTAGCGGCGCTTTGGATTCGTGCTCTGCGATCGTTCGACGAGTTGGACGGCACGTCGAAGCTGAGGTTTGGCGCGCACTTGGGACGTTTCTTGCGATTTGCCGACAGTCTTTATCTCGGCGTCTTGGATGGAACCCTCGATAAGCGGTTATGGCGAGGATATGAGCGGACAATTGCCGACACGGTGGCATATCCAGGATTCCAAACCTGGTGGGCCACACGAAAACATTGGCACACCGACGAATTCTGCGCGTTAATCGACCGGCACATTAAAACCGCGAAACCGACGATCTACGACGGTTACACCTGAACCTACCGGAAGAGCCGATCCTTTAGCACCGGCGAGAAGGCGTTCATCGAGCGGCTGCCTCTAGCTGAAGGACGCGATCGCGTTTCGATTCGAGTGTCCTAACCAATCTATTCGGGTCCGTGAGAGGGATGTGGCCGAGGGGTATGCCTTGGCCTCGGCGTGGCAGTAGGCCTTGGTGTAGCGGTCGGCGTTGACGATGGCCGTGGCGTCGGCGTGGCCGTCGCTGTAGCGGTAGCAGTTGCGCTCGGTGTCGCGGTAGCTGTAGCCGATGGCGTTGACGTCGGCTGGGGAGAGGGAGATGGTGTCGGACTTGCGTCCGTCGCCAACGGATGCGGGTAAACATAAGGCGTGTAGCCCGGCATCGGCGTGTTGTTAAAGTAGTCGCGGCCTTCTTGCAGTGTCTTACTTCCGAATCCTAGCGAGAAGTTAATGTGCGCACCGCTCGGCGTGTGGATATTGTTCCATTGGTAGCATGGCTCTAATTCCTGATGTGGCCACGCTGCCGGTAGAGCGTTCGTGCCTGTGAGCAGATCGCCTTTGCCGCGTCCCGGCTGATCCATAATCGTAAGAGGCTTGCGAATCTCATAGCGGTTGCCAGTCACCCAATTCAATTCGCGCCATGCCACGTAGCTAATGGTGTTATTCGTATTGCCGAGAATGAGGCCCATGATCTGATCGCTCGGCCTTGACACTGCGTAGCCCGACCATTGGTTCGGCGTCCAGTTTTTCGACGTGTCTGTCAGAGTGAACGCGCCATTGTTCGCGCCGGTAAGCGTTCCGCTCTCGTAGAGCTGAGGATCGTTCACGTCATAAGGACTTGTCCCGTCTGCGCCATAGAACGGCGCGCCGTAGCTCCACAAAGCGCGATAAACTTGTAAACCGAATCCGCGCTCTAGCATTGCGCCGTCGAACGTGTTGTCGTGAGCGATCATCGTGCCGGATGAAATTCCGTCTAAGGCGACCGGATTCGCGTAGTGAAAATCGTTGTTGTAAAGCTCGTAAGCTCGCGTCCCTCGACCTCGCGGCTGGTTGCTTCCGGTGCTGTGACCGAGGGTAACCATGTCCCAGCAATGATTATGCCGGAACACGTATTTCCCGCCATAAAACGCGTCGACATCGCCGGTGATCATGTTATTGCCGCCGGGTTTGCCGCGAATCGTGTTGTCCTCGATGAAGAAGAATTTCGGACCGCCAAAGCCCGCAGCCTCAGCCCAGGCGCCGTCGCCGTAGTCAGCGCCGGCATAGCTGGCCATCCAGATTTGGAACGAAAAACCCTGCACCCCAAAATTGTCCATGACGTTGTGGTCGGCCACGCCGAAGATCGGGCCGTAAATGCCGACGTTGGCGCCGTTGTGAAGGTAGTCGAAATGGCAATGGTCTATCCTGGCGAGACCGTTCCCCCCGAACCTTAGAGCTCCGTTCGACGCCGGTTGTGTCGAGCCGCCGAGCCCCGTGAAATGAATTCCGGTGACGCGAACGAACTGGGTCGCAGTCGTCGTTGACTGAATGAAATAGACCTCCCCGGAGCGCGAAATATTGTCGATGAGGACCGTCTGATCGCTGCCTGCGCCCTGGAGCGTGATTCCCTTTGTCATGATGATGTGGGTGCTCCATGAGAACGTTCCAGCCGGGAGTGTGATCGTGTCGCCATTCTGAGCCACCGCGTCGTGGATGTACTGCACGTTTGTCGATGAACCATCCGAATCATAAACGGTTGCGACCACGGAAGCGCCATTCCCAATCAGGATAGCGATGTCGCTTCTACAGAGCGTCTGAAATTTAACCATGTTTCTCCCCTTTCATTGTTTCTCCTCCTTGTTTTTCCCTTGCGTTGTTTCTCTCTTCGCAGTCGAGCGAATTGGTCTCGACTGACGCCTATGTCATCATCTGCTGACAATATTGTCAACTGTTCTTATAAAGATTTTTCTGCCGCAATGAACTACCGGGACGACCCCGACTAGCCTGGATGGTCAGGAGATTTTTGCATTCTATGCAAAAAATGACGCAACTTCAGGCCGGCATTTCCGTAGATGTTAGTATGAGAAAGACGGACACACTCCGGAAGCTGGCCAACAATAAGAAGGATGCCCGCCTGACGATTCGAATTCCGAGGGAATTAAAAGACAAGATCGAGGGGATCGATCGTCTCTACGGGGTCGCGTTGCCCAAAATCGCAAACGAATGCCTCAAGGCATTTTGCGCGTACGTTGAGCGAAAGAAACAAACGCCAACTTTCCCCCTGAGCATTAGCCCATCTTCGCTCGCCGATAGGGCGCCTAACCAGGTTTCAGTTCGCGGTCGCAAAGGAAGTCACAACGGTCACGCGCGCAGAAAATAGGAACGTTATGGTCTCACGACCCGGGGCGCTGCTTTTTCCGTACATATAAATGAGACGCGCCAGCCAGCCGTGATCTGCGGAGCCGGCGTTGCAATCTCACATTGAACGCTTACCGCGCCGTAGCCCTCTCAACTCGCTGTCGTCCCGCGACTGCGGGCGAAGGGTGGTTGGCGAAGGCGGGATGAGCGCTTAAACTCTGACGTGCGCACCGAATCACCACAGATCCAAAACTTCGTTGACGGTCAATTCGTAGAGCCAATCGGCGGAAAATACCTCGACAGTATCGAGCCGGCGACTGGCAAACCGTATTCGCAAGTCGCGGATAGCGATGCCCGCGATGTCGAATGCGCTGTCGCGGCAGCAGAAAAGGCGTTTGTTGATTGGTCTAAAAAATCCGCAGCAGAGCGATCGAAATTTTTGCTCCGTATCGCCGACCTGATTGAGCGTGATCTGGAAAAACTGGCGCGCGCCGAATCGATCGACACGGGCAAGCCGCTTTCACTGGCGCGCACACTGGATATTCCCCGCGCCGCGAGCAATTTCCGCTTCTTTGCAACGGCAATTCTGCACACGGAATCCGAAGCGCATATCACCGACAATGTCGCGTTCAACTACACTCTGCGGCAGCCGCGTGGCATCGCCGGATTAATATCGCCGTGGAATCTGCCGCTTTATCTATTGAGCTGGAAAATCGCGCCGGCCATCGCCGTCGGCAATACCGCGATCGCCAAGCCGAGCGAGCTCACCCCAATGACGGCTTCCATCCTTTGCGAGATCATCCGCGAGGCCGGTTTGCCGAACGGCGTCCTTAATGTCGTACATGGCACGGGCCCAAATGTCGGTTTTGCAGTCACAGCGCATCCGAAGATCAACACCATCTCATTCACCGGCGGCACCGTGACCGGTCGCAAAGTAGCCGAGGCCTGCGCGCCGTTGTTCAAAAAAGTTTCGCTTGAGCTCGGCGGGAAAAACCCAAACATCATCTTTGCCGATGCCGATCTTGAGGCTGCAATTTCAGGAAGCGTACGCTCCTCATTCGCTAACCAGGGGCAGATTTGCTTGTGCGGGTCGCGTGTGTTTGTCGAGCGTTCAGTATACAAAGATTTTGTCCAGCGCTTCATCGAGATGGCATCGCAACTAAGAATAGGCGATCCGCTCGATGACAAAACGGACCAGGGTGCGATCGCAAGCAAGACACAGCTCGATAAGATCAAGTTCTACGTCGACCTTGCACAGAAAGAAGGCGGGAAAGTGGCCCTTGGGGGTAAAGCACCAGAATCGATCAACGAGCGTTGCCGTGATGGCTATTTCTTCCAGCCAACAGTCATCACTGGTTTGCCGGTTTCATGCCGCACAAATCGCGAAGAGATCTTCGGTCCGGTGGTCTCGATCACGCCGTTCGACAATGAGGAGGAAGTGATCACCCATGCGAACGATTGCGACTACGGCCTGGCCTCGAGTGTTTGGACACAAAACCTGACTCGCGCCCATCGTGTCGCTGAGCAAATCAACACCGGCACGGTTTGGGTGAATTGCTGGCTTCTGCGCGATCTGCGTGTTCCGTTTGGCGGAATGAAACAAAGCGGCGTCGGTCGCGAAGGCGGCGAAGAAGCGTTGCGCTTCTTCACGGAGCCCAAAAACGTCTGCATCGCGAAATAGTCCACGGTTGCTTCCTGGAGTTGATGGTTGAGTTCTTCGGCCAGGGCTACGGCATCCCGAGGAGTTGGTTTTTGAGAGAACAAATCCGTTTTTATCCGTGTGATCAGCGAAACACGAAGTAGTTGATCGTTAATCGAGAATTGTTGATCGTTGTGACATGTGCCGAGCCATCAAAACACTTCATAACTTCAGTCCACCTGCAACGGACGACGAAATTCGCGCTTCGTCGCTTCAGTTTGTCCGCAAACTGAGCGGTTTCACAAAACCTTCCAAGGCAAACGAGGCAGCTTTCAATCGGGCCGTCGATGATGTCACTCACGCGGCGCAACATTTGCTCGATTCTCTCGTGGCCAACGCGCCGCCGCGCGATCGCGTAACCGAAGCGATGAAAGCACGCGCGCGATCGGCGAAACGCTTCGGTCCTGCGCAGACCATCGCGACCGATCATAATCATAATTGAAAAAATCCTGCGCCATTTACGGGGTTGCGCATGCGCCGCGATTCGCTACGAGGTCACAGTCGAGGCGATGATGATGTCCAGAGATAATTATTGAGAGTCAGAACCCTGGCGTTCCTGTTTGCATGCACAGCATAATCGGAGCCGAACATGGCAACGCCAACTATTAGCGGCGCAAATTTGCGCACGGCTTTTGTCTTGCTGTTGGTAGCAGCTGTCAGTGCGTTGTTTCTGGCCGTCGCATGGCCGTTCCTCGAACCGCTTCTTCTCGGCGCCTTGCTGGCTGGACTATTTCACCCGCTGTATCGCTGGATTACTCGGCTGGTAGGCGGTCGTCAATCGCTCGGCGCAGTACTCACATTGCTAGTATTATTTATTCTCGTACTTGGCCCGGTCACAGCATTTCTGGGAATCGTTGTGCAACAGGCCCTGAGCATAAGTGATCAGGCGATTCCGTGGCTTCGCCAACATCTGGGCGCGGCGAGCACGTTCAACCTGCACGACTGGCTGGTACAAAGATTTCCTGCCCTGGCCGATTACGTCCCAAGCCAGGAAGAACTGCTGCAACATGTCGGCACGGCCGCCAAATCCGCAGGCGCCTTTCTCGTCACGGTCCTCTCGCGCATGACCGCCACGACAGCCGCGTTCATTCTCAATTTGTTTGTCATGCTTTACGCCATGTTTTTTTTCTTCAAAGACGGCAAGAAAATTCTGGAACGGATTTTTTATTACCTTCCGTTGAGCGATGAAGACGAAACACGAATGCTCGCCCGGTTCACATCGATAACGCGAGCGACCATCAAAGGCACTGTCGTAATCGGGATAATCCAGGGCACGTTGGCTGGAATAGCATTCTGGATGGCGGGGATTCAAGGCGCCGCGTTCTGGGGAACAATCATGACAATACTTTCGATCGTGCCCGGCATCGGCGCAGCCCTGGTGTGGGTTCCGGCTGTCATCATTCTATTTATTAACGGTCAGTATGTGGCGGCAATGTTGCTGCTGGCTTGGTGCGCCGCAGTGGTCGGCACCATCGACAATTTTCTGCGCCCGGCACTTGTCGGCAGAGATGCGAAGATGCCGGATCTTCTCATTCTGGTCGGCACTCTTGGCGGATTGTTCCTCTTCGGTCCAATCGGATTCATTGTTGGACCAATCGTCTGTGGGCTCTTTCTGACAGTGTGGGACATTTACGGCGCGACGTTCAAGGAAGTCCTGCCGCCGGTAAAGAGCTTCCAGACCTCGGACCAAAATGCCATTGCAACCACGGCCCGAAAATCTTCGCGTCACTGATTGTGCGAAAGTTTGATTGCTCAGGCTTGTCTGTTAATCGAAAATCGGCGCTGAGTTTAATACATATTCCGATAATGAGAAAATGAGTAAGACATTCGAAAGCTCTCGCGCACCTGAACCGGTTGGGGCTTTCCCGCACGCAAAACGCGTTGGAAATCTTTTGTTTCTCTCTGGCATTGGCCCACGCGTACGTGGCAGCAAGGAGATACCCGGTGTGACGTTCGGTTCGGCCGGCGACGTCGTCGATTACGATATCGAAACACAATGCCGTGCGGTATTTGAAAATGTACGACTCGTGCTGGAAGACTCCGGCGCGAGCTGGAACGACATCGTCGATGTCACCGTGTTTCTGACGAACATGAAAAAGGATTTTTCGATCTACAACAAACTTTACGCACAATATTTTTCCGGTGAGGGCAAACCAAACCCTACGCGCACGACGATTGGAGTCGGCGCGTTGCCGACGCCGATTGCTATTGAGCTTAAAGTCATCGCGGCGGTCAGTTAAGCGGGTGTCATCCTGAGCCGCGAAGACGGTGAAGGATCTGACAACGCGCAGCGCACAACGCTGATTAGTGTGACCCACAACGCGAATGTGAGGTCCCTCGTCGCCTGCGCGACTCGGGATGACGTGCTGTTTTGAATTGGGAGTTGGACGTTGAGCGTTGGACGTTGGACGTTTGCTTTCGATTACGATCACGATCATGAGTAAGAGCACGACTGAGAGGCCTCCTTCTCGCATTCTTACCGCCGACCACACAGGCATCACCGTCTCCAATCTTGAGCGATCGCTCGCATTTTGGCGCGACGTTCTGGGGTTCGAGCTTTCACATACCGCGCATCAAACTGGCGAAATGGCCAGTGAAATCACTGGAGTCAAGGGTGCGGAGCTCAAGCTTGCAGTGGTCAAGGCACCGGGCGGTCACAAGATCGAACTGCTGGAGTATCTCGCGCCGCTAGAGCGTAAAGGGAACGTCGATCTTCGCCCCTGCGATGTTGGCTTCGTGCACGTGGCGCTCGTCGTTGATGATCTCGACGCAATCTTGAGCGCGATCAACGCGTCCGGCTGGGAAGCTGCTGGTAAATCGCAAACCCTTCAATCCGGTCCCAACGCCGGAAAGCGCGTCGTTTACGTTCGCGATCCAGATGGCACGACCATCGAGTTTATGCAGCCGCCAAAAAGCGGTTGATCGTCGAGCGATAAAACGTTCCGAAGTCGATGCGTCCCAAATAAACTCTGAATTGAGCATTGGACGTTGGGCGTTCAGCATTGGACGTTTCTTGCCCGCCTTATGTCCATGACCTTCTCCGATGACGAAGACTACGCTCTTAAACTGGATGCAGAAGACCCACTACGCGCCTTCCGCGGAAAATTTTGTCTCCCGCTCGGCGAAGATGGGAAACCGCTGATATATTTTGCCGGCAATTCGTTAGGCCTGATGCCAAAGTCCGCGAGAGAAATCGTCGAGGAAGAATTAAACAACTGGGCAAAGCTCGGTGTCGATGCGCATCACGCGAGCGGAACGCCGTGGTACACCTACCACGAAGCATTACGCGAACCGACGGCGCGGCTGGTTGGCGCAAAACCGCTGGAGGTAATCTGCATGAACAGCCTGACAGTGAACCTCCATCTGATGATGGCAACGTTTTATCGGCCAACCAAAGCGCGTTTCAAGATTCTGATGGAAGAACCTGCGTTTCCTTCCGACACCTATGCAATCAAAACACAAATCGCGCACCATGGGCTCAACCCTAACGACGCGCTTATTCTCGCACGGCCGCGTAAAGGCGAGTTCACAATCCAAACGGACGATATTGTCGATCTGATCGAGAAGCACGCAGATCAGCTCGCCGTGGTGATGTTTGCCGGTGTGAATTTTTTCACAGGCCAATTGTTCGATATCCAGCGAGTCACTGTTGCCGCGCGGGCACACGGCATCGTCGTTGGATTCGATCTTGCCCATGCCGCCGGCAATGTGCCGCTCTGTCTCCACGATTGGAATGTCGATTTTGCTGTTTGGTGTTCGTATAAATATCTAAACGCAGGTCCCGGCGCGGTCGCAGGCGCCTTCGTGCACGAACGACATGCGACCAACACGAAATTGCCGCGGTTCGCCGGCTGGTTCGGAAACGATCCGAACACGCGGTTTCGATTACATCTGGAACCCGAATTTATTCCAGTTGCGTCGGCCGACGCCTGGCAAATCAGTAACCCGCCGATTTTCTCGATGGCGCCATTGCGCGCCTCGCTCGCGGTCTTCAATGATGCGGGCGGCATGGAACCACTGCGCGTGAAATCGAGCAGGCTTACCAGTTATCTTGAGTTTCTGTTAACGGAGATTGGATCGAAAAAATTCACCGCTATCACACCCCGCAATCCTGATGAGCGCGGTTGCCAATTGTCGATCCTGGCGCATGAGCACCCGAAAGAATTGTTAAGGGAGCTCGAAGCCGCCGGAGTAAAATGCGATTTTCGCGAACCCAACGTCATTCGCGTCGCCCCTACGCCGCTCTACAACACGTTTCACGAAGTCTGGCGCTTTACGAGGATTCTGGCTCAGCATCAATAGCCTGTCCGTCGACTAGCACTCTCTCTACGGATTTTTGCGTTGAAGCGCGACCGCAAACGGGTGCAACTCCGCCGTCATCAATCCGCCCGCGACGGCCGGATCTTCCTCCATGAACTTTCTCGCTGCGTCTTCGTCGGGTCCCTCAAAAATGGCAATGCCAAATGTCTTGTCGCCTGGTTCCGATGTGCGCCCCGCAAGAATCAATTGACCGGACTTGGCGGCCTGTTGAAACCGAGCGAAATGGCGCTCGAGCACGGCATTGTCCTCTTTCGTCCAGGCTGAATCCGCGTGCAGCCGCGGTACCAGCCTCAACACATAAATAAACTGCTTCGGCTTGGCGGCCTTGGGTTCTTGCGCGTTCAGCAATTGTACGATTCCAAAAATACAAATCAGCGAAATGAAAAGTTGGCGAGATCGGTTCATATGGTGATGTGTTACGGTGTATCCTTGGCGGACTTTATCCGGGCCTTCTTTGCTTTAAATGCGGTCCCATTAGCAGCACCAGACAGCCAGACGGACTATCCGCCTCCGATTTCGGTCCGCAACTAAGCACGCGGTTGTCGTTGCAATTCCAGTCGAGAGATGCGAAAAGCCTGACAGCGAATGAAAATGTTGAAAATGATCCGCCACATTTTTTGGGTTGTCGTGTTCCTCGTTCTGATCCATCCGACTTGGGCCAAAGACGAGAGATCGATCAGGGATTTGAGCAAGGCGCTCGCAGGGCTTTCGTCCGACGTAGATCCGAAGGAAGCCGAGCTTGTGTCGATTACGGCACACACAACGGCGCGCAAGCTCGCACGCGATTATCACGTCGTCTTAAACCCAGAGTTTCAGGCCTTCTTGGTCAACGTCGGCGCTCGAAAACGCGGCTGGTGCGGCCATTGGGCACAGGATATCGGCACGCAATTGAAAGAACTCAAGCTCAGGACGCTGGTGCTTCACTGGGGCGTCGCCTACGATCATACGTCGAGCGAAAATAATTGCCTTGTAGTGACTGCGCGGAATCAGCCTTTCACGGACGGCATCATCCTCGATGGCTGGCGGAGGGCTGGCCGGTTATTCTGGTGCCCTGTCGTAAAAGATGACGAGTACGAGGTTGAACAGCATTACGGTCATTCGGGAATTACGGCATGGAAAGAGAACATGCAATGGAGTGCCTGGCTGCAGGATTATGAACCCGGTAAGCCGAAGTCGAAGATGGCGACTAATAACAAAGCCAGCAAAGGCGGCGCGGAACGCGATGAACAAGGCAGCAACAGCGAATCCAGGCAGCCGGTGACACCGTAGGGCGACGCAGACTCAATCGCCGTACCCATTCCAAAAGTTTGTCGCCGCAACGGACTGTTCGTCCGATGTACCTCAGAATGGGCGATGCAGACCTCTCGCTTTTGAAATATCCGTGATCTCTGCGGAATCAGCGGTTAAAAATCCCTGATGCCAGCTAAGTTCGTTCTCGTCGGCAGCGGCCTGGCCGGTGGATTACTTGCCGCCTACTTGGGACGCCGCGGGTATGATGTGGATCTCTATGAGCGCAGGGCCGACCCACGCGAAGGCAACATTGTTGGTGGCCGCTCGATCAATCTGGCAATTTCGACCCGTGGAATTCATGCGCTCGAACGGATCGGGATCGCTGACGAAGCGTTGCGGCACGCGATCCCCATGCGCGGTCGGATGATTCACGATAAATCCGGCACGCTGCATTTTGCGCCTTATGATGTCGATCCCAAAAAATGCATCAACTCGATTGGGCGGGCTTCACTTAACGCCGCGGTAATTGAGGCGGCGCAGCGTTACCCGAATGTGCGAGTCCATTTCAATCACAAATGCACCGACGTCGATCTGGACGAAGCGGTCTGCCTTTTGGAAACCGAGACCGGCAAACTGACCGCCGGTGGCGATGCTGTGATCGGCGTCGATGGCGCGTTCTCGGCTGTGCGCGCGTCCATGCAGCAAAACATCGACAATTTCCAATACGAGGAGAGCTACCTCGCTCACGGCTACAAAGAATTGACCATTCCGCCCGGGCCGGACGACTCCTGGCAAATGGAGAAGAACGCGCTCCATATCTGGCCGCGCAAAAGTTTCATGATGATCGCGCTTCCGAATCCCGACGGCTCGTTTACCTGTACGCTTTTCTGGGAATTCGAGGGACCGCGCAGTTTCGCCACAACAAAGACAGAGGACGACGTCCGGCGTTTCTTCGATGAAGAATTCCCTGACGCAGTTCCCCTGATGCCGACACTTCTCGAAGATTTCAAGAACAACCCAACCGGCTCACTCGTGACGGTTCGTTGCGCGCCTTGGTATTACCGTGACAGGCTTTGCCTGCTTGGCGATGCAGCCCACGCAGTTGTTCCATTTTATGGCCAGGGAATGAACGCCGCGTTCGAAGATTGCGTCGTTCTGGACGAATGCCTGGAAAAATTTCCCAACAATCGCGAACGCGCATTCGCGGCATATTTTTCACGCCGAAAAGAAAATGCTGACGCGCTCGCTGATCTGGCGATCGGCAATTTTATTGAAATGCGCGATAAAACCGCGTCGAGAGCCTTCCGAGCTAAGAAAAAACTCGATCACTTTCTTGAGGCTGCGCTGCCCGGTATGTATCTGCCCCTTTACACAATGGTCACCTTCACGCGCGTCCCATACGCGCAAGCGGCGCGGCGTGCTCGCCTGCAGGACCGAATCGTTTGCGGAACCTTCGCCTTCCTGATTCTAGTGCTCCTCTTCCTCTTTATCCGCGCGTTTAGATGATCTGATTTGTACCACTGCATCTTTTGCGCTAGCCGAGCACCCCAGCGCCCAGCCGCGGTCGCTCCGCAGATTAATCCGCTTGCTCGAAATTATCTGACAACCTGAATTCCAAACTTGACTGCTTTAAGCAGTCGAGTCTACATGATCTGCCATAGTGCATTCGGAACGCGCGATTTTAGATGTTTTGTTTCCAAAAGTACGGGCGCAATTGTTGCGATTACTTTTTGACTTGCCGCAGAAGCAACGCTACGTGCGCGAACTCGCCAACATGAGTGGGCTGGCTCTCTGCACTATTCAGGACGAACTGCGTAGGCTTACCGCCGTTGGCCTGCTGACCACCTGGTCCAACGGCTACCATCGATTCTATCGCGCGAAC
>Ga0222622_10000527_pt1 | contig 14328 bp, 11 predicted proteins | sample PLM2_5_b1metaG_FD_177335 | JGI IMG/M metagenome (GOLD analysis project Ga0222622, IMG submission 177335) | Groundwater sediment microbial communities from an aquifer in East River, Colorado, USA - PLM2_5_b1 | ecosystem: Environmental > Terrestrial > Soil > Riparian zone | place: USA: East... | reverse complement strand
AGCTGGTGTGGTGGGGACGATGCGATGACCGAGCCGGCGAGCGATTTCCAGGCCGCCGCCGTCACTGCCTGTTTTCGGCAGCGACATGCCGCCCGTCGCCATCACGACGGCGCGCGAGCGGATTTCGCCGCGCGTTGTCTCGACGGTCAGCGCATCTCCGGGACTGATGCCGGTGACCTGGGTGCCCGTCCGGAGTTCGGCGCCCGATGCGGAGCACTCGTCGAGCAGCGCGTTGAGCACATCCCGAGACCGGTTTGAATTGGGAAAGAGTTTGCCGTGTGCTTCTTCGTGGAGTGCGACGCCGAGCGAGCCAAACCAGGCAGTCACGTCGCTCGGGGAGAACGCCTTCAGGACGCGGCGAATGACGGCCGGGTTGCCGCCGTTGAAATCGCGCTCGCTGACCGTGACGTTCGTAACATTACAGCGCGACCCGCCGCTGACGAGAATTTTTGCGCCTGGCCGCGCCGATGAATCGAGCAGAAGAACCGTGAGGGAAGGGTTGAGCCGGCGAGCAAAGATTGCCGTGGCGAGACCTGCCGCTCCCGCGCCGACGATCGCGACATCGCAGGCGTCATCCCCGGCCATCCTGCGCCGCGGGTCCCCACCATCCGTCATTCTCGAATCGACGGTGCAACTCCATCCAGCGTTCGTGAACCTGCTCGGAGGTGTTGAACCGCTCGACGGTCACCGCCCCGGCCTGATCGGTAATCACGATTTCGTAGCCGGGGCCGTCCGTTTCGGACCGCACCTCACACTGAACGGTCTCGTTGCCGCGCTTGAAGAAGTAAAACACGCGGCAGATTATGGATCAGTTCTGCCGCGTCTTACGCGAGCGTGGAGGCGAACTCCTCGTAGGTTCCCTTGAAGTCCGTCAATCTCCCGTTGTCGAAGTGCCACACGCGGGTGCCGACCTCTTCCATAAGGTCCTGATCGTGCGTCACCAGTAGGACGGTCCCTTCGAACTTCTGGAGTGCCACGTTGAGCGCGTTGATCGACTCCAGATCGAGGTGATTGGTGGGCTCGTCAAGTACCAGCACGTTCGGCTTCTGCAGCATGATGCGGCAAAAAAGCAACCGCGCCGTTTCGCCGCCCGACAACGCATCAGTGAGTTTCAAGCCTTCTTCGCCGCTGAACAGCATCTGACCGAGGAGGCCGTGAATGTCCTGGCGCGACGCATCCGGGTCGAAGCGATGCAGCCAGTCCACCGCCGTCAACCCCTTTTCAATCAATCCGGTGTGATCCTGCGGGAAGTAGCCGATCGATGCTTCGTGTCCCCAGCGGACGGTTCCGCTATCGATGTCGCCGGGTGATGCGGGCAGGTTCGGCGAATCGGCAAGCAGCGCCTTCACCAGCGTCGTCTTGCCTTGCGCGTTTCGGCCGACGAGCACGATCTTCTCACCGCGATTGACGACGGCGCTGAAGTCGGTGATCACCGGCACGCCTGCATGCGCCTTGCTGACGTCGGTGATCTCGATTGCCGTCCGGCCGGACGGCCGATTCATCTGAAACCGGATGTAGGGGCGCTGGATGTTTGAACGGGCGAGCTCGGTCGTCTGAAGCCTCTCGACTTCCTTCCGGCGCGACTGCACCTGGCTGGACCGGGTGCCGGCCGAGAATCGCGCGATGAAATCGTTCAGCTGCGCGATCTTCTTTTCGCGCTGCGCATTGTCCGATTCGACGCGCGTGCGGATCTGCGTCTTGGCGACCACCATGTCGTCGTAGCCGCCGGTATAGGCGATGATCGTCTGGTAGTCGATATCCGCGATGTGCGTGCAGACTGAATTGAGGAAATGCCGGTCGTGCGAGATGACGATCAGCGTTCCGTCGTAGCGAACGAGGAATTCACGCAGCCAGTGGATCGAATCGAGGTCCAGGTAGTTGGTCGGCTCGTCGAGCAACAATGCCTGCGGATGTCCGAAGAGCGCCTGGGCGAGAAGAACGCGGACCTTCTGTCCCCCCTGCAGCTCACCCATCTTCCGTTCGTGCGTGTCGTCGGCAATGTCGAGCCCCTGAAGAAGGATGGCCGCGTCGCTTTCCGCGGAATAGCCGTCCTCCTCGCCGACGATGCCCTCGAGTTCTCCGAGCCGCATCCCGTCGTCGTGCGTCATTTCCGCCTTCGCGTAAAGCACTTCGCGTTCAACGAGCGCGTCCCACAGGCGTTTGTTCCCCATGATCACGGTGTCGATCACTCGGAACTCGTCGAAGGCAAACTGATCCTGGCGCAGCACGCCGAGTTTTTGCGGCCGCACGACCGTGCCGCGCTGCGGCGGCAGTTCGCCGGTCAGCAGCTTCATGAACGTGGATTTGCCGGCGCCATTCGGGCCGGTCAGGCCGTAGCGGCGCCCCTGCGAGAACGTGACGCTCACATCCTCGAACAGCACCTTCGACCCGTACCGCATCGACACACCGTGGACTGAAATCATGGTTCGCCTGTCGCCTCGAAATGATGTTGGGGAACCATCCATTATAGCAAGGAACGGCGGTATATGCTTATGGACTGTTCGGCTTTGCACTCCTTTGCACTTCCCATCTTCTGGAGAGATTTCGATGAGACTCGTTATTCGCAGACGTGTTCTTGCAGCCGGGCTGGCCGGCCTCCTCGCTACGCTCCCGCTCGGCGCCGCGAGCGAAAAAATCGACTACGAGGCGCTCAGCAAGATCAAAGAACAAGGTCTGCAGCCGCAGAACTCGAAGGTCATGGAGATCTCGAGCTGGTTGACCGATGTGTACGGACCGCGCCTGACAGGTTCTCCGGCGACCCAGAAGGCGGGTGAGTGGGCAGTCGGCAAAATGAAAGAGTGGGGACTCCAGAATGTCGCCCTCGAGAAGTGGCCGGATCAGACTTTATTTCCGCGCGGCTGGTCGAACGAAAAGTTCTACATGGCTGCGGTCACCCCGCAGGCGTTTCCGATCCCGGGAACGCCCACCGCGTGGACGCCCGGCACGAACGGCGTCGCCCGCGGCGAAGTGATCCTCGTCAGTGAAACTGCCGAAGCCGATGTTCGGAAGTACGCGGGGCAGTTGAAAGGGAAGTGGGTGCTGACGCAAGCCGCGCCTGACGTCCCGGCATTCTGGACAGCACCAGCGACGAGAAATACGCCGGAGGAGCTGCAGCAAATGGAACTGGCAACGCCGCCGCGACCGGAATTTGGTGTCGCGGCCCCGATACCCGGCCGGCTGGGCGGGCCCGGTGGCGGACGCGGTCAGTTCGGCGCGAGCGCTTTCAACAGACTCGATTTCTTTCGCACCGAAGGCGCGCTGGGCACAATCTCCACGACGGCACGCGGTCATGGCGTCTACGTGATCAGCGGCAACCGTTCTGCCGACCCGGCGCAAACGCTGCCCGGCGTCGTCATTCCCGCGGAACAGTTCGGACGGATCGCGCGAATGCTCGAAAAGCACCTGCCGGTCACCATCGAAGCGGATATCCAGAATACCTACTATCCGAACCCCGTCATGTTCAACGTCGTTGGAGAACTTCGCGGGAGTGACAAGGCCGATGAAGTCGTCATGCTGGGTGCGCACTTCGATTCGTGGCACGCGTCCACCGGTGCGACGGACAACGCGGCAGGTTCGGCGGCGATGATGGAGGCGATGCGGATCTTGAAAGAGAGTGGCGTCCGCCTGAGACGGACGGTGCGCATTGGCCTGTGGACCGGCGAGGAGCAAGGGCTCCTCGGTTCGGCCCAGTATGTCTCTGCGCATTTTGGATCGAGAGCGGTGATTCCACCCCCCGCCACGCCGACGGCAGAATCCACGGCGCAAGCAGCCGCTGGAGGTGGACGTGGCGGCCGTGGCACGCTCGGGCCACTCGAGATCAAACCCGAACATTCCAAGCTGGCCGGCTATTTCAACATCGACAACGGGACCGGCGCCATCCGCGGTGTGTATCTTCAGGGCAACGATGCGGTCGCGCCGATCTTCCGCGAGTGGATCGAGCCGTTCCGCAGCCTCGGCATGGCCTACCTGACGGTCCGCAACACAGGCGGGACGGATCACCAGTCGTACGACCGTGTCGGGCTACCCGGCTTTCAATTCATCCAGGACGACGTCGAATACAACACGTACACGCATCACACTAACCTGGACAGCTACGAGCGGCTGCAGCCAGGCGACATGATGAAGAACGCGACGATTGCCGCCGCGTTCGCGTACCTCGCTGCGAATCGTGACGAGATGCTCCCGCGCAAGCCGCTTCCAGCGCCGGTCGCGGGTCGAGGCGGTAGCCAGTAGATCTCGCGCAGAGAACGCAGAGATCTCGCGCAGAGAACGCAGAGATCTCGCGCAGAAAACGCAGAGATCTCGCGCAGAGCGCGCTGAGATCGCAGAGTAACGCCACGCCAACCGGGTCCCCTCACGGGGCACGAGCTGAGAGGGGACCCGGTTGGGGTGGCGTTTTACTCCGCGCTCCCGGCGTCCTCCGCGAGAGATCCCGGCGTCCTCTGCGAGAGATCCCTGCGGTCTCTGCGCGAGACCTATGACAGCGAGGAAACGCCCAACCGTCCCGACGACTGTTGGCGCGCGAGGAAGAACGATCCCACGACGAGAGCGGCCGCGAGGAGTTGAGCGGCAAGTGTTTCAACCGTTGGAAACACGGCAAACCAGAGTCCCATCCACGCCGGGATCACGTGCTGCAGCGAGGCGATGGGCGTCGTGGGCAGCCATTGCGCGAGCTGCATTTCCTGCGCCTGCTCACCGACCATGACGAGCAGCACGAGCCCGAGCATCACGCCGGTGAACACGAGCATTCGACGATAGGGCAGCCGCCGATGCGCAATGAACGTGAGGACTCCGACGACGGTAGTGAGGGCGAGACCTAACGAGACGCCGTAGAGCACCGGCGTCGCGCCGAGTTTCAGGCGGTAGCTCTGAAGAAAGAGAACGACCTCGAATCCTTCTCGATACAACGACGAGAAGCCGAGCAGCGCAAGTCCCCACATCAGGCGCACCGGAGAAGCCGCCTTCATCAGCGACTGCTTCCGACGGCTGTGCATCGAGATCCATCCGGCCCAGTACACCTTGTGGAAGAACCAGTTCATCACGATCAGCAGGACGAGGATCGCGAGAAGTCCGGTGGCGGCCTGCACGTCGAGCGCGGGCATGTTCTCGGCGAGGCTATCGACGATCCGTATGGCAAGCGCCCAGGTGAGGAGACTTGCCGCAAAGGCGACGGCCGCACCGGCAGCGACGGGACGCTGCAGCGAGCGCCTTGCGCCGACCATGTTCGCCGTGATCGCCGAGAGGACCAGGATGCATTCGAGTCCCTCGCGAAACACGAGGACCGCGATGTCGAGCACGCGGGCACCGAAATCGCCATGACCGGTCGGGTCGGGTAACCCGCCCGTCCGGAGCACTTGCAGCAGCAGAATCGCGGCCACAGCAGTCGCCCCGAGCACCACGGCGACGGTCGTAAACGGTATCCGTTTCAGCATCTTGGAGATATCCGACCTTTGCAGTCGGATAATAAAGCTTATATCCGACCGTCTTGGTCGTCAATACGGAAAATGTGCCCGTTTCCCAGCAATACGCTATCCTTCAACGCCAACTCGACCTGAAGGGGGAACACGAATGATGCGGATCGTTGTGGCTGTCATCGCGGCGTTTGGAATCTCGGCGCAGGGTGGCGGCACGGGCGTGCACGTGTGGAAGTCGGCCGACATTGCGGCGAAAGGCAAGGCGCTCGGGCAGAAACTCGACGCGCAGAAGGCGGCGAACGAGGTGGTGGCAACCGAGGGCAACCGGCGCTTCATGATTGCGCATCGCGAGGGGTCGGGAGTCGCCGAGTGGCACGAGAAGGAAGCCGATGTCATGTTCATTTCCGCCGGCGCTATCACCATGATCTATGGCGGAACGATCGTCGACGAGAAGACGACCGCGGCAGGCGAAAAGCGTGGGCCGTCGATCAAGGGCGGCACCGAAGTGAAGCTGGCTGCCGGCGATGTGCTGCACATTCCGGCAAAAGTGCCGCATCAGATGATTCTGGCGCCCGGCGCGCAGGTGACGTACTTTGTCACCAAAGTTACTGAATAATTCGAAGGTCGCCGGCGGGTAGGAGATGGCTAGCGCCGCACGGTCCACGCGAGACCGTCCGGCTGGCGGCCTGCGTCGATCCGTCCGGTCACCTCGAGCGTCTTCACGTCGATCACGGCAACATAGTCGTCCGGTGTGCACGCGACGTAGGCGCGCGTGCCATCGGGCTGCATTTCTATTCCTGCCGCCCCCCGGCCGGTCTTGATGCGCCTGGCTTCGCGTTTGGTGGCCGCATCGAGGACGGTCACATCGGTGCCTCCGAGCGACGACACGAACACGCGCGTGCCGTCAGGAGTGAACTTGAGCCGATTCGCCCCCGGTACGTTTGCCGAGAGGGTGTCAGTCACCTTCTTCGAGGCCACATCGACGACCGATATTGTCCCGTCCTGCGCATTGGCGGCCCAGATCGTCTTGCCATCGGGAGACACGTCGAACCCTTCCGCGCCTCGACCGACGGCGACGATCGTTTCATCCCAATCCGTTTGCGGTGCGCCGCCTCGCCCGCGACCCGCGGCTGTCGTTTTCTCGATGATCGTGAGGGTCGCCGAACTGACGTTCGACGTGACGATTCGCGACAGGTCATTCCACACGTAGACCATATGCGTGCGGTTTTGTCCCGTGCCAAGGACCCAATCCACCTTCTTCAGCGCGGGATCGTAGGTGCCGATCGCTTTCGCGCGCTCTGCCGTGAACCACAGCTTGCCTCCTGCGAACGCGAGACCGTGCGGGGCCGCGAGCGGCCCCAGATCGATCGGCGGCAGCGCTTTCATCGCGACGAGATCGACCGGGGTCAGGATATTTCCACCGCCGTTGTAGTTCGCGATGTAGGCCATGCGCCCGTCCGACGAGGCGACAATCTCGTGCGGGTCCGGCCCCGACGGCACTTTTCCCAGCACCTTCAATGTCGCCGGATCGACCGCCGACATCGTCAGGTCCCCTTTCGAGAGCACCAGCAGCGTTCCCGATGCAGGGGGCTGTTGTCGAGCCCCTGCCTGCAATGACGCGGCTGTGCTGAGCCCGGATGCCGCCGTTATCAAGAGCAGCGCGAATTGCTTGACAGTCATCTCTCAGGTACCCCGGTTGAACACCGCACAGAGGAAAACAGGGACGCCATCGGACCTGAGACTATAATGCGGCCGTTCAAGCCACACAAATGTACTCGCACGCCGAGGGGGAGGAACTCGGACGTTATCGGCTGGGCCGCCTGATCGGTTCAGGCGGGATGGGTGAGGTCTACCTCGCGCGTGACGCCACGCTGCGGCGCGATGTGGCGGTCAAGTTCGTGACCACCGCGGGGCCGGCGAGCGATGTTCTCACCCGGCGGTTACTTCAGGAAGCGCGCGCGGTCGCGGCCCTCGACCATCCTGGCATCTGTCCGGTCCACGACGTCGGCACCGACAGTGCGGGCCGGCCCTACATGGTGATGCAGTACGTGCCGGGAGAGACCCTCGCGGCCCGGCTGGCCAGAGGACCACTGCCCGTCGATGACGCACTCCGCACGTGCGCGCAGATTGCCGACGCGCTGGCCGCCGCGCACCGGCGCGGCATCATCCATCGCGATCTCAAACCGCAGAACGTGATGCTGACGCCCACCGGTCAGCCAAAGCTCCTCGATTTCGGCATCGCCAAGGTGTTGCCGACGCTCGAGAGCACGTCGGCCGATACCACCACGACGAATCTCACACAAGGGAACAGCGTGCTTGGGACGCCCGCTTACATGTCACCCGAGCAGGTCCAGCAGCAGCCGTTGGACGGCCGAAGCGATCTGTTCTCGCTCGGGTGCATCGTTTTCGAGTGCCTGACTGGCCGTCGTGCATTCGAAGGTAAGCACACGATCGATGTGCTCGGACAAGTGCTGCACGTGCAGCCAAAAACGCCGTCCACGCTGCGACCAGGCCTCAACGAGCGCCACGACGAGTTATGCCGGCGTCTGCTCGCGAAGGATCCGGCGGCGCGATTTCAATCAGCCGAAGAAGTCGTCGGGGCGCTTCGGGTATTGCAGCCGGATATCCAGCCGTTCGAGGAAGAAGAACCGACGCCTACGTCTTGGGGCGGTGCCGTTCGGCGTCACTGGACGCTTACGCTTGCTGCCGTTCTGGCCCTGCTCATCGCCGCCTTTTCGGTGTGGCTGTGGACAAGACCGCGGCTGCCAGTGCCGCCGCCGGATGCCGCACGCTACTACCAGCTCGGGACTGACGCCCTGCGCGAAGGCGCATTTCACAGCGCCGCAGCGGCATTGAGCGAGGCGGTCCGGCTGTTTCCAAGCTTTGCGCTCGCCTACGCGCGGCTGGCCGAGGCGCACGCGGAAATGGACGACGACCGGGCCGCTGCGCAGGATCTCGTACGCGTGTCCGATCAGGTGCCCGACACGTCCAGACTGCCGCAGGACGAACGCCTTCGTCTCGAGGCGATTCGAGCGCTTGTCCTCGGCGATCCGGATGCGTCGGTTCGCGCCTATCGCGAATTGACGGCGCGTCGGCCCAGAGACGCCGGCGCCTGGATAGATCTTGCGCGGGCGCAGGAAGCTGCGGCGCAACTGAGCGACGCACGAACTAGTGCCCAGCGCGCGATCGAGATCGATCCCCGATATGCGGCCGCATATCTGCGTCTCGGCATCATCGAGAGCTTCCAGGCGCGCAAACCGGAGGCCCTCGCCGCGTTTGCGGAGGCCGAGCGATTGTACCGTGCAGCTTCGAACAAGGAAGGAGAAGCGGAGGTGCTCCTCAGGCGCGGGATGCTGCAGAATAACAGGGTTGATTTGGCTGGCGCGCGTGTCTCGCTCGAGCGGGCCCGCGACATCGCGCAAACGCTGGAGAACTCGTTTCAGGTGGTGCAGGCCGAATTGCTGCTTGGCAGCATCCTCACGTCTGAGGGCCATTCACGCGAGGCCGAGCAGCTGGTCGCGAGCGCGGTGAAGCAGGCGCGAGAGTCAGGGCTAGAAACGGTGGCGGCCGATGGCCTGATCGATCTCGCCGGAACGCTAATGTCTCCGGAGCGGCTTCCTGAAGCCGAATCGGTGCTGCGGACGGCGCTTGAACTGGCGGAAAGGCGCGGTGCGCACCGCACCAGTGCGCGTGCTGCCACGCAGCTGGCATCGGTGCAATCTTCACTTGGGAAATCGGCCGAAGCACTCGAAACGCTGCAGCCCGCCCTCGGATTCTTCAAGCAGCACAAGTACCGAAATCTCGAACTCACGGCACTCACCATCGCAACCCGAGCGTACCAGGATCTCGACGACATACCGAGGGCACGCGAACTTGCCAATGAGAGTGTGAAAGAGGCGGAAGCCACCGGTGATGATTCCCTCTTAGCGCTGGCGCTGAACAATCTGGCGGCACAAGCGGCGGTCCTCGGTTCGCTGCCCGAGGCGTTGACGTTGCGCGAACGTGCCGAGGCCATCCATCGCCGACTGGGCGACACCCTGCTGTTGCCCTACGATTTGACCAACCGCGCAGAACTCTTGATCAAGCTCGGCCGGTTCGACGAAGCGTCGCAGGCGATCAACGAGGTGGACGCGGGTGCCGCGAAGAAGATCGATTCGTACGTCAGTCGCGTGCGGCGGATCGCGTATCTTCGAGCGTTGTCGGCGACGTTTAACAATCAGATCGCGCAGGCGAACTCCCTCGTAGCGGCTATTCCGAAGGGGACGTCCCCGAATCCCACCTCCGTGATGACGGCCGCGCTCGACAGCTACATTCAGGCCAGACAAGATCGCCCGGTCGAAATCTCAGAAGCCGCGACTTCGCCTACCGAGGCGGCCACCCGCAGAGAACGCGCGTATTGGATTGCCGCGACAGCGCTCGCGCGAAAGGAGATGCAGGTCGCAGTTGCGACGGTGTCGGTCACACTCGCGGACGCGAAGAAGATCGGCAATGACGAACTGGCGTGGAGAACGGCAGCAATCGGTGCCGCTGCGGCACGAGCACTCGGCGATCGCGAACGTGAACGCGCGCTGCGGCTGGTCGCGATCGAATCACGCGCCCGTCTTCGTACTTCCTGGGGGACTCCCGCCAGCCGCTACGAGCGGCGACCTGATCTCGTTGAGTTGCGTAGAGCATCGGAATTGGAGGACTGATGCGAAAAGTTGGATGCGTCGTTATCACGTTCGCGTTGGTGGCGGCCGTGGGTTGCCGCTCGAACCGTATCAAAGCCGAAGATGAAGGTCCGATCATCGTCAGGAACGGATCCCTGACCGTCGACACATCAGACACCTCCGCAAAGTGGACTGACGACGGTGACTGGAGCAACGAGACGACCGACAAGATGCACCACGGCGACCTTTGGGTACTGGTCCTGTTGAAAGACGGCAGCAAATGTCCGGCCTCCGGGCAACCGGAACAGGGCAGTCCGGTGCAGATTGATTACAGCGAGGCCGGGTTCAAGGCGATGTTCAAGGTGGTGGGGAACAACCCACCGAGGACGAAAGTCTCGCCAAAGAACGACTTTCGGAAAGCCTCCGATCAGCAGATTGTGCACGACGGGACCGGACACGTCACCGGCATCAAGATCAACGGACACGATCTCTCATGTGCAGGTATAGACACGCAGTTGGATCAGATCAAGATCTGCTCCTCCGACGTGAAGTGCAAGTAGCCTTCCATTGTGTTGAAGCGGCGTGAAAAGCTGACTGGAGCAGTGATGCGAAACCGAGTGTTGTTGACAGTAGTCCTGGCGGTCACATTCGTCGCTTTGGCCGCGGTGATATGGCAGCGAATCCGCGCTTCTCAGGATGAGGGCCCAATCATCGTGAGAAATGGCTCCATCAACATAGAGACGCAGGACGGCCAGTGGCAGGACGGCAACAGTGAATGGATCAATCAGACCTCGGGGACCGTCAACAGCGGAGAGCTGTGGGTCAAGGTGACGTCGTCGACCGGTACCTGTCGGGCGTCCGGCAAGCCGGTTCATATCCAATACAGCGTGCCCGGCAACCAGGTGACGTTCACCACCAGTGGCGTCTGGTGGTTTTCGAAAACCCGTGTGTCGCCGAAATCCGCTATCGCCCTGGTCGATTCGAAGCACCTCAGAGCGGGCACCGCCGGCGACGGCGGCCACATCACTGAAGTGAGAACCCAGAACCTCACGTGCACGCTGTCGGCCAACAGCTCGAACGTGGAAATCAATATCTGCTCATCGAGCAAGGTGACGGCCTGCCAGTAGAGTCGGGAGCCAGTTAACGGATCGTTGCCACTCCCCGTCCTTAGTTTCGTGACCGCAGGATTGCTGATGCGTGAAACGAAGGAGAGGTTCGAGATGAAGAGAATTACACCGGGATTGGTGATGCTGGGTGCATGTCTCGCATTGAGCGTCGTGCTTCGAGCAAGCGACATGGTCGGCATCTATGGTGTCGTCGAGAAGGTGGTGTTGGAACCGTCCGATGCCGCACCGCAGCGAGTCCAGGTGTGGGGCGCATTTGCGCTCGCGGAGGGCAGGGGCTCGACGTATCAGGCGCCGCAGCGCGGCTACCTCTATTACACGTGCCCGTCTGGTCAGGAATCGATCTGCCGCAACGAATGGGCCGATCTGAAATCGGTCGCTGGCAAGAACGCCGCCATTGGCTTTGGCATGAGGTACAAGCCGACCGGTCGGGTCCGGAAAACAGACGAGAAAGCGGCGTCGCCCGATCTGTATCCCATTGAAATGGGCGTGACCAAAATCGACAATCCGGCCGATCGAGGATCGGACACGGCGCAGGTAATCGAGGCTCTGAAGAACGCGGTCAAGCAGCGCTAGATCCGCCGCTCAAGGAGGCCGACCATGTTGGTCATGCTGACAGCGCGGATGCACGGCGTTCTTCGCTACTCGAACAAGGACGCCGTGCTGATCCTGCTTTCGCTTATTTACGCGGCATTGTTGATCACGGTCCCGTCAATTGGTCTGATTGCTCTCGGGCTATGGTGGGCGGCCAACACCGTCGCGCACAACTTCATTCACACGCCGTTCTTCCGCTCGCGCGCGCTCAACAGCATCTACTCAATTTACTTGAGTGCGCTGATGGGATTCCCGCAGGAGCTGTGGCGCCAGCGCCACTTGCGGCATCACCGAGGAGATGAGCGGTCGATCACGATGACCAGGCGCATCGTCATCGAATCGGTGGCCGTCCTGGCCGCCTGGGGGACGATGGCGATCACCAAGCCCTCGTTGTTCGCAACCGTCTACGTGCCCGGCTACCTCATCGGGATGGCGCTGTGCTCTCTGCAGGGGTATTTCGAGCATGCAGGCGGAACCACGAGTCACTACGGCTGGTTCTACAACCGACTGTTTTTCAACGACGGCTACCACGTCGAGCATCATAGGCGTCCGGGTATCCACTGGACTCGGCTGCCGTTGGAAACTGCCGCTGCAGCGCGCACCAGCCGATGGCCGCCGGTTCTGCGCTGGCTGGACATGCCGGCCCTCGAGTTCCTGGAACGGATCGCATTGAAGTCGCAATGGATTCAGCGTTACATGCTGCGCGCGCACGAGCACGCCTTTCAGGCGCTCCTTCCGGCAGTCCCGCGAGCCGACCAGATCACCATCGTCGGCGGCGGACTCTTCCCGCGGACGGCATTGATTCTGCGCAAGCTGCGTCCACACGCGTCGCTGACGATCGTCGATGCGAGCCGCGATCACCTCGAGGTGGCGCGCCCGTTCCTCGGGGATCGGGTCACCCTGCGCGAACAGTTCTTCGATCCGCGTATCGACCAGGGCGGCGATCTCATCGTCATTCCGTTGGCCTTCATCGGCAATCGTGCGGATGTTTACAGCGCGCCGCCGGCACGAACGGTCCTCATTCATGACTGGCTCTGGCACGCGCAGGGCACAACAGGAGTACGGGTCTCGTGGCTGCTGTTGAAACGGCTGAATCTGGTTACGCGCTGAGAGGCGTGTGCCTGCTCGTCGTGCTGCTGACGGCGCGAGCCGTGGTGGTCGCGGGCCGTGGCATGACGCTCTCGGTGTGGTCACCGTTCGCCTACCTCTGGCAAGACTTGCTGGTGGCGGCGATGTTCGTTGCCGTGGACGCGCGCGTGAAGCGGCCGCGAATCGCGTGGACGAGTTATGGCGCGCTCGTTCTTTATGTGGCGCTCAACGTTCCAGTCACGCGAGTGCTGTCCACGCCGCTGACGTCGACGATTCTTCGTGCCGCGCGCGGTCCTCTTGCGGACGCGGTGGTGCACTACGTGACCATCGTCAATGTCGGGGCCTTGGCATTGCCTGTCGCCGTCGGAGTGGCCTTACCGAGGCTCTTGAAGAGCCGGGTTACCCGTATCACGCCTGCAGCCGCCATGGCTGCGCTGGTCGTCATCGCGATCGGGCCGTTCGCGACATCGCGCGTCGACACCGAAGGACTGCATCGCAATGCGCTCGGCGCGCTGATTGAAACGAGCGTCACCCGAGTTGCCGCAAAGACCGCGTCCGATGATTGGCGCGCCACGGACGCCACAGAAGAACACGATGGAACACGGAATCAATCCAATCCGGACCTCACATCGCTTCGCGGATCGATGCGCGGGCGGAATGTCGTGCTGATCGCGCTGGAGTCCACCGGTGCGCGACGTCTTGGACTCTACGGGAGCGTTCCCGATCCGGCGCCGAATCTCACGGCTCTCGCTGCGCAGTCGTCGATTGTGTTCGAGCGCGCCTATGCGGTGTATCCGGAAAGCATCAAGGGCCTGTTTGCGACGTTGTGTTCGCAGTACCCGGCGTTCGATACCGCGCCGGAAGTCTATGCTCGCGTGCCGTGCGGCTCAGTGGCCGGCAGATTGTCCGCGGCGGGTTATCGCACGGCGCTCTTGCATTCCGGCCGGTTCATGTATCTCGGCATGAGGTCGGTGATCGATGATCGCGGTTTCGACGTGATGGAAGACGCCGGAGCCATCGGCGGCCGCGCCGATTCCAGCTTTGGGATCGAGGACGAATCGACGGTAAAGCGGGCCTTGAAGTGGATCGACTCTGGCGCACGGCAGGTGCCGTTCTTCATGACCTACCTGCCGACCTCGGGCCACAACCCGTACGTCACAAGTCGCCCGGGTCCGTACGAGGCGAATTCGGATTTCTGGCGCTACATGAACGCACTGCATGAGAGTGATGCGGCGTTGGGGATTCTCGTAGAAGGACTGCGCCAGCGCCAGCTGCTCGGGAACACGCTCTTCGTGATCTTCGGCGATCACGGCGAGGCGTTCGGTGAACATCCCGGAAACTTCGCTCACACGCTCTTCATTCACGAGGAGAACGTCCGCATTCCGCTGGTCATCGTGGCGCCGGGATCTGCTCGCCCGCCCGTGCGGGTGTCGCGCGTCGCAAGCGTGATCGACATCG
>Ga0222622_10000526_pt1 | contig 14339 bp, 7 predicted proteins | sample PLM2_5_b1metaG_FD_177335 | JGI IMG/M metagenome (GOLD analysis project Ga0222622, IMG submission 177335) | Groundwater sediment microbial communities from an aquifer in East River, Colorado, USA - PLM2_5_b1 | ecosystem: Environmental > Terrestrial > Soil > Riparian zone | place: USA: East River... | reverse complement strand
ATGTGATATCAATTATTTTATCAAAGCCAGTGTACACATTGGCCGGCGTGCTGTTTATTTCACCAACATTCGAAAGATTGAAAAAGTAAACGTTGTTACCATTACCATTGGCAGTTTCATCAGTAGCAACCACCAATACCCTGCTTTCTGTAGCGGGTACAGAGGTGCCAATATAACCCGACTTGAAAACCTTCATGCTTTTAATAATAGTTCCCGCAGGGAAGCTGTATCCCAAATGCGATATAGTTGTAGCGGGCAGGATGCCGCCGCCGGTGGTGTAACTGGGATTACCAACATAGATCTTATTGGTGCTGTTACCGGGTACATAATAAAACGCATTGCTTACCGAAGCCGTTGAAAAAGCAGGAACAGCAAAAATGGAAGCTGTGTTAATGCCGGTAACATTGGTAGTAGCATCCTTTAAAAAATACCTGCCTGTTATATTATTATTTCCAATGCCTGTTGATCCCGAAGTGTACTGGTATAGAAATGTTGAATCATTGGCAGAATTGCGGAAAATACAATAATAAGCATGGTTAACAGATCCGTCTATCAATTGGGCATTTTCACAATAGATCAAATTACGTCCAATGTTATTCAGATCATATCCTTTACCTGTTACTGATAAATTAGTTGCGCCACCTGCTCCTGAGTAAGCTGCCCAGTGCTGGTTAGCCACATCAGGTTGCGTCGTTGGTTGCAGCGTGTTATTACTTAAATTAATATGCAAAAAACAGCGGTTAACCTTGTCAAAGAAAGTACAATAAATACCGGTTGAATTAGGCATAATATAAGGGCTTAGTGAAGGCCATGACCCAATAAGTGGTGCACCAAAAACTATTGGCGGCGTTTTTAGGCTAGTTGCGTTTATAACCTGGTATTGCAATTGCCCGTTGTTGATCATGATCTCATGTTGGCCATTAACCGGACCTACAGCATTCGACTCAATATTTAATACTGAAGGAGGATTTACGAACCATCCATTTGCATTACTGGAATCAAGGTAATCCGTTGAGCGAACCTGTGTTCCTCCATTCGGGTAAAAGAAAGCCACTTTCTGTATACGTAGCGAACTACTATAATTCATGATGGCCGTTTTATAAGTGCCAATCGGAAGTTTATTGCCATTAGCCAATGAATAAACATTGGAATAAATATTTCCACGTACAACACCGTCACGTGTAGTAATAACAGAAATATCGCAACCCTGCGCAGCCTGGTCCTGCAAAACAACCCATCCTTCACCACCCCATGGAGATGTGTCTACATTCAATGAATAAAATTTATAAAAAGAAACACCGGTTGTTTTATCTGTTACTTTCACTACCAGCTTATAAAGATTTGGCGAGAGAAGGATCTTTGTTCTCAACTGCATTGTATTTCCAACAATATATTGTGGAGGGTTGCCAATTGAAGCAGCACTCTGAATGGTCATCCACTCGTATGCCAGGTCATTTGAAGGCTTTGTTTGAGAAATAAGAATATTTATTCTCAAACTATCATTCTGTTTTACAACAATAGAATCATTATTAATAACCACGGCTGGATCAACATTAGCCATATCTGTGGTAATGGTAATAACATTTGCATCGTTATAGTCGTAATTACCCAGGTCCTTTGAGCAGGAGTAAAACACGAAAGCGATCAGCGGCGTCACCATTATATATCTAAAAACTTTTTTCATTGTATGTTTATTGAAGCTTTTTTAATTTGATCAATAATTAGAAGGCCCAACCTGGATCACACTATCCCTGTTATCAGGATCTCTTAATGTTGCCCCAATGCCACGTGGTATTGAATAATTTCCAGGGTATTTGGTGCGAATATAATTTTTAACGAGTTGCAGGTATTGAATATAAACAGCCGGTGGTCCAAACCTGCTAAAAGGAAACTCGCTTATTGTTGTATCACTTACAGGATCATATAAAGCATCCAATACCACTTTATATTTTGTTTTGGTCCAGGTTCCCATGTTGAGAGAATATCCTGCCCATTGTATGCCAGTAGGGTCGCCCCATGTTGGCGGCTTTTGAAGATAACCTACTTTTATTTTCAGTGAGGTCTTTGCAGAAATACCTGAAACAAAATTTTCATTGGCCTTTAATTGAAATTTGAAAGTGAACGAAAGACTATCCATATCGCCGGTTCTGTAGATCACAACAGGTAACATAGTAGTTACTTTACCTGCGGGAATTGTATACGGCTGTAATAATTTATAATGAACACCTTCGATGCCATTTATATCAGTGCCTGTAAGTTTTTCAAGCGTTATAGTTCTGTCTTTATCTGCGGCTTTACCTAATACAGTTACAGGTATCTTCAGCGTATCTGTAACACGATGTGGATATTTTGCAAATGTATACGTAATGCTATCGGCAGGAGCACTGAAATAGATGCCGTCTGGCTCAGCAAAAACTGTTGGCACATCTTCCTTACAACCCGGAAGTAGGACGGCGAATAAGATCAAATAAAAAATTCCCTTTTTCATTTTATAATTTTAAACTGAGTTTATTTAATGATTGTATTCTTTTTCTTTATCAGGTATAGGGAACACATATACATCCGCAGGTATTGCAACAGGAGTCCCCGTTACCTGTCTCAGATCTTTATTCAGTCTTTTATAATAAAAAAATGTTTGGCCTTCCTGTATAAATTCCTTTTGATACTCCCGCATTATTTCTGTTGACAAACTATCTGTAGTAGCGATACCGGCTGCATTCAATGCATTCAGACCACGGGCCGCTCTTACTTTGTTGAGCAAAGCAGCACCTGCAGTGATATCATTTTTTTTGTTTGCACACTCTGCGGCGATATAATACATTTCAGAAGCACGGATCACCGGTACATTACCTTGCAATTCATATGGCAGGTTTTTGTCCTGGAAAAATTTTGAAGGAACACTTACAGCTGCCTGGTTATTGTCAAACCATGATATATAACGGTAATCACTTGCATTACCGCTACCTGTTTTATACGTCAGGTCCCTACGTGCTGCCAGCATACTAAGCGATGTGCCACCACCACTTGCTTTGTCAAAAAGACCACTGTTATAATTGCTGGTATTGCTAGAATAAACGGAAAACAAAAGCTCCTGTGAAAAAGTTCTGTCGCGGATAGCATTCAATGCAGCGGCAACATTGGAACTGATGAGCGGAAATTTATTACTGCCAATTACAGCCTTTGAATATATGTCGGCATTTTCAAGATCTCCTTTGTATAAATAAACACGGGCAAGTAAAGCCTGCACAGCCCAGTAGTTCAAATGATTTTGCGTGTATGAAGTAAATACATCATCCACTCCTTTCAAAACTGCCGAAGTATCTGTAGCAGCAAGAATTTCTTTTGCAGCAAGAAGGTCCACTATACAAGAATCAAGTCCTGCCTGCAGCGTAACAAAGGGGGTTGATCTAATAGTGAATTGTGTTACATAAGGGATCGCTTTTTCTGCAGAACCTGTTAATGGCGATTTGCCAAACATTCTCAACAGGTCAAAATGAAACAATGCTCTTAATGCGATCGCTTCACCTTTTACACGGTTAAAATTATCATGATGAAATACGTCTTTCTTACTCTCGATCTGAATTAAAATATTATTCAGGTTGGCAATATTATTATACATGCCGCCCCAGATACCATCAATTTCCTTTCTCACCTCTCCTTCTAAATATGTATAAGCAACCACGTTGTTATAAAAAGCACCACCCACTCCGGCATTTGCTGCGGTAGCATTATCATAGTTATAAGCCATTGTTGATAGCATGCCCATGGATAGATCAGTAGTATATAATCCGTAACTGGCTCCATTGTTTGGTTTATCCAATCCAAGATAAACACCGATCAACGCATCTTTAAAACCCTGTTCATCTTTAAAAAGGGTTGATTGCGGCACCTGGTCCTTCGGTGGCACATCCAGGAATTTTTTGCATCCCGGGGCCAACAACATGATCACTGCTGTCAAAGCGATCAGTGTAAGTTTTGGAAAGCAGTTTCCGTGTATTGCCAACAGTTTATTATGATCCATAAATATTTTTTTTAAAAAGTAGTTGATAAACCAAAATTGAATTTCCATGCAAACGGGTATCCTGTTCCTCTTTCTGTTTTTATTGTTCCAAAACGAAATAAATCGGCCAGTGTGATAAATAATTTTGGCGTTGATAAATGCGCTTTCTTTACCCAGGCCAGGTTTGATGGAAAAGCATAGCCAACAGTAATGCTCGATGCTTCGAGATAATTATTATCCTGCACAAAACGTGAAGTGGAATTTGTCTGCTGGCCACCACTTGCCACCAATGATTTATAAGAAACAATATCACCTGGCTGTTTCCACCTTTCTGTCAGCACTCTTTCATCAGCATTTGTATGAAGCAGGTCTACATTTTCAATTTTATCTACCAGCGTTTGATTATACATCTGACCGCCGTAGTTGTAACTTAAATATATATTGAACGTAAACCCCTTGTAATTGAAATTAGAATTTATCACTCCTTTCAGTTTGCTGGTGCCATCGCCAACAGGTCTTTTATCATTGGGATCCCATGTGAATGTTTTGCTGCCATCCAGTTTTACAAACACTTCTTTGCCTGTAGCCGGATCTATTCCCAATGATGGCACTGCCCAGATGCGGGACATGGATTGTCCTACTTCATAACGTGGTAATGGAGTGATCTGTAATTTGGGATCAAAAGTGTTATTGTTGGCTTTATTCAAAGCTTCAATTGCCGGCGAAAGTTTGGTGATCACATTTTCGTAATGACCAACATTGAACATTAGTGACCAGAAAATATTCCTCTTCCTGTCTTGTATAATAGGAGAGGAGATGGAGAAATCATAACCTGCGTTTTTAACCGCACCAAGATTATCCTGGTAGTTTACAAAACCCGTTGACGGCGCCACATCGAGCGGTAAAATAAGATTGTCTGTATTCTCAGTATAATAATCAAATCCAATATTTAACTTTCCATTGAACAATCCTGCCGTCGCACCAAGGTTATTCTTTATTGTTTGTTGCCATTTCAGATCAGGATTTGCATAGCTTCCAACAATTGCCCCGAGCTGAAGCCGGTAATTATTCAGGAGATTATACTGGAAGATCGGTTGAGACATGGCTGCAGCAAAATTCTGATTGCCGGTGATACCAGTTGTCAATCTTACTTTCAATTGCTGGATGATGGAATTCTTTTTAAAGAATTTTTCTTTGTCCACATTCCATGCTACACCTCCTGCCCAGAAAGGCGCCAACCTGTTGTTGGAACCGAACTGGGAAGACCCACTTGCATTCGCAGTGATCTCCGCAGTATAGCGATTATCATAATTGTAGCTGATGCTGGCGTAAGAAGAAAGGCTCCGGGTAACGTTGTTAGTTGAACCAGGTTTTAAACTACTGCCATAACCATTTGCCATTCCCAACTGGTTAAGGTAATCGTTTGGAAGACCTGAAACCTGGATGGTTGTGGAATTGCTTTCAGTAGCTTGCCCTGTTACGCCCAATGCAGCCATGATGGTGTGGGCTCCAAATTTCTTATTATAACTAAAATTTAGTTTGCCATTGATCGCAGTATTTTTTCCCCGGGTTTGTGAGTATGAACCATAGTCGGAAAATCCGGCAACTATAGCATTCGCAAACATGGTATGATCGGCAGGATAAAAAGCTTCAGAACCCGGAAGATTGGTTAAAAAACTGATACCCGCCTCCATTCTCATTTCCCGGTTTATCGTCCATTCAACGTTGGTGTTATTGGTAAATGAAAGCATATAACTATAATTGTTCATTTCAAGACCGGCATTATAGGCAGCATTTGTAAAAAGGCCTCCCGGTGGTAATGTGGCAATTCCCAATGTTGTATTAGTAGGTTCAAATACTTTTATTGTGTTTCCTGCAGAATCGGTTGGTTTAAAATAAGGGAATTGGCTGGCGTATTGACCAAAACTTCCCCACGGAGTAACGTTTCCCTTAGTATAACTAACACTGGTATTATTTGAAAAACGGAAACTTTTGTTTGTATAAGACAGGTAATAATTTAATCCAAACACGTCCCGGCCGGAACCTTTCATTACACCAACTCCATTAGAGTAATTAAGCGAAAGACCATAACGGACCGATCTTGCGCCGCCACTAATATTAAGACTATGACGAGTACTGAAGCCATTACGAACAGGCTGTGAAAGCCAATAAGTATTCACACCACTCTGTACCTGTTGTAAACGGTAATCATACCATTGCTTTAAGCCAACATCATTAAAATGATTATTCGGATCGGAATAAACTCCTGCAAGACGTTGTGCTTCCAATAAACTCTTTGCATCCATTAAGTGATAGGAAGTAAGATCGGCAATATCCACTGACATATTGATCGCATAAGATACCTGGGTTCTGCCGGCAACCGGTTGTTTGGTTTCTACCACGATCACACCATTTGCTGCCTTGGAACCATAAGCTGTAGTGGCTGCCGCATCTTTCAAAACAGTAATGCTTGCGATCCGGTTTATATCCATATCATAGATCGTCTGTAACGTAGATTGAAAACCATCAAGAATAATAAGAGGTTGATTAGGATTCAGTAGATAACTTGACATGATATCTCCGTTTGAAACCGGAGTAGCACTTGCAGCAGCACTGCCTTGAGTACCTACAGGTAAATTATTCTGTCCTCTTATCTGGATAATAGGTAATTGGTTAGGATCGCTACCAAGCACATTGTTCTCTGTAATTCGGACGGAAGGTTCTATAACTGCTAATGCCTGCAATACATTCGAAGGGTTTATAGATTTTAATTGTTCCCCTGAATAAGTTTTGGCGGCGCCTGTAAAATTTCCAGCAGGTCTTTTATATAAACCGTTATTCACAACTACTTCACTGAGCACAGCGGTTGAAGAGGTCATTTTTATAGTTACCTCTGCCTGGCCGGGTTTTAATTTTATTTCTGTTCTTGTATGTCCAACATAAGAAACTGTCAACACAGATCCTTCCGGTACATTTTTTAATTCAAATGTTCCGTCATTCTTTGTGGTGATAAAAATTTTTGTTCCCTTGATAGAAACAGTGGCGCCTGATAAAATTTCGCCAGCATCATCTTTTACAACACCCTTTACTACCGGAATTGTTTTTTCCTGTCCATAGGCAATGCTTGTTGCCATAAAAAGCAGCAGCAGCGTGCAGCTTGCCATCATAGAAAAAAATCGATGCTTAGCCGGAAATTTATTTTTGAAGTAATTCATAACAATAGTTGTCTTTATTCAGTCGGTTTATTTTTCTAAAGCAATTTGTTTCTTACTCTGGTTTTATAAAAACATAGGATGCATTTGCCACCACCGGAACCTTGGTAAAAGGCAACGAAGCAAATGGCAGGTTTTTCCTTTTATAGAAATAAAACATTTGTCCTTCACTAATGAATTCTTTCTGGTATTCCTTTCTTATTTCAATATTGAGGCTGTCTCTTTTCAAGGCAGGCAGCGTATATTTCGGTAAGTTGCGATGCACTCTCACTGAATCGAGCAGGTCAGTTGCCTTGAGTGAATCAAGCGCCGCCGTAGCACACTCGGCAGCGATATAATACATTTCTGTAACTCTGATCATCGGAAGAAAATTTGCAAGATTGTTGGTCGTTGCATAAGTTTTTCTTGGCATAATAGTATTGCCACTAGTTAATGCTGTTGCAGGATCTATAAAAGCACGGCGTAAGTCACTTGTTGCACCACCGCCTGTTACAAACAACGCTGTTTGGTTTTGAGTGGTAAATCCCAATGGAGGATTGGTATTCAACACAGATTTATAATTCTGTGCTGAACTATTTAAACTGCTGTACAGTGTGAATAAATGTTCTTTAGTAAACATCCAGTCAGTGACGCTGGTGCCGGTCGCCATTGGAAATTTATTGCTGTTGATCACCGACAAAGCATACACCTGTGCATTTTGAAGATCTCCTTTATAAAGATAGATACGGGCTAATAAACCTTTCACTCCCCAATAAGTAATACGGGAAGTGGTCATATCTGTTTGGCTAAGTAATGACTCAGCTATTTTCAGGTCAGCGATACATGAATCAATGATTGCACCGGTAGTTAAAACAGGCGCAGCATAAGGACTGATCTTCGTTACATAAGGAATAGCCGGCACATTCAAACCTGCAGCTGCAGGAGATGGTGCGAACATTCTTACCAGGTCAAAATGTAAAAATGCACGTACACCTAATGCTTCACCTTTAATTGTATTGTAATTATTTCCTGTAAAAACATTTTGCCTGCTATCTACATTGTCAAGAACATTGTTCAGGTTGGCGATACTGACATAAAGATTGTTCCAAATATTTGTAAAAGCTGTTTTCACGGCAGGATCCTGGAAATTGTACTGGGCGCCCTGGTAATATAAACTACCAATTGCAGGCGAAATAGTTGTATCATAACTTCTGCCGAGCACAGACATTAAACCGAAGGTCATATCTCTTCCATACACATTTACATTTCCCATTTGCAGGTATACACCGTTCAATGCTTCTTTAAAGCCCTGCTCAGTTGAGAGAACAGTATTCTCATCAACCTGCAAAGGAGGCTCTGTGTCAAGCCATTTTTTACAGCCGGTCAAAGACACTATGATCAGTGCAGCAGCCAGGAAATAAAATTTGAAACCTCTGTTATACATATCAATACTTTTAAAACTTTAAAAACTTGCTGTGATAGAAAATGAATACATACGATGGAACGGATAATGAATTCCTTTTTCAGCATTCATGGTTCCTGAACTGAAAACATTATTGGCAACAAAACCAAGCTTTGCATTTTTAGCTTTGATCTTTTCAGCAATGCTTTGCGGTATTGCATAGTCAAGCGAAATAGCCGAACAGTTGATAAAATCATTGTCTTCTACAAAACGGGTAGTGGCATAAGTTGGTGATGTGATCATACCATTTACTGATAATTGCTTGTACAAAGCATTGTCACCCGGTTGAGTCCAGCGGTTATCTGCAGACCTCCTGTCTAAATTAAAACCGAGGTCAGCGTTCTCCAACCTGTCTGCCAATGTTTGATTGTAATATTTTGCACCAAACTGGTAATTGAAATAAATACCGGCGGTGATATTTTTTACTGATACACTTGTTCCGAAAGAACCCAACCAATCAGGCGACATATCACCGGCAGAAACTTTATCGGCTGCATCCCATATGAACGTTTCCGTGCCATTTGCCTTTAGGAATTTTTCTTTGCCAGTAGCCGGATCAATGCCCAATGAATTAACAGCCCAGATATCAGTAATCGATTTGCCGGTTATATAGTGCGGTTGAGGTCTTGTCTGATCAACAGACATTGCATCATTGGCATTGTTAAGTTTATCCAGGTATTCTGAGGTCGCTATGATGCGATCTTCATTACGAATTCCATTCAAACGGATATTCCACACAATGCCTTTTTTTACATTTTTAATGATGGTGTAATTAAGATCAAACTCGATCCCTTTATTTTCAATTGCACCAAGGTTATCATAATAAGTAAAGTTTATAAAGCCTGTTGATGCAGGAGAAACTATTGGTAAAACGATGTCGTTTGTTTTATTCCTGTAAGCATCCACACGAATTGATAGCCTGTTTTGTAATAACACAGCATCCATTCCAATATTTTGTTTCTGTGTTTCCGGAGCTTTGAGATCATCATTTTCAAAGCCTGTTAAGTAAGCGCCTAACCCGATGCCCCTCGTGCTTGAACTACTGCCACCCGGAACATACTGTGTGCCGGTATAATAATTATAATAAGTGTGACCAAGGTATGATTGAAAAAACTGGTTGCCTGCTGTACCAACACTGGCGCGGACACGCAATTGATTTATGATCTTATTTTCATGAAAAAATCTTTCCTGGTGAAGATTCCAACTTGCACCGGCGGACCAATGTGATGCCACCCTGTTATTTTCACCAAATTGGGAAGAAGCATCTGCATTCACCGAAGCTTCAAATTGATAACGGTTATCATAACTGTATGCAACGTTTCCATAACCCGATACCAAACGTGTTTGAATCATTCCGGTTGCTGGCCGTGAGTTGGAATAAGCATTTCCAAAAGCAAGATCAGATAATTTATCGGTAACAAATCCAGCTAATTGAATGCCGGTAGAGTTACTTTTTGTTTCCAGACCTGTTACACCACTTGATGCATAGAACTGGTGCAAACCTGCTTTCTTATTGTAATTCAGATTCAACGTTCCTTCCATGCTTGTAAACTCACTGGTGGTTTGATCATACTTTCCCCTGCTAAAAAACTGGTTGGGGGTATAATTTGCATAAACAGTATGTGAAGGCGGTAGGAAAAAATTCTGTTCATCTGATTGTTTACTCATCCCAAACCTTCCATTCAAATTGAAACCGTGGCCGATCATCCAATTAATGGATGTTAAATTGCTCAAACGAGAATATGCTGTTTCGTCTGTTGTTGAAATAGTGCCGTTGTATGCAGGGTTATAATGACGTACAGTAATACCCTGGTAAGTTTCGTCTTCTAACATCCGGGTCATTTCACCTGTTACTGAATCATAAGGATTCCAGTAAGGATTTTGCCTGGCATATTCACTAAAGCTGCCATAAGTTGAATTGGAAGCGTTTGATCTTTGGTAACTGAGATAATTATTGATAACAACATTCTTAAGCCGGGTACTGATAAAGCCACCAAAATTTACATTCTTCCTGTCTGATCCTTTCATTACACCTGCAATATCATTATACGAAAAGTCCAGGCCATAATTTATATCATCATCACCACCTTCGAGTGATAAGGAATGTTTGCTGCCTACTCCCGTGCGGGTTGGTATATCAAGCCAATTGGTATTGATCCCTTTGTTAACCTGGTACAAACGACTTTGATATAAAGAAGGATTGGTATTATGATAACCTGCGTCGTGTTCCAATTGTAGTTTTTCCGGAGCGTTCCATATGCTGTAAGAAGAGAGATCGGGAGTAGTAACCTGTACTTGCCCGGAATAAGTAACTCTGAATTCACCTTTCTGCGGCAGTTTGGTTTGAATTAATAAAACTCCGGCCCCGCCACGTACACCATATATAGATGTTGAAGCAGCGTCTTTTAAAATGGTGATCTTTTCTATTCTATTGATATCAATATCCAGCGCAGTCTGTAATGCAACTTGTACACCATTTAATAATATAACAGGTTGATCAGGGTTAGCAATATTGCTGGCGACATAATCACCAACTGAAGGATTGATCTGAGCACCGGTAACTGCAGAGCCAGATTGGCTTGCAATAGTAGCTGAAGCAGGAAAATTATACGAGCCCCTGATCTTTACAGATGGAGTAACATTAGGATCGTCGCCATTAAGATTATCTCTTGTAACAATAAAAGAAGGATCATAATATTTCAATGCCTCTGTAAAATTCAGCGGATTTATTTTCCGCAGATCATTACCTGATACAATAGTGGCTGCACCGGAAAAATGTTCAAGTGGTCTTTCAAATAATCCGTTTTTATAATTATTAGCTGCGGATTGCATTTCTCTTCTTCCGATCCGGATCTGCATATCAGCTTTTACTTTTTTTGATTCAGCTACATAACCAGCCTTAGTTGTAGTAACCATTGTTCCCACCAGCACACTGTCAAACTCAACAACTCCTTTGCTGTCAGTATAGCCTCTCTTATTTCCTGCGAGGATATAAACACTGTCTACTGGACTTCCGTCCATCAGGTCTTTTACAGTGATCTTTACTTTTCCAATTATTTTTTTGGGAATACTGTCTTTTGGAGCTTGCTGGTAGTGTCCGCCGTTTTCAGCAAACACTTCAGAAGAAATACTAGTAAAAAATAAACCAGCAGTTAAAAAAAGCATTAATCGTTTCATGAAAAAAATTATATGTTTTGACTTTCTCAATTCTAATTTGGTTTTCATCAGGGGTTTTCAGAAAAGACATTCTCTTCTTGACTCGGATCAATCATTGTCTTCTTTGGGTAAGTAATAATTCTCTTTAATCTTTATTCATCAAATCCGGTACTATAGAAGAATTACGGGCGGTAAGGTAAATCGCATTTTGAGGTGTGGAGCTGAGTATTAAACAAAGGTCAGATTTCAGATGACCAAATTGTTAATTCGACGTATGAATTTTTTTGTAGGATAGTAAATCAAATTCATCCTTTAAAAACCCCCGAATGTCAGTTAGTAAGGAATGTCGTTCAATAAATTACCAGATTGCAGGCATATTTTTTAAATAATTGTACATTGTGGCCGCGGTAACACTAAATACTGATCTCTTGTTAATATCTCCCTTTAGAAAAGGCGGCTTGTTTGTTTTTATTACACATTGGCTTGCATGGCTCCTATTACATTTTATTACATTTCTTCCTTCCTTCGTTAATATGAAAGTATCTGCTATGTGGGAATCTTTCTTATTTAATCACTTCGTTCTTGTTACTATCAATTTTTTACTGTTTTACATTGTAGCATTTTATATAATGCCCAGGATGGCGACCCTTCAGCAAAAATGGCTCTGGTTAGTTGCCTCTTCCTTATTACTGGCTATCATAGTTACTTATCTGAAATTTCGACTAGAGACATCCTTTACCCAATACCTAATGAATAAAACCCCTATGTTTGATAAATTTCCCAGGAAGCCTTTATCGCCGTCTCTCGGCATTTTCAGTTATCGTTTCAATAGCTATTTTGGCCGCCAAATCCTGACCAATGTATCCGTTGTTGTTGTTGCATTTGCTTACCGTCTCTTGTTGCTCTGGTTTCAGCAGGAAAAGCTCAGGAAGGAACTCGAGAATCAAAAGCTACAAGCTGAGTTATCTTTTTTAAAATTGCAGGTCAATCCGCATTTTTTATTCAATGCGCTGAATAATATCTATTCTCTGTCTGTGATGGAAAAAAGTAGTAAGACAGGACAGAGCATTATGAAACTCTCAGAACTTATGCGCTATGTATTATATGAAAAAGAGGATACAGAAAACAGAGTAAGTTTAGATAAAGAGATCCGGCATATCAACAGCTATATCGACCTGGAGAAACTGAGGCATCCCGGGGATGTTTATATTAATTTTTCAATAGAAGGAGATACAAACGGAAAGAGAATTGTGCCCTTATTGCTTTTCCCTCTTATAGAAAATGCCTGCAAACATGGCATTTTAACTGATTCACAGAAACCAGTTGATATTAATTTAAAAGTGACTGATCACCAGATGAATTTTTCAATTGAGAATTCTATTAATTCCTATCAAAAAGATGAAGTAGGGGGCATAGGTCTTCCAAATGTGCACAAGCGTCTCGACCTGCTTTACGGAAAAAAATACACCCTCGATGTAAGCAAAGCAGCAGACAGGTTTATTGTGAATTTACAGTTACCTTTATAAGGAACAAACAATACTGTTTATGCTTAAATGCATTGTCCTTGACGATGAGCCGCTGGCAATCCACTTGCTTGAAGACCACATCAATAAAGTTCCATTCCTGCAATTGGCGGGTTCTTTTAATAATCCCATGGAAGCCCTGATCAGTTTAAATAACGATCCTGTTGATCTCGTTTTCCTTGATATACAAATGCCGCAGTTGAATGGAGTTCAGTTTATGCAACTGTTGCAAAACAGGGCGCAGGTGATCATTACTTCAGCTTACCAGGAATATGCTATAGATGGTTTTGAGCATAATGTCATCGACTATTTACTGAAGCCAATTGCATTTGAGCGGTTTTATAAAGCAGTGGAAAAAGCATACAACCAAAAAAACCCAACACAAAAACTTAATCGTTCCCAGGAAATGCTTCCTGAAACCGGTGGTTACATTTTTGTAAAAGTAGAAACCAAAATGGTGAGAGTTGAACTGGATGATATTTTATATATAGAAGGGTTGAAGAATTATGTCTCCATTTTTACGAAAACACAACGGATTGTTACATTACAAGTGATGAAACAATTGGAAGAAGTATTATCTCCCAAACGTTTTGTAAGGGTTCATAGATCTTATATTGTCGCATTAGACAAGATCACATCCATTGAACGACAGGAAATCTACATCAAGGATCGCATCATTCCGATCGGTAATACTTACCAGGAACATTTTTTTAAATTACTGGAAACAAGGAAAGCCTGATCAGGGTAATTAAATCTTCCACTCCACAATTTCATTTACCCATTCTTTTCTAAACGGAGTTGTTATTTTGATGTAGTTGTCAGTATAGCCTTCCATCATGCCTTTGTTCTCATGTCCTTCAAACAAAACCTTTCTTGTTTGTCCATGATGTTGTTCTGTGAAGTATTGCATCTTCATGTAAGAAAGGTTGCGGAGCGTTTTATTTCTTTCATGCCTTGTATTCATCGGTACAATTGGTTTAATACTTATTGCATGTGTATTATCTCTT
>Ga0222622_10000525_pt1 | contig 14342 bp, 12 predicted proteins | sample PLM2_5_b1metaG_FD_177335 | JGI IMG/M metagenome (GOLD analysis project Ga0222622, IMG submission 177335) | Groundwater sediment microbial communities from an aquifer in East River, Colorado, USA - PLM2_5_b1 | ecosystem: Environmental > Terrestrial > Soil > Riparian zone | place: USA: East... | reverse complement strand
CGCCTCAAGAAACACTGCAGCAGAACATCCAAAACTTTTTTGACAAAAACACCTGTTGGAATTGCGCCGATTGAGAATATCTCACCTCGCGCAGCAAAAGAATGAATGGCCCGACTCGAGGCGGAGCATCAATAGATGTAGCGAGCATCGATTCGATGACGGTTGGGCGCGCCGATGTGCGACCGTGCTCGCATGCCGACCCCCGCCGAGAAGAAGGCTCTCGTTTTTCTTGCCGCCGTTACCGTCGCCGGAGCGACTGTGCGTGCGACCGGCGCCGCGGCTCGCGCCGAGACCGCGGATGACGCATCGCGGGAGGCATTGCGGCGGCAGATAGTCGCGGTGGAATCCGCTTCAGCGGCTGGGCGACAAGGAACGCGGAGCGGTGGCGCGTCACGTCGCCGGGAATCGCGCCGGGACGCGGGCGACGACGCCGACGGTGCATCGCCGGGCAGGTCGCGGATAACGCGGGTTGAGCCACCAGCAGATGAGATCGACCCGCGCAGCATATTCGCGCCACCATCAATCGTTCGTGCCTCACAGAGATCCGGTCACGCCCCTGTGAATCCTGCCCAGCCGGTCGACATGGACCTCGCGACGGCTGAGGAACTGGAGCGTCTTCCTCGCATCGGACCTGCGCTCGCCGAACGGATCGTCCAGGACCGCGTTGAACGCGGCGCGTTCGGCTCTCTTGCGGGGCTACAGCGTGTCCGTGGCATCGGTCCATCGATGACTCGCGCGCTGTCGACTTTGGTGACGTTTTCGGGCACCCCGCGTCCCTCAATTGCGGGTGTACCCGGAGCGAGCGCGGGCACGGAACGGACGGGAAAAACAGACGTCCGGGCCGCGTCAGCGCCCGATCGCCACAGGCGGCGACCGATACCTCCGTAGCCCGACGCCGGATCTGGCAAGGCGCGATGAGTGTCGCGTTCGTGCACGCCGGCGGTCCGCCGACATCCCGGATCAGAGCACTCATGGCCGCACCAGCCGCAGCCGGCGAGCGCATCGGTGATCTCCTCATGCGTGAGGGGCTCATCACGCGAGAGCAGCTCGACAAGGCGTTACAGGAGCAACGGCAAAACGGAACACGCGTTGGCTACAACTTGGTCAAACTCGGCTTCATTCAGGAGACCGAGCTCACCAAGATGTTGGCGCGTCAATACCGTATGCCCGCCGTCGACCTCTCCAAGTTCGAGGTCGACCCGCGGATCGCGAAGCTGATTCCCGGCGAGCTCGCGACGAAACACCTCGTCCTGCCACTGAAGCGCGACGGCCGTACACTGACAGTCGCGATGGCCGATCCGACGAACCTCGGCGTCATCGACGACCTCAAGTTCATCACCCGCTACGACATCTTCCCGGTCATCGCTGGGGAGTACACGCTCCGCAACGCCGTCGAGAAGTACTATGAGTCGAGCGACATGCAGATGCAGTCGCTGCTCAAGGACATCGAAACCGACGACGGCGACGTCGAGGTTCTCGAGGACCGCGAAGAGGAGATGTCCGCCGCGGCGCTCTCGGCCGCCGTCGACGACGCCCCGGTCGTAAAGCTGATCAACGCCATTCTCACCGACGCCGTGAAGCGCGGTGCGTCGGATATCCATTTCGAGTGCTTCGAGCACGAGCTGCGCGTCCGCTACCGTGTGGACGGCGCGCTCTCCGAAGTGATGAAGCCGCCGATGAAGCTGAAAGCGGCGCTCATCTCGCGCTTCAAGATCATGGCTCAGCTCAACATCGCCGAGCGCCGCGTGCCGCAGGATGGGCGCATCAAGCTGAAGGTCGGCAACAAGGTCATCGACTATCGCGTGTCGACGCTGCCGACACTGTTCGGCGAGAAGGTCGTGCTCCGAATCCTCGACAAGGGGAACCTGACGCTCGACCTCGAGAAGTTCGGCATCGAGCCACGCGCGCAGGAAGAGCTGATGGAAGCCATCAGCAATCCATATGGCATGGTGCTCGTCACGGGCCCGACGGGTTCAGGCAAGACGACAACGCTCTACTCGTCGTTGAGCAAGGTCAACACGATCGACGTCAACATCATGACCGCCGAAGATCCCGTCGAGTACAACCTCTACGGGATCAACCAGGTGCTCGTGCGCACCGACATCGGCATGACGTTCGCCGCCGCGCTGAAGGCGTTCCTTCGGCAGGACCCGAACATCATCATGCTCGGCGAGATTCGAGACCTGGAGACGGGCGGTATCGCGATCAAGGCGGCGCTCACCGGCCATCTCGTGCTCTCGACGTTGCATACGAACTCCGCGCCGGAAACGGTGACGCGTCTGCTCGACATGGGACTCGAGGCGTTCAACGTCGCGTCGGCGCTCAACCTGATTCTCGCGCAACGGCTCGTTCGACGCATCTGCTCGAAGTGCAGCGCGAAGTACGAGCTGACGAAGGAAGAGTATCTCGCCGCCAAGGTGAAGCCCGACACAAAGCTGCGCGATCTGCGCTTCACGGAGCGCGCGCTGTCGGATGCGAAGAAGACGGCAACGAAGCAGGCGGCACCCTACCTCGAGCGTCTCTCGCTCGACACAACGATCGGCGAGCTGCCCTTTTTCCGCGGCACTGGCTGCGACCAGTGCAACGGCACGGGCCTCAAGGGCCGCCAGGGACTCTACGAGGTCATGTTCATGAGCCCCGGCGTCCGGAAGCTGATCATGCAGAACGTCGGCGCGGCCGAGATCAAGGATGGTGCGGTCGCCGAGGGCATGCTCACGCTGCGCATGGATGGGTGGCTCAAGGTAATGAAAGGCATCACGACGCTCGAGCAAGTCATCCGCGAGACAAGCGTCTAACTCGACATCAACGGCATCATGACCGCACCAGCTACCAACAACTCCGGCGTCAACCTGCGCGCGCTGCTCGAGGAAATGATCGAGCGGGACGCGAGCGATCTGCACGTCACCGCTGGTGAGCGCCCGAAGATGCGCATCGATGGTGACATCCAGAACTCGAACGTCGACGTCGTCCTGAACCCGAAGGACACGCTGCAGATCGCCTACAGCGTCCTGACGGAGAATCAGAAGAAGCGCTTCGAGCTCGAGGACGAGCTGGACTTCTCGTTCGGCATCCAGAACCTCGCCCGCTTCCGCGGTAACTGCTTCAAGCAGCGCGGCTGCGTCTCGATGGTGATCCGGCAGATTCCGTTCACGATCAAGACCTTCTCCGACCTCGGTCTGCCGCCGGTCATCGCGCGCATGGCCGAGAAGCCGCGCGGCCTCGTGCTCGTCACGGGCCCCACGGGATCGGGCAAGTCGACGACGCTGGCGGCGATGATCGACAAGATCAACAAGGAACGGAAAGGACACATCATCACGGTCGAAGATCCGATCGAGTTCATCCACCGCCATCAGGGCTGCATCGTCAACCAGCGCGAGATCGGCACCGACACGAAGAGCTTCCACAACGCGCTCAAGTACGCGCTGCGAGAGGATCCGGACGTCGTGCTGATCGGCGAGTTGCGCGACCAGGAGACGATCGCGGCGGCGCTGACGATCGCCGAGACCGGTCACCTCGCGCTCGCGACGCTGCACACGAACAGCGCCGCCGAGGCGATCAACCGCATCGTCGACGTCTTCCCGGCGCACCAGCAGTCGCAGGTGCGCACGCAGCTTCAGTTCGTGCTCGAGGGCATCGTCACGCAGACGCTGCTGCCGAAGGCGAAGGGACGTGGCCGCGCGATGGCCGCCGAGATTCTCGTCATTACGCCGGCGATCCGCGCGCTGATCAAGGACAACAAGATCGAGCAGATCAAGGGCATGATGCAGGCCGGCAAGAAGTATGGCATGCAGACGTTGAACGACGCGCTCTACCAGCTCTACATGAGCCGCGAAGTCGCCGTCGAGGAATGTCTGCGTGTGAGCGGAGAGCCGAACGAGTTTCTCCGCATGATCGGGCAACCGCCGCTCGAAGATGGTGGCGGCCCGCCGAAGCAAGACACTCGCCCGCCAGCTGGCGCGGCACGTCGATAATAGGAGCACACCATGGCAACGTTCACGTACACCGCGCGCACCCCGCAGGGTGAGCTGAAGACTGCAACGATGGATGCGTCGAACCGCGACGAGGTGGTCGCGCAGCTTCGCAAGCAGCGCATGAACGTCGTGAAGATCGACGAGCAGGTGACGGCGAAGAAGAAAGGCGGCAAGATCAAGGGCCGCGACATCGTCATCTTCACCCGGCAGTTCTCGACGATGATCAACGCCGGACTGCCGCTCGTCCAGGCGCTCGACATCCTGGCGAAGCAGAGCGAGAACCCGAGCCTCAAGGAAGTGACGAAAGCGGTCGTGTTCGACGTCGAGTCGGGCCACACGGTGGCCGACGCGTTCCGCAAGCACCCGAAGGCGTTCGACGACCTCTACGTCAACATGGTCGCCGCCGGCGAAGCGGGCGGTATTCTCGACACGATCCTGATGCGACTGGCGGTCTTCAAGGAAAAGAATGACGCGCTGATCCGGAAAGTGAAGGGCGCGATGATCTACCCTGGCGTCATCATGAGCGTCGCCGCGATCGCGATCCTCGTGCTGCTCATCTTCGTCATTCCGGTCTTCGCGAGCATGTTCGCGAGCGTCGGTCTGCCGCTGCCACTGCCGACGCGCATCGTCATCGGCATGTCGGGATTCCTGAAGAGCTACTGGTGGGCGGTGGCGGGCGTCGTCGCCTTCCTCGCCTACGCGACCAAGAACTACTACAAGACCTCTGGCGGCCAGCTCAACATCGACCGGATGCTGCTCAGGGCGCCGGTGCTCGGCGACGTGCTCAGAAAGTCGGCCGTCTCGCGCTTCACGCGCACGTTAGGCACGCTGATCGGATCCGGCGTGTCGATCCTCGACGGCCTGGAGATCACGGCGAAGACGGCGGGCAACCGCGTCATCCAGGACGCGATCATGGAGTCGCGTGCCTCGATCGCCGGCGGTGAGACGATCTCGGCGCCGCTCCAGAAGTCGCAGGTCTTCCCGCCGATGGTCATCAGCATGATCGCGGTCGGCGAGCAGACCGGTGGTCTGGACGAGATGCTGTCGAAGATCGCCGACTTCTACGACGAAGAGGTGGACGCGGCGGTCTCCGGATTGCTGGCGCTGTTGGAGCCGTTGATGATCGTGTTCCTCGGCGTGGTCGTCGGCGGCATGGTCGTCGCGATGTACCTGCCGATCTTCGACATGGTCAACGCTGTACAGTAAGGCGCGAAGCGCCCGCAGGGCGCTTGCGCCTTCCGGGCTATGACACTGCGGGGATCGATGTAACCGAAGAGCGCCTCGGTTGGCCACTACTCGGCTGACTGACATATCAAAAACGCTTGAGACGAAACGGGCCCCAGCCAAACGGCTGGGGCTCGATTCGTTTGATGACTCGGTTCAGGCGGCGACCTGCGACGCGAGGTGCTGGCGGCAACATCCCGTAGGCGATATTGTCTGCGCGAAGTGCTCTGCCGCTCGCGGGTATCCCCCACTGCCGGGAGTCGCGCATGCGAAACCGCGTCTTGGCCCGCCTCACTCTCCTGAGCGGTGCGCTGCTGCTCGGTCCTGTTGCTGGAGACGCGCAGGCAAACAACACGCTGCGGGGCAGGATCTCGCAGCTGTTCATCTTCGGATCCGGTGAAGAGCCGCTCTTCCTCGGCGGCTCGGCGGACCCCAATAACCCGGCCAACATCCAGGCGCACGGCAACCATTTCGTGCCGGCGGCCGTGGCGGAGAACGGGAGTCTGATCGGATTCATCGGTGACGCCATCGCGGGCAGCGTCGGCAACGTGCCGATCGCGACGACGTCAGGTGGCGTCACCTTCCGCTTCGAGGGCGGCATCCCGGTCAAGACGTCGTTGTCCGCGGGACCGATTTTCGCCGAGCGGGCGCAGTCGCTCGGGCGCGGGCGCACATCGGTCGGCATCGGACGCAGCTCGTTCCGATTCACGTCGCTGCGCGGTGTGCCGATGGACAACATCAGCCTCATCTTCACTCACGAGAACGTCGATTTCGCCGGGTGCGACTCCATAAACGGAGGCGATTGCTCGAAGATGGGCATTCCCACGCTCGAGAACGAGATCATGGCGTTCCGCCTCAATCTCGCCATCGACGTGACCGTCACGACACTCTACGTCACCTACGGCGTGGCAGATCGGCTGGACATCGGCGTCATCGTTCCACTGGTGTCTACCAGACTGCACGGCACGAGCGACGCGCAGATCATTCCCTTTGGCTCGCCACCGGCGGTGCATTTCTTCGGGGGAACGCCCACCAATCCGGTGCTGGCGGCAAGCCGCACGGTCAACGGCTCGGCGTTCGGCCTCGGCGACGTGACGGTGCGCATGAAGTTCGGCGTCCACGAGTCGCAGAACAGCGGCCTCGCGCTGCTCGGCGAGGCGCGATTCGGCACTGGCAACCCCGACGACCTGCTCGGTGCCGGGGGGTTCACCGCCCGAGGCCTCGCAGTGATGTCGGGGCGCGTCAATGCGTTCTCGCCGCACCTCAATCTCGGCTATCGATATCACAATAGCGGCGGCCCTCGGACCTGGAACGACGCCGTGCTCGTCACGGGCGGCTTCGACGATCTCCTGTCGGAGCACATAACGCTCGCCGCCGACGTCGTGAGCGAGCTGCAGGTGGGACGATCGCGCCTGCGGCTGCCCGGACCCGTCACCTATGACGCGCCATATCATCGCGTCATCGAACCGACGACGATCCCCGACCGGCGCGACAACCTGGTGTCCGGATCGTTCGGCGGCAAAGCGACCATCCCTGGGGGATTCACGGTGATCGCCAACGCACTCATCCCGCTCAATCACGGTGGGATGCGTCCCGACATCATCTACACGACGGGACTCGAGCTCGATTTCTGAGTATTGATCTCAGCGCACGGCGACGAGCTTCCACACAGTGCCGTCGCGGCGCAGTGAGGCGCGGAAGCTCACGGGTCGCTGCTCGGCGACGCCAGCCGAGGTGATGTAATTGAAGGAGCCGACGAGCTGTGCGTCGGCGGAGGATCCGTCAACCTGCAGGTCACTTACCGACAACGCCGCCCGCAGCGAACGCGTCGACCGAAAGAAGTCCTCGAAGGCGCTGCGCTGGGCGGTGCTCATGGATGGATAGACCCTTCGGAGCTCATCGATATCGCGTGACTCGAGGGCGCGTGCGTATGCGGCGACCACCGCGGCGACCTGTGCGGCAACGTCCGCGTGCGACTCGGGCGCTGGCGCTGGCGGCAGTTGCGTCGCCGCGGGAGAGCTGGCACTCGGCTGTTGCGTCGCGATCGACTGCTGCTGCTCAGCGACGTTAGGCAACGGTACGGCGGGCTGTGCCTCGGGCGGGTTGGATTGCACGGACCGTGGTGCCGAGCCGGCCGCGAGATTCTTCTCGCCATTCGCGGGAAGCTGGGACGTAGCAGGCGTGGGCGACGCGGTCCCACGGCGCGTGTCAGGCGGCACGCGCTGGCCAGTGGTGATCGGCGCTGTCTGCCGTGAGATCGGAGCCGGAGGTGATGGCACCATGGACCGCTGTGAGTCCGCAGCGGCCTGACGCGGAGTCGATAGCGAACTCGCCATCGCCACCGTCGGCGAACGCTCGAGCGCCCTTCTGTCCGACAGCGTGCGCCCTGCCACGAACACTGCCCCAGCCACGACAAGGCCCGCCGCCAACGTTACGACTCGCCGATCACGGCGGCGTCTGCGCCGAGCTGTCCGCTCTCCGGCGAGCGCGGTGTCGATCGTGGCTCGCAACGACGTCGCCGTGCGCCTGCCGGTGGTCTCCAGGGTATCGCGGATCAGAGCGAGATCGTTCGCCATCGCGAGCGCGGTCTTGTATCGCTTCTGCGGCTCCTTCTCCAAAGCGTGCATGACGACCTTGTTCAACCCCGACGGAAGACCCTGGACGAGCCCCTCCAGCGAGTCGGGCACCTTGAACATGATCTGGTACATCAGCGCTTGCAGTGTGTCGCCCCGAAATGGTTTTTGCTCGGAGAGCAATTCGTAGAGCACTGCACCGACAGAGAAAATGTCGGTCTCGGGAAACACCGGAGATCCGGTGATCTGTTCAGGCGCCATGTAGCTCGGTGTTCCCAGCAGCACACCAGTGCTCGTCATCTCCGACGACGCGAGGTGAGCGACGCCGAAGTCCATCAGTCGCGCGTTGCCCTCGCTGTCGACGCGGACGTTGGCGGGCTTGATGTCTCGATGGATGATTCCTCGCTTGTGGGCGAAAGCGAGTCCGTGAAGCAGGCCGATGACGAGATCCAATGCCTGATTAACGGGGATTGATACGTGCTTGCGCAGGAGATCGGCGAGGTCGTCACCCTCGACATACTCCATGGCGATGTACAGGTGATCGTCGATCTCGCCGAAGTCGTAGATCGTTACCAGATTCGGATGCTGGAGGGACCCGGCTGCCTGCGCCTCGCGCAGGAAGCGCTCGCGGAGCACGGGGTCCTGTGCCAGTGAGTCGGCCATGACCTTGATCGCGACACGCCGGTTGATCAGCGGATCGGCCGCGCGGTAGACAACGCCCATCGCGCCTTCGCCGATCACGCACTCAACCTCGTATTTCCCAATCTTGGTGAGGCGCTCCGACACGATGGGGCCCTCGGGTGAATATGCGTGCAACGTCGCCTCGTCAGGCGATCCTGCAATACACCCTGGCGGCGAGGAGTCTCGCATGGACGATGCGAGTCAGGATTGAAGGCGTCAAGCCTGCGCGCCGTTCGTGCGCGAGCTGCTCACAGATCCGCAGCGACGCGACCTCAGTCGCGCTGCCAGAACGGCGGCGGTTCGATCCCCAGTGCGCGCAGGTAGACGTATCCCTGCCCGCGGTGATGGATCTCGTTGTCGACGATGTAGAGCACGAGGTCGTGGCCCTTCATCGTGTACTGTCCGAACGCGGTCATCGTCTCATGAAAGCGCGCGACTGGAATCTTCGGCCAGAGAGCGTCGATCGCCTTCGTCGCCGCGTCCCACTGCCCCAACACATCGGCGCGCGTCTTCGCTTTGGGCATCGAGAACGCCTTCCATTCCCCGGTCACGATGCCGTGGACCGTCGGCTCGGCCATTCCCAGCATCTCCGCCGCGAGCTCGGCGTACGGCCGCATTCCGCCGACGGAAAACGACGCGAACTTGTCCTCGGGAAAGGCCTCGATCGTGCGGCGCGTTAGGCGACGGTGCGCCTGCCAATGGGCGAGCAATGCGTTGGGGGTGATGAAGGCGGCGGACGCGGCGGATGATTTCGGCATCGGATGACTCGACGGTGACAGGGAAGTTGGTGCAGCGCGACCCGGGCAATTCGGCATTTGTTCGGTTCAAGCCTGAAGCTACGCGATCGAGGCGGTCACGCAAGGGACGCGTCGCTCACGACGGTCCGGCACGCTGAAATGCTGGACAGCAGGGCCTCGCCCCACGAACATTGACACCCTACCCACCCCAGCCTCCATGCCCAACCGCCGAACCTTCGTCGCGTCGCTACTCGGCGCCAGCGTGTCGCTCCCGTCGATGCGGCCCGACGCGTTCCGCCATCTCTACCGCGCCGCGTCGTTAGGCGCCGGCGTCGCCCCCGACGCGGCGGCCGAAGACGAGGCGTACTGGGGAGAGATCCAGCGCGCGTTCGACACCGACCGCACGATGGTGAACCTCAACAATGGCGGCTGCTCTCCCGCGCCCACCCACGTGCTGGAGCAGATGATCCGCGACATCCGCTTCTCGAACGAGCTGCCGGTGGATCACATGTGGCGCGTGTTGGAGCCGCGCATCGAGTCGGTGCGCCGCGATCTCGCGGCCGAGTTCGGGTGCGATGCCGACGAAATGGCGATCACGCGAAACGCGTCCGAAGCCAACGAGACGATGATCTTCGGCACCGATCTCCAACGCGGCGACGAAGTCGTCATGACGACGCAGAATTACCCGCGCATGCAGAACGCGTGGCGCCAGCGCGAGCGCCGTGAAGGGATCGTGCTCAAGCGGGTGAAGATCGAGACGCCGGTCGCGAGTACCGCGTCCTTCGTCAATCACATCGAGGGCGCCATCACGCCGCGGACCAAAGTGATCGAGGTCATGCACATCAGCTTCCAGACCGGCTACATCGCGCCGGTCCGGGAGATCGTCGAGCTGGCGCGTCCGCGCGGCATCAAGGTCTTCGTCGACGGTGCGCATGCGTTCGCGCACTTCCCCTTCACCCGCGACGAGCTGGGCTGCGACTTCTACGGCACGAGCCTCCACAAATGGCTGCACGCGCCCATCGGCACCGGCTTCCTCTACGTCCGGCGCGACAAGATCAAGTCGTTGTGGCCGCTGATGGCCGGCAGTGTCGAGCAGGATAACGACATCCGCAAGTACGAGGAGATCGGAACGCATCCAGCCGCGAACCACAACGCCATCTCCGTCGCGATCGCCTTTCACCGTTCCATCGGCGCCGAGCGGAAGATCGCTCGGCTGCGCTATCTCCGTGACCGGTGGGCGAAGCAAGTGCTCGCGTCGAGCGACCGCGCGCGCATGCTGACGCGCATCGGGCCGAACGAGAGCGGCGCGATCGGTGTGCTGGCGATCGACGGGATGGACATGGGCAAGCTCGGCACGTGGCTGCTCGACCAGCACCACATCGTCACGACGCCGCTGATGGGCGACGAGTTTCAGGGACTGCGCATCACGCCTAACGTGTACAACACGGTGGCCGAGGTCGATCTGTTCGCCGATCGCGTGTCGCGCGCGATCAAGCGCGGGATAGTGTAGAGGAGTCGTTCCATGACTATCGACAGGCGCCAGTTCCTGCAGCTCACGACAGCGGGCGCACTCGTGGGTCTGACGAGCAGCGCCTGCGCGAACGACGAGGCGGAGGATACACGCGCAGTCGCGGAGCCAGCGTTGCTCGGTATGCTCGGCGCGGATCGTGTGCGCGAGCTCGGCGTCCGCTACCGCCAAATGGTGCCGGCGGAGAATCGCGAGGCCGCGCTGCGCGCCGCCATCACCAACGGAGGACAGCGGGGGCTGAGGGTCCCGTGGACGTCGCGCCCGTCGCTCGCGCGGCAAGTCCGCGACGATTTCGCCGACGGGCGGACGGTGCTCGTGAACGGATGGGTGCTCTCGGCGACCGAAGCCCGCCAGTGCGCGCTGTTCTCCCTCCACCACGCCTAACGCTCTCCGGCCACCCCAGATGCACACCGACACGAGTGCGCTGGAGAACGGAACGACGCTCGAGGCAGATCTGTGCATCGTCGGCGCCGGTGCCGCCGGCATCAGCATGGCGCTCGAATGGATCGATTCACCGCTGAAGGTCCTGCTGCTGGAGGGCGGCGGGTTCGAGTTCGAGCCGGCGATGCAGGACCTTTACCGCGGTGCGATCGTCGGCCAGCCGTACTTCCCGCTGCAGGCGGCGCGGCTGCATTACTTCGGCGGTACGACCGGGCATTGGGCGGGGTTCTGCTCGACCTACGACGCGATCGATTTCGAGACGCGCGCGTGGGTGCCGCACAGCGGGTGGCCGATCCGACGCGAAGAGCTGGACCCGTTCTACGCACGCGCGCACCACCTGCTCGACCTCGGCCCCTACGAGTACGACGCCGCGGACTGGAGCCGGCGCGATCCCGAGCTTGTCCCCCTGCCGCTCGACGAGCGCGTCGTCTGGACGAAGATGTGGCAGTTCAGCCCCCCGACTCGTTTCGGGACGAAGTATCGGGAGGCGATCGTCAGTGCCCGCAACGTGCACCTCTACACCCACGCCAACGTTTGCGAGGTGGAGGCCAACGAATCGTTGACGGCGGTGCAGGGGCTGCGCGTGCGGACCCTCGGCGGAAAGGAGATCCGCGTCCGCGCGCGGAGCTACGTGCTCGCCTGCTGCAGTATCCAGAACGCGCGCCTGCTCCTCGCGTCGAATCGACAGGCATCGGCTGGCCTGGGCAACGCGCACGACGTGGTGGGGCGGTACTTCATGGAGCACATCGAGATGCCCAGCGGAGAGCTGGTGCTGGCGCAGCCCGAGACCGCGAAGATGGAGATGTATGCGTTCGAGTGGGGGCGAACAAAAGCACGGGGCGAGCTGGCGTTAGGCGCACAGGTACAGCGTGAGCACCGCCTTCTGAACGGGACGGCGTCGCTCGAGCCGGGTGCCCCGGATGATCAGGTCAAGAGCACATTCCAGTTCCTGACACCCCAGGTGCTCGATGCGATGCGGAAATGGGACCAGGCCGGGAGGAAAGGCCCGCCCCCAATCCCGCAGCCGCTCATGGATTCAGCCGCCGCCGCGGCGCCGCCCCGGTTCTTCCACCTGATGACGCGCCAGGAGCAGGCGCCGAATCCGGACTCCCGCGTCACTTTGAGCGCTGAAAAGGACGCGTTAGGCATGCCGCGCGCGAAGCTCGACTGGCGAATGACTGAGCTGGACAAGCGCTCGATTCGCACGTTCTACCAGCTGCTGGGGCGAGAGCTCGGACGAAGCGGAACGGGGCGTGTGCAGATTCGGGAATGGCTGCTCGACGACGATCGCACCTGGCCATCGTCGATCAGCGGCGGGTGGCACCACATGGGGACGACGCGCATGCACACCGACCCTCGGCAGGGTGTCGTCGACGCCAACTGCCGGGTGCACGGGTTGGGCAATTTGTACGTCGCCGGTTCTTCCGTTTACCCGACCGCGGGCGCGGCGAACCCGACGCTGACGCTGGTCGCGCTGAGTCTACGCCTCTCGGATCATCTCAAGACGACGCTGGCGTAAGCGCGGGTCAGCCAGCGCTAGCCCGGCGAGTGCCGCGCGAGCCTGTCTGCTCGGCGAAACGCGCCCGGCCCGACGCCCTGAATCCGCGAGAATGCCTTGCTGAAGGCGACGGGATTGGCATAGCCGACTGACTGCGACACGTCGGCGATGACCGCGTCGCCCTCCCGCAGCCGTTGCGCGGCGATCGTCATGCGCCAGTGCGCGAGGTACTGGAGCGGGGGCTCGCCCACGAGCGTTGTGAATCTCGCCGCGAACGCGGAACGAGACATCGCGACCGACGACGCAAGCCGCTCCACCGTCCACGGCTCAGCGGGCCGCGCGTGAATCAGGCGCAGCGCGGCACCAATCGCCGGATCCGCAACGGCGCGCAATCCTCGATGCGCTGTTCGGGCTGGAGGCGCTGTGGTCGCCGACACTCGCGCCCGTTGCGCTTGCGATCGGCATCGTCGGCGGCATCGGGAACCTCGTCGCGCGGCGTCCGGTTCTGGCGGCGGTCTGAGGAGACGACACATGTCCGTGCCTCGCCGCATCGCGCGCACCATCACGACACCGGCACCCGCGCCTGGATTCATCGGCGCGGGGCACACGGCGGTGCTCGTCGTCGATCCGACGGAGTTCGCGTCGCAGGACCCGTTCATCCTTCTGGCCGACGACCGGATCGAGCTCCCCGCGGGCAGTACCGCAGGAGGCGCACATCCGCATGCCGGCTTCGACACAGTAACGTTCGTCCTCGAAGGCTCGTTGCGCGACAAAGTCGAGGGCTCGCTCAGCACTGGTGACGTGCAATGGATGACGGCGGGGAGCGGCGTCATTCATAGCGAGGATGTGGTGCCGCAGGGGCGGACACGCATTCTCCAGCTGTGGCTCACGCTGCCCCACAAGGATCGTTGGAGTGCGCCGCGATTCGAGACTGTCACGCGCGGCGAGGCGCCTGTTCGCCGCGAGCCGGGCGTTGAAGTCCGGGTGTACAGCGGTGTCTCCGGCGACGCACGCGCGTCGACGACGAACTTCGTTCCCGTCACTCTGGCGGACATCTCGCTCGATCCGGGTGCGACGGTCGAGCAGGATCTGCCAGCGTCGTACAACGGCTTCGTCTACGTGCTCGAAGGATCGGTGCGCGCGGGTGTCGACGACGCGCAGCTCGTCAAGGGACAAGTGGGTTGGCTCGACCGCGCGGAGGGCTCGTCGGCCAGCTCGCTGCGCCTAACGGCGGGGGATGCGCGCGCGCGCGCCGTGCTGTACGCCGGCGAGCCGACTAATGTCCCGATCGTGATGCACGGGCCGTTCGTCGGAGAGACGCGGGCAGACCTGATCCGGGTCTCGAACGACTACCTCGCGGGCCGCTTTCCGCGCATGAGTGAGCTGGTGCGGGTGAGTACTGCAACGGCGTAACGGCAACGGCGTGCGGAACTGCATTTACCACAGAGGCACAGAGGACACAGAGAGGGCACACCCATCCTGAAATACCCGGCAGTTGCAGCTTCAAAAAAAATCAGGCTTTCAACTTTATTGAAACGACCTCGGGCGAGCTTCTCTGCTCAAGTCAGGCACTTGCATCAGTTGTTTCCGATGCATCCGATTGAACTTGCGAGGTAGATGCGAGTCTGAGCAGTTCTCTGTGCCCTCTGTGCCTCTGTGGTGATCTGCAGTTAACCCGGTGACGGAATC
>Ga0222622_10000524_pt1 | contig 14343 bp, 10 predicted proteins | sample PLM2_5_b1metaG_FD_177335 | JGI IMG/M metagenome (GOLD analysis project Ga0222622, IMG submission 177335) | Groundwater sediment microbial communities from an aquifer in East River, Colorado, USA - PLM2_5_b1 | ecosystem: Environmental > Terrestrial > Soil > Riparian zone | place: USA: East... | reverse complement strand
CTCAGTGATCTTTTCACCGGCACGCGGTATGTCGCGGCGGTTTCCGCGGTTTATAAAGATGGTGCCCATATCGCGGACGATCCGGCCGGCGAGCGGCCATTCGTTGACCTCGGCCTTTGCGACAAAAATGCCATTAACAACAGCTCGCAATGCCGCGATGTCGGCGTAGCCGGTGTGATTTGTTACGAGAAAAAACGGGGGCTTTGGCGGTGTGCCGATTACCTCGACCTCCATACGAGAGATCACGACAAAGCTCTGCGTCCAGGCATAGAACATCGCCTGCCGCCAATATATTTTATTGGGAATAAAAACCCGCAGGACGAACCAGATCGAATAGACGCCCAGCGTCGCGGCAACAAAAAGTATAGTTCGTATTCCCGCCCTGATATTTCTCACGATTCGCCAGGCCCCTTTTCGATGCGCTTGAAATTGTACCTGATCAAAAACCGGATCGGGATGGATTTGCCGCTTCTTTCAGCCGGCCGCCAATTCATGGATCGAACGGCGGTTTCTACTGAATCATCCAATCCATAGCCGGCCCACCTCATAATTCGCGTGGCGGCGATCGAGCCGTCCGCTCTAAGGTCGACCTCGATATCGACCGTTGCTTTGATATCGTAAAACGCCGCCTCGTCAGTGTAGATCGGTTTGATACGCCGATATGGAACCGGAGGGCGAAAGTTTTTAGCGGCCGGAGTATTGGCTTCGGGGACCTGCTCCGTCGCGGGCGGCGGAGTATCGGTCAGCTCAGCCTTTATCGTTTCCTTTATCCGGTCAGCGATCTTTGCCGCTTCGTCATCCGCGGAGCGCATGAGTTTTTCAGCTGCCTCGACAGGTTTTGCCGCTTCAAGGCGTAAAAGCTTGAAATACGTCAGGCTGCCGGTGCGGGCACTGGCGACAAAAATGGCGGCGTTCGCTTCGTAGTAGTCGAGACGGCCCGAGGCACTTCGTCGCTGCGTCGCCGAGCGGACGAGAATGAGAAAGTCGCAGCCAATTGCCGAAGAGACCCGCTTTGTATCATCGGCCGTCAGGTTGAATGGCGAATCGGTGCCGAGAGAATCAAATGCCGATGTACTGAGCATTTCGTCCAATGTGCGTACCTTGCCCTCCAGCCTCAAGCGAAGACGGTCAGCGAGTTCGCGGCTTTGATCGGCTTTATCAGGAGCAATTATCGCCACTCTCTGGGCCGCGAGCGGGGCGGCGGCCAGCAAGATAATTACACAGGCAAATAGCACCAGCGGAGTGCAGAAATTCGCTTTTGATAGACGCTCAGGCCCGATGATATAGCTTCGCAACGTCATTCTTTAACTCTGCCGGAAAACAAATGCGATGAATACGATAGCCTTCCTGCAAGCCCCGAACAGCCGGGCTGACCGACGAGATCTCGCGGATCTGCGGCCGGGAAAAGCCCTGCTCGACAAAGATCAGGTTCTTGGTCTCGGAAGCGTCCGTTGAATAGAACGAGTACGGGATGTTAACCGCCTTGTCCTCGACCAGGTAATACTCCTGATCGAAACCGGCATTCTCTACGATCTCGCCGGCGAGCGACACAAACTCGTCACGTTCAGATTCGGGCATGTCGAGGTCATAGGCTTTGAAAAGGTCGCGGTTCAGAAAACGGCGGGCAAGATCGGACAGGACAGGATCCGCCGAATGCTGCCACTGCTTGATGCTGAACATAACATCGGTGTCGTCGAGCGAGAGATGTTCTTTGAGGTTGAGCTTTTCGCCCGCCAGGACCTCTTCCATTGGGGTGCCGGCCGTGGACCAGACATCGCCGCCCGTCCCAAACAGATGCAGTGCCCGGCGGACAAGGACCTTCAAAACCGCCTCGGCGGACCGCAGCGTGCGGTGAAAGTAAACCTGCCGGTACATGTAATACCGTGCCTGCAGGTAATCTTCGACGGCGTAAAGTCCGGGTGCAGAGATGTAAAGGTGGTCGTCTTTTTCGTTTATCTCGATGGATTTGATTATCCATTCCAGGTCGAAGATGCCGTACTTCGCACCCGTCATCAGTGAATCGCGAAGCAGGTAATCCATACGGTCGACATCCAGCTGCGACGAAACCAATTGCCCCAGGGCCCGCGGGGCAAAATCGCCGCGGATGATCGACGCGACATTCTCTGCCAGGTCTCGCGGCAGCAGTTGTCCGACACCGGTCTCGTCACTCAAGACGGCAGCGATCGTAAAATCTTCGTGATGAAAGCCGAGTATCGATTCGATAACGTGCGAGAAAGGGCCGTGGCCGATGTCGTGAAGCAATGCCGCAATGCGAACGGCGGTCTGGGCCTCGGGCGGGATATCGTACTTGAGCCGGAGTTTGGCGACCATCCGGGCCGCGAGGTGAAACGCACCGAGAGAGTGCGTGAACCGGGAATGCTCGGCAGCCTGATAAGCAAAATAGGCAAGTCCGAGCTGTCGGATACGCCTCAGCCGCTGAAACTCGGGTGTATCGACCAGCGAAACGACGAGCTTACCCTCGTCCGCATCTGTATTGACGCGGATTATGTTATGAACAGAATCGCGATAGATCCTTTCTGACAAATATTCACCCGGTTCCGGCTAGGGGCAGCTCAACGATCGGGACAGCGGATCATTTCTTATCGGTTTGTGCCAGAGCTTCTTTTATCTTTTTGACTACACCGTTTACTTCCTCAACGTACGGGCCCTTGGGATCTAATTTTAGATACTGCTCATAGTGTTCAAGAGCTTCCTTGGGCCGGCGTGCTTTTAACAAGAGGTTGCCTGCCAGCAAATGAGCCGGGGCGTGGGCCGGCTTTAACTTAAGTGCCTTTTGAGTCTCATTCCACGAGCTTTGAAGGCGGCCCTTAAAGGCCTCAGGCGTCGGGGACGACGGCGCCATTTCCGAGTAAAGCTCACCGAGAGTCGTATGTCCTTCGGCTGAGTCGGGGCTCAGCTTCAAACCCTCGAGCACTATTTTTTCACCTTCGGCATATTTTTTCTCGCGGAGATAAACTTCTCCCAGAGCAAAATAGGGCGTCGACGCATCCTGGCGTGTTCCGATAGCCGCCAGCAGCGGTTTCTCTGCCTTGCCCCATTGTTTAGAGTCCATATAAGCGAGGCCGAGAGCCAATTGAGCAGCGAAATACTTTGGATATATGGTAACGGCCTTTTCCAGATGCTGCATTGCCTCAGGCATCTTCGCGGTTTCGCCAGCGTCCAGGATCGCTTTTCCCTTGTTGAATTCGTCTTGTGCTGATTGCGGAACATTTGCGTCGACGACAGCATTCGTTCTGCCTTCAGAGGAGTCCTTGTTACGGACCAGCACCGGATTGATAAGTCCCACGGGTGATGTCATCAGATCTACGATCTGCTCAATGTCGTTGTAGCCGGGTGCATGAAATGATATCCGGTATTGTTCGGCATGCAGGCCGCCAAAATAGAACTTTCCCGTGCGATCGGTCACCAACTGACCGGCCATGCCGGCTGTAAACCCTTCGACCCTGACCAAAACGTTCTCGGCCGGGGCCATAGAGTCGGCATACCTTACCTGTCCGTTGATCTGTCGCGAGAATCCCGCCCCTTGTCCAAACGCTGAAACGCAGAAAAGGGCCGCTAATGCGGCGGCGATCAACGCGCGAACATAACTTGAAAAACTCATCTTAACCTCCGAAAAGTACTGTCGCTGTATAACCATATTAATAATATAGAACCGCAAAATAAAGAAAAAGTTGCCAATTGCGGGTAAGCAAAAATAAAAAGAGGGAACGCATTAAGCGTCCCCTCTAAAAGTGGCGTAAAGCCGCGGTTCGATTAGAACTCGAAACGCAGGCCAAGCCGCAGATTGAACGGATCATGATACAGACGCGGTTTCAGGAAGTCCGGATTTGGCGGATTCTGTCCTGCAACGAAATCAAGTGCTGTGTTCTCATCCGCACGCAGAAGCGTACGGCTGTTGAAGATGTTGAAGAAGTCGGCACTGAATTTCAGTCTCGTATTCTCCGTCATCCCCCACGTGTAATCCGAATGAACGTCAAAACGCGAGTAGAACGGCGTACGGCCCTGGCTGCCGCGTCCACCCTGCGGGATCTCGCCCGTGTTCAGGTAAACCGGATGCGGTGCAAGAGCGTTGATGGGAATACCTGACTCAAAGCGGGCATTCAAACCCAGGTTCAGACCCGACAGTGTGCGCCATCCACGATCTTTGCCAAAGCTATAGCTGCCATAGGCATTAACAACGTGACGACGGTCACTGTTCAGCGGTCCAACGGCAAACTGCGAACCCAGAAGGTTCAAGTCACCGGTCGTAAAGTCGAACAGCGAGCTGATGCCTGGGTCCGTCTGGCCATTGTCGTTCCTCAAGTGGCCTTCGAAGTTACCCTCCAACTTCGCGATGCGATAGTTGAAGAAACCCTGCCAACCATTTGAGAACCGTTTGTTCAGTTCGAACTCAAACGCTCTGTAGTTGCGAACCGCCTGCGGGAAGCCGTCAGGATTACCATCGGGATCGTTGATCTCAAGACCGTTCTCGTCGATGCCGGTTTGAGCAAAGCAAACGCTTTGTCCATCGCCATTATCGAAGTTGAAATCAGGTACACCCCCGGTCTGAACACAACCGGCGGGAATTGCGCCACCTGTCGTATACTGGAAGGGCACCAGATTAACAGCAGCATCAAGTGTGGGGCTGATGTTACCGATAAAATAAACCTGTCCGATACCTGCAAGAGCTGCTTCGGGCGAAACCGATGCGGCATCTTCAATGATACGCTTTGACTTACGATCGATGTAACGTCCCGAAAGCGTCCATCCATGTCCCAACTGCTGTTCAACGCCGAACGTATGCTCGTCGGTGAAACCAAGCTTGGTACCCTGGGCAATAGGATTCTCAGGATCGCCAGCGGAAACTACACCGCCAGCTGCCTGATGTGCCAGGTCATAGATAGGATTGACCGTTCCATACTGATTGACCACCGCGATACGCTGTCCAGCACCGTTTACAGTGAACTCAGGCCAGTACAAACCACCCGTCAGGTCGTTCTCTGTTGAAAGCGAACGTTCTGCGAGATCAAGCGGCAGATATTCAAAGAATCTTCCGTAGTTGTAGAAGATCTTGGTGTTGCCGCGGCCCAGCGGATCGACGGTTACGCCGAGACGCGGAGCCCACTGATCGGTGAAGGTGTAACCTACACGCCTGCCTGACGGACCCGGGCTGCCGACGAGACGTTCCTGCTCCCAGCGGATGCCGAAGAGGCCCGTGATGTATTTGTTAAAGCGCCAAGTATCCTGAGCATACGCAGCATTGTAATTCGAGTACGTGCTAAACGCCGGCACGCCGAATTCACCGCGGATCACCTGAAGTCTAACAGGTACCAAGGCTGTTGTGCCGTCCACCAACTGGACTGGGAACAACGGTGAGTTGGTATCGCTCAACGGACGATAACGCAAACGCCATTGGACGTTTGTTGTCTGGCCGGTTGCGATACCGTTTCCTTCGGGAATCGTCCAATGCGGGCCGCTGCGGTCGCGGAGACCGTCATAGTTGCCACGCTGGAACGTATAGCCGATACCGAAAGTATGCTGGCCCCAGAACGAAGCAGTTTTACCAAGGTTCAGCTCTAACCGTTTGGTTTTGCTAACCGTGGGTTCAACAAAACCGCGGCCGATAGAACTGAAGTTACCGCGTGCCGGCAGCTGGCCGGTAGCAGCAAGGATCGTATTCTGGTCTGAACCCCGTCGGTCTGTGATCTGGTTGAAATTGGCATAACCCGTTTCATCAAAACGTGTTTTTCCTAATCCCAACGAAGCATTAAAGGTCAACGTCGGTGACCATGTGCCGTTGTAACGGATCGCCATGTTACGTGTACCGTAATCCAGAATGCTGTCACCGGTCGTATTGTCGACATTAAGATAAGCACCGCCGGGTGATCCCCATGTGCTCAGGTTTGTTTTCGAAGGGTCACCAAAGATCGAGAACGTGACCTGGTGATTCGTATTGAAGTTGTATTCAGTTTTGAACGCATAGTTATACGTCCGTGTGCGGCCGGCAAAATCCTCGCCGCGGATAATTCTAAGGCCGGAATCAACCGTGCTCAGAGCATTGGCCTCGGCACCACGCTGGATAACGCGACGAATGCTGGGGTTGAACGATCCAAAGAAATACATGTGATCGCGCAGTCCCGGCACATAACCGCTGAAGTCACCGCCGAAATCATAGTTTTCGTGATGCAGGATCTTGCCATAGGTGTTACGACGCGGAAAATCGTCGGGCTGCTTTGCAGTGGCCTCAAACGATCTGGGGGTCATAAAACCATACAGAGCACCGTGATAATCGGTGCCGCCCGACTGGGTGATGATGTTAACGATGCCACCCTGTGACTGTCCGTACTGAGCCTCGAAACCAGCAGTCTTTACCTGAACTTCCTTAATGAAAGAGGTGTTGATGCCGGTGCCGAGTGCGCCGTATGAACGCGAGAACGTGCCGATGCCGCCAAAGCCGGAATCCGTAATGTTCACGCCGTCAGCGACATAAAGGTTGTCGAGGGCCGAACCGCCCGAGATCGATGGGTTATCGTTTCCGCCGCCGAGGCCGGAACTCACGCCAGGAGCGAGATAGAACAAGCTCGAAACGCCGCGAGCAACCGGGATATTCTCGAACAGCTGATCGTTGAGATTCGTGCTGGTTGCAACACTTTGCTGGTCGATCTCGTTCCCCACGGTGACGTTGACCTCGACACTTGATGCGCCGATCTCAAGACTGGTGTCGACGGTGGTTGCTTTACCGACATAAACTGTCGCGTGAGCCACCGAAATGGTTTTAAATCCGCTCTGGGTGATCTTGACGGAATAATCGCCGGGATTGAGGTTTTGAACCTCAAAACTGCCGTCCTCGTTGGTCGTTGCCGTGCGTTCGCCGGCAGCGCCGGTGACCACGACGGTCGCCCCCGTTATAACGGCTCCATTAGGGTCAGTTATTGTTCCCTTAATGGATCCCTTAGTTTGTGTATCCTGCGCCCCAGCCGTAAAAGCCGCAAAGCTTAATACAGCCAAGGTCAGGATAAATAGAAAAACTCTTTTCATTGTTTAACTCCTTGTGTTTGGGTTAGCGTGAATAAAAAAACGAACCGTTCTGTCGAAAAGGGGAATGTCCAAAGCTTAAAACTCCGGAGATCCGGTCAGAATGGTTCAAAATTGACGAAAACTGTTTCATTAAATAATTTGTTGCTTCCTGCAGTTATGGGATGAATATCTCTCAAAAATGAAGACAAAACTGCGCAACTAGTTACAACTTAAAGCAATTCTGAAGCCATTATCCCCGTACTCGACATAAAGGGCGGTAACTGCCGTATTATGAGTGGTTTATAGGAGTAAGACTTATGCTCAGGAACTTGTCAATCTGTAACAATCACAATGATTTCTTGAACATAATTCATTATTTTGGATTTTTTGAGAAACCAGGATCAGGAGTTCAAAAGATGGCCAAGTTTTTCTTTCTTGGTTTTGAGGTAATGTGCGGCCGCTTCGGACGATTCGACCTGAATGGGAATCCGTTCGACGATCTGCAAACCCGCTCGTTCGAGAGCAGTTAACTTGTCAGGATTATTCGATATAACTTTTACTTTGCAGAGTCCCAGGTCAAATAGGATCTCGGCACACTGTTGATAGTCCCTGGCGTCGACGGCAAAGCCCAGTCGCGAGTTAGCCTCGACAGTATCGGCACCTTTGTCCTGTAAAGCGTACGCCCGTATTTTGTTGATAATACCGATGCCTCGTCCTTCCTGCTGCTGGTAAACGACGGCTCCGCGGCCCTCGGCCTCGATCATCTCCATCGCCCGCCTTAGCTGAGGCCCGCAGTCACATTTAAGCGAACCAAAGACATCGCCTGTGAGGCATTGCGAGTGGATCCGAACGAGCGTCGGAACATCGCCATTCATCTCGCCTTTATAGATGACCACAAATTCTTCGTCGCTGGTCGTAGAGCGATAACCGGCTATCTCAAAATCGCCTACGGCTGTCGGTAGCCTGGCAGTTGCGACCCTCTCGACAGTGATCGCACGGGTTGACCACGGGCAGTCGCCGCCATTGTCTGTGGATTTTGCATTATCTAACATTTTGTTCAACCACCCTTTGATTATAACGCAGGAGCGGCATTTTAAGAATGGACGTCAGTGCGCCACACGCGGTTCCAAACTGCGATCCTTAATGGATGCGTCGATCGAGACATGCAGCTTTTCATCTGAATACTGCAGCTGATAGAGGCGCCAATACAATCCACGCTCTGCGAGCAATTCGTTATGCGTCCCCATTTCACGCAGCTCACCGTGGTGAAGAACGATAATACGATCGCATTTTTGAATAGTAGACAAGCGGTGGGCAACGACCAATGAAGTCCGCCGCTGCATAACGCGCTCAACCGCCTGTTGTATCAGCTGCTCGGTTTCTGTGTCGATGGAGCTCGTTGCCTCGTCAAGTATAAGAATCGTCGGATCAAAAGCGAGTGCCCTGGCGAATGAGATCAATTGCTTTTGACCGACCGACAGGCCGGCTCCGCGTTCCTGCACCCGCGATCCATAGCCTTCCTCCAGCCTTTGTATAAATTCGTCAGCGTGTACCTCACCAGCAGCCCACTCTATTCGATCTCTATCTATGCTTGTCTTTCCAAGTCGAATGTTGTTTTCGATAGTTCCGCTAAACAGAAACACGTCCTGCAGCACAACTGCAAAATTGGAACGCAGGTCATGCAAGTCCCAGTCACGAACGTCTACGCCATCAATAAGTATCCGACCGCGCTGCACATCATAAAAGCGCATCAGCAGATTGGTTATCGTCGTCTTGCCGGAGCCAGTGTGCCCGACGAGGGCGATACTTTCGCCGATATCGATCGCAAAGGAAACGTCCTTTAGCACCCAATCCTCATCCTTGTAGGCAAACCAAACGTTTTGGAATTCGATCTTTCCAGTTGCCGTACCACTCTTCTTTGGTTCGGCGGGGCTCGTCAATTCAATATCGCGGTCGAGCAAAATAAATATCCTGTGCGATGCAACGACGGCCGCTTGAAGCACGTTGAATTTATCTGACAGATCACGGATCGGTTGGAAAAGCTGAAGCGAATATTGAATAAACGACGCCAGGATGCCGACCGTCAATGCTGCCCCGGCTGCAGAGAGGCCGCCAAGCGATTGGTAACCAAAGGCAAAGATTACGACGGCTATGCCGATGGCGCCGATAAAATCAACCAAAGGATAAAAGACAGAGTAATAAAAGATGGTTTCTATGTTGGCGTTACGGTAATCGTCATTGATCTCAGCGAAACGACTTTTGGCCTTGCCCTCGGCATTAAAAAGCTGGACAGTCTGGGCGCCGGAAATATATTCCTGCAAAAAAGCATTGAGCTTAGCGTTTCGAGTTCGGACACGGTCAAAACCGCGTCGGGCGTGTTTCCTGAACCAATTGGTCGCCGTGAACAACAGCGGCACCGTAACGAGAGAAACGAGTGCCAATTTCCAATCGAGCCAAAACATTATCCCGATGATGGCAAAGATCACCACAAGATCACCCAGCACGTCGATAACGCCTGAGGTAAACAGCTCATTCAGCGCGTCGACGTCCGAGGTCAGCCGTGTCATTGTTCGGCCTACTGGATACTGGTCAAAATAAGCTATTTCCTGCTGCTGCAGTTTTGTAAAGATCTCGGTCCTGAGATCAAACATCACGCGCTGGCCGACGTGATTAAGCAATATCTCCTGAATGTAAGAAAAGATAAAACGAAATAGAAAGACACCAAAAAATGCCAGGGCAAACACCCAGATCCCATCAACTCGTTTTGGAGTAATGAAATCGTCCACCGCCATTTTTGTGAAATATGGCTGAGTGCTGATCAGGATATTGGTGAGGAGCGTAAGGGCAAGAGCTGCCGCGGCAAGGCGCCAGTACGGCTTGACGTAACGCAAAAGACGGCGAGCTATCCTAAAGTCATAGGTCTTACCTATCTCTTCCTCTTCATGGTATTTTCGTACTGCGTCCGACATCGTGAATCTTAGATTTTAGATTTTCGATTTTGGATTAGCAATCAGCGGCTTTTTTGCCGGAAGCAACATGAAGCGATTCCTCGACGACAACAAGGATGACTGGCAGCGGCTAGAGGACCTGTTGACCATGCTGAGCGGCACGTCACTTCGCGGTCTGTCAAAGATGGAGGTGCGCGAATTTGGCGAGTTGTACCGCCGTGCAGCGGCCGACCTGGCAACGGCACGAGCGGAAACGCGGGACCCTAAACTCATCAATTATCTGAACAGTCTTGTCATACGCGCACACGGCAAGATCTATCGTGCCGAACGGCAGGGGGCGGGTATCGTGGTCCGCTTTTTTGCCGAGGATTTTCCGAGCACATTTAGACGCAATTGGCCATTCATGGCAATTGCATTCGGTGTGTTTGCGGGCTTTGCAATATTCGGCTTTATAGCCACCTGGATAAATATTGATTTTACCCACTTCGTGATGCTGTCGGGAATCACGCAGGAGATCAACGCCAATCATCATTGGTGGCTTGATCTCAACAAGGCGAACCAGATCGGCTCGAGCCAGATACTCTCAAACAATATCCTAGTCACATTTCGGGTATTTGCAATGGGGGTCTTTTTAGGGATCGGCGCTTTTTATGATCTCGCGTTTGAGGGTGCCCGCCTCGGCAGTGTTTTTGCGGCGTGCTACAAATTAAATCCTCCGTTTGGCAACTCGCTGGCCAGCTTTGTTGTGGGCCATGGTGTGATCGAACTGTCGACGATATTTTTTTGCGGTGGGGCCGGAATGATGATCGGTTATGCGATCATTGCGCCCGGCGACCTGACACGTGGCCAAGCCTTGAAAAAGAAAGGTATCGAGGCGGCCCGCATCGTTATCGGCTCCGCGTGTTTTCTGGTGGTTGCAGGCACTATCGAAGGATTCCTGTCACCGTCCGATCTGCCGCCGGCCGTGAAAGTTGCCACCGGTATCGGCACCGGCATCGCAATGTACTCCTACCTTTTTCTTGCGGGCCGGACAGAACCTCAAGCGGGGGTGCAGTAAAGATCAAGGATGCTTGCCTTGCCGGTGCGCTCCATAAGCGTCCGGTAAAATCCCTCGACCAACGCGCTTTGCCCAGCTTTCTTCGGCACCGGAGTTTCCCATCTCAATACCTTGAAGCCGGCTTTTTCCACCACTCGTCTGAGGGTTTCCGGCGAAAAGAAGAAGAGATGATGCATTGCCGCATAATGCCGCCATCGATGTGACTTGAGCCACAACCTGCTCTGCAAGCCTTTGAGCCTGGGGCTGAGCCCGGCGATGTTTGGCACACTAACGAAGAGAATTCCCTTTGGTTCCAAAAGCTCCCGGCAGATCTCCAGCTCGCTGACAGGGTTTTGTGTGTGCTCGAGCACATGGTTGAGCCTGATCAGATCGAACCGGCTGTCGCCGAAATCGATGTCCTGAAGACGGCCTTCCCACAAAGGGCAATCTAGTGTGTGGGCGTCGGGTGAAAGTTTTATATCTACACCCGAGATCTGCCAGCCCCGCTCCCGTGCAAAATCAAGGAACGCACCATTTCCGCAGCCGATATCAAGCACCTTCCGGCGGTCGCCGAGCAATGTCTCAAACTGGGAAAGCTGGTTATCGTAATAATGAGTTGCCTCAGCGCTGCGGCGTTGCGAGCCATCTCGTTTTGGAAAGTAATTGTCCGAATATACTTTGGCGGCGAGTTCCTCATAGCTTAGCCGCGGAGTGACAAATTCCAGCGAGCATGTGCTGCACCGGCACAGAGTGAATCCCTGGTAGTCAACCGCAAATGGTTCGGGTTCCATATTACAAAGGGGGCATAACACCCTTTCGGTAGGTACCAGCTCGCCGCTGGTTACGGCTTTGGCTTTTCCGAAAAATGTCTCAGGTATGTTTGTCATTCCTATCTAGATGCTCACTTGCGTCACGTTGCCAGTATCCCAATCAAAAGCTGCTTGCGCAGCTGCTCTCATTTTACCCGCATCGCCCGTAGTTAGATAAGTATCACCATTGCCCCTTTCGAGATCCCACTCGCGAAGCGACGCAACAAGCTCAGGAGCGGGATCGATAAAAAAGGTTGGCCGGCTAACGCACTCGCGAAGCAAAGGCAGGATCGCAGGATAATGTGTACATGCCAATAGTATATGGGACGAGTTTTTTATAGGCTCTAAGATTCGTTTGCACTCGGTTCGCAGCTCACTCGAAGAGACATCGCCGCTTTCTATCAAAGCCGACAATGGCTGGGCGATACGCTGGTGGACCTTAATACCAAAACGCCGAAATGCCCGCCGGTATGCCCCCGAAATTACGGTTTGGCGTCCGCCGATCAATCCCAATCGTTCCGGGTGGACCCGGGCAGTACATGCTACTGCAGCCTCGATCACGCCCTTGATCGGGACGCTCCGTTCTTTTAGACAAGGGATAACGGAACTTGCCGCGTTGCATCCCATAACAATGTGGGTAGAGTCCTGCGTTGTCATAAAATCCATCACAGATTCGAGCCGGGCCGCCAATTCGTCACGGTTCATCTTGCCGTAAGGGGTAACGCCGGTATCTGAAAGATAAATAACAGGAACGTTGCCTAGTTTTTCTTTGATGAGCTTGACGATGCCGATGCCGCCAATGCCCCAATCGATCATTCCCAGAACTTTTTTTGCCGGCATGCTTACGGGTAGGAAAGCTTTACCTCGACGCCCCGCTCGATGGGACCGCTGTCAAACGCGACTATTCGCGAATTCCACGCCATGTTCAAAATCTCCATCTTTTGACCGGGAAAGCGGCTCTCGAGGTACCATTTCATCTCGTGTTCGGAACGTATCGGATTATATTCGAGCATCTTTTTCCAATCCGGATGCGAGACCAGTCGTTTCAATGCAGCGTCGAATGCGGCGTTATTTTTTTGATGGCGTCCGGTGCGGAGCTTGTCATTCAAGAGCCTCGGGTATTCGCTAAATGCAACGGGGACAGTGACCATATCGACGATCAATAAGCGCCCGCCCGGCCTGGTTACTCGTTTTATCTCTTTTAGCAGCGGATCCCAATCGAGGTATCTGAACGACATCAATGAAATGGCTACGTCAAACGAGTTGTCGGCAAAGGGCAGGACAGGGCCTTTGATGATCTCAAATTTCAAATTTGAGATTTCGGAATTTTTTTGCCGGGCCCTATCGATGATCGCCGCTGACTCGTCTACACCGGTACCGGTATTTATACGTTTGGCGAGGGCGTTCAGCAATGCACCGTTTCCACAGCCAATGTCGAGTACATCGATCTTTCTCTCGGGTAGATGTTCGTTAAGCCACTTCCATTCGTCCTGCCGAACACGAATGTCCTGGAAAGCCGCATCATAAAGCTCAGCCACATGATCATAAGAGGCGTCGCCGTTGGCTTGTTTCGGCTCGAATGCCTTGATCTGCTCGGCGGGCATAAGGCCCAGAAACTTTTGAGCGGACGCCGTAAATCCGTGCGATTTTCGACCTTTACAGCCGATCGTATAAAGTTCGCCACCGGTACTCTGGCCCGCATATTTGAACTTTGAGTTTTTGCGGGAAAACGTCGTGTACCAAAAATACCCATGGGCTTTCAAATTAAATGTACGGGCAAAGAACGGGGCAAACCAGCGGGCCGAGCGGCAGCAGTGGAAATATGCGGACGCACCGGGAGCGAACGGTATGTCCATATTCTCCCATTCATATGGCGAAAACTGTTCGGGAAAGGCAACTGTGCCAAACATCGGACCATACATACCCGAATGTCCGACAAAATGAAACTCATCTATCTTTTTCGCTGACGCCCTGATCTCATCAAATATTTGCAGCACTTCTCGCTTGCTCTCGACCGCGCGGGTGAGAATGTCGCCCGCGTATCCGGCGGCCTTTTTTTCCCGGGCCAGCGTGTCAGCGACGACAGGGAATTGCGAACCTCCTTCGCGATAGAGGGTGGTGTAAAGTATGCAGATCACGCTGGCGTTTGGCATCAACGGGCAATACTACTTATCGAGCGCAAAAGATGAGAGGAATTTTTCTATCAAGGGCAAATTATATTTATCTGTGGGGCTCACAACGCCGACGCAATATAACCGTTTTCCCACTAAATAAAGATGCAGGTTATAGTTCAGAACCCCGGCGCCGGAACGGCCGGTCAACACGAGATCGCGTCCTAGATGCGATCCCATAGAAATTGAGTTTTCAGAGACCAGCGATCCGCCTGCACCTTTAATAATGCCGTCTCGAAATTGGTTGAGCGAGGAGTTGCCGTCAGACACATTCAGAAGATCAATGTATGAGACGAGATAATAGCCGTCATCATTGCCGCAAGTTTGATAGATCTGCTTTGATGTGCCGTTCCCATTATCGA
>Ga0222622_10000522_pt1 | contig 14363 bp, 12 predicted proteins | sample PLM2_5_b1metaG_FD_177335 | JGI IMG/M metagenome (GOLD analysis project Ga0222622, IMG submission 177335) | Groundwater sediment microbial communities from an aquifer in East River, Colorado, USA - PLM2_5_b1 | ecosystem: Environmental > Terrestrial > Soil > Riparian zone | place: USA: East... | reverse complement strand
TGCCGGCAGCGCCATCAGCATTTCCACCGGCCGTAGATACTTATCGATAACCCCATTCCACGCGGTGACCTGCTTCGAAATTTGTTGCGCCCAGTAGGCACGCGGACCTTTTACTTCTTCGCTGAATTGCCCGAGCAATTTCTGCGCGGGTTCTCGAGCCGCGCGGAACCGCCTGATTACTCCCTCCAGATTCGCCGGCTGGCCGGTCGTCAGTTTCTCCAGCGCTAGAAGCGACGGATAATCTGCCGGTTCCTTGGACGCGCCAGCCACTTGCCGAAACACGCCAAGGGTGTCGGCTAAGCCACGCAAAGCGACTGCATCGAGAAGAGGACGCGCGGTCAGTTCAGCGCAGCTGCTCTGGAAAGTCCAAAGGCCTGCGAGCAGATTCCCGCTGTCTACTGTCGAGACATAGCGTGGATGCAACGGTGCGAGTGTGTTTATGTCGTACCAGTTCAGGAGGTGGCCTTCGAAACGCTCGAGCCGATCCACCGTTTCCAACGTACCGAGATTGCGTGCGACCAGGTCGTCGATTGTGATATAACCGAAGTCGTTTGCCGCTACAGTGGCTAAAATCCAAAGGCCAATGTTGGTCGGGGAGGTGCGCAGAAAAATTTCCCGCGTCGGTGTTTCCTGGACATTATCCGGCGGCAGCCACGAGGTTTGCGGTCCGACAAAATCATCGAAGTATCTCCAGGTCCGTCGCGCTGCCCCGCGCAGGAAGCGCCTGTCCTCCGCCGTTAAGATTCCGCCGCGCCAGCTCCTAGCCTGCCGATCAATCAGGATCACTGCGATGGGAAAAAACGCCCACAAGAAAAGAAATGGCGTTGTGGCTCCTATCGCCGTTGGTCCGCGCCAGTCGGCAGCAGCGAAAAGCAGGGCGCAAACCGCCGGAATCCAAAGCCGCGTGAGCACAAATTGCAGTTGGCGATTCTTCGCTCGCTGGTGAGCGTCCTGCGCCGTCTCCCATTCGAGTAGCAGCCGATGCGATCTGATGCGCCGGTATGCGACCCGAATGATGGCATCGAGCGCCATGCCCGCGTAATCCGGTAAGAAAAGCATTGCGAAAACGGAGCCCAGGAGGCGGTCACGTGGCTCGCGCCAGAACCGCGTTCCGGGCGGCGGCGGATGGAAGAGAAGCTCGAGAACAGAATTAAGGACGGGCCACATCATCAAACCCACAATCAGCACGCTCCAAAGAATCGGCGCGGGCGTCAGAAGCCAGCCCGCCACGAGGAGAGCCATGGTCGTTGGCGGCACCAGACTGCGGCGCAGATTGTCGAAAATCTTCCACCGGTTGAAAACGGACAGCGGGTTAGGTTCAAACTTGCCGCCGCCCACAGGCACGCGCGGCTTCAGCCAATCGAGGATCTGCCAGTCGCCGCGAATCCAGCGGTGTTGCCGACTCCACCACGCAGTGTAGCTGCTGGGGAACACATCCAGTAACTCGATGTCGGTCGCCAGCCCGACGCGCACGTAGCTGCCTTCCAGCAAATCGTGGCTCAACAGGTGCGTTGCAGGAAATCGCTCCGACAAAAGGCGATGAAACATCCGTAATTCGTAGATCCCTTTGCCGTGATAACTGCCTTCGCCAACCAAGTCCTGGTAAACATCGGAAACGGCATGCGTGTAAGGATCGATTCCTCGCGGATCGGCAAAGATGCGTGAAAACCATGTCGCGGTGGCGCTCGGCAAAGATGCACTGACGCTCGGCTGAATGATGGTGTAACCGCGGGTGACGCGGCGCCCATCTTGAGAAAGGCGCGCCTCATTTAGTGGGTGTGCGAGCGTTTCGATCATACGCCGGGCGGTGTCGCGCAGGAGTTGAGTGTCAGCATCCAGAGTGATGACGAAGCGTACGCCCTCAAGCTGCGCGCGATCGCCGGCATAAAGCAATTCCTCTAGCTCGGGCGCTGATTCGCCCATAAGGAATCGGTTGAGCTGCTCGAGCTTGCCCCGCTTGCGCTCCCAGCCGATCCAGCGTTGCTCGCTCTCGCTCCAAGTGCGGCCGCGGTGAAAAAGAAAGAAGCGCCCCGCACCGTGCCGGCGATTCAATTCCTCGATCCCGCGAGCGACGATGTCGATATACTCCGTGTCCTCGGGCATGTTCTGCCGCGGTGCGTCGGCAAAATCGGTCAGGAGCGCGAATCGCAGATTTGCATCTGTGTTGCCGAGGTAGCGAATCTCGAGCCGGTTGAGCTCGCTTTGGATCGCGTTGGCGGTTGTGAGTAATGTCGGTACCACCACCAGCGTGCGGCAATCGTCGGGGATGCCTTCTTTTTTGAAGGACATCTTCGGCAGCGCCTGCGGCGGCAGGAACGAGGTCACGAAGTAATTCGTCGCCAGGACTGCCAGCTCACTCGCAGGCACGAGCAGCAAGAATGAGAGCAACCCGAGCGTTCCGACGGGGACCGATCCGGCGATCACAACCAGCGGAACCGCGATCAAAGCCATAGTGAACAGGAATACGCCTGCAAAGTACGCGCCTGCCGCATGCGCGCGCAGCGACCGACGGCCCCGTTCCGCAAACGGAAGCTTCGCGCCGGTCGCGTGCTCGAGCGCCGGCCGGCCCGCGTCGATCAAATAATAGGCGACATTCCGCGCGACCTCCTCTGTTGCGGCCTCTGCCAGCGCGAGCGCTTGATCGATGGTTTTTTGTTCCGAACACTTCGACCAGCGCGCGATTTCCTCCACCGCGCTCCGGCAGCGATCGCGCGTTTCAAAATCCTGACGCGAATAAACACCAGCGGGGTCGGCCGCTAACTCGTTTTCCGCCCAACTGGTCGCCTCGAAAAGTTCCCGCCACTGAACCTGCGCCAGGCGCCGGCAACTGTTGATCACATTGGCGAGCGCGGTTTGCTGCACAGCCTGCCGCCGATGCTCCTGCTGAACGATTTCAAGGAGAGGCGCGCGCAGCGTGCGTTCCAACCAGTCGCTTACCAGCGGAAGCGCAGCCTCTTCGTAATAGAGATGCGCCATTAATTCGCTCGCGAAATGCGGAGTCGGTTCCGGATACCGTTCCACCAGTTCCTCCATCATCCTGAGCAATCGCGTCGAGCTGTGGCGCGTCGCGGCGAGCAGTCGATTTGCCCAAAAATCCGCCTCCTCACTCTCGCTTTGCTGTCGCTCGACTTGGAGCGCAAGCGCTCGCACGGATTCGAGCAACTGCAATCGCAACATTAGCGGCAGAGCCCAGAGTTCTCCGATGTCCAGCGGTGTGATTGCCTGGAAAGCGGCTAGGAATCGCTGTATGATTTCGGGCTCCAGTGTGCCGCCGCTCTCGGCCACCATTTCCGAGGCGACACGGTACACGCGCGGCGATCCCGCATCCGAGCCGCTCGCGATGAGCGGCAGGTCCCCGTAATATTTTTGCGGGAGACTCCGCCGCAGATCGGTCACCTGATCCCGAATCAAGTAGGCATTATCAAGCAGCCACTCGGCCGAAAGGGTGAACGCGTGATGCACTTCGGCCGACACGGTGAGACTCGCGTTCGCCCATTCCAGTGCGCGCTCGATCTCGCGCAGCCGGCTCAGAAAAGATGGCCCGCGCGCCGTGGCGTCGCGGTTGACCGGAATGGAATGCGCGAGATTGGCCGCATTTTCGGCGAGACGCTGGCCCGGAGGTCGCTCCTGACCGGGCGCTCGGGCGCTGATATCGAAGTGGAACGGCGGCGGCGAATGAAATACAAACGTCACCGGGGCCTCCGCTCCAATATCCCGCAGAATCGTGAGTAAGCGCGATGTCTCGCCGGCTTTCACTTCGGCTAGCACCATTGCTTCCTCTGGCAGAATCGTATTCGTGCAGCGGGCCAGGCTCGTCGCATCAACGCGCTGCCGCAGCAACCGCGCCAGAATCCATGCCGCCACGGCGCCAGCCAATGTGAACGCAAGAGAAAAAAAGATCAGCTTGGCTGACCGGGGGTCCAAAGCGAAAACGCTTGCAGCCAGGCCAATGAACGAGCCCGCCGCTGCCGCGCCCAGCGCTGGAAAGAAATGTTCCTGCACGCGTGCCCGATCCTTGGCCGAACGACGGATGACTGCGACGCGGCGAAATCCGGCGCGACCTAACCTCTTCGGCAAGGCATGACCCACTTCCGGGCCGTGGAAAATGCCGACCACCAAAACGGGATCGCCATTCTTCCGCCGAAATCTCATGCCCAATCTTACAGGATATGTCGACTTGGAACATCGACGTAATCGTTGAACTCTGACCGCAATAGACCATCCGCCGCCTCAACTGCCCATCGGCCGTGCCATCCGTTGTTTAGCTAAGAGTGGGCGCGACGCGATTCTTGTTCGTACGACACGGCCCCCATAGTGTTCTACTCCAAATGCTGGCCTCCCGTGAGCAACGAGCGCACATCGCGCTCAACAACTCCTGCTTATCTCCAGCTCCTGCTGTTGCTCTGTGATCGCGTCCGACATTCTCCCTTTTTGAATCACATCGCGCTTCAGCCGAGATGCTCGCTAAAACGACCACGCATAGTCGTCGCCTGGTTCGATTCATTTCTAAGGAGGTGAAACGATGTTACGTTGGGCCGTTATCTTTCTGGTAATCGCGATTATTGCAGCGCTGTTTGGATTTACCGGTATTGCTGCGGGCGCTGCTGCAATCGCCAAGTTCCTATTCGGTCTCTTCCTGGTGCTATGCCTGATATTTTTCATATTGGCCATATCAGCAGGTAGGAGAGTCCCCTAATTCCGAAGAGCTCTGAAGGTCGGGCATCACTCGAGCGCGTCGAGACTCGGCCCTCTTGCAGATTAGGCGAGCCGACGGCTTCCGCCTCTAATCGTCCTCGCTTGTGTTCACGTGCATCCGCGCAACAAAAATCAGAACCAAAAATCGGCACAGGAGAAAGACGCCCAAAGCAAAATGCGAACCGCACTCTCGCGCTTTGTTCGTTGGCGGACCGGTTTGGGACCATAAGCGCTTTCAGTTCCTGGTCGGATGTTAGATCGCAGTGTTGCGACTCTTACAGACTCTCAATCTTCATTCGAAGATTCGTCATAACACGAAGGTTTCGTTTATCGGACAAAGATTGGTTTTCATATTTACTGGCGAGGTCCGCGAGCGTCTTTCCAAGCAGGTGTACGCGAGACGCGCCCTTCCTGTTCCACCAGTAGGCAGAACAGAAAAGGGCGCGATGGAGACAAGCGAGATTAACTATTCTTCGCTCTTAATCCTCGTCGACAATTACCCGATCAACCATCACGCTGTCGCCTGTTCCGACATAGTGAACCCGGACCGGGACGCCCACTTTAACTCTCGTGCGTACCACATCCTCATCTAGGACTTTGCCGCCCCGCGTCACGTACGTGACCGTTTTGCCGAAATGGTAAGTCCGTGGTCCGCTGCTTTCCTTGAGCACGATTGTATTACCCGGAGTGTATTCGGTGATCGTGCCGCTGCCTTCTGTTGTGGTCGTTGTGGTGGTGGTCTCTGACACCTGCGCCCATGCGAAGGGCGCCACAACTGCCAAGGCCATGCTAAGTAGTATTTTTTTCATTTTGTTTTTCCTTTGTTCTTTTCGCAGGGCGAATGCTCCTGCTAACGAGCTTTGCTCGGACGCTGGGTATGCGCCCTGCTTGTATACGCTGTAATCGGGCGGGGACGTTCTTCCGGTCGCCAGAAGAACAGGTTTTATCTTTTTCGCACGGCGCGTTCTCGTATCCGATGTACCCACGCTTTCAAATGCGGAATCGGCATGAAGTTCACGATTCGCTCGGCTGGAATTTTTGCCTGTATTGCAGCAGCAAGGCCTAGCTCAATGAATTCCAATTGCCACGGATGATGAGCGTCGGTTCCGAGTGAAATACGCGTTCCGTGTTCTCGCGCAATTTTCAGCAGGCTGACATTCAAATCCTGTCGGTCCGGGTAGCAATCGATTTCCAGCGCTTTGTCGAGTCTGGTAGCTTCTGCGAAAACGCGCGGCCAGTCCGCACTTAAGCCGATCCGAAAATTGTAAATGCGACCGCGCGGGTGACCCAGAACTTGAATTTGCGAGTTACGCAGTGCTGCAAGATAACGGTCTGTTTGATCTTCAACTATCCGCAAGGACGAATGGAACGAGCCGAGAACTAGGTCCAGAGCTGATAAGGATTCAGGAGACATATCTCCTTCGCCGCGCCTGTTAAGGTTCATTTCGATAGATCGAAGGACTACCAGCTTTCTGCCGGATTTTCGCAGTGCCGTGTTGAGTTTCGCTATTTCTGCTCCCTGTTTTTCGAGGTGGTGTTCGTCAATGCCGCCGGCAATTTTCAAACCCTTCGAGTGATCAGTGATCGCGATGTATTCATATGACCTCTCGCTTGCCGCGTCGGCCATTTCGGCAATCGTGCCCGAACCATCACTCCAGCGGCTATGCATTTGTAAATCGCCGCGCAGGTTTTTTGCCCATTCCTGTTTTTGCGCCAGCATTTCTCTCGCCTTCGCTAGTGAAACGAAATCCCGCCTAATGGCGGGAGCTCTGTGAGTTGAGCGCGGAGGTTTATCGATCCAATGCCGAATTTGTCTCTCTATAAATGGGCCAATTGCGCGTAGTTTGGTCGGCGATCGGTTCTGCGCTAGAACATCAGCCACTTCTTCCGGCCATAGAAAGGCGTTGCGCGCAGCTCGGCGAAAAGCGCGCGAGAGAATGCCACTTGCGGATTCAGCCTCTCGGGCAAGCAACTCCGCGATGTCGGTGTTCGACAGCACATTTGAGAATCGGTTTCGACTGAAACTTCAGAGGCTTCCAAACAACCACCGGCTTGCACCACAGCTGATTGCACCCATTTCGTCGTCGAATGCGATTCTCAATATGATGGCTGAAACGGCGGAGGAAATTTCACGTAGACCGGAAATTCGCAAAGAGCTTCAGCGGACTACCGGCGAAAAACGCCCCGACAAGGTCAAGGCGCGGGGCAGAGACAAATTCTGGTTCATTGTACATGCACTTGTCTTTGCTGGTTGCATAGCGGCGTACTTTCTGGTCGGTTCCAAGCTGATCCCGCTCCCGCAATCAATTCTTGGTGTGGTTGTACGAATTCTGCGCGGCGCAGTGCTGATCGTGATCGTTCTCACCGTCGCACGGGCTATCTCAGTCTATGCGCTGGCTCGAATCGAGGACCCTGCCATTCGTTTCACTCTCCAGCGTGTTATGCACCTGGTTGCCGCTCTCGCTATCGCGGTCATTGTTATATCGGTAATTTTCGTCAACTGGTATGCCGCGCTTGCGGCGTTCGGTATTGGCTCAATCATCATCGGTCTCGCTGTACAAACGCCGATGAAGAGCTTCATCGCCTGGATTTACATCCTGGTTCGCCAGCCTTTCCGCGTCGGCGATCGCATACAAATCGGCGACGCCACGGGCGACGTGATCGACGTTGGATATCTCGACACGACCCTGTGGGAATTCGGCGGCAAATACATCTCCGGCGATCATCCGAGCGGTCGGCTGATCAAGTTTCCGAATGAGAAAGTGCTCGACGAAATTATCTATAATTATTCGTGGCCGCTTTTCCCCTACATCTGGAACGAGATTAAGTTCTATGTCGCTTTCAACGCCGATCTCGAGTTCATCGCCAGCACGATGCAGAAGATCACTGAGGAAGAGCTGGGCGCGGAAATGATAGAACGCGTGCAAACATTTCGTGACTTGCTTGCCCGTACGCCCGTCGATGAATTGGAAGTTCGCGAGCGACCGCGCGTGATTTTTCGCGTAAGCGAAAATACCTGGCTCGAAGCAATAGTCCGCTACCTTGTTCCACCGCGTGAAGCTGGTCGCGTCAAAACCCGATTGATCAAAAAACTTCTCGCTGCGCTTAATACCGCTCCCGATAAGGTAATGTTCCCGGCAGGAGCGAATCGTTAGGCTGGTTGCGTCAACAGCAGCGGAGACGGCCAGACGAAATCCCGATTGTTCCTTCGCGCTCAGGATGAAGCTTCTGATGAGGATGGCGCAGCTGGAGCTGACTTGACAGGCGTAGCAGATGTCGCCGCTGCGGAGCTAGCTGCCTTCGCCGCCGCGGCTCTGGCGGCTGCTTCCGCGGCAGCCTTCTTCTTCGCTTCCGCGGCAGCCGCGGCGTCAGCGAGATTGTTGTCCACGGCCGCCGCTTCGATTGGGTGAATCTTGTGATAGTACTCGTTTGACTTCGAAAGTTCCTCTTTGCGCAACAGGAGCGCATCGAACCGCTCGCGCTTACTCAGTTCGAAATCCTTGTCCATCTTGATCGCCTCGAATGGACAAACTTCCACGCAAATCTGGCAGCTCATGCAAACCGAGATGTCGATGTCGAACACCTTCGGATAGAACTGCGGTTTGCCCATGTAATCAGGCTTTTTGTCATCGCTCTTGACGATGTAGATGCACTGCGGCGGGCATTCCTTCTCGCAGATTTTGCACGCCACGCAGCGAAGGCCCGCGTGTGGATCGTCGCTGTCATAAATGAGAAATGGAAAATTCCGATAGTTCTCGGGGAGCGGATCGCGCTCTTCGGGATACTGCACCGTAATCAGCCGCTCCTTGTCGAAATAACTTCCGACGAAGTTCCGCGCGGTCACCGCCATTCCCTTGAGTATGCCAGAACCAATCATCGATCGACTTCTCCCATGACAATATCGACACTGCCGAGAATTACCATTACGTCAGCGACGGTATGGCCGAGGCAGAGATCTTCCAGCACCGTCAGGTTAATGAAACTAGGCGGACGCACTCGATAGCGATACGGATTCGGTCCGCCATCGCTGATGAGATAAAATCCGAGCTCGCCTTTAGGCGCTTCAATACGGCCGTACGCTTCGCCCACCGGTGGACGAAATGCGCGGATCTTCACCTTGGGGTTGATGACCGGCCCCGGCTGAATTTGCGTGAAGGCTTGTTGCAGGATCGACAAGCTCTCGCGCATTTCGAGTACACGGAGCATCAGGCGATCGTAAGTGTCGCCATGCTCGCCCAACGGAATGCGGAATTTGAACTGCGGGTAAAACCCGTAGCTATCGACTTTGCGAATGTCGTAATTTACGCCGCACGCACGCAACATTGGGCCGGTGATGCCTGCGTTGATAGCTGGCTCACGAGAGAGGACGCCGACGTTCTGTGTGCGACCGATCACCACTTCGTTAGCAACAACGAGTTGTTCGAGTTCGTCGATGAATCGCGGGAACCGGTCGACAATGTTAATTGCCTGTTCGATCCACCCCGACGGCGTGTCGCACCGGCAACCACCGAAACGCATGTAATCGCACATCATTCGCGAGCCGGAGAGCGATTCGAACAAGTCGAGAATCTTTTCGCGCTCACGGAAGGCATACATCAGCGGTGTGCCCCACGCGCCCATGTCATTGAGCAGAAATCCCAGCAGCGAGGCGTGATTTTGAAGCCGTGTCAGCTCGGCAAGAATAATGCGGAGATACTGCGCCCGCTCGGGAACTTCGATACCGGCGAGTTTTTCCACGCTGAGGGCATAGGCCCAGTTGTTGGTCATTGAGCAAAAATAATCGAGGCGATCGGTGTAGGGCATTGAGCCAAGGTAGCTGGTGTTCTCGCCGATCTTTTCGTGATTGCGATGCAAGTAACCAAAGACCGGCTCGAGCTTTCGCACGATCTCACCTTCAAGCGCGACGTTCATGCGAAACACACCATGAGTCGATGGGTGCTGCGGCCCCATGGATACTTCGAGCAACTCGCCTTCGATCCGCGGCCCCATTGTCACGGGTGGCCGTTCCATTGCTTCCAGTGTTTCAACTGTCGCGCTCATTTCAAATTGTCATCCTGAGTCGCGAAGACGACGAAGGATCTCTGATTTGTTCCTGCGCTTTTGCATCTAGAAATGGTCAGAGATATTTCGCTTCGCTCAACATGACACGTCAGGAAGGTGTTAATTTCTCCTCTGCCGGCCGCTGTGGATAATGCTGTTTCGCTTTTTCCACCACGTCATCGTGCGGTGTCGGTTCCCATTCGTAATCGTCCGGCTCTCGATAATCTTTGCGCATCGGATGATCTTCGAACTCGTCCCACATCAAAATCCGGCGCAAATCGGGATGTTGGTCGAATCGAATACCGTACAGATCGAAGATTTCCCGTTCTTGAAATTCCGCGCTGCGCCAGAGCGGCGTGAGCGATGGCATGCGCGCTCCCTCTGCGCGATCCGCGGTGCGCATCCGAATGATCACCGGCCCGTGTTTGTGCGTGATGGAGTATAGATGATAGACCGCTTCGAGATAACCGGGAATTTTTTCCTCAGTGATTTGATCGACCTCCTGCTCGACTCCTTCGACGATCTTTTTGATCTTTACAGTTTTCTTCACCGTCCGGTCTAACCAATCTATGCCCGTAACGTTGGAGCAGAAATCGAGACACAGTGTCGGATCGTCCCGCAAAAACTTCGCGATCGCGGGCGCGTGGTCGTTATCAATCAAGAGCGACGGCTGATTTGCAGGACCGGGATTCGGCACAATGTCGATTTTCGCTCCCGGAATCGCGGCTTCGATCCGCGCTTTGATTTGCTCCAACGACTCCACCGTTAAACCCGCTCGAGTTTGGGCGGCTGAAAAACATCCGGGTTCGCCGGCGGCTCGAGATCGTGCTCCCCAAATTTCGGCACCGGAAATTCGCTCGGCTCTTCCGGATTCAGGTGCGCGGCCTTGTCTGCGCCGGTTAATTTCTGATTATCAATCTTGCGTTGTAGTTCCATGAACGCGTGCAACAACGCTTCCGGTCGCGGCGGGCAGCCGGGAATGTAAACATCGACGGGAATGTAACGGTCAATTCCTTTGAGAACGTTGTAACCTTGTTTAAAAGGCCCTCCGGAAATCGCGCACGCACCCATCGCGATGACGTATTTCGGATCAGCCATTTGGTTGTAGAGTCGCACAATTTGTGGCGCCATTTTCTTCGTCACTGTCCCGGCAACAATCATCAGATCGGCCTGGCGCGGCGACGGCCGGAAAACTTCACCGCCAAACCGCGCGATGTCATAGCGCGATGCTGCCGTGGCGATCATTTCAATGGCGCAACATGCCAGCCCGAATTGCAGCGGCCAGATGGAGTTCTGACGTCCCCAGTTGTAAAGATCCTGCATCTTCGTCACCCAGACTCCCTGCCGTTGCAGTTCGCGGCGTAGTGTCTCATCGATTTGGCTCATGATTTAATTACAAGAGTTACAAGGTTACGTTGCGGCCGAAGCTCGCAGGTTTGCAATAATGTAACCGTTTTACCTCTTTTAACCACCGCTGGCGCTACCGCGCCCATTGCAGACAACCCTTGCCCCAAGCCCAGACAAGACCTTCAATCAGCAGAAACAAGAAAATCAGAATGGCGACGAACGCGCCTACGGGCAATCCGGTAAACGCGACGGCAAACGGCACCAGAAATATCGTTTCGACGTCGAAGATCAAAAAGATGATTGCGTAAAGATAATACTGTGACCGGAACTGAATGTGCGCCTCACCAACGGATTCGACTCCGCACTCGTAGATCGCATTTTTTTCGGCGCCCGGTTTCGGCGGCTGGAAAAATCGCCGCCACACCCACGCCAATGCAAGCGGAATTAGTGGAAATGCCAGCGCCACACCAATAAAAACAACGATAAATAGATAGGGATTCGGGGTCATCGAGTCTCAATCAAATTCGCTCGGAAAGCGGAGCTGCCAAGCTTATATTCTCGTCGTGGAAAAGACGGCCAAAAGATTTCGCAGTTTCGCAGAGGCTGAAAAAGCGGATCGCGATTTTTACAAAAAACTCAGCGGCAACGAACGTCTGCGGATTCTGGTGGAGCTCCTTAACCATGGGCCTGAGCAAAGACTGGAGAGAGTTTCTCGAATTACTAAACTCCCGCGGCGTTGATTACGTCATCGTCGGTGCACATAGTCTGCCCTCTTACACAGGCGAGGTGCGTTAATTCGAAACAACCGTGCTTTCGGTCGGCCGCAGGACCTTGCTGACCTTAATGTGGCGGAAAGTTGAGCCGAACGCTTTCGGCGCCGGACATTACTTCTCGGAGTCAGATTTTCTGCCAAACCACCGCCGCTTTTTCGGTTGTGGCTCCTGCGCTGGCGTCGGCGCCTCGGTCGGTTGTTCTTCTTTCGCAGCCGGTTCTTCTTTCTTTGTTTCTACCCGCTCTGGCTCGGTTTGCTTTTGTTCGGCTTCTTTCCTTTTCGCCTTTTTTTCTTTTGCCGGTTTTTCCTCAACGACCTCCGCCATATCAACCCACTCGATGAACGCCATCGGGGCCGAGTCGCTCTTACGTTGACCAAGCTTTACGATGCGGGTGTATCCACCGTTGCGCTCCGCTGATCTTGGCGCGATGTCCTCAAACAATTTCTTGACCGCATTCTTTTGACGCAGCGTCGCGAAGGCCGTCCGGCGAGCATGAATCGATCCGTTCTTTCCGAGCGTGACCATTCGTTCGGCGAGCGGACGAACCGCCTTGGCTTTGGCAAGCGTGGTCTTGATACGTTGATGTTCGATTAACGAGCAAATCTGATTCGCCAGCAGCGCCTTGCGGTGATCTGCCGTGCGGCCAAGTTTGATCGTCTTTTTTTGATGTCTCATAACATGGCGAGCGTGATTCTGATCGGACGTCTATTCCTCGGTCGCCGATCCGCTCGGCGCCGCGCCATCGCTGCTCACCGGCACCTCCACCAGGCCAGGATCGAATTTCATGCCCAGGCCCAAACCAAGCTGTTGCAGTTTGTCTTTGATTTCGTTTAACGATTTTTTGCCGAAATTGCGATACTTCAGCATTTCGGCCTCGGTTTTTTGGGCGAGTTGGCCCACCGTCGTGATGTTCGCGTTGTTCAGGCAATTTGCAGCGCGTACGCTGAGCTCGATTTCGTTCACGCTCATATTGAGCAGCTTCCTTAGCTTCAGATTTTCTTCGCTTACTCCGGCGGGCGTCTGATCGAATTCGATCACTTCTTCGTTGTAATGCACAAAGATGTCCAGGTGGTGCCTCAGAATCGCGGATGCCTGGAGCAACGCATCGTCCGGCGTCAGCCGACCGTCGGTCCAGATTTCCAAAATGAGCTTGTCGTAATCGGTGCGCTGACCGACACGGGTGTTTTCAACCGCGTACTTGACTCGCGTCACCGGTGAAAAAATGGAATCGATAGGGATAAGACCAATGGCTTGATCCTGGCGCTTATTTTCCTCGGCGGTGGCGAAGCCGCGGCCGACGCGCACATCGAGCTCGGCATCAAATTTATGTTTCCGATCGAGCGTGCAGATCAGCTGCTTCGGGTTCAGCACTTCGAAGCCCTGAATGGTCTGGATATCGCCGGCGGTCACTTCACCTTCCTTATTTACCGTAAGCGACAATTTCTTCGGCTCGTGATCCTGACCGTCCACTTTGAATTTCACTCTCTTGAGGTTCAGGACGATGTCAGTCACGTCCTCGACTACCCCGGGTAACGTGGCGAACTCATGCTGCGCGCCGGCAATCTTTGCGGCGGTGATGGCCGCGCCTTCCAAAGAGGAAAGCAAAACACGCCGGAGGGAGTTCCCAACGGTGTGACCGTAACCGGCTTCAAACGGCTCGGCAGTAAATTTTGCGTAGGTATCTGTGGCTGTGCTCTCGTCCTTACCGAGAGTCTTCGGCATTTCAAAACGACCGTAACGGATTGGCATACTTCAATTTTCGAGCGTCGATTCTCGATTGAGGATTGAAGACCGGCAACGGTCGGACAATCGAAATTCGAAAATCTTAAATCGAAATTCCTTCTATCGCCGGGTTCCCCCTGGCGAGTGCGGCCTCGCATCCAGCGATGGAGACCCAGGGACCAACGGCGCAACTTCAAAAACTCGCTGCGGAGCGTCCAATAAACGCGAACCTGGCATTTTTGCAAGCAGCCATTTGATGGTAGGCGTGACCGCCGGGCGCGCCGTTTGTCACCCTTCAACGATCTGGTCGGGCAATTCGTTCGCGTCACTGGAAGTCTTCGGAAAATGCTGCGCCAGCATATCTCCGACGATTGTGATCGCTCCGCCGATCCCTTCTGTGAATTTATGCTGGCGGAAACAATGGTGCATCGCAGTGACAATGCGCTGCCAGAATTCGTCGCCGCATTTTTCGTGAATCGCTTTATCGCCAACGACAGCGAATTTATGGGCGCGAGGCGCTACAAAAATGAGCACGGCATTTTGCTCCCGTGTCTTGTGCATACCGAGCCGATGAAACTTCCTCTGCGCCATAGCGAGGGGATCGCTCTTCAATTTCCCGCGCTGGATCAAAACGCGAACCTCACCGGACGTTTTAGATTCGGCGTCGCGAATCGCCTCGATGATCCGATCGTGCTCAAGCTTGCTGAGGAATTCTCGCGTTCGCATTTGTTACCAACTCGACCCCGCGCCGCCGCCGCCGAAGCTGCCGCCGCCACCGCTAAACCC
>Ga0222622_10000519_pt1 | contig 14424 bp, 11 predicted proteins | sample PLM2_5_b1metaG_FD_177335 | JGI IMG/M metagenome (GOLD analysis project Ga0222622, IMG submission 177335) | Groundwater sediment microbial communities from an aquifer in East River, Colorado, USA - PLM2_5_b1 | ecosystem: Environmental > Terrestrial > Soil > Riparian zone | place: USA: East... | reverse complement strand
GAACACCGGCTGATGTAACACAGGGAAATGAAAAACAAGTGATCGATTCCCTGCTGGAGCAATACAAACACTTCAGTAACGATCTGAAATTTTCAAAAAGAGAAAAACTAGTTCGCTCTCTTGCATGGCAACAATCCATTAAAGCCGGAAGACAACTTTCTGAAAAAGAGATGGAAGGTTTGGTTGAAGATCTGTTTAAATGCAAACAACCAAACTCTTCTCCTAATGGAAATCCGACATATTTAGAATTCAAGAAAGAGCAATTGGAGAAAATGTTTGGCGTATAAGGCCTCACGCAAAGACGCTAAGTTTAAAACACAAGTCGCAAAGAGTGCCTGATACTTTGCGTCTTATTTTCTTTGCGCTTTTGCATGAAAATAAATTAATACTTCTCTCTAATTCCTTGTATAAATTTTTCAACCGCTCTTCTTACAGCTGTTGAGGAAGCCTGGTGATTATTAACTAATGTAGAGAAGATAAGAAGCTTACCTTTTTTAGTATATAAAAAGCCGCTGAAGGCAACTACACCGGAAAGAGTTCCTGTTTTAGCAAAAATAAAATTGCTGTCAGCTTTATAGTAATTACTGATCGTTCCAGTACCGCCGGTTGGAAGAATGATTTTTATTCTTTCCATTCCAAATTCATTTTTCATTTTATTCAGAATGGCAACAAAATCCTGCGGGGTAAATAAATTATAACGACTAAGACCTGAGCCATCAACCCATCTTGGTTTTTGAGGCAGGTCTTTAAAGTCAGTTTTTAATAAAGTATCAATTATTTTTTCATCGTTCATTACACCGAGTTTTTCATTGCTTATCATTAATAAAGATTGCTCAGCAAAAAAATTATCGCTGCGATGCATCATTGGTTTGAGGAGAGAGTCGGTGGGCTGGGAGTGGAAAATTTTTAATCCTTTGGGGCTTCCTCCACTATACATACCAACTGTAGCAGGAATATGCAATGTATCAGTCAAAAGTTTGGCCTGCAAAGCCGGAAGTGGTAAGCTCTCATATGTACGAAATGTTATCGAAAAGGTTTTTGATTCACCTGGAGATATATAAAAATCATTCTTCTCCATTGGACGAAGTACTCTTATACCTTTCAAATTTATGTTGCTTGAAGGAGAGATCATTTTCTCAAAAGTTGATGGCATTGCTTTTACCTGATCATCCTTTAAATAGAACTTAACCACATTCCCGTACATAGGAAAAGCACTTCTTTCTGCCATATAAGTTTCCTGGTAATCATTCCATGTCCATCCGCTCCCAAGTCCATTTTCAAAATACCCGTTTGACAACAATGAAATATTTTTATACTCTTTAATAAGCTGAATCGCTTTAGCTGAAGAAAAATCCGGATGTAAAAAACTTGGATCACCTGATGGTAAAATATTAATGGTAGAATCATGTACATCCCATCTAAATCCCACCAAACTATCTCCCAAATATTTCATCGCTGCATAACAGGTGGGAAGTTTTGTGTTACTTGCCGGAACAAAATATTTATCGCCCTGGTAATTGTACCAATACTTTCCTGATTCGGGTTCATAAATGCTGATGCCAACATGTGCGGTAAGAAGTGATGAATCGTCAATAACTTGCTTTGCTGATTTGGAGATCTCCTTCTGAATAGAACAGGATGTGAAAATTAATAATGAAAAATTAATAATTAATAATTCCTTCAGGCCGAATAACCTCGTTGTATTTCCCATTCTTAATTTTTAATTATTAATTCTTAATTAGCTTCTTTCTTGAGCTCTCAGCCAGCGTTCAGGTATCTCATTGCTACTAGCGAGTAAATAATCTTTATAGCTGCAGGCGATAAAACGTTTATCGGGTAATTGCATCCACCAGCGACCGGTTTTTTTGCTTTGGATAAAAGTAGTATCCACTTCTGCAAATGCCATGTGGTATTCATTGAAAGATTCCCGTTCATCGATCTTCGCTTCTTTTCTTCCGCGACTGCGGCCATCGAGTAAATACCAAAGCATCTGGCTTATTTGTTTAGCAGTAAGGTCATGCTGGTCCTTATCAGGATCGTAACCATAAATTCCGACGGTATTTACATTCGGGCTCATACCTGCGTAACGCATAAGCACACAACTTTCTTCCCCATTAAAACCATTGGGCGAACCCGTAGTATTTGCAGGCGCATATGCATACGCCAATGCAGAAATATCAAAACTGAATAATTGGGAATTGCGGATCACCGGTTCCATTTCATCAATGTTTTCTTTTACATGCCCAACCCGAAAACAATCAAAGCGCAGCTTATCCATCGTTTCCAGCATTCGCGGATGAACAAAATAACTTTGGAATCCGATATGATTATAATGACGAACATAATTCGGTTCGCCGGTCAGCATTTCCATTAAAAAATTATCGCATCGAAAATCAGAATCAAGATCGAGATCAATGAGTGCATCTACATTCGTCACTTCAATGATCGATTTGTTTTGTTCGTATGCATAGTATTGCGCCAGTGTAAGATCATGCGAGCCACCGAGAATTATCACTGTTTTCTTTTCGCTAATCAGTTCATTAACAACTGTTCTTAATGCCGCATAAGTATCTGCAAGGCCAGCGCCTTTACGAAGATTACCAAGGTCTGCTATCCTGATATCCTGGTGCCAGAAAAATAATTGATAGAATTGCCGGCGTATAGCATCAGGTCCTGCGCTGTAAGCCAAATGATGACCGTTGCCTCTTTGTTCACCGCACCCGATCAAAACAAGATCGGCTTCATCCATATCAGGGAAATTCTCTTCATCATGCACTTTTATATTGAACCCGATAGTGCCTTCTTTATAACCCTGGTCAAAATTGAGTTCGTTTTTATTAATAGGAGCAAGAAAGTCTGCAATATTGAGGAAGTCGGACATTATGAGGATTTGCAAACAAACTTACAGAAAACGATTGTCATTTGAAGAAATGGAAAAGCCATGCTATAGTAGCAATGGGGAAATGCTCTTTCTTAGATCACTATTTAGTTCAACTGGTGTGTTTATGCCTCTCAAACCTATGGGCAACTACAAGCCGGACATTCCCTGATGAGAATTTATAATTTTCCGGGGTAAGAGAGCCTTGTGTTGATATGGAGCTGCCTGTCCAGTTAGCACTTATATTCCACTTTCTTCCATTATACCCGGCCGCTGCTTTAAATACCTGGGATGGATTAAGAGAAACATTTTTTTCTTTTCTTGTTTCATCTTCCTCTCTTACAAAATTGACATCTAAATTAACCACCACGGAGCCTGTAATAAAAAAGTGTTGTGCCATCACCAACGTATAAGCATAGCCTGCTCCCGGACCAAAACTCAGGATATTGATCTTATTAATTCCTGCTTGTGGAAATTTACTGCTATAGAAAGCAGGTATCAATGCACTATCGCCCTGTACTGTACCGTGATGAATTTCACCGCCATATATAATTGACCCGGCTGATTTCTTTTGCCACTCACTTTGCAAGAGTGCGGCACGATAAGAAAATCTTTTTTTGTTAGGGACCTGGTAAGCAGAAATGCCAAAGAAAGTGGTTTTCACATCTTCACGATAATAATATTTGTCTACGGGAACTCCTGCCAATCCTTGTGGTTCCAAATGATATCCTTTAGGGGATATATACATCAGGTCAATGGCCCATTTATGGGGATATACATGTACCTGGAAATTGAAGCCTTTTGTTTTTCCTTTTTCATCACTACCCTTGTTTAAAAAACTAAAGCCATTAAAAAGATTTATTGAAATATTTTTTATGGTAACACCTACTCCAAGATTCAGTTTGGGGTTTGCTCTATACTCAAGATTATCTGCGCTTCCGTCAGAAGGGAAATTAAGGTGCACATATTTTTTTGATAAATACAATCGGACGGTGGTCTTATCAGGGAACTTCTCATAATAAGTGGTGTCTTGCTGAAAATCTTTTTGAGCATTCAATGATAAAGAACAAATGAAAATTGTAAATGTCATCAACAGGGATACGATCGTTTTATTCATTCTTTTAAAGTTTAAGTTTTGATTTTTCAATATCCTGCCCGTTTGGGGTTTCAAGTTTAACCCACAAACTAGTCGTGGATTCTAAAGGAATTCTGAAGAAGAGGTTTAGGGAAATAGTGTTATAAAAAATCTGTAGTTTTCCGTTTATGAAGTTGCTTATTATTGAAGATGAAAAAGAACTTGCTGCAAGTATTGCTTCCTATTTAAAAAATGAAAACTATACTTGTGAAGTTGCTTCAAATTTTAAACAAGCTCTTGATAAAATTGAAACCTCCGATTATGAATGCATCGCTTTAGACATTACACTTCCGGGTGGTTCAGGGATGCAATTGTTGAAAGAATTAAAGAACAATAAAAAGACAGATGGTGTCATCATTATTTCAGCTAAAAACTCAATAGATGATCGTATCAACGGATTACGTCTTGGTGCAGATGATTACCTGGTAAAGCCATTTCATTTGTCAGAACTGGCAGCAAGGATCAATGCTATTATACGCCGTAAAATGTATAGCGGGAATAATGTAATTCGTTTCAATGAAATATCTATTGATACATTGGCAAAAGAAGTTAGGGTGAAAGAGGATCCGGTTGAACTCACACGAAAAGAATATGAGTTATTAGTTTATTTTCTTTCTAATCAACGCAAGGTTATTTCAAAAAATGCATTGATCTCTCATCTTTGGACCCAGGAAATGGGAACGGGTGAGAGTGCTGATATTATTTATACGCATATCAAGAACCTGCGAAAGAAATTATCTGAAAAGGGCTGTGGTGATTATATCAGGTCATTATATGGTATGGGTTATAAATTAACCGATCAATGAAACTGCAGGCTCAATACAATAAAATTTCCATAGCTTCTACTATTCTTGTTTTAGTAATAGCAGGTGCAGGCTATTATTTCCTTCTTCAATATGTACTCAAAGAACAATTGGATGAGACACTTCGTGTAGAGCAGGTAGAGATACAGGATTTTATTCAAACCAATCATTCATTGCCCCCAGCAACTACCTATAAGGATCAACGAATAGAATTTAAAAAAACGGATAAAGCCTGGCCTCAAAATTTCAAGACCCTGATGCTATATAATGATGAAGAAAAAGAAAATGAACTAAGCCGTCAACTAAATTTTACTGTCGAAATTAATGGGCAATATTACATCGCTTCAGTAACCAAATCACAGGAAGCAACTGAAGAAATAATCGGCGTTATTCTTCTCATCACACTTGGTTTGATCATTTTATTGAGCATGTTTTTATTTTTCGCCAACCGGATTCTTGTAAAAAGATTATGGAGACCTTTTCAAACAACACTTTCCTCGATAAAGAATTTTGATCTAAATGCACCTTCTGCTATCAAAACTGAGAAAACGACTATATATGAATTTAATGAACTCAATGTAAATATTTCAATGATGACCGAGAAGGTGGTCAAGGATTATCTTTCCCTCAAACAATTCATTGATCATGCTTCTCATGAAATGCAAACACCGCTTGCTGTTGTAAATTCCAAGCTGGATGTATTGATACAAGACCCTGCCTTGAATGAAAAAAATCTACAAGATCTCCAGGTCATTTACGATGCCGTCGATAAGATGTCAAAATTGAGTCAGTCTCTTTTGCTATTGGCAAGAATTGAAAATAACCAGTTCTCCGAAAAACAAGAAGTAGACATTCATATTATTGCAAAAAATATTATACAGGAACTTGATGAATGGATCAGTGAAAGATCTTTAACTGTATGTAATGAGATCAATGATCTAAAAGCGAACATGAATCCTCAACTGGCAAATACGCTGATCACTAATCTCATCATTAATGCACTTAAACATTCACGCAAACAAGAAAAGATCCTTCTTCGATCTGGTAAAAATATATTAACGATCAGCAACCCGGGCACACAGGCATTAGATAAGGATCGGATTTTTGACCGTTTTTGGAAATCAGAATATTCAGATGGAACAGGTTTGGGTCTTGCCATTGCCAAACAGATCTGCGATCATTACGGATTTTTACTCCAGTATGAATTCAGAGAAGGAACTCATCAATTTTCTATCAGTTTTTAAAAGAAAAAAATCAGTTTTTATTCAGTATCGCCGTGTAGGTTTACAGAAAATAATCTTATGAAATCGTTATTATCATTGGCCTGCTTTGTTTTTTTATTTGCAACAATAGGTTGCTCTCAAAAAATAACCGAAAAAGATCTCCCAGTCCCGGTAAAAACTGCTTTTAATAATAAATTTCCTGATGCAACAGATATCAAATGGGAAAAGGAAAATAAAAAAGAACTCGAAGCTAATTTCAAAATGAATAATGCGGATGTTTCGGCCAATTTCGGATTAGATGGAACCTGGGTAGAAACAGAAACAACTATTCCTGCATCTGAGCTTCCTGCTGCCATTACCAATGCTGTAAATACAAAATATCCCGGAGCAGTTTATGGTAGAACAGAAAAGATCGAGAAGCCCGGTGGTAAGGTCCTTTATGAAGTCAATGTAACTGTGAATGGTAAAAAGAAAGAACTTGAATTGAATCCTGATGGCAGTACGGAAAAATAGATCCTGGATATACAGATTGAGTAATAAATAAAACTATAAACATGAAAAAGATCATTCTTCTTTCAACAATATTTTTTACGGCCTCAATATTTTCAAATTTGCAGGCTCAGAAAGATTTTCATATCCTTAAAACCTTTCATATTCAAAGTGGAGGTGGCTGGGATTATATTGCCGTAGGGCCTGGCAATAATCGTTTATATGTATCACATGGCACGCAGGTAAATATTCTGGATAAAACAACCGGTGATTCTATTGGTGTGATTGAAAACACAATGGGTGTACATGGAATTGCTTTTGACAAGTCGCAAAATAAAGGCTTCACAAGCAATGGACGATTAAACAATGTAACAGTATTTGATCTCACTACAAATGCCGTGATCACTCAAATTCCTACCGGTGCAAATCCTGATGCCATCATGTATGAAACTTTTACAAAAAAGATAATCACTTGTAACGGCCGTGGTAAGAATTTAAGTTTCATTGACCCGGTTTCCAATAAATTAACTGACAGCATTGATGTGGGAGGCAAACCCGAAACTGCCGTTTCGAACGGAATGGGCAAGCTATTTGTAAATATTGAAGACAAAAATGAGATCGTTGAAGTGGATCTGAAAAGAATGGTTGTTGAATCTCATTGGCCCATTGGCCCGGGGGAAGAACCTACGGGGCTGGTGTTGGATAAAAATACAAACAGGTTGTTTGCGGGATGTGGCAATAAATTCCTCATTGCAGTAAGTGCCGTTACCGGCAAAGTTGTTGCCAGTATGCCGATAGGCGATGGTTGTGATGGCGTAGCTTTTGATAACGACACAAAAAACATTTATACTTCCAATGGTGAAGGAACTATGTCTGTGTTCAATGAAAGGTCAGCAGATAAATTGGAAGCAATTGCTACAGTTACTACTAAAAGAGGTGCAAGAACAATTACCATTGACGAACAAACCCATTGGGTTTATTTGCCGACAGCAGATTTTGAAAAGACTGATCCAAATACACCTAGTGTAAGACCAAGGATGATACCGGGTACCTTCCAGGTATTAGTTATTGGGAAATAGAGTGGCTTTTTTGATCAAAGTAAAATATGAAACGGGTATTTATTTTATTGTTTTGTACGGCTCTCCTTTTTAACTCACGGGCACAACAAAATAATCTTGATTATTTTGTTAACCAGGCGATCGCCAACAGCCCTCTATTGAAAGATTTCCAAAACCAGATCCTTTCTTTTTCACTGGATAGCCAGATCATTCGTGCCGCATTGAAGCTACAAGTGAATGGTATAAGCAACAATTCTTACGCTCCTATCATCAAAGGTTATGGGTATGATGAAGTCATTACAAACGGTCAGCAAGTCTCTGCACTGGCACAGGTCAGCAAATCTTTTTTGGGCGGCAAGACGATCAATACGCAGATCGCAAATCTGCAACTGCAAAGCCAGGCGATAGCGAACAGTGTTAAGATGTCTGAGCAGGACGTAATAAAAACAGTTACGGACCAATACATCGTTACATACGGAGAACAACTCCAACTTGATTTCTACAATGAGATCAATGGTTTGTTAAGAAAAGAAGATAGCTTATTAAAAAAACTTACACAGGATAATGCCTTCAAGCAAAATGAATACCTGGGTTTTGTTGTGATATTGCAACAACAGCTATTAACTACTGCTCAATTGGAGACCCAATACAAATTTGATTATGCTACTTTGAATTACCTGGCCGGGATCGTTGATACAACTGCTGCAAGATTGGAAGACCCCCAATTGAATTCAAAAACATTTGGAGATTATACCAAATCAATTTTTTACCAGCAGTTTGTATTAGATAGTTTAAAACTTGCAAATGACAGGATGCTGGTTGATATTAATTACCGTCCAAAGATCAATGCATACGGTGATGTAGGATATAATTCTTCTTTACTATACCTGCCTTACAGGAATTTTGGCGCAAGCATAGGTCTTAATGTGACCATTCCCATCTATGACGGAAAGCAACGGAAACTTCAATATGCCAAAATTGATATCCAGGACAGGACAAGGGTATATAGAAAAAACTTTTTTTTTCAGCAACGTAACCAGCAAATATTACAGCTGATGCAACAGTTGAATGCAACTGACCGGTTGATCGACCAGATCGATAAACAGATCAAGTATACCGAGACGCTGATAAAGGTGAATGAAAAATTGCTGGCTGCCGGTGATATCAGGCTGACAGATTTTATACTTACGCTGAGCAATTATTTTAACGCAAGGAACCTGGTAACGCAGAATCATATTACTCATTTGAAAATTGTTAATCAACTCAATTACTGGGGCAGGTAAATAAATTAGTATGAAAAAGATCAGCTTATATTTTTTGATCCTTGGAGCAATTTTGAGTTCTTGCCAGTCGAAAAAAACTGAGGAAACAATAATAGAAGAAGAACAGGAAACAATAACTCCTGTTACTGTTACGTCTATCGCCACTGAAACAATGGATGAATATATTGAGCTGAATGCAACCTCCACTTTTCTTCAACAAGGATTTGTAAAAGCCAGTGCCAATGGTTATGTACAATCAGTTAATGCCCAGGTTGGAAAAATGGTGTCTTCACAACAAAGGGTTTTCGTTTTAAAAACCAAAGAAGCCCAAAGCATCGGTAATGCGATCAATGCGCTGGACAGTACTTTTAAATTTTTTGGTATCATTAATATCAAGGCAGGAACCACCGGCTATATTTCGGAGATCAATCATGAGCCGGGCGATTATGTACAGGAAGGAGAACAACTGGCCGTGGTCAATGACGTAAATAGTTTTGTTTTCATTCTTAATCTTCCTTACGAACTGCGACAATATGTAATGAATAAAGACTTTGTGGAGCTTTTATTACCTGACGGTAAAAAAATGATGGCCCGCATTGCTTCAGCTATGCCTATTGTTGACTCCGCATCACAAACACAAAATATTATTCTTAAGGTCAATGAAAAAAATCTTCCCATTAATCTAATTGGAAAAGTAAGGGTGATAAAAACCGAGAAGATAAATGCGGTTTCATTGCCAAAACAATCTGTATTGTCAGATGAAACACAAACTAATTTTTGGGTAATGAAATTAATTGATGATTCAACAGCTGCAAAAGTGCCCGTGACAAAAGGATTAGCGATCAATGACAGAATTGAGATCATATCACCAAAGTTTTTAACATCTGATAAATTTTTGTTGACAGGCAACTATGGACTAGCCGATACTGCCAGGATCAAGATCGTAGAGCAATAAACTAATAGAACGTGAACAAATTTTTTATATCACATAAAAACCCTCTTGCAGTTCTTCTTGCTCTTATCATTGTTGGGGGAATATTTGTTTATGGCAAATTGCAGACCTCCTTATTTCCCGAGATCACTTTCCCCAAGATCAAAATTATTGCTGATGCAGGATTGCAACCAGTAGATAAGATGATGGTAAGTGTAACGAAGCCATTGGAAGCTGCCATCAAACAAGTGCCCGATCTCCAAACGATCCGCAGTACTACCAGTCGCGGTAGTTGTGAAATATCTGCATTCATGACATGGAACAGTGATATCGATGTCAACCAGCAGCACATAGAATCAAAGATCAGCGAGATTAGAAATACGCTGCCGCCTGATGTAGACATTACTGTTGCAAAAATGAACCCTTCGATCTTACCGGTAATGGGTTATTCGGTTGAAAGCAATACAAGATCGCCGATCGAATTAAAACAACTTGCTATTTATACGATCAAACCATTTTTGTCCCAGGTAGAAGGTATTTCAGAAATAAGAGTTACCGGCGGCCGAACAAAAGAATATTGGTTGCAATTGAATGTGCAAAAGATGAGCACCTTTTCCATTACACCGGATCTGATCAATACAGCGTTGAGTCAAACGAATTTTATTAAGTCAAATGGCTTTTTATCTGATTATCGTTTCTTATACCTTACCATAACAGACGCCACTGTACATAATAAAGATGAACTGGAGAATATTGTTATTAAAAATGATGGCAAACGCATCGTTACTTTAAAAGATATAGCAGCAATTGAAGTAAAAGAGGGAGTTGAATTCATTAAGATCAATGCAAATGGGAAGGACGGGTTACTCATTGCTGTGGTCAAACAACCCAATTCCAATCTCGTAGATCTTTCGAAAGCGATGAAAGTAAAGATCGAACAGCTTAAAAAAATTCTTCCTAAAGATATCCAGGTCAAACCTTATTATGTGCAGGCTGACTTTGTAAATGATTCTGTGAAAAGTGTAACCGATAGTTTATGGATAGGACTTGCCCTGGCCATCATCGTTGCCATCATCTTCCTGCGATCTGTGAAAGCCAGTGCTACCATTTTAATTACAATTCCCGTTACGATCTTTCTTACCCTGATCGTTTTGTATACCATTGGCTACAATTTCAACATCATGACATTGGGAGCTATTGCTGCTGCCATTGGATTGATAATCGACGATGCCATTGTAGTAGTGGAGCAGATCCATCGAACACATGAAGAAAATCCGGAAGAGCCTTCGCCTGCATTAGTCCAAAAAGCAATTCGCTACCTGTTTCCGGCTATGGTAGGTTCTTCATTAAGCACTATTGTCATCTTTATTCCTTTTTTATTAATGACAGGTGTAGCAGGTTCTTATTTCAGTGTAATGACAAATACAATGATCATTACATTGGTTAGTTCCTTCTTTGTTACCTGGATCGGGCTACCGGTCATTTATTTATTGCTTTCAAAAAAACATAGAACAAAAAAGCAACAAAAAGAAAAACCACAATCAGTAAAAAAACAAAGATGGGTGTCGTTTTTCATTTTAAATCCTATTATCAGTTTTGGTATAATGGCAGGTCTGATCATATCGATCATCTTAATATTACCAAGACTCGAAATTGGATTTTTACCCGAAATGGATGAAGGAAGTATTGTGCTTGATTATACAACGCCACCGGGAACATCGTTGGAAGAAACCGATAAAATATTACGTGAAGCTGAAAAAATAATCGTAAGCGTTCCCGAAGTCGAGGCTTACTCAAGAAGGACCGGAACCGAAATGGGATTTTTTATTACCGAGCCTAATAGCGGTGATTATCTTATCCAGTTAAAAAAGAACCGGAATAAAACTACAGACGAAGTGATTGAAGAGTTAAGACAAAAAATTGAAAGCACACAACCAGCTCTTCGTATAGATTTTGGGCAGGTGATCGGTGATATGCTCGGTGACTTAATGGCCTCCATTCAGCCGGTTGAAATAAAAATATTCGGTGCCGATCAAAAAAAATTACAGGATTTATCCCGGCAAACTTCAGAGATCATCGCGGATATACTAGGTATTGCAGATCCTTTCGATGGAATTGTAATAGCCGGGCCATCCATTTCAGTTCTGCCTAATTATTCCAAGCTTGCGCAGTATGGTATTACTCCTGCTGATCTTCAATATCAATTACAAACTTCATTAGAAGGCAATGTCGTTGGAAATTTATTTGAGAAGGAACAATATTCTGTGATCAGGTTGGTTTATCCCGGAAGCAGAAAGCTTAGCATCACTGACATCAATAATCAACAGGTATTTTTACCGAACGGCAGGTTGACCCCTATACATGAACTAGCAACCGTTATTATTAACCCCGGTGATGCAGAAATTCAACGATCAAATTTGCAATCAATGGGAGTTGTTACTGCGGATCTTGAAAACAGGGACCTGGGCAGTGTAATGAAAGATGTGCAGGAAAAGATCTCATCAGAGCTCACTCTTCCCGCCGGTTATTATATAGAATATGGCGGCGCTTACGCAGAGCAACAAAAATCATTTAAGGAATTATTGATGATCCTCATCGCTGCAAGCTTGCTGGTTTTTTCAGTGATATTGTTTTTATTTCAAAAGATAAAAGTTGCATTGCTAATTTTATTGATCGCTGTATTAGGAATATCAGGCAGCTACCTTGCTTTATGGCTAACAAATACACCTTTGAATGTTGGAAGCTACACTGGCCTTATCATGATCGTCGGGATCATCGGAGAAAATTCGATCTTCACTTTTTTACAATTCAAAGAATCATTGCATGAAAAAAGCGTGGATGATTCGATCATCTTTGCTATATCAACACGACTCAGGCCAAAGTTGATGACCGCATTAGGTGCGATCATTGCACTAATGCCTCTTGCTTTAGGTATTGGCACGGGAGCACAACTTCATCAACCATTGGCTATTGCTGTAATTGGAGGATTTATAATTGCCTTACCCCTTCTTTTGATCGTGCTGCCATCTATGTTACGGCTGATAAGTAAAAAAATGAAAAAGTCTATTAGTTAAGTTTTGATGAAACCCCTTCATAAGAAAATAATAAAGGAAGTATCTCTCAAAACATTGTTAGTTTCATCTTTGTTCTTTGTTGCCATTTTTATTTTTGCATTTTTAGCCCATGAGGTCGTTGGCGAAAAAGAAGACATGTTTGACACAAAGGTGTTTCACTTTCTAAAAGCTCATACAACACCTCCTCTCGTTAAATTTATGAATGGATTGAGTTTTTTCGGAAATCATTTCTTTCTTATTCCAGCTTATATATTAATGGTCACAGTTTTATTTTTCAGGCACAGAAGGTCAGATGCCATTAATATAATGGTTATCGTTTTGAGCAGTACTGCACTTTTATTTGGGTTAAAAGCGATCTATGGGCGTCATCGGCCCGAATTGCCATTACTCAGGGAATTACATGATTATAGCTTCCCAAGTGGTCATGCTTTAAGCTCATTTATTTTTTGCAGCATATTGATCTATTTGATCTGGAGAAGTGATCTGCGTCCTGTATTAAAATATTTTTTGGCCGGTCTGCTTGTTATTTTTTCGATAAGCATTGGCATTAGCAGGATAGTCCTGCGTTATCATTTTGCCAGTGATGTATTGGCTGGCTTAGCTTTGGGATTTGCCTGGGTCATATTATCTTTTTGGGGCTTACAAAAATTGTCTAAGAGATCAGGACAAGGGCACTGATCTTTCACAGCTTTCTTTAATCCTCAATTCACCGTTTCTTATCTTTGCCAGCTATGGAAGAATTGCTGAAACAAATACAGGATCATAAAACGGAGATCGAAGCTTCTACTGCAACCGATGAAAAAGCGGCGGAAGAATTTCGAATTAAATGGTTGGGCACGAAGGGGCTGGTGAAAACCATCATGGGTGAAATGAAAAATGTGCCGAATGAAAAGAAAAAAGAATTTGGACAAATTTTAAATGAGTTCAAACAATTCACTGAAGCGAAATATGAAGAACTAAGATCCTCAACTTCAAATGTCAAATCTCAAACTTCAAATCTAGACTTAACTCTTCCTGGTGATTCAATTCCAGTAGGAACAAGGCATCCAATCAGTTTGATGACTAATCGTATCATTTCAATTTTTCAACGACTAGGTTTTGCAGTTGCTGAAGGTCCAGAGATCGAAGATGACTGGCACAATTTTACTGCCTTGAATTTACCCGAGCATCACCCGGCAAGAGATATGCAGGATACATTTTATGTGCAACAAAATCCAGATTGGCTATTAAGAACACATACAAGTAATATCCAGATCCGTGAAATGCAGAAAGGCAAATTGCCGATCCGCATTATTTGTCCCGGACGTGTTTATAGAAATGAAACTGTAAGTGCAAGAAGTCATTGCTTCTTTCACCAGGTGGAAGGCTTGTATATTGATGAGAACGTTTCTTTCGCCGATCTGAAACAAACACTTTACTTTTTTGCAAAAGAAATGTATGGCAGTGATGTAAAGATCCGTTTCCGCCCTTCTTATTTTCCATTTACGGAGCCAAGTGCTGAGATGGATATTAGTTGCATGCTATGCAAAGGCGCCGGTTGTAATGTTTGCAAGAAAACCGGTTGGTTGGAG
>Ga0222622_10000517_pt1 | contig 14438 bp, 11 predicted proteins | sample PLM2_5_b1metaG_FD_177335 | JGI IMG/M metagenome (GOLD analysis project Ga0222622, IMG submission 177335) | Groundwater sediment microbial communities from an aquifer in East River, Colorado, USA - PLM2_5_b1 | ecosystem: Environmental > Terrestrial > Soil > Riparian zone | place: USA: East... | reverse complement strand
ACCAAGGGTATCGTCTCGCCACGCTTATCGCGGCGCTTCTGTTCGCAATCAATGGGATTGTCGACGTTTCAGGGCACCAGGTGGGTACGGTGTTTGCCGCAATATTTTTGTTTGGGCTCTCACTGCATCGGCCGCTCTGTTTGAAGAGAAGTCAGTGGATATCGATCCTATTTCGCATTGTTGGATTGGTATTATTTGCGGCGGGCCTGTCAGTGGTTGTCGCCGCGCGTAGTGCGAAACTCCTTCCCGGCTCAGTCGGTGTTTCCAGCGCGAATCAATTGTCGACGCCAGCAGACCGCAAGGGTGATCATAATGAAACAATCGCACTGACAACTCGCGCGCTTGGATGGGCGCCCCTCGATTGGCAACTTTATCTTACGCGTGCTATCGCGGAGGTCGAACTCAAACAGAATACAAACGCAGTCGATGATTTCCGCCGGGCCCGGTTTCTGGAGCCGATCGCTTATGAAGTTCCGCTGGCCGAAGGAAACGCCTGGCTGGCGTCCCGTCCGATGTTGGTGGTGACAGCGTGGCGTGAGGCTCTACGCAGAGCCGGATCTCTGCGACCGGAAGTCTATGCAAGTATGCTGAGCGACGCTTCGCTCCGGATTCCAGAAGTAAGCCCGTTTCTGGAGGCGATTGGACTTAGCGAACACGATCTGGCGCTCCCCTATCTCGACCGGCTGTCCGACGCTTCTTTTAATCGTGCGCTCGAGCAACTGTTTAGAAATGATCCGAACCTGCAATCGTTCAGTGAAACGGAAAAACTCGCGCTCTTCGCGGTTTGGTCCGAACGCGGCGACCCTGAGGAGATTTTCCGAGTCGTTGAACAGCATCCCGACTGGCTTCGGTATGCATGGTTTGGCATGGCGAAATACAAAGCCAGCAAGAATGATTTTCGCGCCGCCTACGAGTTGACCCAGCTATACGGCGAACCGGTGGCGCTCCCGCGAGTCGGCACTAATCTCTCTCTTCAAGATCTGGAAAACCGCTTCGCCGCCGCGCCCTATAACGACGGCATTGCTTACGAACTTTATCGCGCGCAGATGCAAAATGGCCGCGTCGATGATGCCCTTCTCACCGCGCTTCATTTTAGCGAACGGCCGAACTCCCCAGCGTATTTTCATTTCTTAGAAGCACAATGTTGGGCAGGGAAACAAAATTGGGAACGCGCTTGGAATGCTTGGCAGGCTTTTCGGGCTGCGCAGACCAAGCAGTGAAGTAGGATTTTTGCAAGAAATCCTTGCCCATCATTGAATTCATTACCACCGTACGCAGAAGCTTTCTTCTTTGTAGACTCACTCAAACGGGGGAATCGCCATCATTTCTTCGGTGGCACCGAAAATCCTCTCTCACGCGTCGTGGCGGCGCAACACATCGTCGAAGTATCTTCCGTTTGAAAATGAACACGATCCTCATCTTCAGTCTGATCATCTTGCTGTTCGGCTTCGATTCGAGCTCACGTAACGAATCGATTCGATTCCAACGCTGATTGGATCAGAACCAGCCATAACAACAACACAATGGGATACAAGGTTGACCTTGCACGCGGTTGGAATGGGGTGCTTTTAACCACTCCATGAAGCGAACAATTCAACTGCTGATCTCCGACGGAGAAACGCTCGAAAGCGTTGACCTTCAACCGGCCGTGCAGCGGAATCTCCAAGTGTGGGCAGAAGCGAACAAGATTTCTCTGTCGGAAATGATCAAACTCGCACTCGATTTCACAACGGGGCCAGAAAGACGTTCAATAGATTTCGATCTCAAGTGTCCAGATGAGCGCTCGCTAATTTGATGGTGACTGATTTCACAGAGCGCTTCTGTCGGTGCGTCTCGATTGTGTTGCCCGCTTCATCGTAAATGCGAATCACGGTGTTATGTGAGTGGCTGTAGAACTTTGCTCTCGGCGACTGGATCCGGGGTACCATCCCTTGGCCGTACTCGCGCTTCGGGATTAGGGATCAGGTCTGGAGTCTCGACCAAATCCTTGGCGAGCGATAGGTTGAGAGTCATGGAAATTACAAAAATGGTAGCATCGCATTGCGACGACACCTGCACCGCATTTCGGACTGAACCCGCGCTTACGAAAGAAGTTTTGGATTGCGCTGTCACCAATTTTTTTCCGGCTGGATTGGGAGACATGTTTTCAACCAAGGACGGACTGCTGATCGTGGCTAGAGTTGGAATTCCGAACAGCGCGATTGAAGATTACGCGCGGTATTTGACCAGCGCGGAAAAGAAAGTCGACAAACAACGGGAAACGGACGGAAAAAAACGACAAGATGGTTTGCAAGCTCGAGCCGATGAATCGGGTTTGCCCTTGGAATAAATCCTTTCCTGAGAGGACTTATCCACGACGTCCCTTTTAAGGCGTATGTTCCGGGTTCGAGTCCCGGCCGACCCACTTCCACAGATCGCGCAGTGAATTCTTTGGGCGATCCAATCGAAAGATCGACAAACCGGCGGCGCTGGCTGCTTCCCAATCCCTTTCTGGATCATCGCCGACATGAAGGACCTCGTTCGGTTTGAGATCGATTAATTTCAACGCGCGCCGGAAAATTTCGGCATCCGGTTTGTCTGCTCCGACTTCGCTGGAGATGAAAATCTCAGCAAAAAACTTCGAGATACCCAGGTGTTGGAGGATGAACCGCAAACGCCCATCGAAATTTGAGATAACGGCGAGCTGAAAACCCGGCTGCAATTTCTCTAAAACGCCGGGAACCTCAGGGTAGAGTTCCCAAACACCGGGTTCCGCAAAGCGTTGGTAGGCGATTTCGAAGAAATTAGCGCGATCAAATTCACTCAATGAAGGCGCGACCTGCGCGAGGACGAGATGAACCAGCTCGCGCCACCAGCCTTTATCATCGTCCTCGCGCGGGTCGGCGATCGCAGCGCGGCGTGGCATTTTCTTCCAGGCTGAATAAAACGCGTCATCCAGCTGGTGCGGATCGAGCATAAGGCCTACCTCCCTGCCGGCCAGTGCATAGTGGTGACCAACCGTGTTGGTGAGATAAATCAGCGTGCCGACGGCATCGAAGAAAATCGCCTTTAACATCGAACCAAACGTCCAACTCCGAAGGATCGCGAGCAAGCGTCCAACGTTGAACGTCCAACGCTTAACGGTTTGAACCCGTGCCCGCCTGGAGGATGTGTGCCATAGTTCGATGATGCTGCCGGTTGAACATAACGATCCGATTAACGCAAAAATTCTGGCGATCTCGGAGGACAAAATCGAAGGATTCGTGCGCGAGCCGTTTGAGGAAGTCGCGGGCCGTTCAGGTGTGGGTGTGGATGTAGTCATGGCGCGGATTGCGGCCATGTTGCGTGCGGGCACGATACGGCGCGTGCGGCAGACCCTCCTTGCGACCAACCTGGCTCAGGGCGCGCTAGTGGCGTGGAAAACTCCCGAGGACAAAATTGATGCGGCCTTCGATTGGATGTTTCAGCACGATCCTTTTTCAGGTCATGTCGTGTTGCGCTCCACCGACACCGTCAGTGCCGGATCTGACTACAAACTTTGGACTACCGTAAAAGTCCCCCAGGGGTTTTCATTGGAAGCCCATTGCGAAGTGCTGGCGAAAAAAGTCGGCGCAGAGCGTTTTCGGCTTATGCCAGCGAAAGGAATTTTCACCTTGGGAGTGGGACATGTTCGGCGGAAGACGATTGATCCCGGCAGCAAAGCAGATCAACCGGCAAAAATGGTTCCAGTGCAGATGGTTAGTCTGACTGCACGCGAATGGGATGTGCTCCAGGCACTTAAGCGCGAATTTACTCCGGAAGAGATCAAGCCTTCGCCGTGGGTTGCGCGTGCCAATAAAGCCGGCGTCTCCGCGGACGAATTCTGCCGCGTGGCGGAAGAATTGGCTGCGCGAAAAATCATCGGGCGCTTTTCGACCTTCCTGGAACACGTAAAGCCGTCGGCGAGCGGGGTGCGGGTCACCCGATTCAATGCGCTGTTTCATTGGGCAGTGCCGCACGGTCGTGAAATTGAAGCGGGCGGCGAAGTCGGGCGTCATCGCATTCTGACGCATTGCTACTGGCGCGAAGCTGGCCCGGAATTCAAGAACGTCAACATCATGGCCGTGGCGCACGGCACCGATAAACAACTGTTGCTGGATCATAAAGCAGCTATCGATCGGTATCTTCGCTCCTGCGACATCCCGGTCTCGTACACAAACGTTTTCTGGGGTGGACGAAGCGAGATTAAACCTTCGGAAATTTCGCCGCACATCTACCGCAATTGGCTGGCGGAGCAGCGAAAAGCTAACGAGTTACAAAGTTGTAGCCGAGAGCGTTGACCGCGGCAGCGCTGTGTATCGACTCGTATGAGCGAGCCGAGGTCAGCGACCTCGGCTACAGTCCTGCGCTGGCGAATTTTTCGCAATACGTCCGATCCAGCTTTCGCAAGAGAGCGACAGCAAAACTTTGGCGATTGATTTGTTTGCCAAGCGCCATAGCGAGGGAGGTTGCGCGGCTTTGCAGTTCCCTCGAAAAATCTTCGCGAGACTGATTCACGTTGACCCCGATACCGGCGATAGCCAGGTGAGGTGCGTTTTGCTGGGCTCTCATCTCTACCAAGACGCCAGCGACCTTGGCTCCATCAATTTGCACGTCGTTTGGAGGTTTGATCACAGGTATAAGAGAAAATTCGTTTTGAATCGCATTGGAAACGGCTTCAGCCGCCCAGGCAGTGAGTTGCGGAGAACTCGCGAGATCGATTCTCGGTCGCAAAAGAATCGAAAACCAAAGTCCTTTTCCTGCTGCCGATTCCCATCGATTTCCGCGCTGACCGCGGCCGGCGGTTTGATGTTCAGCGAAGACAACCAGACCCTCCTTTGAATTTGTATGCGCGATTTGTAGAATCGCATCGTTTGTCGAGCCCGTTCGCTCGAGCACAATAACCTCCCGCCCGATTACGCCGCTGGCGAGGTCGGCCTGTAATTGCTCAGCGATCAGCCCCTCTGGCATCCTCGACTCTCAGCCGGGTACTTGGGTCATTTCCAGAGCAATATCGATCGCGCGCGCGGCGTTTGTCAGGCCGCCGATAGAAATGTAATCGACTCCCGTGGCTGCAACCCGTTTTACATTTTTTAACGTGATGCCGCCGCTTGCTTCAAACCGGATATGGTCTTTCCTCAGCGCGATAGCCTCTCGCATCTGAGCGGGCGGCATGTTGTCGAGAAGAATGACGTCTATGCCCTCAACCTCGACGAAAGCGCGTGCTTGCTCCAGATCATCAGCTTCCACTTCAATACGGATGTTTGGTCGCTCCCCGCGAAGCTGACGAATTCGATCTGCAAAGCGGGAAAGCCCGCCGAAAGTCGCCAGGTGATTGTCTTTCACGAGCACCATGTCGTACAAGCCAAAGCGATGATTAACGCCGCCGCCCGCGACCACTGCCGCCTTTTCCAATGCCCGCATTCCGGGCGTGGTTTTACGCGTATCCAGAATCTTGGCTGGATGGTTTCCAACGGCATCAACAAATTGACGCGTGAGGGTCGCGATGCCGCAGAGGCGTTGCAGAAAATTCAATGCAACGCGCTCTGCCTTCAGAATCGAACGCGCCAAACCGCGCACTTCGATAATCAGGTCGCCGGCGACAACTTCGTCGCCATCCCAGCGAACAACCTGGATATCTATTGAGGGGTCGACCCGTCGAAAAACATCCGCCGCGGCTCCCGTGCCGGCAAGGATGGCATTTTCACGCGCCGTAACGCGCCCGGTTGCATGAAGCGCCTCGGGTACGAAAAAATCGGTCGTGATATCACCTTGGCCGATGTCTTCCTTGAGAGCGGCGGCAATTGGATCGTAGCGGTCTGACTTCATCGAAATTTGCTAAGGACCGGCCTGACGATACGAATCGTCCGGATTTAAAAAGGATTCCCGGCGAGCCAGGAACGATAAGCGCGAAACCTGAATACGTCTATCAAACGCACCTTCGTAAGCGTGTGGTAGAGAAGCAATCGGCAAATCGCGATACGACCAAAAGCGTCCAGCAGAGGACAGCGCAAAAAAAGATTCGGGCAGCGCACGCTAAGGAGAAACAACGAATATAAGAAAAACGTGCAACTACCCGAATCGCCTTAACCTGTTGAGTTTGACAGCCAGTAGCGGTGCGCGTTCAACTTTTTTACGAAAAATCCGTGTCTGAACGTTAGCTATTGGAAGTCAGTCGGTTACGAAATATCTGTAACCGGCTCGCGATTACAGGAGATTCTGCTGTTCACCACTGCCGACCCGGGTTGCTTCATTTCGAATCTCCTGCAGCAGCGATTTAAATTCACACTGCTCCAACACACGGATCAGGTTGGGATAATCCGGTTGGATCCGGAGCTCATCGATCGGAACCGGCAGGTCGAGATGGCAATCCAGATCAACCATTTGCCGGTTTTCCAAAACTTGGTCGCGAGAGTTCATAAGTTTCTCGCGAGTTCGCGCGTTTTTCACTTTGTCGATGTTGGCCAGCAGCGAGTCGAGTCCGCCGAATTCGCGAATCAATGCCGCAGCGGTTTTGCGGCCCAATCCAACTCCCGGAATATTATCGACCGAATCGCCGGCTAACGCGAGAACATCCCCGATCAGATTGGGCTGAACCTCCCATTTTGCGGTGACGTGATCTTCGCTGAGCAATGCGAATGCGTCCTTTGGCGAAGCAAGATCCGCTTTCGCTGTGGTATAAACTTTTACGCAAGGGCCTACCAGCTGATACAAGTCTTTGTCATTGGTCGCGAGGACAACTTCCATTTGAGGCCGCTTGCAGGCGGCGATGGCGTAACAGCCCATCAAGTCGTCGGCCTCTGTGTTGGGGAGGGAAATATTTTGGAAACCCAGTAAGGGCGTGAGTTTTTGTATGAAATCGAGTTGCGGGACCATTGGCTTGGGCATTTCCTTGCGCGTCTCCTTGTAGGCGGGCTGGAGCTTCACTCGGCGTTCCGGCGTTCCTTCGTCCCAAAAAACCGCGCCTAATTCCGGCTGCAGATGCTTGACCATCAGCCGCAATGTTTTTGTGAAACCGAAAATTGCGTTGGTGGGTTCGCCCTTGGAATTCGAGAGATTCGGGATAGCGAAAAACGAGCGATAAACGTAATAGTGACCATCGATAAGAAGCAGTTTCATCGTAAAGACTGATAATGGATTCTGAATGCATGATACGGGATGATCAAGACGTGACCGAAGAATGGATCGTGCGTGTTGATGGCAGAGAATACGGGCCTGCCAATATCGACACGCTGCTTGAGTGGAAAGCGGAAGGCCGCGTGCTTCCCGCAAACGAAGCTCGCCGTGCCGATGCCGAGCTTTGGACTTTGGCGGCGGAGATTCCCGGATTGTTCGACGGGGAACCGCTCGCCGCAGCCGACGCCGCGCAGCTGAACCGTTCGATAAGCCTCAGGCAGCTTCCGCCGGTGCTACCGTCCCGCGGCTTCGGTCACATTTTGGCTGAGACGTTTCGGATATACGCTAGAGGCTTTCTTCAATTCGTTCCCCTTACGCTCCTGGTAGTTTTGCCCTCGGTATGCGGTCAGCTAACCGCCATGTGGACGCAAACCGTGCACCCTTCGGATGCTGACTTCCGGGTTCTCGCTGCGGGCGGCTTTGCTTTTTTGATGTTCATCTTCTCGATGGCAATGTGGCCGGTTTACATATCGGGGATTCAGATCTTCACCGCGGAAATTGCCGCCGGTCGTCGCTTAGGATTTTTCGCTGGGCTCAATGAAGCTGTGCGATTCTGGCCTCGGGTCGCGGCGCTGTGCGTCTTCGTTTATGGGGTTTTCTTCTTGCTGATCCTATTCGCGTTTCTAATCGCAGCGATGATTATCGCTGGAGCGTCCTCATTATTTGTGATCTTTCTTGCGCTTGGTCTGCTGGTTCTGCAGGTCTGGATGTTCGGTCGTTTTTTCGTCAACGTGCTGTTCTGGCAACAATTTGCCGTCCTCGAAAATGAAGGAGTCGTCGATTCATTGCGCGAAAGCCGAAATTTGGCGCATAGCGGGCGTGAACTTCCATGGTTTGAGCGTCCAATGTGGCGCGGCGCTTTTATTGCCTCCCTCTGGCTTGCATTTGTACTGGCGATAGCCCTCATCTCGGGATGGACGACGTTACAACATTCTTTGAATGAATTAATGACGACGCAAGATCCACAAGCGCTGCTCCAAAAGCTGACTGAAGCGCAGCAAGCGCGCGGTTTTGATGTTTTGGGGTTTGCATTGGGACTTTTGCAAAAAATTCTCCAGCCGTTGATCGGGATCGCGTTCGTCCTGATTTACATTGAGAGTCGCAGAGAACGCTAGCGCGCTTGGCGCTCGACGAGTACGACGGGCGTTCTCCGTCAATTGGCCTGTCGGCTCTGCAAGAGAAGTTGCGCGATCTTGCTAAAGTGACGGCCAATATAAGTAAGATAAGCGGTAAACGAAACGAGTTGTACGGTGATCAACCAAACGTGGCCGCCGCGAGTAATGAAAAAATCGGGCCAAATCCAAATGGCGAGCGCACAGGCGAGATTGATGAAAAAAAGCAAAGGAACCAACACGTAAATGTTACGCAATTGATCGGCTCTGGCACGCGCGTAGAGAGCGCGGTCCGCCTCGTTACGGGATTCCGCGATGCGGGCGTGAATTAGTCGCATGTCGTAGATGAAAAGCAGCCACACAACTGCAGCATAAGTGGCGCTGAGCTGGAACCATGCCAGTGGATCGTCGAGGCGGCTAAAAAGAATCGCTTCACCCAATGCGCAACCAATGTAGAAAAAGTTATGCCCGAATTCCATTGGCCAGCGAATCAGCGTCAATGTGTGAATGATTGAGCGGGACCAAAAAATAAAGATCACGCACAAACCTGCGGCAACATAGGGAAACGAACCCCAGTGTCGCATGGTGAAAACCACGCGAGCATTATCGGTTAAGAAAAAAAGGGCGACGCCCTGAATGATGCTGGCGAGTGTGAGCTCAACGTTGATGACGACTGAATCGAGCTCGCGGCGGCCTTCACTCTGCGGGTCCACGATGCGAGTCGTAATCGGTCGATGACCAAGATGTCAAGGTCCTGCCAATGAGCTCCGGCCAATGGGAGCGATATTCGCCATAATCTTTTCTGCTTGGCGAATCCGCGCGCGCATCGTAGTTACAGTCTCTTGATATGGCGGCGAAAACCGAGCAAAAAACCAGCGAAGATAAGGTCACCGCGGCGCGGAACAAGAATCTTGATCTGGCGATTCAACAGATCGCAAAAGACTACGGCGAAGGCGCCATCATGCGGCTTGGTGACGAGAAAATTGTCGATATCGACGTCATTCCTACGGGTAATATCCTAATTGATCGCGCGCTCGGTGTGGGCGGATTTCCAAGAGGCCGAGTCGTCGAAGTGTTCGGCCCTGAGTCATCCGGGAAAACGACGCTGACCTTGACGGTGATTGCGCAAGCTCAAAGACGCGGGGGACTCGCAGCCTTTATTGACGTGGAACATGCGCTCGATCCGGCCTATGCAAAGCGGCTCGGCGTGGATCTGGATGATCTCCTGGTTTCTCAACCGAGTTCCGGCGAAGAAGCGCTGCGAATTTGCGAGACCCTGATTCGCTCCAACGCTTTGGATGTCATTGTCGTCGATTCCGTGGCAGCGCTCGTCACCAGGGCGGAGCTCGAGGGCGAGATCGGGGACACGACGGTTGGCGCACAGGCGCGCCTGATGAGTGCGGCACTTCGTAAACTCACCTCGCTCATTTCAAAGGCGCGTACCTGCTGCATTTTCACGAATCAAATCCGGGAAAAGATCGGTGTGATGTTTGGAAACCCGGAGACGACACCTGGCGGCAAGGCGCTGAAATTCTATGCCAGTGTTCGTGTCGACATTCGTCGGATCGGCGCGATCAAGCAGACGGACGGCGTTGTTACAGGAAATCGGACCCGCATAAAAATCGTGAAGAACAAGGTCGCGCCTCCCTTCACGGAAGCGGAGTTCGACATCATGTATAACGAAGGAATTTCATCAACTGGCGCCCTGCTCGATCTTGCATTGGAGAAACAAGTCATCGAAAAACGCGGTTCCTGGCTGAGCTACAAGGGCACCCAACTGGCGCAGGGCCGGGACGCCGCGAAAGAAGTTTTGAAGAACGACAAGCAGCTTTACGAAGAAATTGAGTCCGCGGTCAAAGCCAGGCTGGACGAAGAAAAAGAATAGCATCGTTAGCCCAGCGCTTTTGTTGCTGACGCGCGCGAGCATCCCGGCTGCCAGTTAAGCGCTACTGTCCACGCTTGAAGGTTTCCGGTTTCCTGAAATTCATGTTTATTCGTGTTCATTGGTGATCAGGAAGATGACCTCGGCGCAAATCAGACAATCGTTTCTCGATTTCTTTCGCGAGAAACACCACACCATTGTGCCGTCATCGTCGCTGTTGCCGGACGCTCCAAATCTTCTTTTCACCAATGCCGGTATGAACCAGTTCGTACCGATCTTTCTGGGGCAGCAAAAACCAACGTGGATTCCGCCTCGCGTCGCTGACACCCAAAAATGCATTCGCGCCGGCGGTAAACACAACGATCTCGAAGATGTCGGGCTCGACACTTATCACCACACATTTTTCGAGATGCTCGGCAATTGGAGCTTTGGTGATTATTTCAAAAAAGAAGCGATCGAGTGGGCATGGGAATTACTGGTGGAACGCTGGAAATTTCCACCGCAACGGCTTTATGCGACGGTTTACAAGCCCGGCCTGGGCGAACCGAGTGAGTTTGACCAGGAAGCGTACAATCATTGGGCGGGTCTGTTTCGCGAAGCTGATCTCGATCCGAAGGTTCACGTTCTCAACGGTGGCAAAGCCGATAATTTTTGGATGATGGGAGATACCGGTCCGTGTGGGCCGTGCTCGGAAGTCCATGTCGATCTAACTCCGGACGGCGACACACGCGGCGCACTCGTGAACAAAAATGATCCTCGTTGTATCGAGATCTGGAACCTCGTTTTCATCCAGTTCAACGCGCAACCTGTAGCCGGGAGCGGTGACCCCGGCCGCATCGATTATGTCCCACTCGCCGCGCGTCACGTTGATACTGGAATGGGCTTCGAGCGCGTTACAGCGATCATTCAAGGCACAAAAAACCTCACGGACTTCTCCGAGACCATCTCGAATTACGAGGCAGACATCTTTCGCCCGATCTTTGATGAACTCGAAAAACTGAGCGGCAAGAAATACGCGAGCACGCTCCCTGACCCCTCAACTCTCAATTCTCAACAAGCCACGGATGTGGCTTTCCGCGTGATTGCTGATCACATTCGCGCGCTTTCGTTTGCGATTGCCGATGGAATCATTCCGTCAAATGAGGGCCGCGGCTACGTTTTGCGCCGCATTCTTCGTCGCGCTGTTCGCTATGGGCGTTCGTTAGACTTTCACGAACCATTCTTCTTCGAGCTGGTTGATGTCGTTGCAAAGACGATGGGCGACGTCTTTCCTGAAATCCGCGCCAAAGAAAAAACAATCAAAGACGTAATTCGGCGCGAAGAAGGAGCCTTTAACAAAACACTGGATAAAGGCATTGAGCTTTTCGAGCGCGAAGTCTCGCACGGCGTGTCCACAATTTCAGGATCCTTTGCGTTTCGCTTGTACGATGAGCAAGGTTTTCCACTCGATCTTACCGAGCTAATGGCGCGTGAACGCGGGCTTGCGGTCGATATTGCTGGGTTCGAAACGTTGATGGAGGAACAACGTACGCGCGCCCGTAAGGGACAGAAGAAAGAAGAAATCAGTGTCGAAGAAGGAAAGCTGAAGGCGGAGCCTACGAAATTCCTTGGCTACGATTTTCTTGAGGTCGAATCAGTTGTCGAAACTGTGCTGCCGGGTAAAAAACCCGACGAGCTCAATATCGTCCTCGATCAAACGCCTTTTTACGCCGAGATGGGCGGACAAGTGGGAGATCGCGGATTGCTTCATGTGCCCGGGCATGACCGCACGGAAGTCGGTCAGTTGCGCGTTATTGATACGCAAAAGCGCGGCGACGTTTTTGTTCATCGGACGGCGCTTTTGGAAGGCCGCGCGCCGGAACCCGGCGAGGCGGTGCGCGTTTCGGTGGACGTTGATCGCCGCCGCGCGATTCAAGGGCACCATACCGTGACGCACTTGCTGCATTGGGCGTTGCATGATCTGGTCTCGCGCGACGCTTCGCAAAAGGGAAGTTACGTCGGACCTGACAAACTCACGTTTGATTTTTCCGGCGTGCCATTGACGAAACAACAAGTCCGAGATGTTGAAAAACTGGTGAACGAAAAGATCACTGAGAATGCACCGGTCTCATGGACTGAAATCCCGTACTCTGACGCGAGGAAGCGAACTGACATCATCCAATTCTTCGGAGAGAAATACGGTGACACGGTCCGGGTTTTGCAAATTGGCGGAGCGCCCCGAGGGCTGAACGGTTACTCGATGGAACTTTGTGGTGGGACGCACGTGAGATCGACGGGCGATATCGGGCCATTTCGAATCGTAAAGGAAGAAGCGATTGCAGCCGGCATTCGGCGGATTGAAGCCGTTGCAGGCGACGCGGCACGCAACTGGGCGAATCAGGAAGCAGCGCGTCAACAGGAGAAATTTGAAGCTTTGGCGCGCAAGAAATCTGATATCGCGACACTGCCCGGGTTTGAGAATGAGGCGACTGCTTCCGAAATGCTGCAACAAATCGATGCGCGGACTTCGCATCTTGAAAAAGTCGAAGTTGAAGTGCGCGATTGGGAAAAACAAAGTGCTAAGACGGTCGAAGCGGAATTGAGAAGCCGGGCCGCTCAAATCGCGAGTCAACTGGCGGCATCGCATGCAGGAGAAAATTTCTGCGTCGCCGAAGTGCAGGACGCGGACGGGAAACTACTGCAGGCCGTCGCCGACACATTGAAGTCGAAATTCAACGGTCCGATTTTTCTCGTCGGTGCGGCGAGTGGTTCAGTTGCCCTGGTCGCATCGGTACCAAAAGAGATGACATCGACATTTCAGGCGAACAAATTGATTCAGCAGATTGCGCCCATTGTCGGCGGCAAAGGGGGCGGCCGGCCAGAGAATGCTCAAGGCGCGGGCAAGGATTCGACCAAGATCGCTGAAGCGCTGGCAAAAGCGCGAGAATTTTTAAGCTAAGTCGCAGTCACGGCGTACTGACGGACGGAAAGCGCGCATTCTTGATCAGGCGTTTCAGATTTTTTCCATCAGCAGACATTCGATAAATGGAATCGTCCTTTTCGCCGGGCGCCCGACTGAGGAAGAGAATATTGTCGTTATCGATCCAAACGCCGTCCCAGCCGAAAAGTTTTTTTGGCGTTAGTCTGGTCGCCTTTTGCGCCTGGAGATCGAATGCCCAGAGCGCCGGCAGCGGCCCATCCCAATCTTCGCGTCCGGATTCTTCGCCCATATCAATGCTCAAAAGCAATCGCTTACCGTCCGGTGAAACGTCAATCCGGCCGTCGCCGCTCATGTCGCCGTTCGGCACGATCTTACTGATCCTCCATTGCGCACGAACCGTTCCGTCGAGTTCGATTTGGTAGATGTTCGTCATGTCCTGGCAAAAAGCTGATTGGCCGTCATGTGCCCAAACTGGCGAGTAGCAGGACACTTCATCTTGAACGCCAGGCTTCAGTACATGAAAATTCGTGCCGTCTGAATTAATGGCGACGAGATCCCAGACTTCGTGCGGACGCGTGTTGAAAAGGATCTGTTTCCCGTCTGCCGTCCAGCTCGGGTAATACGAATTCTCGCTTGGGACGTCTTTAAAGACGGTCACCTTACCAGTCGCGACGTCTGCCACCGCCATGTGACGGACGTAAGTGGTTTCGCTCGTCTTTTCGACGGTGTTAAACGCGACGCGAGTTCCATCAGGCGAGATCGCTGGAAAAATTCCATCGGCGATCTTTTTCTCATTCGTTCCGTCAAGACTGGCGACGTAAATCGCATTATTGCGTTCAAAAGCGATGTGCCGATCAGCAGGAAACGCGGTGGCAGAAAGACTGGCTAACGCGAAAGCGAAGGAGATCAGCTTTCTCATGGTAACGCGACTGTGATGAAAAACGTCACGGCAAGCGCAGATACCAGGACGATCAGATACGCAAATCCGCCAAAAAGGAATTTGAAAATGCTGATAAACCAGCCCTGGCGATAAACGCGACGGATTGACAAGAAAATTTGGACTACGAACGCGATCCAAAGGAGCGCGATAATCCAACCTGTGATCGTACCTGGAGCGATGTGGTTGAGTCCGATTGTCGCGAGCACGATTAGGATAACCCCGGTATAAGCGAATGTGTGGATGTGAAGCGCATAAACCAGGTGGTCGATGTAGAAGATGTGGCGGCGGAGGTAGAGAATTTTCAAAACAAAAGCGAAGAGGGGAATACAGCAAAGCATCATGTAAGGCAGATTGCTAAAGAGCGTCGCGATAAACAGCCCCATCTTTGTTCCATGCTCACCCATCTTTTCC
>Ga0222622_10000513_pt1 | contig 14466 bp, 11 predicted proteins | sample PLM2_5_b1metaG_FD_177335 | JGI IMG/M metagenome (GOLD analysis project Ga0222622, IMG submission 177335) | Groundwater sediment microbial communities from an aquifer in East River, Colorado, USA - PLM2_5_b1 | ecosystem: Environmental > Terrestrial > Soil > Riparian zone | place: USA: East... | reverse complement strand
TTCGCGTCGGGCGCATGTAGATAAACAGGCCCGCTATGACAAGCGCCACCGCAACGCTCGCCGCCAGCAATACTGTGATTTTCTTTTGCCGCTTCCAGCCGCTCGTAATGGACTCGCTAACCTCTTCGAGGCGACGGAGGTCGGCGAGCATCTCCTTTATCGTCTGGTAACGCTCATTCCTATTTTTGCGCAGAGCCTTTTGCAGGATGGATTGGAGTTTGACCGGAACCTCCGGCAACACGTCGGATAAAGGTGGCGGCTCCATCGTTAGGATGGAAGCTATGCAGTCACTCGGCGTCTCGCCGGCGAACGGCGGGATTCCTCCGACCATCTCATAGAGCACCACACCCAGGCTCCAAATGTCCGAGCGCGCGTCCATCTTCTGGCCGCGCGCCTGTTCCGGAGACATGTAGCGTGCCGTGCCTAGCACCAATCCGGATTGCGTTTGCAGCGTCGTCGTTCCCAAAACATGAGAGTCTGTTTCCGGCTGTTGCTCAGTGAGTTTGGCAATCCCGAAGTCGAGCACCTTCGCGTAGCCATCCGGTCGCAACATGATATTCTCCGGTTTGATGTCGCGATGCACCACGCCGGTCTCATGCGCGGCCGCAAGCGCCGAGGCCACTTGCACGGCAATTTCCAGCGCGTCGTGCAGATTCATTCGCCCACGCGCGAGCAAAGCGCGCAGAGTTATACCTTCGATGAACTCAGTCGCGATGAAGTGCCGGTTTCCTTCCGCGCCGATCTCGTGAACGGTCAGAATGTTTGGATGATTTAAGGTCGAGGCAGCGCGCGCCTCGGTTTTGAATCGGCTCAGCTGCGTCTCGTTCGCCGTCAAATGTTCCGGGAGAAGCTTGAGCGCGACCTTGCGCCCGAGTCGCTCATCTCGCGCCAGATAGACCTCGCCCATCCCGCCGACACCTAGCAACGATTCAATCCGGTAGTGCCCGATCGATTGGCCAACCAAGTCGCCGGCCGACTCGGCGATCAGAAGTTCGGGCACGACGGCGAAGGCCGGCGACTCGATAAAATCACCCGAGCTTTCGTGTGACTTGACCATCGCCTCGACTTGTTTGCGCAAGCCCTCGTCGCCGTGGCATTCTTCGCCGAGAAACGAGGCGCGCTCTTCCGGCGGACGCGCGATGGTTGCATGATAGATGTCAGTGATTCGAACCCAGCGTCCAGGTTCCATTAACACTCTTCGCTCAGCGCGGCGTAAAGCCATGCTTTCGCTGCACTCCAGTCTCGCATCACGGTGTTGGGATGTATCTTCAGCACCTCCGCGATCTCCTCGTTAGTTAGTCCACCGAAATAGCGCATCTCGACGATCTTGCTCATGCGCGGATCGAAGGCGGCGAGATTTTCCAGCGCTTCATCCAGCGCGAGCAATTCCGCCGCCCGCGTCTCGGTTACCAATGCTGTCTCGTCCAGCGTCACCTTCTGTGCTGCGCCACCACGTTTGAGCGCATGGCGCTGGCGCGCGTGATCGACCATGATGCGCCGCATCAGCTGCGCGGCGACGGCGAAAAAGTGTGGCCGGTTTTGCCAGCGCGGATGTGTCTTATCGACAAACTGAAGATACGCCTCGTTGACGAGCGCTGTGGTTTGCAAGGTCTGCCCCTCTCCTTCGCGACTCATATAATAGTGCGCCAGGCGATGCAGTTCGGGCTGCACCAGCGGGATCAGCTTATCGAGCGCAGCTGTGTCTCCGCTGCTCCAGTCCACGAGAAGCTGCGTGACCTGTTGTTGCGCTGATGGGGCCGCCGCCATACGCACACCATTTTAATGCGACGGATCGTGCCGGTCGAGAACGCATTATTTTAAACCTTGCGGCGGCTTCTTGCCAGCCGTTGCACTGCACCAGCAAAAAAATTTCGCTGCCGCGATGGTGGGTTTGGGCAGCGGCTTCCGCTTTAGGAGACAGAAACAGCTTTATGCCGGCGCAAAAAAGGCGCACCGGCAAAGCGAGAAAAATAGAAAACAAAAGCAACAAAACTAAAGGAAACCAAGTAATGAAAACATCATATATCGGTTCAGTCGTAGTCGCCCTCATGTCGCTATTGACCTGCGCGGCGCAGGCTACGTGTATCGACGTCAACAGTCTCCCGGGCGATGCCACTTCAGTGTTTGTCATTAGCCAGCCGGGCTCATATTGTCTGGGGAGTAACGTCGTTGGTGTAGCCGGCAAAAACGGCATCAAGATCGACGCAGACAATGTTACGCTCGACCTTGCCGGTTTTGGCGTCCTTGGCGTCGGCGGATCGCTTAGTGGTATTTTGATCAATAACCATTTCCACATCGCCGTTCGTAATGGTTCGATCAGCGGCTGGAGTAGCCACGGGCTGGACGGAACGAGCGGAGCCCTGTCTCGGATCGAAGACTTGCGCACTGATGCCAACGGCGGGAACGGCCTTGTGATCAATAGCGGCAGCCAGGTTAGCAACTGTGTCGCAGCCCAAAACACGGGCGTCGGCATTGCAGTCAGCAATAACGTGCTTGTCACCGGGTGTGTCAGCAGCCTAAACGGCGGTCACGGATTTGGGCTTGGCACTGCCTGCACGATCAAATCCTGCCTCGCGTTCGGCAACACAGGAGCTGGCATCACGACAGGTGGAGTGAATTATCTGACCGTGATCGATTGTAACGCCAACACTAATACGGGCGGTGGGATTGCAGCTCGGGCACGGGCGTTTATTACCAGTTCCACGGCCGAGGGCAACGGCGTAGTCGGAATTTCTACCGGCGCCTCCAGCACGATCAGTAACTCTCATGCGAGCGGCAACACCGGCGATGGAATTATCGCATCCAACGGCAGTGCAGTGACCGGCTGCACCGCCTCTGCGAACACGGGCGACGGGATTGAGGTGGATAATCTCAGCCGCATAGAAGGCAATACTTGTGAGGGTAATGGCGTGGGGATGGCTGACGGAGCGGGCGTCCACGTCACCGGCCGGGCAAACCGCGTTGACGGCAACACAGTGACAAGGAACGACCGCGGAATTGACGTCGACTCAGGCGGAAACCTGGTCGTGCGCAACGATGCTAGCCTCAACCCGACGAATTACGACATCGCGGGGGGCAACGAAAATGCCAACGTTGAATTACCCCCTCCAAATTTCATTCTGGACCGCCCTTGGGCAAACTTCAGACATTAGTGGTTTCGTTGGTGATCCTCGTCCCCGGGGCGACGCTGCTGCAGCGTCTTTCCTGGGGGGCGGACGGACGTTAAAACCCCTCACTGCCAGTCTGAAAGGCCAGGCGGCGCAAATCGAAAAACTGAGTGCGCAGCTTTCCGCGAGCAAACCTGCCCAGCACCTAGTCGTTAATAATCAGTAGAGCCGAAGCCGAACCGCGGATAACACGGATGGCGCGGATGGTAAGCGGAATGACCTGAAGCGGCATTCTCTTCTCTTGCGCCCATATCTTCAGTTAGCCGTGTCATCGAGGTAATCCGCGGTTCTGAGAAACTCGGTGATTAGGATGGCGGCTATCCACAAAATATCTCACGCACCATGGTGGGTTTTAAGCGGGATTTCCGCTTTAGCAGGTAGAAACAGATTGATGTCGGCATAAAAACAATCCGCCGGACAGGGTGTCACAACCTAAGAAAGAAAATTATGAAAACACGAAACACGACAACGAAACTCATCACAATGGTGATAGCTGTGGTTATCGCAACCCTCTGGACAATCAGGGGCGCGAGTGCCGCGGAGGCTGTCATCGCGATCATTAGACAAACAGGGATGTTCAGCCTCGCACAGGGTCAGGCCACCAGTGCTCACGTAGTCAATACCGGAGAGGAGCGCGGAACAACCTGGTGGTGTACGGTGCTCGACAGTCAGGGCAATATACTGGCGCAGTCAGACCGCCGCAGGCTAGAGCTCGGCCAGGCTTCGTCTTTTGACTTCGGGCCGCTTGACCTCGCAGAAGGGCAGCGCATGGGGATACGTGTTGAATTGATGGTCGAAGGCGCTTCGAGAAACCATCCTGGTTTCATCGCTACACAAGAAGTGCACAACGTCGGCGATGGCAAAACAACTGTGTTCTTGCCGTATCTCGAGCAATGATACACAAGCAGTCGCTGTGTAGATGATCATTTTGTCAATATCACGCCGATCGATTCTGTTAGCTTATCTCCTCATACTTGCTAGCTGCTCTCGTCACCGTTTTGATCCTGTGACGGAGCAGGCCAGGTTATTGCATCGTGACGCTGAGTGGGCCGACCTTGCCTCTGCCGGTAAAGATGTCGATAAGATTGTCTCGTTTTGGAGCGACGACGCGGTCCTCATCTTCCCCGGACAGCCTGTACTCGAGGGCAAGCCGGCAATTCGCGCCTATGTCGAAGCCAGTCTAAAGACGCCAGGCTTCAAGATTCACTGGAGGTCAGAAAAACCGGTATTCTCGCCCGATGGCCGGTTTGCCTACATGCGCGGCACTGACGAGCTCACTGTTCCCGGATTCAACGGCACAACGACTATGTTGCATCTTAGAGGAATATCAGTCTGGCGCTGGGACGCGGACGGGCAATGGCGTTGCGTGGTGGACATCTCAAATGAAGAGCCTTCCGCCCCGCCTGCGGCGAACTAGTTCAAGTAGTGCTCCGTGGATATTTATCGCGGCTCTTTTGTTTACCCAGGGAAGGCGAGCCGGAATACCATTCATTTATCACTTTCGATGAATGGATGTGTACTTGTGGCGCGACGGCCGATGCAAAGCAGTCTCCGGGGCAAGTGACCCCCCTCTGAGTGGGAAAGTAGAGTAAAGACGTTCGTACCCCGCGACTTCGACGGAGTCTTCCCGTTGGGCGCTGGCCTTTTCAAAAAAGATCTCGCGAATCGTGGTGGGTTCCAAGCGGGATTTCCGCTTTAGGAGACCGAAGCACATTTATGCGGCGCGAAAAAAGCAGACGTGCCGGAGATATGTCACAACCTGAAAGAAAAAATCATGAAAACACGAACTACATCATCAACACTCTTCGCTCGCGGGTTAACAGTTCTAATTCCAGGCTCTTCTCTCCTCATGAGAAATACTATGCTCGGAAAGACGCGTACTACTGTCTGGGTTATAATTCTCCCAATCTTATTCCTCTTGACTCGGGGGCAGGCCCTGCAAGCAAAGGATCCTGCCGCCGATTTACTGCACTCCTGCCCGACGCCGCCGGACTCCTACTATCGTTTCCCGTTCGACGGAAACTCAGGATGGAAGCTGGTGAAAGGAAACTGGGACGACAAGAAGAATGGCCACGACACGAAGGACGGACAACCTCAGTCGTACTCATATGACTTTACGAATTCCGCAGGCACCGAAGGGTGGCAAGTTCGAGCAGCACGTTCCGGTCGCGTCGCCTTCGTCTACAGCTCCCAGAGTGCCAACACGCTGGACAGCATTCCGGACCCGCCCGGGTCGCGCGGAGAGGGCAACATGGTAGAAATCCGCCATTTGGACGGAAGTGCCGCTTCCTACGCCCACCTTCAAATGTCCAAGGTCTTCGTTGCCCAAGATGAGTACGTTCCACGAGGTCGAGTCATCGCTCTCGCCGGAAACACGGGTAGCTCGGGGGGTCCCCATTTGCATTTCGATGTTCACCCATCCTTCACCGACTGGGACCACTGGGTGCCCACGATGCGAATCGCCTTTCAGGACACGGAGCACATTTGTTGGCGTCCGCAGGTTGGCGACACTTTGTCCCCGGACAACCATGTGTCCGGCCTGACGTTTTCTGCTTTATTCAGCCCCGTCAGTAAGACCGCATCATTCTTGTCGGGCATGAGCTTTAGCGAATTCACTGCTGCCTGGGCTGATCTGGGGAACACCAACCCCACGCAAGACATGCTGACGTTCCATGCGTATGTGGAGGGAGGCCAGCGCCGCTTCACGGGTCTGTTTATCCCAGGGAAGGGTGGGCAAGCCTTCGTCGCAGGACTCGACTTCACTGAATTCGTCAAGGAGTGGGCCAAGCAAGGCAAGGCGAACAACGATATGATCGCGTTCGATACCTATCTTGAAGGTGGTAAGCGAAAGTTTGCGGGACTGTTTGGACCAGGCAAGGGTGGGCAAGCGTTCGTCGCAGGACTCGACTTCACTGGATTCGTTAAGGAGTGGGCCAAGCAAGGCAAGGCGAACAACGATATGATCGCGTTCGATACCTATCCTGAAGGTGGTAAGCGAAAGTTTGCGGGACTATTTGGACCAGGCAAGGGTGGGCAAGCGTTCGTCGCAGGACTCGACTTCACTGAATTCGTCAAGGAGTGGGCCAAGCAAGGCAAGGCGAACAACGATATGATCGCGTTCCGTTCGTATCCGGAGGCCGGCGGGATCAGGTTTGCGGGGTTATTCAGGCCAGGTAGCGGCGGTCAGCGGTTCATCTCCGGCGTATCCTTTGATGACGTGGTAGCCGAATGGCGGAAGACTCCGCCGGGCGGAGGAAGTGTGGCGATGGTCGCTACCTTCGATGAGTAGACGGAGCAACGGTTCGCTGCATTGTCGGCGAACTTTGGATGGATTCTTCTGCTCGTTCATTCCTGCGTTGAACACTTCATCTTCGAACGCGCGCCGCTTACTAGCGATGAAACGTCGACACCCTTCTGGCTACACCGGACTCACATTGCAAAGATCGTATGAGGTAAATCGATGATGCACGTTTACGAAGTACAACCCCGCAATGCCACCACACCCTGCCGTGGCTTATCTCTTTCTCGTTAGGCCTAATTTGACCCCTCAACGGCAAAATGCGGACATGATGAGCACGAAGTTACACATGCGCCAACTTATGGGCTCGCTGCTCTCGCTTTTGTTTTTATCGACCGGACTTGCTGCGGGACAACCCGACGGAGAACGATTTTCGGCTTTGTTAAAAAATGTTCGCGTCAATGGAGTGGAGCTTCATTACCTCGAAAACGGCAGCGGCGCTCCAGTCGTTCTGATTCACGGCGGCCTCGGCGACTATCGGGAGTGGAACTCGCAGATCGGACCTCTCAGCAGGCACTATCGGGTTATCGTCTATAGCAGGCGCTACAACTATCCCAATAACAACGTTGAGATTCTGCCCGATCACTCAGCGATTGTGGAAGCTCGCGACCTCGCGGCACTGCTCGACGCGCTCAACCTGGAGCGCGTCCATATGGTCGGCTACTCCTATGGCGCCCTAACGGCGCTGTTCTTTGCGACAGAACATCCTGAGCGTGTGTGCAGCTTGACGCTGGCGGAGCCGCCTATTTTGCGATGGCTGCCCGAAATTCCGGAAGGACAGGCCGAACTGGACAAATTTGTGGAAACGATGTGGAGACCTGCGGGGAAAGCACTTCGACGAGATGACTCAGAGACGGCGCTGCGGATCACATGCGATTATTTCAGCGGCAAAGGGTCATACGATCAGGTGCCGGCGGATTTCAGGCAGTCCCTCATCGACAACATTCGGGAATGGACGGCTCTCACGACATCGCGCGATGCGTTCCCCATGCTGAGCCGCGACGCTGTAAGAAGCCTCAAGCTTCCGATATTGTTGCTCACTGGCGAGAAAACTTTAGCTCCGCTGCGAATGATCAACGGCGCGTTGAATCACCTGCTGCCTCATGCCGAACAGGTCACCGTCCCCGGCGCGACACATGATATGTGGATTGAGGATCCAGAAACATGCGGACAAGCAACTGCCAATTTCTTGGCTAAACACTGATCCGAATAATCCGCATTGCCTAACCGGACCCGCTGCAGCCAAGCGCTGGCCGGCGTTCCGCATCGCTTCACTTTATGAAAACACGTCCATTGCAATTCACGCTCGCTTTTACCAGCGGTGGCTGAACTTGTTCTCGTTGACGCGGGGCTGCCTAACCGCACGCCGCGTCTAAGCGATGCGAGGCGACTCAAGATTCTGAGAGTTGATCCTGTTGAGTGACTTGATTTCCTCGGATACTCCCCGGCTGGGGACCCTCGCGCCGCATCTCCATGCCGCACGACTCCAAAAGGCTTCCTCTTCTTCTGGGACGGTCGCTGCTAGTAAAGAATTTTCGCGTAGTCATGGTGGGTTCCAAGCGGGGTTTCCGCTTTAGGAGGTAGAAAGACATTTATGCCGGCGCGAAAAAACAGACGCGCCGGACGGATGTCACAACCTAAGAAGGAAAATTATGAAAACACGAAACACGACAATGAAATGCATCGCAATGGTGATAGCTGTGGCTATCGCAACCATCTGGACAATCGGGGGCGCGAGTACGGCGGAGGCTGTCATCGCGATCATTAGACAAACAGGGATGTTCAGCCTCGCACAGGGTCAGACCACCAGTGCTCACGTAGTCAATACAGGAGAAGAGCGGGGGTGCACCTGGTGGGCTACGGTGTTCGACAGTCAGGGCAATATACTGGCGCAGTCAGACCGTCGCAGGCTAGAGCTTGGTCAGGCTTCGTCTTTCGACTTCGGGCCGCTTGATCTCGCAGAAGGGCAGCGCATGGCGATACGTGTGGAGGTGAATGTCGAAGGCGCTTCGAGAGGCCGGCCTGGTTTTGTCGCCACACAAGAAGTGTTCAACGTCGGTGATGGCAAGACAACTGTGTTCCTGCCGTATCTCGAGTAAATAACTTATAAGAGAAAGAAAGGAAGATCCATGAAGCGATTGATTCCGCTAAAAGGAGCAACTCCACTGTTTTTTATTGCGCTGGCGCTCCTCTACTTTGCCATTTTGCCAAAAGCACAAGCCGTCATTCCGCCACCCGATGGCGGCTATCCCGGATTCAACACGGCGGAGGGGCAAAACGCTCTTTTTGGCCGCACCACCGGAGTGGCAAACACAGCCATTGGCTGGCATTCGCTCTTTAGCAACACCGACGGCAGCTATAACACCGGTATTGGCGCTGGGACGCTCCTTTTCAACGTCGGAGATCAAACTACGGGTGAAGGAACGCAAAACACGGCCATTGGCACGGGAGCGCTTTTATTCAACACGGTCGCGTTCAACAATACGGCCGATGGAGCATTTGCACTCTTTAACAACACCGCCGGCAACTTCAACACCGCCGTCGGTACTCAAGCGCTCTTTAATAACACCATAGGCGGCGTCAACACCGCGATCGGTAACGCGGCGCTCTTTAACAACACCACCGGCTCCTTCAACGTCGCGTTGGGCGATAATGCCGGCGGCGGCGTCACTACGGCTAATGAAGTTATCTGTATCGGCACGGCCGTCGATGGGGAGAACGTGAGCAACAGCTGCTATATCGGGAGCATTTTTGGCCAAACCTCTGCGTCGGGCGCGGCGGTTTACATTAATTCAAGCAACAAGCTGGGAACGTTGACTTCCTCCAGCCGGTTCAAAGATGATATCAAGCCGATGGCGCGGCTCAGTGAAGCGCTCTTTGCGTTGAAGCCGGTTACCTTCCATTACAAGAAAGAGATTGATCCCGCAGGCATGCAGCAATTTGGTCTCGTGGCCGAAGATGTTGATAAAATTAATCCTGACCTGGTAGTGCGCGACAAAGAAGGAAAACCCTACAGCGTCCGATATGAGCAAGTAAACGCGATGTTGCTCAATGAGTTCCTGAAAGAACATCGCAAAGTGGAGCAGCTAACGAAGGATTTTGAGTCGAAGCTTGCGGGACAGCAAAAGCAAATTGAAGCGCTTACAGCGAATCTGCGGAGGGTGAGCGCGCAAGTCGAGATGAGCCGCCATGCGCCGCAAATGGTTCTCAATAATCAGTAACCGACCCAAACCTCACAACCGCCGAATCAGCTCAGCCTGCAAAAGAAAGGAAGAAGCATATGACTCCATTCATCCAATTCAAAACAACAAACGTGTCACTTGTAATTTCGGTTGTGTTCGTCTGTTTTGAACTGTTGGCCGGGAACGCTTTCGCAGTTGTTCCTGCGCCAGATGGGGGCTACCCCGGGTTCACCACGGCAGAAGGGCAAAACGCCATTTTTAGCCTCACCACCGGCTCTGCGAACACGGCAGTTGGCTGGTATTCGCTCTTCAGCAACACAGTGGGCAGCTTCAACACCGCTACCGGCGCGGGAGCGCTCCTTTTCAACACCGCAGACGCAAATACGGCCTTTGGCACGGCAGCGCTTTTATTCAACACCACTGGCGCGGGCAACACGGCCACTGGAGCGGCCGCCCTTTTAAACAACACCACCGGCAACGACAACACGGCCAGCGGGTTTGACGCGCTCTCTGAAAACACCGAGGGCAACGGTAACACAGCCGTAGGCTCTCGCGCGCTTATTATCAATACGACCGGCAGCCTCAACACGGTCGTCGGCGCCGCTGCGCTCTTTAGCAACACCGAAGGTAACGACAACACCGCCGTGGGTCTAAACGCACTCTTCAGCAATACTGAAGGCAGCTTCAACACGGCCGTCGGTCGGGCCGCGATGGGAGGTAATACTACCGGCGCGTCCAACACAGCTGTCGGTTGGTTCGCGCTCGCTAGCGAGACCACCGGCCTCAATAACACAGCCGTGGGCGCAAATGCGCTCCAGGACAATACCGGAAGCCTCAACAATGCCGTCGGTTCAAATGCGCTCAATAGCAACACCACCGGCTTGCAAAACAGCGCCATCGGTACTAGCGCGCTCGGCGCCAACACCACAGGGAGCGCGAACACCGCCGCCGGTGGCGCTGCGCTCTTTAACAGCGCCACCGGCGACGACAACACAGCCGTTGGCTTTCGGGCCGGTTTCAATCTAACCAACGGCAGTGGGAATGTTTACATCGGCCGCGGCATGGAGGGTAATTCCGGTGAAAACGACAGTTGCTACATACGCAGCATTTTCGGCCAAACGTCCGCCAGCGGAATCCCGGTTCTCATTAACTCAGCCAATAAGCTGGGCACGACCGTTTCCTCAAAGCGCTTTAAGGAAGATATCAAGCCGATGGACAAAGCCAGCGAAGCCCTTCTGGCGCTCACACCGGTTACCTTCCGTTACAAAAAAGAGATTGATCCGGCAGGCAAATCACAATTCGGCCTTGTCGCCGAGGAGGTCGAAAAGGTGAATCCTGACCTGGTGGTGCGCGACAAAGAGGGAAAACCTTACAGCGTGCGCTACGACCAGGTAAACGCGATGTTGCTCAACGAGTTCCTCAAAGAGCATCGCAAGGTCGAGGAATTGAAATCCACGGCTGCCAAACAGGAAGCGACGATCGCAGACTTAAGGTACACGGTGGCGAAACAGGAAGCGAGAATCGCCCAGCAACAGAAGAGCTTCGGGAAACAGGAAAAGCAAATCGAAGCTCTGGCATCGGGTCTTCAAAGAGTCAGCGCCCAGCTTGAGATGACCAGACCCGCTCCGCAGCAAGTAGTTCTCAATATTCCATAAGCGCGCGCAAACGTGACAAGGATGACTTTTCAGAAATTATGTAACACCTGCAAACAATGCAGGAGTACGAGATAGAACCTATCCAACCAGAGTGCAAACCAACGAAAAAGAACAAACCATGGAACTCGAAAAGGAGAAAACAGACATGAACCCTAGACATTTAATTCCTATTCTAATCCTGATTGCCTGTCTTGGACTGTCGTCAAAAGCGCAGGCGGTCAGTCCGGCGCCGGATGGAGGCTATCCCGGAGGCAACACCGCCGAGGGGCAAAACGCCCTTCTGAGTCTGACCACCGGCGGCTTCAATTCGGCAGTCGGTTGGTTGTCGCTAAGAAGCGACACGGCCGGCCAACTTAACACGGCTGTCGGTGCCGGCACACTGTTCGCCAACACCGGAGACAGCAACACGGCGGTTGGCGCCGGGGCGCTTTTGAGCAACACCATCGGCATCCGAAACACGGCCAATGGAGCGTTCACGCTTTTTAGCAATACAACAGGCATCGAAAACATGGCCAACGGCTACCAGGCGCTTTTTAACAATACAAGCGGCAGTGAGAACACGGCCAACGGTGCTTTTGCACTCTATTACAACACAACGGGCCACGACAACGCGGCCAACGGTCAGGCTGCGCTCGTTAACAACATAAGCGGCAACGACAATACGGCAGATGGTGTTACGGCACTCGATAATAACACCACTGGCAGCAACAACATCGCGGTGGGCTCTACTGCCGGTTTCAACCTCACGACGGGCGATTTCAATATTGACATTGGCAACAATGGGATTGCCGGCGAGGCTTTCACGATCCGCATCGGCGACGTGGAAGCTCAGACGCGCGCCTTTGTAGCTGGTATTAGCGCCGTACCAGTTACAGGTACAGCAGTTGTTGTAGCGTCCGACGGACAGCTTGGCGTGGCCCCGAGCTCGCAGCGTTTTAAGGACGAGATCAAGCCCATGGACAAAGCGAGCGAAGGGATCCTCGCACTCAAACCAGTGACCTTTCGCTATAAGCACGAAATTGATCCCAAGAGAATCCTACAGTTTGGTCTTGTCGCCGAGGAGGTGGCAAAGGTGAATCCCGATCTGGTGGTACGCGATGAAAAGGGCGAAATTTACACTGTGCGCTACGACGCAGTGAACGCACTGTTGCTCAACGAGTTCCTCAAAGAGCATCGCAAGGTAGAGCAACAGGCCTACAAAATGGACGCGGCAGATCGCAAGATTCAGGAGCAGGAAGCGACGATTGCGGAACTAAAATCTGGAATGAAAGCTCTGGCTGCAACCGTAAACGAGCAGACCTGGAAACTCAAAAAGGTAAGCGCCCAGCTTGAACTGAATAGACCTGCGCCCCAGCAGGTAGCTCTCAAAATTCCATGAGCCTGTACAGACGTAACAAGGAGCGACGGCTTCTCTGTCGTCGCGGAGACACGGACCGAAAAATCCATCGGCGGAACTCGTCCCGCGCGAGCTTTCGGAGTAGTTCTCTGATGACTTTGCGGAAACCGTGTAACGCCTCCAAAAAAGCAGGAGTGCCAGATAGAACCTATCCAACCAGACAATAAACCAACGACAAAGAACAGACTATGAAGATGGAAAGGCAGAACATCGATATGAAACCTCGAATCTTAATTCTCATTCCGATCCTGATTATCGGCCTTGGCGTTTTGCCAAAGGCGCAGGCGCTCAGCCCCGCACCGGACGGAGGCTATCCCGGGCAGAACACAGCGGAGGGCCAAAGCGCCCTTTTGCATCTCGCCGGCGGCACTTACAACACGGCCCCTGGTTGGGCCTCACTGGGTTTCAACGTCACCGGCAACTACAACACGGGCGTCGGCGCAGCGACTCTCCTTAACAACACTGCAAGTGAAAACACGGCCACTGGCGCAGGAGCGCTTTTAAGCAACACTACTGGCCTTGAAAACACGGCCAACGGAGCGTTCGCTCTCTTTAGCAATACCACCGCCTTCAGCAACACGGCCACTGGTGCCGGTGCGCTCTTAAACAACATCACCGGTGAGGGCAACACGGCAGACGGTGTTGATGCCCTCGTTAGCAACATTACCGGTTACACCAACACGGCCATCGGTGATCAAGCGCTCTCTACCAACACCACCGGCAGCAACAATACAGCCTTGGGGTTTGGAGCCGGAGGCAACGTTACCACGGCTAATAACGTTATCTGTATCGGCACCACTGGTGCGAACCAGAGCAACAGTTGCTTTATCGGCCGGATCTTCGGGGCAACCTCTTCTGGAGGAACAGCCGTTTTCATTAATTCTGACGGCAAACTTGGAACGACCACTTCCTCCCGGCGGTTTAAAGAGGAGATTGAGCCAATGGAGCGGGCCAGCGAAGTGCTCTTTGCGCTCAAGCCAGTGACGTTCCGTTACAAGAAGGAGATTGATCCGGCCGGTACATCACAGTTCGGGCTTGTGGCCGAGGAAGTAGAAAAGGTGAATCCTGATCTGGTGGTGCGCGATAAAGAAGGCAAGACTTACAGTGTGCGTTACGACCAGGTGAACGCGATGTTGCTCAACGAGTTCCTCAAAGAGCACCGCAAGGTCGAGCAGCACAATCGCAAAATGCAGGAACAGGAAGCGACCATCGCGGGTTTAAGATCAGCCATTGCGCAGCAGCGAAAGGACTTCGAGACGGCAATGGCGCAGCAGCAGAAGCAACTTCAAGCCCTGACTGCAAGTTTGAAGGAGCAGGCAGCGCAAATCCAAAAAGTCAGCGCACAGATTGAAGTGAGTACGCCTACGCCGCAAGCAGTCGTTGACAATCAGTAAGCTGCGGAGATCGCTCAGCTGAGCGGCAGCCAACTGCCCGGTTGCGCCGGCGCCTTTACGCCATTGAAACTGAGGTAGGTGTATTCCTGCAGAAAACGCTCGTAGTCATCGAGCAATCGCATCGCGTCGTTAGGCTTGAGGCGATCGGTCTTAATCGCCTCATCTACTTGCGCCTTGAGTAAGCGCATCAGCTCGAGTTTATCCCACTGCGTCATTGCCAGCACTTCCCCAATTGTGCTGCCCTCGATCACTTCTTCAATGTACCAGCCCGATTCTTCATCTGGATCGAGGAAAACGTGTACCTCCGTGACCCTGCCAAACAGATTATGCAGATCACCCATGATGTCCTGGTAAGCACCCACCATGAAGAGGAC
>Ga0222622_10000512_pt1 | contig 14471 bp, 11 predicted proteins | sample PLM2_5_b1metaG_FD_177335 | JGI IMG/M metagenome (GOLD analysis project Ga0222622, IMG submission 177335) | Groundwater sediment microbial communities from an aquifer in East River, Colorado, USA - PLM2_5_b1 | ecosystem: Environmental > Terrestrial > Soil > Riparian zone | place: USA: East... | reverse complement strand
GAAGTGAGTCTGTGTAGCGGCGGTCCACAGGCCTGGGTTGATACCGACGAAGAGCAGCGTCAGTCCCGGGCCGACCAGATCGGGAACCGATGCATTCTGAAAGGCCTGCAACTCCTGCTGAGTAAAGCCCACGGACGTCACCGTAGTGGTTAGCCTTTCTCCGTGACTGAGAGCGCGGGCCTTGGTGTTGGCGCTCGACGCGACTTTCGACGTCGGTTTCGCCAGGTCGTGTTCACCCTGCTCAAGGTCGCGGGCGCAAACATTGTGCTGCTCGCGATCTACTACCTGCTGCCGCTGGATCGCACCTCGAGTGGTGGGGCGATCGCGCTGCTGGCTGCCGGACTTCTGGCGCTCGTCGGACTGATCGCCTTTCAGGTACGGGCGATTATTCGAGCGGAGTATCCGGTGCTCAGGGCGGTCGGAGCTCTCGCGACCAGTGCTCCACTGTTTCTGCTGCTGTTCTCCGGGACGTACTTCGTCTTGGGCGCGCTCTCTGCCAGCAATTTCAGCGAGCCGTTGACCCGTACCGATGCGCTCTATTTCACCGTCACCGTTTTTGCCACGGTTGGGTTCGGCGACATCACGGCCACGAGTCAGGGCGCTCGGGCTCTGGTGACGGGGCAGATGGTTGCCGGCATCGTGATCGTAGGTCTCGGGGCGCGAATCATCATTGACGCGATCAAGTACGGGCGGCAGCAACAGCCGGTACAGCAGGCCAATGCTGAGCCTCATGCTGATGCCGGCTAAGCACTTGTCGGCGAGGTGGAGCCCGCTCCTTCGGCGCCGGATGCCTGCGCCTGGCCCGTAGCCGGCGGCTCCGCTGTTTGTGCACTCCGATCCGGCAGGATGTTGATGATGACAAAAGACACGGCCACTGCTACGACGACCTGCGGTGTCACCACGAGACCGTCGGTGCCCAGCAGCACTACGGCGAGCAGCGTCGATGTCAATGGCAGTCGCAGCATGGCTGCGCACATGGCCCCGATTCCCATAGCGATTCCAGCCGCCAGGTTCATGCCGGGCAATGCGCTCGCGGCAACACCGATCGCAGCGCCGATGAACATCGAAGGGAAGACCGGACCGCCGCGAAAGGCGCTCAGTGAGAACCCGTAAGCCAGGGCCTTGCAGAGTATGAGCAAGATCAACACGGAGAGCGAATAGTCGGCTGCGTGTTCGACCAGCTCGGGCAGCGCATCCTGTCCGGAGAACAGCACTTGGGTGAAGCTGCGTCCCGAGATGAGCTGATACACCATTGCCGTGAGGCCGATCAGCACACCGAGGAGCACGGTAACCAAGACACGATTCAGGTGCACGATTGGACGTAGCCGCAACGCTAGAGATCGGATCAACCAGCCGAGGAAGGCGCCCACCACCCCCATCACTATCGCCCAAGCCAGGGATGCCACCGTCGGTGGCATTGGGGGCGGAACTGACGGCAGAGCAAGCGAAAACGTGCCAAGGCCAGTCCAGTTGTCGAGACCAACGAAGACCAGGGCCCCGATGCCCGATGCGAGCAGGCCTGGCAGCGCCACCAGGCTCAGCGTCATGCCGCCGATCCCCGCTGCCTCCATGATCAGAAATGCGCCGAGCACGGGGGAGCCGAGCAGCGTGCTGATTGCGGCAAAACTGCCGGCCGACGCCATGACCGTCGTTGCCATCGGCGGCGCATCTTTCCTCGCAAGGCGTACGGTCAGCGCTCCAAGCCCGCCGCCGATCGCGATGAGAGGCGCTTCGGGTCCGAGCACTGCGCCGAGGCTGAGTGTTGTCAGCGCGGCGAGGGCTATGGCTGGAAGCTCGCGGCCGGTTGCCGGACTACCGCCGGTCTTGAAGCCAAATGCGGGTGAATGTCCTCCGTTGCCCGGCAGGTACCTGATGGTCAACGCTGTCAGCAGTCCGGACACCAGCAGCCAGGGCACCGGCCACCACGCGGGCGGGGCCGCCCCGAAGAGTTGATTCGGCAGGTCGGTAAATAGGTAGTGCTGGATCACTGCCACCAATGCGAGGAAGCCGTAGGCGATTGCCGAGATCGGAATGCCCGCGATCGCTGCGAGCACAAGCGCTCCGAGGTAGGCCCTCGAACGAATCACGGCGACAGGGTCGATCGTTGGTGGTCTTCCCGTGGGCGCGCCTAAGGGATGCTGGCTCGGTTCAGGGAATGCGCCACTTCTGGGACTGCTTGAGTCAGCCATGAGATGCAGTCTCTCCTCAGATCAGCATGGCGTGGTCGACTACACGCCGGTTTGGACACTCAGTCGCCCGGATTTGGCCGCAGCAGTGAAGGCGTCGTAGTCGCGCTCGTTCTGGTCGGCGTAGATCACCGAAAAGTCCGCGATCGCGCTATCGAATCTGTCGCCCTTGCCGAGATAGGAGGCGATGGCAATGCGATCGCCCCAACGGGCATGGGCACGTGCGAGGGCGGCTGCGCAGAGGCGAGCGTAGAAGGTGGCGCCCCGCACCTCGAGGTTGTCGACGTTGACCCCGCCCTTCCAGTCATGAAACTGCCGTACGTAGTAATCGCGCGTGACTCCGTCCAGGCCCCTGATGCGTTGCCAACCCAGGAAGATATCGGTCGCGCCCTGCATCAGGCGTTGCCCAACTACGATGCGTTCGCCGTGATGCTGGTAGCTGCTGCTGCCGAGGAACCGCTCCAGTACTGAGGCATTCGCCTCTTTGACTTGTAGAAACAGCGGATCCTTGACGTCGCGGCCCATCAGGAGCAGCAGATAGCACCGGGTACCGACGCTGCCCACTCCCACGACTTTGCGGGCGGCATGGACGTAGCGAAACTCCTCCAGCGGGTGCCCCTGCCGACCAATGGTGCGCCGGTAGGAGCTGAGCAGTTTCTTGATCAACGGCGTCGGGTCTTCCCACTCCGTTCCCGGCACCACGAGATCCTCGATAGGTACCACCAGCGGCGGATCGGCCACGATTCGAAGCTCGCCGTCGACCTCATGCGCCCGCTTGGCGAACACCCGGATGCTGTCACGTGTCTGCGCTTGGGCCACCCGTCGCTTTGCGGTCTTCAGCTCTTGTTTGGTCAGGCGTTTCTGCTGCGCCTCCTGTTGGGCCAGCGTCAGCAGCATGCCTGCATCGAGCTGGTCATACCAGGCACCGAGGGTTCCCAACGCGGCGGCGTGGCTCATCCGGTCCCGATACTCGCGTACTCCAGTTATCACGACTGCACGCCGGTCAGCAGGGGAGAAGCCCCGGTCACGCCCTAGGATCTCGAGGCTGGCCGCGAGCCGCTTGACGTCCCATTCCCATGGGCCCGGCAGGGTCTCGTCGAAGTCATTGATGTCGAAGAGCATGCGGCGCTCGGGCGTACCGAAGAGTCCGAAGTTCGACAGGTGCGCATCGCCGCACAGCTGGACGGTGACTCCCGACACCGGTGTTGGGGCCAGATCCGCGGCCATGATCGTGGCGGCTCCGCGGAAGAAGGTGAAGGGGGAGAGGAGCATTCGCCCATTGCGAATCGGAATCAGCTCTGCTACTCGGTCCTTCGACTGCTCCTCGAGAAGCGTGACCGGATCCGGCCGGCCAGCGGCCCGCTCCCAATGGGCATGGGCTGACCTCGGGGCCTTGGTGCGAGCATCTCTGCCCCTGGCGATGCGCTGTTCTGCCGTCAGACGTGCCCGTCGCCACGACGCTCCGAAGTGCTCATTGAGCGTGCCGGGTGGTTCGATCTGCTCGGATTCTTTGGTGCGTGTGGTCGCCGCCATGTTGCTCCCAGTCGCGCTGCTGTTGATGACAGTTTCTACAGCTAGCGGCGACTTTGCTAGGGGACCGCGCCATGGGATGGCACTGTTGACCCGAACGCCCCAATCGTGATGCGCGCGGCCGGCGGAGATGATCGTTGCCCGATTGGGCCAGCGCCGCCGGAAATTTCTGGAGAAAATCACTGAGTCATGTCAACCGAAGAGGCCGCTGCGGCGAGTGACTCATTGATGGAAAGCCAAGCCGCAGCGGCAGCCGCCGTCGAACCCACAGTCGATGTGGGTAGCGAGTCGTTGTCGTTCGCTGACTTCTACCGGCGGGAGCACCGACATGTGCTCGGCCTGGCATTTGTCCTGACCGGCAACCAATCGGTGGCCGAGGACACCGCGCAAGATGCGTTCACGGCTGCATTTCGGCGTTGGTCCTCCATCGTTGCCTACGACTCGCCGGGCGCCTGGGTGCGGCGAGTCACCTGTCATCGAGCAGCGTCGGTGTTGCGGCGTCGGGTACGCGAGGCGAAGGCAGTGATGCGTCTTGCCGGGCGTACCCAGGCCTACATCGAACTGGACGAAGGCGATGAAGCATTTTGGCAAGCCGTCCGTGGTCTGCCACCCCGGCAAGCACAAGTGGTCGCCCTCTATTACCTCGAGGACTACAGCGTGCGGGAGATCGCCGAGGTTCTCGACTGCAGCGAAGGCACTGTCAAAACCCACTTGAGCCGGGCGCGCAAAGCCGTCGCTCGTCAATTGCAGCTAGAGGACGCAGAATGAGCGACTTCGAATCGCGAGCCCGGAAGGCGGCCGACGCCGTTCGACGGCAGATAAATGAGCACACGTCCGACGCGGAGAAGGGCATTCGTCGGGCCCAACGATCGCCCAGCCGAGTGGCCATTCCGAGTGCGGTTGCTGCGGCGGCAGTCCTCATCGCTGGCGTCGCGATTGCGCTACCTCGTGGAGGCGGGGACGGAGGAACCTCAAGTGCGGAAGGTGCGGCGTACGCGATGGCAGGGGCGTTGCAGCCCTTCGACACATGCGACAGCGTTCTGGCGTACTTCAAGGATCAGGCGCCTGAATACCTGATCCAACGCGTGGGTGGTGGCGCGGTGCCGAGCAGAACCGACGCCGGCGGATCGGCGACCGAGCGTACGGTACCTAACGCTGGCCGCGCGGCTGACTCCTCGGGCAGCGCGGAGAAATCGGCGGGTACGCCGCAGGCCCACTCGACCACGAACGTCCAAGAGGCGGGAGTTGATGAACCGGACATCGTCAAGACGGATGGGAAACGGATTGTCGCGGTAGCGCAAGCCCGGGTGCATCTGGTCGGGCTCGACGGCGGCAAGATGACTCTCCGCAAGACTTTGCCGGACACGATGGTTCGCAATGTATTTCTCGCCGGCGACCGGCTGCTCGTCTTTAGCGGCCAAGAGGGTCAAGGCTTCGCGCCTGGATCGCGCTGGGCAGGTCAGCAGGCCGTCCTGACGATGTATGACATCTCCGACCTCGGCGATCCCCAACGCATTGCAACCTTGACGATCGACGGCGATGTACTGGACGCGCGACTTGTGGGGACGCAGGTGCGGGTGGTCACGGTTTCGGCGCCCGATGTCGATGCTCCGTCGCCGGTCTATGAGCCGGATGGCAATATCTCGCAGAAATCGAAAGACGAGCTACGAGCCGCGGTCGCGAAGACGACTGTCGATGACTGGATTCCGGCGTACACGCTGCGCGATGGCGTGGGTGCCGATGTCAGCAAGGGACGTCTGGTTGACTGCGCGAATCTGGCTCATCCCGAGAAGTTCTCCGGGCTGGACACCGTTGCGGTGTCATCGTTCGATATCGGCTCGGATTTGCAGTCCCGCAAGAGCGTGGGTGTGATTGCCGGCGGACAGCAGATATACGCGACTGACAAGTCGACCTACGTCTCGACTACAGAGTGGAGCCGTGACGGTTCAGCCGCGACGACGAGCCTGCACAAGTTCCTTACCGCGCCGTCGGGTGCAACGACCTACGAAGGATCAGGTGGGGTGCCGGGAACCTTGCTGAATCAATATGCGATGTCGGAGTACGACGGCGTGTTGCGTGTCGCGAGCACGGTTTCCGAACGCCGTGGTTGGGTCAACGCTCGGCAGGTAACCGAGGGTGTGGTGACGACTCTGCAGGAACAGGGCGGCGCGCTTCGGCAATTGGGACAGGTCGGTGGGCTCGGCCATCAGGACAACGAATCGATCCGGGCAGTGCGCTTCATCGAGGACCGCGGCTACATCGTGACGTTCCGCCAGACCGATCCGCTCTACGTTCTTGATCTTCGCAATCCCGCGGCGCCGAAGGTCGTCGGTGAATTGAAGATTCCGGGCTACTCGGGCTACCTGCACCCGATCGGGAAGAACCTGCTACTAGGCGTTGGACAAAGTGGGCTGGACTCGAGCAACCCACCGACACCGACACGTCGCGGACAAATCGGCGTGCAGTTCTCCTTGTTCGACATCAGCGACCCGGCGTCACCGCGTCGCATCGACACGCAGACCTACGGTGGCGGGACCGCGGCAGCCGAGTTCGACCCGAAGGCGTTCTTGTACTGGCAGCCGCGTGATCTGATCATTGCTCCGACCAACTTGCATGGTGATTACCGAGGGCGAGGCGCGTTCAGCGGTCTTGTGTTACTCCGCGCGGACGCTAGTGGACTCTCAGAGATCGGCCGGCTGGCAACTACCGAGGCGTACGGCAGCGTCAACCGTTCTGTGGTTGTCGGCGACACCGTCTACATGCTCTCCGATCACGCTCTCCAGGCCAGTAGCCTCGATACTCACCGGGAGACCGGCAAGCTAATCCTGTAGCGGAATTTCGCGGGACCTTTGAGTTTCACCCGCGAGGCATCGACCTCTGCGGTCTTGGCCTCACGTAGTATCGCGGCTCGTGAGGCGCCTCGCTCTCGGCTTGTCCGCCGTCATAGTCGCAGCATTGTGCTCCGCTTGCCTCGCCACAACGGGCGCCGACCCCGACGACATACCGCCTGTCAACACTCGTCCGCCGTCAAGCGTGCCTCCGCCATCGACCGCGCCTCCGCCATCGAGTGTGCCGCCATCGAGTGTGCCTCCGCCATCGAGTGTGCCAACGGTCAGCAGGAAACCCGAAATGCCGACGCTAAAATTCGGCAAGTCCCACACCTGGCGCGACGGGGTCAGTGTGACCGTTGGAAAGCCACAGGTGTTCAAGCCAAGCAAATTTGCGGTTACCGAAAAATCAAAGCACTATGTGAAATTTCCCGTAACTGTTGTCAATAAGGCCGCCAAGCCTATTGACATCGGCTGGACGCACATCAGCGTTCAATCGAATAACAAAGACGCCGATCAATTTTATGATTCCTTGAGCGGTCTGAAAGGACCTCCCGAGACGAAAGTGTCAAAGGGTAGAAAATCGGATTTCGAGGTCGGATTCGGCGTCGCTAATCCTCATGATCTCACTCTGGAGCTCGTGCTGGATGGCGACTATGGGAGGCGACGTCTGCGCTACGCCACCTAGTGCCCTGGCGTATTACCGGCAAGTCATCGCGACGGATCCTTCACCAGCTCCTGCGGGCCTGCGGTCGGAGGGCTACGCTGCCGCGTGGGCAACGGGCAAGTCGATCGGCAGATCTCGCAACCATGCAGCTCAGCCCGGAAACCAATCCCCCGTAGACAAGGATGCTCGATGCCGCCAGCCCACCCCGTGCCGAACCCTCTGCCGTCAGCGGAGGAGGCCAGCGCTGGGCCGCTGACTCGGCGGAAATTCCTCACCTACGTTGTCGCAGCTCCCGTGCTCACTGTTGCTGCGAGCAGCACCGGGACCTTGATAGCTCCCGGCAAGGCGTACGCGGTCGTGCCCAGCCCGCCGCAGCCGGAGAACATTCTCGACCTCGGCGACGTCATGGTCGCGGCAACGAAGCAAGCTCAGGACCTTCTGGTGCTCGAGGTGACGACGGACAATCGGGTTGTCTTCCGGATGCCACGCGCCGAGGTTGGGCAGGGCATTACGACCGCACTCGCCATGGTGGTTGCCGACGAAATTGATGCTCGGCTCGCGGACGTGGACGTTCCGTTAGAGGACGCGCGTCAGGACCTTGGCACCGCGCAGTCCACCGGCGGGTCGTCCTCCGTGCGCTCGCTGTGGGATCCGGTGCGCTCGATTGCGGCGGAGGCCCGCGCCCGGCTCGTGACGGCCGCGGCGAAGCGGTGGGACGTGCCGGCAAGTTCGCTGACCACGCGCGATACGACGGTCAGGGCGCCGGACGGGCGCTCGGCGACGTACGGGTCACTCACTGAGGCGGCCGCCAAGGTGGATCAACCAGCGGTGCCGACTGATCCGAAGCCCTCCTCTGAGTACCGAGTCATTGGCACCTCGACGGCTCGGATCGACGCCCGGAGCATCGTCACCGGTGCGGCGAAATATGCGCTCGATGTCAATGTGCCGGACGCGCTGCCAACGGTGGTCGTGAGGCCGCCCACGATCAAAGGCAAGGTGAAGACCTACGACGCAGCAGCGGCTCTGAAGATGCCAGGCGTCGTGGCCATCACCGAGCTGCCGAGCGGGGTCGCGGTGACTGCGAAGACCTTTGACCAGGCCTTGAAGGCAAAGTCGGCGGTTCAGGTGACCTGGGCGGCCGGGACGGTCGACAAAGTCTCCGACGCTGATATCGACGCTCGCCTCACTGCTGCGATCCCGCCGATGACCCCAACGCCTCCGCTGACCCAACGGGTCGACGCGACGTTTGAGTTCGCGTTCGTCAACCACGCCCCGATGGAGGTCGGTAGTGCTGTGGCAGATGTCCGATCTGGGTCTGCCGAGATCTGGGTGGCGTCCAAGTCGCCGACCGGAGCTCAGTCGGCAGTCGCGGATACCGTCGGGCTCAGCGTCGACGAGGTGACGCTGCACGTGGTTAGGGGCGGCGGCTCGTTCGGCCGGCGGCTCTACCATGAGCCGGCAGTCGAGGCGGCGTTGGTATCGCAGGCGATCAAGCGGCCCGTGAAGCTCATGTGGACCCGCAACGATGACATGCGCCACGGCCGCGTACGGCCGCGTAGCCACCATCAATTGCGAGCCGTCCATGCCGGTGGTGATGTGTTGAGCTATGAGCACCGCATGGCGTGCGTGGAGCTGGATCTCGGCAGCGGCACCGGGCAGGCGCTCGTCGATGCGGGCTACGTCAACCCGACGATCGGCGCAGCATTCTTCAATCTCAGCCAGTCCTGCCCGTACAACTTCGGGCCCGTCACCGAGAGCCTCAACGAGGTCTCCTACGACATGCCGACCGCGGCCTGGCGCTCGGTCTACTCGGCCCAGGCTCGTACGGCTGAGGAGATCTTGGTGGACGAGATCGCAAAGGGGCTGGGAACCGACCCGGTAGCCATGCGGCGGAAGTTCCTCAAGACCGGCGAGGCTCGTGCCGTGCTCGACAAGGTCGCCGCAGCTGGCAATTGGGGCCGGACTATGTCGTCCAAGACGGCGCAAGGTGTGGCGCTCCATGCCGAGTATCGCTCGATCGCGGCCTGCCTAGTCGAGATCGACTGCCGCAGCGACAAGCCGCGGGTCACCAAGGCCGTAATGGCACTAGACGTGGGCCGCCAGGTGAATCCGAGCGGTCTGCGCGCTCAGGCTATGGGCAGTCTCATCGACGGGATCAGCACCGTGCTGCTGGCCGGAAACCACCTCGATGACGGTGCGTTTCGAGAGGGCAGCTACAGCGATTTCAAATACGCCCGCCAGGCGGATGCGCCGCTCGTCTGCGACGTGCACCTGGTCGGCGGAACCGGTAAGCCAGGCGGCGTCGGCGAGCTGTGCGTTCCAGCGGCAGCTGGTGCGGTGGCAAATGCGTACGCCCGCGCGACAGGCTCCAACCCCCGTAAATTCCCGATCAACTTCTAAGGACCACCGGTGCCCACATACGCATTCACGCTCAACGGCAAGAAGGTTACGGTCGACGCTCCGGCCGACATGCCATTGCTCTGGGTCCTGCGCGACCTGCTCGGCGTAACCGGGCCGAAGTATGGATGCGGCGTCGGCGTGTGCCGCGCGTGCACCTGTCATGTGAACGGCACAGCGGTTCAGGTATGCACCCTGACTGCGGCCGACGTTGTAGGAAAGAAGGTCACGACGATCGAAGGCCTGGCCCCCCAAGGTGGGCTGCACCCGGTGCAGCAAGCGTGGCTCGAAGAGGACGTGGCGCAGTGTGGCTTTTGCCAGCCCGGGCAGATCATGCAGGCCACTGCGCTGCTCAACTCGAAGCGGAATCCCTCTGACACCGACATCGACCAGATCATGAACGTGTGCAGGTGCGGTACGTATTGCCGGATTCGGAAGGCGATCAAACGCGCCGCATCGACGATGTGAACCGGCAAGCAGACGGCTCGCTGAGCTGGCGTCCGGCCCGGCTGCGTCACCGCTGGTAGACGACGAAAGATGTCCGATGGGCGAGCGTGTCGTACAGGGAGCGTGCCGGGGCGTTGTACTCCTGAGTCATCCAGTAGACGCTCCCAGCCCCGGATTCGTCGGCGAACGCGTACGCAGCCTCGATGAGCCGCCGGGCAATATCTTGGCCGCGCCACGGCTTGGCCACGTAGAGATCCTCCAAATAGCAAGTTGGGCATGTCGCCCACGTCGTGGCATGCACGATCAGGTGCGCAAGCCCTACCAGCTGATTGTCCTGCTCGGCGACGAGTCCGTGCACAGGTGAGGTTGGATCGCACAGCGCTGCCCAGGTCGCGTCTGTGACTTCCGGCGTTAGTGCGGAGCGGTAGAACTCGAGATAGCCGTGCCACAACGGCTCCCATGCTTGCCGGTCGTCGTTCCGTGTCTGTCTGATGATCATCTCGGTGATGATGGCACCTGCCTTCGTGCTACTGAGCTGGCCCCGGTTAGCGGAACGCTGGCCGGATCGACCAGGATCTGTGCTGTGACGACGTGGACGGACCGAGACGTAATCAAACGGCTGTTGACGACGCCGGCCACCTGGGCCGTTGTCGGTTTGTCCGCCAACACTGAACGTACTGCTTACGGCATCGGTCGGTATCTGCGCGACCGACTCGGCATGACCATCGTCCCTGTCAATCTCCGCGGTGAGGATGCCCTTGGCGAGCGGGGCTATCGGCAGCTCGCTGACATCCCTGACTCGGTCCAGGTCGTGGACTACTTCGTGAACAGCCAGCGGGTCGGTGCGGTCGTCGACGAGGCCATCGCTGAAAAGGATCGACTGGGCATCGAGGCGGTATGGCTTCAGCTCGGCGTGATCGACGAAGCCGCCGCCCAACGGGCCCGAGTAGCCGGGTTGGATGTCGTCATGGATACCTGTCCCGCCATGGAGCATCCTGCCTCGCCGGTCAGCTGACGGGGGACAGGATCGACCCTATGAACCCGAAGAACATGGTCTGGGTTCCAGGCGGCGCTTTCCTGATGGGGTCGAACGAGTTCTACCCAGAGGAGATGCCGGTTCACCTAGCAAGGATCGGCGGGTTCTGGATGGACGAGCATCCCGTAACGGTCGCTGAGTTCCGGCGGTTCATCAAGGCCACCGGCCACATCACGGTGGCGGAGATGACCCCCGACCCCGCGGACTTCCCGGCCGCTGAGCCTGGGCAGCTGGTTCCCGGCTCATTGGTGTTCACGCCACCTGACCGCCCAGTGCCCCTCGATGACTTTCGTCACTGGTGGTCATGGGTGCCCGGAGCGCAGTGGCGTCACCCGGAGGGACCAGGGAGCACGTTGCATGGATTGGAACAGCATCCGGTCACACACGTCGCCTATCCGGACGCGCTGGTCTACGCCGAGTGGGCGGGCAAGGCACTGCCCACCGAGGCGGAGTGGGAATTCGCGGCCCGTGGTGGCCTGGAAGGTGCCACCTACGCCTGGGGCGACGAGTTCGCCCCTCGCGGACGCATGATGGCCAACACCTGGCAGGGCGCCTTCCCCGTGCACAACGACCTGCTCGACGGCTACGCGCGCACGTCGCCGGTTGGCAAGTTCCCGCCCAACGGCTACGGCCTCATCGACATCACCGGCAATGTGTGGGAGTGGACGTCGGACGACTACACGAGCAGTCATACACCCGCTGACGACGCCTCAGAGGCAGTTCAACCGGCACTCGATTCAGCCAGCTGCTGCGGGCCGCAACTCGAGCCGACGACCGCGCAATCTGCGCAGCACGACGCCAGCACACCGTCGACGAAGGTGATCAAGGGCGGTTCGCATCTGTGCGCGCCGAATTATTGTCTTCGGTATCGGCCAGCTGCTCGCCAGTCCCAAACCACCGACACGTCAACCAGCCACCTCGGCTTCCGGTGCATCGTGCGACCTTGAGGGCGGCATACGACGTGAGCCGGGGGCAGCGCCTATTGCCGGGACATCGCAACCCGTAGCCGTTCTTCCGGGTCGATGAAGTGGTCGTGATCGTCCTTGCCGAGATCGATCTGCACCCAGTTGATCTTGCCTGTGAACCGGCTGCCGTGCGCGCTGTAGTCGGATGCGACCGTCGTCCCGGATTCGTAGCCGATGTCAGTGGTCTCGTCGGCGGAGAAGATCATCGGTTGCGTGACGCCGACGCGGCCGGTGCCGACTTTGGTTCCGTCGTAATACAAGGTGACGTCGCCACCCTTGGCCAGACCACCGCCGTCGTAAGCGAACTCCATCCGTACCTGATGCTTTCCGGACGGGATGACCACGTCGGCTTCGATGCCGAACTCGTGGATTCCGAGGGTGTTGTAAACGAACTTGGCACGCCCGTTCTTGACGTAGACCGACCATCCGCCGAATCGGCCGCCTTGCGCGATGATCACACCGTCGACGCGGCCGTCGGGTATGACCACTTCGGCGGTGACCGAGAACGACTTGTTCTTGATGCTGACCACACTGTTCTCCGACAGTCGTCCCATGCCAGGGAAGAACAGCTGCGAGTCGCCGCGGATCAAAGTCGGTCGGCCCGCCATCGACGGCTCAAGCCGCTCCGCTCCCCTATCGTCAATCGGCAGCACGTTGTACTTCGTGGCCTCGATCAGCCAGAGCCGCTGCAGCTTGGCGAGCATGTCGGGGTGCTCGGCTACGAGGTTGTGAGCCTGGCTGTAGTCGGTGCTGCCGTCATAAAGCTCCCAAACGTCATCATCCAACGCCGGGAGGCCGCCGACCATGACCCACGGTGTGCGGTGCTTGGTTACCGCGCTCCAGCCCTTGTGGTAGATGCCCCGGTTGCCGAACATCTCGAAGTACTGCAGATCGTGGCGCTCCGGCTGATCCGCCTCATTGAAGCTATAGAGCATGCTCGTGCCCTCCATGGGCGACTGCTGCACCCCGTTCACCATGGCGGGCTCGGGGAGGCCGGCGGCCTCTAGGATCGTCGGGGCTACGTCGATCACGTGGGTGAATTGGGACCGCAGTCCACCGGGATCCTCGATCCCGTCGGGCCAGTGCACGATGGTGCCGTTGCGGGTGCCGCCCCAATGCGAGGCGACCTGCTTGGTCCATTGGAACGGCGTATCCATCGCCCACGCCCAGCCGACCGCATAGTGGTTGTAGGAGCTCGGTGAGCCGAACTCCTCCATTTTGCTCAGCATGAACTCCTGAGTCTCCAGAGCCGCCATCCCATTGAAATTGGCCAACTCATTGAAGGCACCGTTGAGCGTGCCCTCCGCGGAAGCGCCGTTGTCGCCGATCATGTAGTAGATGATCGTGTCATCCAGGATGCCGAGGTCGTCGAGCGTGTCGATCAACCGGCCGACGTGGTAGTCCACGTGTTCGAGGAAGCCTGCATAGACCTCCATCTCTCGCGCCAGCACCGGCTTCAGCTCATCCGGCATCTCATCCCATGCGGTGATCTCGGCATGTCGCGCTGTGAGCTCCGCGTCGGCTGGAATGATCCCGAGCTCCTTCTGCCGTGCGAAGGTTCGCTCGCGTTGCACATCCCAGCCGTCATCGAATTGACCGGCATACCGGTCGGCCCACTCCTTCGGCACGTGGTGCGGGGCGTGGGTGGCCCCCGGGGCGAAGTAGACGAAGAAGGGCTTATCCGGCATCAGCGCCTTCTGCTGGCGCATCCAGCTAACGGCGCGGTCGGCCAGGTCCTCGGTGAGGTGGTAGCCCTCCTCTGGAGTCGCCGGCGGTTCCACCGGGGTGGTGCCGTCGTAGAGGGCCGGATCCCACTGGTTGTTCTCGCCGCCGATGAAGCCATAGAAGGTCTCGAACCCGCCGCCGCCGGACGGCCATGCGTCGAAGGGGCCCATGGGGGAGGACTGCCAGACCGGCACCTCGTGGCACTTGCCGAACTGGGCGGTCGAGTAACCGTTCAGCTTCAGTGTCATGGCCAGCGGCGCCTTGGTGTTCGGTCGCAGCGAGCTGTTCCCCGGGGCCGACGTCGCGGTCTCGGTAATGCTGCCCATCCCGACCGAGTGATGGTTGCGGCCGGTCAGCAGGGCCTGCCGAGTCGGCGCGCAGAGGGCTGTGGTGTGGAAGCGGTTGTAGCGCAGCCCGCCGGCAGCGAGTCGATCCGCGGTCGGCGTACGACACGGACCGCCGAACGTACTCGCAGCGCCGAAGCCGACATCGTCGAGGAGAACCAGCAGCACGTTGGGCGCCCCCGCTGGTGGCAGCAGCGGCTCGATCGGCGGGTACGAGGTGTCCGGGTCCTTGGCATCGTAGGTCGTCAGTCCCGGCGACGGCCGGTCGGGAATGGGAAGCATCGTGCGTGCATGCCGGTCAGGTGTCATGGCTTCTCCCTGGTCATTGATTCGCCAGTCTCGTACG
>Ga0222622_10000510_pt1 | contig 14488 bp, 9 predicted proteins | sample PLM2_5_b1metaG_FD_177335 | JGI IMG/M metagenome (GOLD analysis project Ga0222622, IMG submission 177335) | Groundwater sediment microbial communities from an aquifer in East River, Colorado, USA - PLM2_5_b1 | ecosystem: Environmental > Terrestrial > Soil > Riparian zone | place: USA: East River... | reverse complement strand
GCCGGCGCCAGTCACCGCGTACATGGCTGAGAGCGTGCCGCCGTCCATAGTACTCGTCGGAGTGCTCGGCAACACCGCGACACCAGCCTCCGACAACGTTGAACCCCACTCGTTGTACCGCTCGGCCGATCCGAGAATCGCGCACGCGCGCGGTGGCCCTCCATTGGAATACATGCCGATCGCGTCCAACACCCGCTCGAACGGAGCATTGGCGCTCACGCGACGCACTATCTCGGGTCCGTTCCCCTCGCAGTAGATGACCTCGGTGACATCGCTCTGACAAATGATGATCGCGACTTTCGATCCGCGCAGCGACGGCCAGATGTCGGTCGCGGCACCGGTCCAGGATGCATAGGCGCAATCGAGCGATGCGAGGTCGCATCCCACGTCGGTGACAGCCTTCTGAACTGCGTCAACGAGCCGCGCCGATGCCGACGCGGCGAATACCGGAACCGGTGATGAGCGTGCGCGCGAAAGAGGGAGCACGCCGACGACGTGCGGAGAGCGATCGGTCGCGAAATATCGGAAGGAATCGCGCGCCAACGCCTGTCGGTATTCCGCCTCACTGAGACGCGGGAGCGCGATACGACGCCCCAGCGCGAGCGGTGGAAGCAATACTACATGCGCGAGAACGCGATCCTTTCGCGACAAGTGAGGGCAGTCCGCGAGTGCCGCACGGATCACCTCATTCTGGTCGGTAGCTGCGTCGAGCAGATTGTACTGCAACCTCGTCGACCAAGGAGGGAACGACACTCTTCGATGTCGACCGTTCGAGAGCGGCGTCACGTACAGCATCTCCGCGCCGAGCGCGACGCCTACTCGATGCCGTGGCGAAAGCCGGCCGGTGGCGATCGCCTTGAGGAAACCGGTATCGTTTTTCACGATGCTTGCCTGAATGCGACGACGCCAAGGCTGCCCGCTCTCACGATCAGCGCGTCGATCCATTTGTGGACCGGACTTCCGTCGGCCCAGCCTTCGCTGCGGACATCCAGCTCCCGCGTTTCAAAGGCAGCCAGCGGCAGAAGCTCCGGCATCGCATCCACCATGGAGGCTCGAGCTCCACTGGAGAGTTGTGCGGAAAGCTCCTGCAGGCCGCGGATCGGCTGTGAGGACCCACGTGTCCGCTCCAGCACCGCCACGGTTTCATCGCTCATTCCGGGGAGCGCGAGAAGCACTACGCGCGGAGCCGAGTTCAGATTGATCTGGCCCGTACCCATGAGAGTGAGAAACGGCCGCGCGCGGGCGAATATCTGCGGCGTGATTCCTTTCACGTATTGCAGCTCTTCGAGGCGGGAGAAGTCGTCATTTGCGGGCATCACCGCGGATCCCATTCGCAGGTATTCATCCGCTTCCCCTCCGCGCAGGCGATGGAGGTTATCGGCGTCACGCCAATCCATGATCGACTGGGCGATTTCGACTGCACGTCCGGCATCGACCGGCAAGGCGGTGAAGAATCGCTGAAGCTCCACTTCGGTCGCGCGATTGAGATTGAGCGAAGCGCCGGCGTCTCGGATCGAAACGTGGTATCGTTCGTCGCCCAGCTTGATCGTATCGGCCAACGCCAAGCTGGCTTCACGCCACGGATCTGCGGCGATGGCCGGCATCTGTCGCGGTGAAATGGAGTTCCCCGCAAGAAGGCGCGCCAGCCTGCTCCGAGCGTGTTCTAGTCCAGCGTCGGCTGCGGCACGGCCACGATCTTCGTCCAGACTGTTCGCCGCGCTCAATCGCCGTGTCTTGGCGTGAATGCTGATCGCGGTTCCGATCGCCGCGAACGCGACGAGCAGCCACAACGCGGCGATCAAAGCAAATCCGCGTCGCGGGCGCATCGGATGACCCGGTTCAGAGCGCATGCTACTGAACGCTCCCTAGCGGCACCACAATGGCCGGTCGAAGAAGTGATGGCAGGCTATCGACTGGCTCGGCGGACGCGGTGAGTCTCACAGCCGAGGGAAGAACAGTTGTCGAGACCCAGCTCTCGAGCCATGCACGCTTTCCGAAAAGGCCCGACAGGTAGCGAATGTCGAGACCGGTTGCTCGGGCGTCGACCTCGAGGCGCCGTGCTGGTCCACCTCTTCGATCGGAGAGGGTAACAGTGAGCCCGCTCTCCGGCGTCTTCTCATCGCGGTCGATGTAGACGTGAACGACTGTCTCATTCGTGCCAATAGGCGTTGGTGCGTTGGTGACGAAAGTGAGCGCGTCATCCGGACGGTCTTCCTCCACTCCGTGCAGACCCTCGAATGTCGCGTCTCCCTCGATGGTGAGGCGCGCGCCGCGAAGCCACCCCTCGAGCATGCGTCGTTTCGCCGCGGCGCTGGTGACGGCATCGGTCGCCGTCATCACCCGTGTGCGGTGGTCAACCATCACCGAGAGCGCGCCGTAGCCGGATACCATCACCAGACCCGTGATGGTGAGCGCGACCAGCAGCTCGATCAGCGTCAGCCCTCGGCGACAGGTCATTGCGATTTCACCGGTGCAACAGGCCGGTACATTCTGGTGCCGATCGCGTAGCTGCCATCGGTCCACGTCACCCGCACTGTCGCATCGAACAGGTCGGCCTCGTTGACTAGACGGGAGACTGTCGCTGTCCAGGCGTAGTGATCGAAAGGTGGGTCGAATTGCCCGCTCTTGGTGCTGTCGGGTAAAGTCAGAAGATCTTCCGCCGGAGTCACCTCGAGAATCGCGAGCCGACTGTCGGCGAGCGATGCGGCCTCGAGTGCGTAGCGCGAGGTTTCGGCGGTTCGTAGCTCTGTCGCGAACGCCGATAACGTCGCGACCGATGTCATCCCGACGATGATGACCGCGACGATGACTTCCATGAGGGTAAACGCGGCGCGCGGAGTGGGGCGCGGACGATCGCTAATGCATTTCTGTGCGCGCATCGCCCGTCCACTGGTTGAGGGTGATTACGGCGGCGCGCGAATCCAGTCGCACCTCCAGAGGCGCGCCGGACGCAGCACCTGTCGGTGCGAACACGTAGCGAGGGCGCGATTCATCGGACTTGATCGATGCACCCGCGGCAAGCTCGAGGGACCCGTAAGAGAGCAGCGAATCTGGTTGGCCAGTACTCTGGAGCGTTGCCCAGTAGCGTGCATTCTGCGCGTCCACAACGAGCGTTACGGTTTGACCTCGCTCGACCGCCGTCTGCCGCGAGCGCTGTATGAGGGTCGTGATGATGGTCGCCGAGGTTGTGAGATCGTCGTCGGGGCTCGAACGGAATGCCGGCACCGTGACTGCGCTCACGACAGCGAGAATCACGATTACGATCAGCATTTCGACGAGCGTGAATCCCTCCCGCCGATCCGCGCGTGTTCTCATCGGAAGCTTCCGGCGTTGATGCCGTAGATCGCTTGAAGAAGTGAAAGCGCAACGAGTCCGACGATGCCGCCGAAGATCACGATCATCAACGGCTCCGCGATCGCCACCAGTCGCTGAAGAGCGCGCTGCGTGGATTGCTCGAAGATCTCGGCCGCCTTGTCGAGAAACTCCTGGAGTCGTCCCGCTTCCTCTCCGACCGTGACGAGCTGGCCGAGTAAATCGGGGAAGAGATCGCCCTCGGCCAGCGCTCCATGGAGCGAGGCGCCCTCGCGAACGCGCGTCCGAATGCGAAGGACTTCGTCCTGCGCGAGCGGGTCGCCCAGCGAGTGGATCGTATCATCGAGCGCGTTGAGAAGCGGCGAGCCCCCGTAAAGGAGGACACCAACGAGTCGAGCGAAGCGCGAGGCGAGAACGTGTCGGCGAAACGTGCCCACTAGCGGAGTGTTCACCATCATCTTCGCGAAAGCGCGTGATCCCTCGGGAGTCCTGAGCGCCCAGGCGGTGCCGCCGACGAGCGCAATTGGTAGGGCAAGGAATAGCGGCCAGAATCTCCGTGCCGCGGCGGACAAGCCGAGGAGAAGCGCGGTCGAACGTGGAAGCGCGGCACCGGTGCCTTGGAGCAGCTCGGCGAAGCGCGGGAGGACGAAGAGGAGGAGCACCGTGACGGCGATTCCACCGGCGACACCGAGGAGGATCGGATAGATCGCCGCGGAGAGGAGCTTGTTGCGCAGTTCCTCTTCGCGCTCGAGCTGGGATGAGAGGCGCGCGAACGCGCCGGGCAGATCGCCGCTTCTCTCGCCGGCGCGGATGACACCCACATAAATCGGTGGGAAAAACGTGGGGTGATCCGCAAGCGCGGCAGCGAGAGTGTCGCCTCGCTCGACGCGGGCGCGCACTGCGGCGATTGCCGTAGCAAGACCGCCACTGGTGATGTTGGCGACTGCCGAGAGCGAACGAGAGAGCGAAAGACCGGCGGGCAAGAGCGCCGCCATCGCCCGGGTCATCTCGAGTACCTCGGCGGAGCGGCGAAATCGAAAGCCGGTCTTCGCGCCTTCGGCGGCAGCTTGTCCCGCGGCGACATCGAGGACAATGAGGCCCCTCGTGCCGAGCGAAGACGCGAGCGCCTTGGCGCTGCTCGCGTCCTCGTGTCCGCGAATTCTCTTTCCGGCCGGAGTAACGGCGCGATAGGTGAATCCGGCCACAGCCTTCTCCCTACTTCCAGCTTACGATGTCGGCGTTCTCGCCTTCGCCGCCCGGTTGGCCATCTGCGCCATACGAGAGGAGATCGTATCCGCGCGGGTTCACTTCGCCCGGCGCCTTATATATGTATGGGTGACGCCACGGATCGAGAGGAAGTGCCTTTCTAAGGTAGGGTCCGCGCCAGTTCGAAGCGGATTCGTCGGTGGGCTTGGTGTTAAGCGCTTCCAGTCCGAGCGCGGTCGGTGGGTACTTGCCGTTATCGAGTCGATAAGCGTCGAGGGCAGCGCCGAGCATCTCGATCTGTGAGCGCGCTGTAGCATCCTTGGCGGCGCCGACGTTTTGGAAGATGCTCGGCGCGACAAGCGAGGCGAGGATGGCGATGATTACGATCACCACCAAGATTTCGATTAGGGTAAATCCCCGTCGGCATCGGGGCAGCGAGGCCCTTTTGCCGCCTTGGATCGGGACCGCTTGCGTCGCCCGAGGTGTTTTCGGTTTTACGTGGACCACTGATTCCAGATAAACGGTTGCCCTTTTACGACCCTGATTCTTGGACCGAGCACTGAAACGGCCTGTTCCGCGGGCAAGCGCGCAGGTTGGATGCAAGCTTAACGAGCACGTAATGGAGGACAATGCGGTGTCACTCGCCACTGCGCCGACGCTTCCCGACGAGGTAAAAAACCGCCCACAGTATCACAACACCCGGGACCAAGAATGTTATAAACCACTCTCCGGACGTGCATGATTGCACGATGCAACGACGTGTAACAACGAGGTAGATAAGCACCCCCGGGATTGACAGAAGCCAGGTTGCAAAGCGTAACCCTCTGTGTTTTTTTTTCAACCGCTCTAGCGCTTGGGCGGTTTCGGACTCGGATTGTTCGGCCATTATGTGTTCTCCGGAAACGTGGCTCACTGACTATAGTAACTCGTGTTGATGCGGCACATCGCAGCAGCCCCAAGTGTATAGCCGGTAGCCGCTGCGGCTATCCCGCCCAGCACAAACGCTGCGGGGCTGGCTTCGGCTACCGCGACCGCGGACGCGTCTAGGAATGGCACGCCGATCCTGATCGGCAAGCTGTAGCCCGATGGAATATTCGTCAGGTATTTGCCGACACTCGCGATGTCGCGCGCGAGTTGATACGCTTTCGCCGCCTGGCTCGCCGGAATCCCGAATCCAAGTCCGACGAGCCCCGTTAGATGCGCGCCCGCATTGAGTAGGCATTCCGTAAAGGTTGGAGGTTTTCCCGGCTGGTCTGTCGGGCACAAGCCCGCTGGGTCCGAAAGCGTCACTGGGTTATTGTCGACATATGCGTAAAGACTGAGCGGCCCTCCGCCAAAACCTATCGGATCCTTCGTCGTCCACCGGCCCACAGCTGGATCGTAGTCGCGGGCACCGAGTCTTACGAGATTCGTGGAGGTGTCGAGGAGTCCGCCGGCGTAGCCGAAGGGTTGAAAATCAGGATTCGTGTTCCGCGTAACATTTCCCCACTCGTCGTAGTCAATCTGTTGAACCACTAGACCCGTAAGGGACTCCGTCACAAGCCTTACACTGCCGAGCCGGTCAGCGACAATCCGGTAGGTCGTTCCGTTGCGGATGAGATAGTCTGGCACGTTCGCTCTGGTCCCGTATACAAACCGACTCACGATGCTACCAGCACCATCCATCTCGGCGACTGGATTGAGTTGATTCTGATACAGCCACGCTTTGACCAATACACCGTTCATCTTCTTCCCAACTCGGCGATTCAAACCATCCACGATATAGTCTACGTCCGTCCCGTCAGCGAGAGTAGCGCGCCGCAAATTACCCAATGCGTCGTATACATAGTGTGTTGTCCCGCCCGCAACGGTCCTCGTCTCCAGCTCGCCGTTGCGATTGTAAGTGAAACTTGCCGCGCCGTACGTCACCAAACGATCCTGCTCATCGTAGGTTCCGACTTCGACCCCTGCCGGTCGAGTAGCGCGAAGGCGGTTGCCAGTGCCGTCGTATTCGTAGATCACCGTCAATGTGCCATTCTCCCGTACTTCAGTTAGCCGCCCAGACACATCGTACGTGTAACTTTTGGCAGTCGTGGTGCCAGCTATTGTTTCAGTCACGGCCGCGATCCGTCCGACTGTGTCTCGGCCGTAAATCAGAGTAAACACAGGGTTGCCGTTCACCCTCGCTGTTTGGCTGGCAAGCTCCCCGTATGATGTATACGCTTGACTGGTAGTGACCGCGTCCAGACTCGTTCCGTTGATGAAGCCAGTGGTTGCGCTGCGGTCGATGGTCAGAGCACCAGCCCCTTTAACCAGCCCGTCTTGGTCGTAGACGAAACCAACCGACGGCCCCCCGTTTACACTTAAGCCCGTGATCTGAAAGTCGCCGTTACGCGTCGCGGTCAACGTTCCCGAAACTTCGCCCGTCCATGTAGCGCCAGTAAGCAACGACCCATCGTAGCTAAACGAGAGGCCTTCGCTGTAGAGTCCGCTCACGCCAATCAACCTTCCCGCGCCGGAATCATAGGTGTAGGTCACCGTTCCGCCCGGCACTGTCACTGTGCTCAGACGACTCGCACCGTCGTATTGAAAACCAATCGTCTGCCCATCGGGCCGCGCGATCTCCGTCAGCCTACGATCCAGATCATATTGGTAGGTCGTGCTCCACGTGCCGGGGCCGAGGCTCGGTGGCGTGTACGAGGTTAGGAGGTTCAGTGCATTATGCTGGAATTGGTGCGACTGTCGTCCCGGCGGAGTCACCGACCGGCGGTTTCCGTTTAGGTCATACGCATAGAGCAATTCGCGCCCGCCGGGCAGCACTTGGCGCGTCAGGCGTCCGCCCAAATCGTAGAAGAACTGCGAGTTCAGCGTCAGAGGGTCGGTCGCGGTCGCCAAATGGCCCTGAGCATCGTAGGTATAGCTCCACTGTCGCGAGCCATGGGTCACTTGTGCCAAGCGGCCGCGAGCGTCGAACGCGTATTGCCGCGAAGCTACTCCGGGCGCCGTCTCCTCAATGACGCGGCCTAGACTATCCGCTCGCTCGGTGCTTGAGCGCCCCTCCGGTGTCACGGCTGTCGCCGTTTTTGTCGCCGCGATGTACGTATTCCGAAATAGCCTTCCATTGACAACGAGACTGTCGACCTGACTCACCAAGGTCGCGGGATTTGCCTGGTTACTCAGTACTGTGCGCCGGCCCCCTGTGATTGTTTCTACCAACCCACTTGGAGTCCTGATCGTGGTTCGATTCATGATTGGCACCTGCATCCCGAAGCGTGGGTCAGACCCTTGTGCAACCGTTGTCACAGTGCCGTCCGAAGAAGTAGTCGTAGCCGTGCCGTTGGGATCTTCAAGTACGGTGGTGGCGAGTCCGGCGCTATCGAGAGCAGCGCGACGCGAGCCTCCAATTGAGCGAGCCGTCGTCGAATGAACCGCCGTCCTCCCCATTGCGGTGGTTAGGGTGACCAATGAGCTGGAATCAGTAGTCGTACGGCTTAGCGTGGTAAAGCCACCGTTCCCGTCGTCGTCTCGAGTCAAGAGACCGTTAGTGTCGTAAATAAACTGGTGCTGGTTCCCATTCGGATCTGTCAGACTTGAGAGTAAACCGTCTACTCTGTGAACAACTACTGTGGCGGGTTGGCCGGGACTCTGAATGCTCGAGAGATAACGTTGTCCGTCTGTCGTCAGTGACGTGCGCTGTCCGAATGGTGCGACGATAGTCACGGGCAATCCTGTTCCGTCCCGCTCGACGGTGGTGACATTTCCCTGCCCGTCCGAGATTGACGACAGGTGTCCCGCCGCGTCGTACGTGAAATCGAAGATGGGACTCCCGAGCAAGGCGTCGAGGGTCCGCAGATGCTTTCCGTCGGCATCAAAAACGTAGAGTTGGCTTCCGTCTTCCGATGCTACTGCTGACCCGTTGATATCGAGCGCAGGCACAGGGGCGTCAATACGGCGCGCAAAACGATCGAGAACATAAAGCCGGCCATCAGGGCCGAAACTCATGGCTCTTGCGACAAACAGAGTGGTGAGAAGTGCTTGGCCTCCGCTCTTCGGCGTACAACTCGCGGAACCCGGCGTAGGAGCACACCCCGCCAGAACTCTGAGCAAACCCTTTTCATCAATGCGGTAGACATACCCATCGTTTTCCGCATAGTGCAGGGTTCCGTCAGCTCCAACACCCATATCAACCTGCAGACTGACTATCGACGCGCTCTTGGCCGGACCACCGTTGACGAGAGGGCCGCCGGCCTTACCATTACCGGCCACCCACCGAATAATTCCATCCGGCCCAATTCGGAAAATCCTGTTTCCGTTAATTGTGCCGCGCTCCCGATTTGCCAGGTACAAACTGCCGTCTGGCCCAACAGCTATACCGTTCAATGCATAGAAGACTCCGGGCGCGTTCGCCGGCTTGCCGTCCGCGCAAGTGGAATTCGGCGTCCCAAAAGGGCAAAGGGTGTAGGTACCATCGCCCACTATCCGTGTAAGGATCCCGTCAGTGCCAACCCGGTAGACCTCCGTGCGGTCTTCGAGGTATAACGTCCCATCTTTCGCTATCGCGAAAAAGTGGAAGCAGATATTTGCCTCCCGGGCGAGCGTTCCCTCCGCGAAGGAGGTTCCACAGACCCCGCTGCCTGCTACGGTTGTGAGTATCCCATTCTTGTCGATGCGACGGATGCGGCCGCCACCCGCGTTGTCGGTGAAGTAGACGCTATTGTCAGGACCGACCTTGAGGCCCTGAGTCGGGCGAATACCGGCAGACGTCGCGGGGATTCCGTCGCCGCTGAAATCCTCGGTTCCGTTGCCGCCCACATGTTCAAGAATTCCTGCGGCGTTCACTCGCCAGATCTTGTAGTTTGTGGAGCTGCCCAAGTACATGGTACCATCGCTCGCTACAGACATGCCTTCGGCGCCAATGAACGCGTCCACGGCACGGTCTCCCGGCTTTGCGGCGTTTGCGCAGTTGGCGGTACAGTCTGCCCCCGCAATCGTCGTAGTTGAATTCGATAACGCCGTGCCGGTGCGCCGCCCACCATCCCCAAGAAACAGAACTCTACCCATGGGATCATAATTGTGGTGCACATCTATACTCCAACCGCCCAACCCTGCCGCCCGCGCATCGTGAGTTCCGAGCATCAACTCCATTTCCTGCCACAGAGTAGCCTCTTTTCGGGCGCGGTCCGTTGTCAAAGGTGAACTACCGAAAAGACCGAAGGATCGGCCCACATTCGTGTACATCACGTTCGCGTAAAGGGCGGGGTAGACATAGCCGATGCGAATCCGGGCTGCCTGCTCTCCATGAACGGGTCGGCCGTAGACATCATTGCCATCCCAGACGAAATGGACACTCTGGTTTGGCACGGGGTCGAACGTCTGGGTGAACAGACGCCCTGCGATCCGTACTTCGAGGGCGATTCGCTGCAGATTCAGCGGAACTGTGCCCCCGATCAGTGAGATGTCCGTCGAATACGCTTCCTGGTAGCCCGGGCCCCGGTCGCTTTGATAGACAAGGCGAAGAGAGGTTCCTGCGATCGCTATTGATTCACCAAGCGTCTGGCGCTCACATCCGATAACTGAACCCTGTGTTTTGCAGTCGTTGTCGTGTGCCCTAAACGGATCCTTTCGATCCGGTCGCTCTGAGGAGTCCGGCGAAGGCGGATCGTTAAGGTCGCCGGGCGAGAAATGAGAAAGCTGGACTCGCCAAAGCGATTTGCCGGGCGCAAACAGCCCTCCGAGTTTCGTCAGTTCTGGTTCATCTACGCCGAGTGCGATTAATGCCTCTGGAGTAGCCTCGCTACCTGACCCATCCACATCGAGTGAGGCGCGACCATTCGCAACATTGAGTACTTTGACTATTCGCCCATCGGGAGAGGGAACCCATTGTGCCGCAACACGGTCATAAATTCCAACTGGGACAGGCTTTCCGACTGGAAAACGCAGAAAGTTGTCGACGTAAATTGCTACGGGCCGGTCGAAGAGGACGCTAGTAGCCCCCGCCGCAATCGCTTCGTCGGCGCTGAACTCGACGGCGTAGGTATAAGAGCTGGTAGCCGGCAAAGGCCCCGGCATTGCAGACGGTCCAGTGGCGCCGACGGTATACTCCGTCGCGCGAACGTTGATCGAGTTGATTGGCTGAGTAGTTCCGTCCGGCATCTTGAGCGACGCCTGAGTCCCGCCCTTAAAGATCACGGTCGCCTGACGGGTTCCCGATTCGTCAGTCACGATTCCGCCCTGCGCGACCTGCGCAGGTTGCGAGAAATCCACCGTCGTGACCTGAGGGTCCAAGGCAACGAGAGTTACAGACTCGACCACCGCATAATCCTGCCACAACGCCGATACCTGTCGTTGTGCGGGAAGAAATCCTGCCTTCTGATAGTTCACCGTGAGCGGCTCGCCACCGTTGACCACCAAATCGAAAGCGCCGTCAGCTCGTGAGAGCGTCTGCCCGAATTCGGGGTGATCGAGCACCGTCACCTTGACGCCCGGCAAAGCGTCGCCGGTGCGTGCACGGACCATTCCGCGGATAAGGGCCGATCGTAAAGGCTGGATCGTGCCTGCAGCAACGCCGGACTGAATCGGATTCGGCCCAGTGTAGAGAAAAGACGTGGCTGCAAACGTCGTAGTCGCGACTGTGGGATCGAGTGGCGGAGCGACCGTCGCTGGATCGGGCGGTATCGGGTCCACCGTTCCGAACGTCACCGTTCGCGTCGTAGTAGGCCCGACATTGCCCACCAGGTCCGTGGCTACGAACGAGATAGTATTTGAGCCTGGCACGAGATGAACTGGGGTAGTGAAAAGATGCTGGAGGGGATCGTCGAGCAGTGAATCCGCTTCCACCGTGACGCCATTCACGGTTAGGCTCGGCCCCTTGACTGAGTCACTGACTATGACTTCTACGATCACGGGCTCGGTCTCGAAATGAGCCCCATTGGTAAGGGATATGGATTCGATTACAGGCGGTTGAGCATCACGGAGGAAACTTAGACCCCACGAAAGGGAGTTACCTGCTGCGTCTGTTGCCGTGAGCACAAACTCATTCCAACCTTCGGCGAGCGGTCTTGTCGCCGTATACATCCCGTTCGCGTCACGCGTCATGGGTACCGCGTCCAACGTCAGCGTCAGTGGTGAGGCATCGGTTGGATTGACGGTAAACGAGGCGCTGGTCGCATTCGTGTAGGTGTCGAGCCAGTCTGGCGTGGTCACGACAGTCCAGGTGGGCTTGTCACGATCCTGGACTATGGTCCGCGATACTGTCGTCGCATTGGCGGCGCCGTCGGTCGCGATCACCGAGATCGCGTTTGTCCCAGACGCAAGCGTCAAACTGTAGGTAAAGGAGCCGTTGGTCAAAGTCACAGGAGATCCGTTGACTTTCACCGACACCGTCCCCGCGTCGGACGCCGTTCCCGTAACGTTCACGGCAGTTGCGTTCGTATAGCTGCCGTTCAAGGGCGCTGTAACGGTTAACGTGGGCGGAGTCCGGTCCTGCGTCACCTTGATCACTCGAGTCGTGACGTTTCCGGGAGCGTCGGTCGCCGCGATCGTGAGGAAGTTCGCTCCTGCCGCGAGCTGGTAAGTCCCGCTGAACGCGCCGCCTTGTCCAACTGGGTATGAGACGCCGTTCACTTTGACGGTTACGGCGGTAGGATCGCTGACCGTTCCCGCAACAGTGACGGCATCCTGGGTGGTGTAGCTTCCGTCTGCAGGGCTGGTCACAGTCAGCGTCGGTCCCTGCGTGTCGCGCGTTACAGTACGCGTCGAATCCGTGTGATTCCCGCCCTTGTCCGTCGCTCGTACCGCCAGCGTGTTCACGCCTTGGACCAACGGAACTGTTGCGGAGTACTGCGTTCCGTTCCTGCTCGCGACAACTGAATTCACTTTTACTTGTGTTGTTTGCTGGCTCTCCGATGTTCCGGTCACGGTCACAGTGGCGGCATTCGTCACCAGGTTTGGCGCCGGCGCCGCGATTGTCAGTGTCGGCGGTGTCTTGTCGGTGGCGAGGACCGTGACCGTGATCGTCGTATTCGTCGTGCCCCGCACGTCCACCTGCATCGTGTTGCTACCGGCGAGAAGGCTCTGCTTGACGACGTAGGTGACGTTGGTTCCAAAATCGGCATCCTTGATGACCTGAACGCCGTTGATGGTGATAGTCGCCTTGGTTCCGGCGACGCTTGCCCTCGCGGCTACCGAATATGGCGCGTAAGCGCCCGCCGGAAGCGTGAAATTGTCGGTGTAGTGACTCGGCGTCGTGACGCCCTTGCTGTAAACCTTCGGACCGAAAATGGCAAAGGAAGCATCCGGAACTCCAACGATCTTGGCGGTGAGGCCCGCCGCCGGTGAGCCTTTGAGCGTGATCGTCAGCGAGTTCGTGTTGCCATTACCCTGATTGACGGTGATCGAGCGCTCGATGTAGGTGGCGCTCGAAAAGTCGGCAGCGGTTGCGACCTGGGTTCCGTTTATGGCGACGGTTGCAGTGGAGAGGCTACCACCAACGCGCTGGAGACGAATCGTGTATTGGGTCGGAGCAGGCGTCCAGGCAGTGTCCGGAGCGGCTGCTGGTGGGACCGAAAACGATTCGACGAAGTTTATCTGACTGTTGTTCGCCACGGTCACGAACTGTTTGGGGCCGAAGACGACCAGCGTATCCGGAGCTGTCACGACGAAGGCGGTGCGAGCACGCAAGGCATAATGCCGAATCGCGCCGCTCGCTTCCGAGAGGCTATCGAATTTCGCCGCCGCCAACACGCAGATACTCAGGAAAGCCAGGCCAACCTTGTACCACCACCGCACCGCCACACGCCGGCGAATCGATGAGACAACGACCCGCATACGCAAGCTGATTAGCGATAATGGTTGACTCACCGGAAATCTCCGCTGTTTAGGTATCGAACGATTTTTAGAAGAGGAACGGACCTGATGACGGGCGACGCGGATGACGTGATGCTGCTGTTCCGATTATTTCCGCGTCACTGCTCTGACTTTGGCGAGATGACGCTACACAGAGACGTCAGAATGCCGTCAGTTGCTGCTGCACATTCGTTCCGAAAGCTGAACGTCCGAAGGAGGTGGGCTTCGTTCGCGAGCCACACGTTACGCCTTTTGTTTTTTGGCGATAGGCTGGTTTCGTATCACCCAGATGTCGATTTCATTTCAGCTCATCCGATCGCGGACGGGCGCTGAATTGAATGCTGACGGATGATTCCGCGACGACTGATCGGTTATGCCGGCTGCCTCAAGTCAATGCAGCGCATGTCGTTCCGATCAATCGATGCTGAGGCGGATCGGTGAGGCAGTGTGAACCGAGAGCTACAGATGCCAGGGAAGCGGATCAGGAAGAACTATCGCGACCACCAGACAAGCCTGCGTTCGACAAATCGAACCTCGCTGCTTCTTCATACCTGGCCGGGCCACCACCTAGCCGGCTGCGGTAAAGAATCAAGGCTGTGATTGTCGTCTCGATGGCGTAGCTGTGGTTTTGCCCCAACAGAGCGGTGATGTTCTGTGGAGGATCGATCCGGCTCAGCGTCAGATGCGGTGTGAAGGGCCTGCCTTCCGCGACGAAGCCCGCGCTGCGCGCGGCATCCTCGGCGATCGCGGCCAGGTCGGACAGTCTCTCACCGCCGCGTGTCACTCCCAGCCACAAAACGCGCGCGCGGCGCGGATTCGGAAACGCGCCAAGCTCGCCGAACCGGATCTTAAACGCTGAACCGAGGGTGACGCTGGAGAGACGGGCGATGATGGTGTCTCGCGCTTCCCGACTCGTCGGTCCCAGAAACCGTAGAGTGAAGTGCCATTTCTCGGCGGCAACGAGCTTGCCCGGAAGAGCCTTCGGCAAGACACGCACAATCGCTGCGCGCGCATCGGGCGTCACTGGAACTCCGATGAAGAGCCGCTCCGCCTTCCGACTTTCCGTCTCGATCACTCTGACAGGAGCTAGAGGATGTATCGCCTCAGGTCTTCGTCGTCCGCGATGGTCTTGAGCCTGCTCTGCACC
>Ga0222622_10000509_pt1 | contig 14526 bp, 14 predicted proteins | sample PLM2_5_b1metaG_FD_177335 | JGI IMG/M metagenome (GOLD analysis project Ga0222622, IMG submission 177335) | Groundwater sediment microbial communities from an aquifer in East River, Colorado, USA - PLM2_5_b1 | ecosystem: Environmental > Terrestrial > Soil > Riparian zone | place: USA: East... | reverse complement strand
AAAATGCACTTCCACTGTAAATTACTACAGCCCTAGAGAACATCATGATAACAAATGGAGTTACTAGTATTAGTATCAATGGAACAGCACTACTTTGATATGATCCTACTGCAAGTAAAGGAATTCCAATAACAAAGAACAAGATACTGTTTGTAATGAAGCCTAGGTAGTCCCAGTATTTGTGAAAAAGTTTTCTAATACCGGTTGAAACCTCCTTATGTTGTGTAACGAGAAACATTGCAGTAAATAAGGTCGTTACTATTGGGGAGATGTGTAGAAAGTGGTCAGCCACGATAAACCCACCAATAGCCAATCCTAAGGAAAAGGTAAAGTCCACGTACTCATCAGCCTTCCAATTGTGAAGAATTCTCCCACCAATCCATCCTAGTGCAGTGCCAAAAGCTATTGCACCTACCATTGACCAGATAAAAGAGATTGAAGCATCTACCAATGAAAAAGCAACGCCTGAAAAGATTATCGCTATAACAACATTAAAAGAGATAACTCCGGTTGCATCATTAAATAAGGACTCGCCCTCTATGATTAGATTCAATCTTTGCGGAATAGGAAATTTCTTGAATATTACACCCACAGCTACAGGATCGGTAGCAGCAAGGATAGTTCCAAGAAGCAAGGCGTCTATTATTGGAATCTGAAATATAACATTAACTCCGATCCCTATAATTAGAATAGTTATGATTACTCCTATAATTGCAAAGTAACCAATTGGTATAGCTTCATTTTTGATCTGTCCAATAGATAATTTGCGTCCAGATTCAAAGATCAAAATAGGAATAATAACCAAATATACTATTCCTGGTATATCTTCAATAATTCCATAAAACTTGTCTACCTCGTCACTAATAATAGGAACTATTGCTAACATTGCTCCAAGAAACATCAAAATTGAAACTCCGGGTATGATGAAGCTTCTTGTGTAACGGCGTACAGCCGAGATAACAACTAGTAACAGGCTCAGACCGAGCATAAATGTTACCAGTAACCCACTTTCGGCCATGAAATACAAGATTTCTACCTAGATTTAAGTATGCTCTTCAGGAATTAAGAATGAACACTTCCAATTACAGGGAGATAATACCCAAGCTCAAGGATGTAATCGATTTCTGTAGAGGTAAAGAAATTCCTATCTTTTATACCGAAGCAGTCAAGGAGGCTAGCGGAATTGATGTGTTAACAAAAATACACAACTTTCTACCAAAAACAAGGCAAGAGCGGCTAAAGATTCCTATTTGTGTCAGAGGCACATGGGATGGAGTTACGATCGATGAGCTAAAACCGACAGAGAATGATCATGCAGTCATCAAACGGAGAGATTCAGCTTTCCAAGATACTGAACTACGGGTCTGGCTTCAGAGCGAAGGCATTAACTTGCTATTTTTTACCGGAATCGAAACTTCAATTTGTGTAGAGACATCATTGAGAGACGGATTTAACATAGGATATGATGTAGGGTTGATATCTGATGCCACCGCTTCAGGAAATAAAGAACATTATAAGACCACATTAGAAAGAGTAGGGGATTACTATGGATTAGTAATGAGTATAGAACGCTTTAAAAAAGCAATTAATCATCTGGACGAATGGAGGAAAAGCAAACTAGATTTAGGTCACCTACCAGATGAAACTTGGAATACCTTTCTTGACGAGTTTGAATTACTAGACCCAAGGTCATTTGCTCTTACTAGCTGATCCTCGATTCCTTTAGCTCTATCTGATACAATCCTTATTTTTTCTAATTAACCAAATGGACTAATATCCCCTCATCAATGAATATCAATCTCGCTTTGTCTAGTGATTTTTAACGTGCAATACTAAGAATAAATTGGAAATTCATTTAGATGTGTCTCAATTTTGAGCTAATCTAATAATTATGTTCTTTGATGCCGTTCAGAAATCCACTGCTGGAGTATTTTACTACCTTGGTCAAGTGCTTCTTCATATCCATCTTTTATCAGCTGCCGTATAGTAGTGTTTGAGAAATCAAATGTCTTATTTGCTATTGTATGTATATCGTTCTTTCGTTCTACTCTAACTACAAGGTCGACAGATACCATATACTCTGTGAGATCCGCGTATGTAAAATGCTTGCCAGTCATAAAATTTCTCGTTAGGGCCTGCTGTTGTAAAATGTTGTCTACTAAGTCCTTTCTAATCTTATTATCGTCGGTCAGCTTAATTAGTTTCTTGATAATGTTAACATAATCCGTTACCATTATTGCCATCCTTTCATCAAACAAAGTCCTATCATGGTACGTCAAATCGTTTTTTCTATCTACTACTCCATCATAATTAGCAGGTAAATATTCTTGTTTAATCGGATGTACGTTAATTATGAAAGCACGTAGAAGTGGAACCTCAGATTTTCTAACATAGTGCCAATACTTCCGGTGTTCCATTATGGCCTCCCTTAGCGGAGTGTTGGCAATAATCCCACCATCCCAAAAGTAGCGTTCTTTCTTATTAAGGCTTTTTCTACGGGATTTTTTCTCATCTCCATTTTCACTTTTGATTTTGTGTTTGTTACTGTAATCTTCGACCATTAACTTGGTGTAGTCGTAGTTAACGGGTACAGAACCACTTGCAAGAACAAATTCAACTTCTATTCCATTATTATACCTGATTACGTGTTCGAATCCTTCGTTACCATTCTGTGCATATTCCATACCGTAACGTCCATATTCAGTTTTGTGGCTACCGTCGGGTTTCTCATAACTATCAAACACTACTGTGCTTCCTTCCTGTACATCTACAGCTACCAAGAGTAGTCTGGGTTCTTTTTTCTCATAACTGGTCGATATCGGAAATTTTGCAAATTTCTCTAGACTTTGCTTTAATGGTCCGTTACTATAAAGATACCACACATTAGAAGGATCTAAAAACGTCTTATCTGTCAAAGTCTGAGAAGGTTTGAACACATTAGGTACCCCTTTAAGTATGAACTGCTTTGTATTGTAATACCTTCTAGCTGATTCACTCGTAGCTACAACATTGTTAAGATAATGCCAATAATCCCACCATTGAGTAAAACCTGGCATTTTATCAACAACTGATTCGGTAGTAAGATGTTCCCAAAATTCAATTAACCTTTCCGCAGATCCTCTCCAAGTCTTTTTTTCTTTCACATAACTTACCAGAACAGATGCATTCATAGCACCTATGGAAGTGCCAGCAACAATATCAAATAACGGTTTATCTTTCCTTCCTATAATTTTGTCTCTTTCTGAAGCCAATTCATAAAATGCCTTGTAAGCGCCAGCTTCATACGCTCCAAGTGAGCCCCCTCCTTGGAAGATTAAGGCTCTTTGAAAATCAATTGTAGATGTCAACATTCAGTAATGTGATAAAAAAAGGGAAATTAAAAGTATCTTTTTATTGTTTTGCAGACTTTGGCTGTACTAAGACAACAAGATTAAGCTGCAAGCCCGTTTGAGGTTATTTTAAACTGTCCATGCTTCCAAATATTGTCCATGCTTCCTTGATTTTGCCATCTTGAAAATGAAAAATCTCGACTCCTTGAGTCTCAAACTTCTCATGGCTTACATCCTTCCAATTCAGTTCCTCATGGCTTGGTTGAGTACCATGAAGTTCCTTTGCAAATGTGCCTTTCAAGGTCCATCTCACTGCAAGTTTATCTTGTTCCCCAAATGAATCTACTACTGTGATATTCATATCAGGAAATGCCTTGAGATCTCCGTCTATCCACTGTTTGAAATTTTCCAGACCTTTGACTTCTTCCAACCCGTGATAAACTACGTCAGGAGTAACAAAGTTTTTTGCCTCATCTGTTTTTCTCTCATTAAATATAGTCTGAACAAATTTTTGAGCAATCGTCTTGTTATTAGCTTCGTTCATGCCCTCATTCGTTTAAAGCTACCATTAAAGTTTTCTATTGACCTATTAAAATAATGTACAGGCTACAAAACGGATTCAAAAATCGCATGACTCTACCAAGTCAAAGATCTAATAAGAACTAACTAATCGATCTGGTTAGCGTACTTTAGAAATACATCGTCAAACTATCATATTATTGATCAAGTGTAAATAGAGTTCTATAGTTAAAATTGGATTTTATAACTTCGCTAATAATTCCATCTTGAGTTTCTGAAACTCTTCGTCCGATAAGATCCCTTGCTTTTTAAGATCTGCTAATTTTTGCAGTTTCTGCGTTACATCTTCCTGACCGGATGATTGTTGAGGCTTTGGTTGTTGTTGTTGTTTTAACTCATCTATCTGTCTTTGTTGATCTGCTTTTAATTGGTCCATTTCTTTCTGATGAGCTGCATCTTGTTGCTCCATTTCCGCTCCCGCACGACGTCTGGCTACGCCTGCACCTATTGCTGCTGAAGCCCATCTACCTCTCATAATCTCAATTATTTACCACAATAAATAAACTTATCTAAACGAGCTTGAAATTAATTATGATAATAAAAAATCTCTCATAACTTTCACTTATAATCCAGATTATCTTTTGTTCCCATTCTATAATTATTGATAACCTTTGACTCTTCTAATCCGTTTCGATTCATCGATAGTTTTCCTTATTTTCCTTAGCGATTTTTGTTCATGAACATTTGATAATCTGCTTATGATGATATCGCCTGCCTTAATGTATCAGCATGATGATCGGAGACCAATTTTATGAAGACCAGATTGCTAGGAATAGAAATATTTTTGATTGATGTCTGATACTCGTCTACCAATCTAATAATAGGTGATTTTGATATTTCTAATGAATTAATAATAGAATTCCTTAACTTAGTAGTGTCATATTTTTTTATTATGCCGTAAGGAACATTTTCAATGGCAGCCATAACAAAGACATTAGGCATGTCTCCTCGAATATCTTCCTCTATATCCTGCCAGTCGTCCATTAGATCAAGTAACGCTTGATTATAATGAAGAACTAGGGAAACGTTTTCACTAAAGCTTGGTAACTTGGCATCTAAAACTCTCGCATAAATTGTTGATGCATCTGATGATTTAGATAGGCTAAAATTTCTTATTTCATTGTATGAAAAAGTGCTGCCTTCAAGTATACGACTTTTGACAATCTGCTCAAACTTCCAAAATGGCCAGAATTGCTTCAATGAAAAATCTATTGAATACCTAAGATGATGTTTATCGATTTCGTTAGCAAGGATTTTATTTATGGACCGACGCACTTTTCTGGCTAGCAGATGGTATCTATTATTTTTTGTCTCAAAAAATTTATCGTAAAGAAGAACATACCTAGCCAAAAGCCTTATCATTCTATATACCCATAATGCTTGCTCCAGATCTTTAGTATCAAAATATGTAGCTACATAGTATGTAGGATCTTGTGCCTTTTCATCTACAGTTATAAATGTGGTTGATATATTTAGATCATACTTCATCAATAACTTACTTAAAGAGATCATCTGCTCAATGAAATTCATCCTATTATCAGGAAAGCTCAATTCTTTAGTAACCCGAAAAATTTTATCGACAATAGATTTTTCCTCTTTGTTTCGCAAGTTGATAGATTTAATTTCCACCATGTCCTATGATCTCCAATTATAAATATTATAATTATTTGCGCTAGAGATTATTAAACCTGGTTGACATCGAGATTATCCTCCTATGAAAATTTCAAATATGTTCTGATATGTAAGATGTTTAAAGACAATACCAATACAAAATTAGGTTATGCCAATTAAGTTATTTTTCAAAATGAAGTATAAAGAGGATGCAATTTAATTCAGGAATACAATTTTTGATATAGATTGTAGTATAATCTGGATCCTCTCATCAAGAAGAATGCTACTAACATTAACCAAATACCACCCACAAAAGAAAACTTCACACCTATAGCCACCCCTGTTACAAGAATACAAATTGAGATAATCATGCCTATCCTTATAGCAGCTATTGTAGCCTTAAAGTGATCATGTGTATAGTAGGTCAAAAATGACCTCAATATTCTTCCCCCATCACACGGGAATATGGGTAAGAGATTGAAAAGACCAATGACGAGGTTAATCATTCCACTATAGAAAAAGATCGTGTCAATAGGAAAATTTTGTGAATTAAACATATGACTTTGAAAAAATACGAACCAAAGTAGAAAGGAAAGACCAGAAATAATGAAACTTATTAGAGGACCAGCAAGTGCCATAAATATTTCTTTTTTAGGAACAGTTATTTCAGTTCGATTTAAGGCAATTCCTCCCAAGGCAAATAGTATAATCTTTTGAAATTTGATTCCATACTTGCTTGCTATAATGGAATGGCCAACTTCATGAAGCAAAATTGAAAATAGTGAAATTAATGCACATGCTATTCCTATTATTATATAGGTCGATTGTACTAAACCTGGATAATTGTTTGGTAAAATCGTACTAGAAAGTGTCCATGCAATAAGAATAAAAACAAACGCAGAACTGAAATTTATATAAACAGGCACTCCATCTATTCTTCCGACAAATAGTGAATACTTTGATAACCAATTGTCTTCGTTGTCAGAACTTAATTTATCAATCTTGTTATCATTCATTACCTTCAGCCTAATTAATATAATTAATAGAATATATAATTTAATCCATTATTACGGTATTCACTTACTTGATCCTGTATCTCTGTAAATCTTTAAATGGAATGTCAAGCATAAATTCGTTACCAATTCTACGTTCGATATGTGATCTCGGTATATTGTATTTTTCACCGGTCGGCGAAGTGACCAAGATGAAACTGTCAGATTTAGCTTCTATGGCACCTACTAATGTTTTTTTTGCTCTGACTTTCTTTTCCAGCATATTATCTAGATTCAAGTTTTTCTGTAACATCTATTCAACATCTTCAAAAAAGTAGCATATATACTCTGATTAACAATGTTATGTTATCGTCTCATCTCTTGAACTAACCTATATGGGTTGTTTCGCACTAGCATTAGAAGGAGTTATAACACCCTGAATTTCTCCGTTCTCATGAGCTTGGGTGCGAACAACAACGAATGCTGAGTTATTCTTCATTAGGGTTATTAAATCAGTAACGTTCTTGCCACTCACTGGACCACTAAGATCATTAGCTGTAATAACCCCTTTAGATATTTGTCCATTCACTTGACCAGTTGGAATCCCGGACTTTCCATTAATCTCCACATAGGGATTAAATACTTGCGCTAGGTCGGTTCCATTCTGAAGACTAATATGAGCACCTATGATTCCTTTAATATTTTTACCATCTATCTCATAAGCTATATTACCATCAGGACCCAGATTAAACTTCGCTATTCCTGTAGCGGGAGTACTTACTGGCGGTGATAAAGTTTTGCCTGCCAAGCTTGCTATAAAATTCGTTTGTTGTGCGAATACTGGCATTGATATTAACGACACCACCATAACACAAAGTGATATCATTGGAGCATATCTACCAATAGGAAATTTTGTTAATCGTTTCGTTTTTAGAGACATTATAATTTATATTATGGCCAAATCTATAAGTCTCTTACTTAATATTGTTAAGTTATCTTAATTAACTATTTAATGGTAACTATTGAGTAAAGTGAATCACATGGGAAAGTAATGCTCTCTACTGTAGATGATAGTAATTATTGTTGGTACCTTCCGCATATCGAAGAAATTGAATGTAGTGAATCTTACTTTTCGTTCCGTTCCGGTAATTCAACTAGATAAGCAGCGAAAATAGGACAAAATTATGCTTATATTGCTAGTTTGTCATACGAATATTAGTTATCCATGATTAATAATATAAAAATGAAGAAACTAGCAATATGTCAGGTCAGATATAATATTCGGATTTGCCTTATTCATAGTAACTTTGCATCTGGATTTCAACCTAACTTACAAAACTACCTTAACCTGATTTTAATTAATCCTGTGTTCTCACAGCATATTGTAAAATTAAACTATCAAAGTAACGATCAAAGGCACCATTAACTATAATATCGTCTGAATATAGCCCAAGAGCAATTACTCTTCCTTTTAGATAATTTAGTTCATATGTTGCAACTACTACACTACCTGTTCTATTAGTGCTAGGTGATGTCGTTGCATTATAATTTAGTAAAATTATGTCTTTAGGATTTGTTATATATTGTTCCTCATGAGGTGAATAACCAAAGGGATTGTAGCTAAATTTAGATATATCACTGATATAATTACTTCCAACCCATTGCGCTGTCTCGTTTTCCCACCTTTCGTTTACACTTCGCCAAGCAGACTTGCCATTGAAGGCCCAGCTATGACCTTTAATGAGTGTTATGGTGTCTGTATTGCTATTGTATTTGACTTCTGCATAAAAAACATTACCATCCAAAATAATCATTGTACCTCCAGAGCCTACAAATTGCTTAAAGTTGTCATACTCTCTTTGAGTAACGTATTCTTGATGACCTAGAATTATGACATCAAAAGTATTGCTTCCGTTCACTTGAAATATGGAGCCTTCATCAACATCCTGATCTGTTAGAAACACAATGTTTGCATCTGGTCTTACCCATTTAAGATTTCCAAGCAAGTATAGCATGGCAATTCCTGATGCACTTAAAGACGGTTTGTTGGTGACTTTATTGGAAAGCAAATTCAAGTCTTTTGTGATATTTACTCCTCGTGTAACATTAATGTACTTATGGTAAAACACGTAGAATGAATTGTCGTATGCTGCAGCAGTAAATGTAGGCATGACAACAGCAATCCTTACTCCTTTACCAAATTCTCCTTCATGAGAGCTGATAGTTGGTGTTGATATTTCACTCTTATTTTTAGAGAATATGTAATTTTTGTTTGGCAAGATCTGTGGCTGTTTTCCTGGGATGGGTAAAGTATCATTTGAGTTTCTCATATTGTTTATGATAGATTGAGGAGAGTCGTTCAATGATGATGCATTCATTACTGAAGTATTGGTCCCTGTATCCAAAAGTGACGGTGGGATATAACTTGAACCTGAATCAGCAATGAGCTGTGGTTGATTAGCAGAAACTACAGAGATCTCACTCTTATTTTTAGAGAATATGTAATTTTTGTTTGGCAAGATCTGTGGCTGTTTTCCTGGGATGGGTAAAGTTTCATTTGAGTTTCTCATATTGTTTATGATAGATTGAGGAGAGTCGTTCAATGATGATGCATTCATTATTGAATTATTGGTCAGTGTACTCAAAATTAAAGGTGGAGTTGGGTAATTTCCTGAACTTGAATCAGCATTGACTCGTAATGAAACACCAGCAAATACAGAGTTTGTACATAGTGATGAAAACAGAATGATCATAACAGAGACAATCAGAAATTTTAGACAGATCTTTGGTACTCGTCTTGGCTCTGACATCTCTTTTAATCTTGTTTCTATAGATCTTAAGATAATTAAGTTTAAAATAACTTAGTTCTATGAAACCGTTCAAAAATCCATCGCATCACACCTACGTGAAGACCGTTTGTTAAAAAACCAACACTTTAAGTCAAGTAAAAGCAACAGCATGCTTCAGAATGTCAAAATACTTAGTTGTCCTCATATCTCCATTTAGGGTTACTGTTATCAGATTGAAATCAGGTGAAGAATCAGGTAAATAACTCCAATTCCAAAAAGCCCATCCCCATACGCCAATGTCTTTGAATTTTTTTGTCATTATGTCTGCGTCGGTCTGGTTCAAATCACTGATTTCTTGATTAATCTCGTTAACTGTCTTTCCTTCAACATCAATTCGTTCCTCGCGAGAAACGTCATTCCATTCTCCAATATACAATGGGACTCCAGTTATATTGGTTAATTCCGAAAGTAGGTTTATTTTTTGCTCAGCATAACTTCCTGCAGTAGGTATTCCGTATAAGGAAATTTTGAATACTATATTATTCTTGTTGGCTGGTAACAATTTTGCAATGTTTCCCAAAGTCATATTTATTTTCAAGTTGTGAAAATCAACAGGGATGGTCATATCGAAGACTAATGTCTTGTTCGTTATTTTTCTGAGTTCATTTGCAACGAAAGTATTATACTTGCCAATTTTTTCCCATTGATCAGCACTTTGGATCTGAGGTTCGTTGAGGATCTCATAACCTAGCGTACTACTATGGTTTTCAACAGTTTCTATTACTTTTTTTAAGAATCCAATCTGAAGGGTCCACCCATCGAAACCTCTATTGTCAGTTATAGTGTGATTCCACCAGTTAGTCCACCATTTAGTCGCAGAAGGATTTCCTGGTGATCCACCTGACCCAAAGGAGTAACTCATGTTACCGTTAAAAAATGAAGGTGGAAATCCAGATCCTCTTACAGGATCAAGCCAACTTGAGGTATGGAATTGGTGATTGTCATAAATGACATGTAAACCCCATTTATCTGCCAGTGAGGCAACTGTTTGTAGCTCCCTAATAAAGGATTGAGGATCATTTTCATATGCTTGCCAATATAGGACATATCTGATATGATTCATCCCTGCACTTTTGATTAATTTGAAGCTATCATTGTAATAATTATGAGGAAAGGGAATAGAAGATAAGTTCTTATGAATGGTGCTAGTATACAACCCTTTCATATTTACCCCTGTGAATGAAACATTTGTTTGAAGTCCTAGTTGTGCATTTACCTTATTCATTAAATCAAACCCAATATTAGGAATATTAGGAAGAAAAGATGATAGTATCAGGCAATCAACTATGGCACATAGTACAGTTTTAGGGACCATAGATTTGTGCAATGACAAATTTGAATAGATCAAGATTAGAAGTTTTAATTGTTCTTTTCGATATAAACGTGTCTGAAATAAGTTGAAAACATAGTTGTAGATCTAGTCAATTAGGCAGATAATGCATTTATTCAAAAAATGATAGAGAAATTATAGATCCCTAAGGAGTAATAGTACAGAATAAATCAAATCCACTTAGAATTAAAACTATGAATATATTCTCTAATAAGGTAAAAATTCAGAAACTAGTAGATAATGATTTGAAAGCTGTTGGTATGACTGAGTTTAATTATAATAATCTTAAAAGTAGGATTGAAAATGGTGAACAGGAATAAATTATAATGCGACTGGCCAGGGCGGATATTAGTTACGATAAATCGTCTAATTAAAATCGGAACAGTATTTTACCATTTCACTATATTCTCAGATTGAAAGTCAAAAAATTGGTAGGATGAGCCGAAGTGAAGGAAGAAAAATCATTAAAGCAAAGATAACTGGTGGGAGGAGCTAATTTGATTATATGAACAAAGACAACCAAATAAACCCACCAGTTTCTTTTGTCCATTAATTTCATGTAGAACATACTATAAAAAAATAGTATAACCAATCAAGGAGGGGGAGTAGTACGGGATAGTTCCGGCGTGGTTCACCCAGGATGCAATTTTTATAAAAATGCTAAAAATTAGTGTTAAATGTCCGAAATTTTAATATTTGATCATTACTGTTGACATGCGCACAAATTATAGTTGATAACAACGATATAATATATCTATTAATGCCAACTTGAAATGTGGAAGACTTATGTAAAATATGTAATAAAAATGAAATAGAAATATATCAACTTGACATTGAGGTATGTTTCGACTGTTGGATGAACCAAACTAATCCCGAAATTTAGGTGGTGGCACTTTTTAAGAAACGAAATATGTTTGAATCGGATGAAATCAGGATTCTTTACTTGCCTAGAATGCATCTGCATAATTAAATCACCAGTCTTTACTTCTGACTTTTGATAAAATGCAAAGATATTTATCGCTACTATACTGACAGGTTCGTATTGATACAAGTACCATAGCTATTATAACGATTGCAGTATCTGAAAATTCCATTCATTTGATCTAGATTTTAAGTTAAAAGCTTAGAAACTTTAATTTCCTGTATATTTAGAAATTCCAAAAAAGAATACAAGTTCATTAATGTATTGTGTCAAAATATTTGCTAAAAAGAGTTATGTATATATATTAAATAAACTCGCAAGTTTTATTTAGTTAGTCCTTGGTAAGTAACAGAAAGATTGTCCTTATTAGATTTTCATTATTGGCAGCAGTAATCGGAATTTTGTCAATTTCCTCATTTGCTGGAATTGGTTTTATACGCAGCTTGCTTGCAACATCTATTGGCACAAATGGATATTATGATAAAGTAGTAATCTTAAATTTTGATGATGGTCGGCTCAGTCAGTATATAAACGCTATACCAATCCTTGACAAGTATGGATTTAAGGCAACATTCTATGTGGTATGCAACTATATTGGAAAGAAAGATGGATACATGGACTGGAATGAAATAGAAACATTGCATAAAGAAGGACACGATATAGGCTCTCACAGCATGAATCATCTCCACTTGGATAAATTGTCAAAGAAAAATGTAGAATATGAAGTAGGCCAGTCAAAGAGATGTCTTCAAAAGCATGGTATTAATGCTACAAGCTTTGCGTATCCGTTCAACGGTGGCTCCGATGACAAAACTGTTGTAGATATAGTCGCAAAGTATTACGAATTTGCCCGAACGGGTAATGATGCGCTTACTTACCTAAGATGCGACAGCCCTAATGTGCAACCAACTCAACCTGATTGTAGAACATACACTGACAGTAACGATCTAACATATGCGAATAGATACACAGTTAGAGCATGGAGCCAGGACGCAACAAGAATCGAAGATTCGGCCGGCGACAATATAATGGAGGATAAATTCATCAGAATTGTCGATAGCCAAATAAAATACAATAATGCCGGAACGATAAAGGCAATTCCTATAATAATTTATCATCGTATGGGTGATAGCGGAGATAGTTACAATACTGACATAAAACTATTCAACGCTCAGATGAAGTATCTACACGATAATGGTTATAAGGTAATAACGATGGCTGATCTTGCATATGATGATAAAAGCAACTATTTGTACCTGAAGGACCTCAAGTCCGAAACTGAACAGCCATTCAAAAATGTTATTGCCCCAACCATAGTACCAGCCACAAATGCCACAACAAATGTTACTACCCCAACGATAGCACCAGCCACAAATGCCACAACAAATGTTACTACCCCAACGATAGCACCAGCCACAAATGCCACAACAAATGTTACTACCCCAACGATAGCACCAGAAGGAAATCCCATACTTCAAGCCTTAAAGAAACTATTTGGATTAAAGTAATTAAACCAAAAGTGACATCTAAGTTAAATGATAAAGGTAAGAAATTTTAAATTTAATTTAATTCCAAACACTGCGGGTTACTAGATGGAGTTGGACTACACACTAGCATATTACATTCTGCCAAACGTGAATAAAATTTACTTGCCATTAGTTAAATAGGTTGATTTGCGATTTTAACTATTTTGTCTGGAATGAACAAAGTACATTTTTCAAATTACTTTTCGTTAACGATAAAAACGATAAAGTAGATCTAGATTAATCTTTAAGTATATCAACTGGATAGTAAAGTGCATGTATACAATTTCATGTCGTGATGTTGGTAGAGATTGTGACTGTGTTATACAAGGTGAGACAGAAGAAGAGATCATGAAGAATGCGGCAGAACATGCAGTCAAAGGCCATGGTTACAAGGAAGAAGATATAATGACTCCCGAGATGAAGAATAAAATAAAATCATATATACGCAAATCTTAGTACTAGTTATCTATCAACACTCAACAACGGTAATCAAGTTGTTACCATTATTAGATGCGCATTATGACTTGCCTGTTCCTTTAAAAGGGCTTTGTCCAATATTCATATTTTAAATTTCTTCCTCCTTCTATAGTTCTTCTAGCAGCGCAGTAGAATACATCATATCCGGCTGCCCAATTACCTGCAAGAATACCTCTGCCACTTTTAAAATTTACAATTTTTTCTCGTTCATTGGCTTTAATTTCAAAGTCTAAACCCAATGATTTGATAACCTTATCAACCATTGAGTGGGAGTCAAGACGCAAAATTGCCTTGTTACCACACTCGGATAGGACTAATTCATCAAGCTTGTCCGCTCTTTGACTGACCAAAATAAGAAACAGACCAAACTTTCTTCCCTCAGCTGCGATAGTACGAAATTGTTCTCTCACCAAGGATTCATGGCGAGAACGCGGACTTGAGGGAATAAAATTATGTGCTTCATCTAATATTATGAAAGTAGGAACCCTTCGGTCTTCATCACTATGATGCTTCATGGCTTCTTCCCATTTCTTCACTGCATTTTCCCATTCTTCAGTTAATATTGAATTAAGAACTAATGCTCTAAGCTCATTATTATTTATAGAAGGCAAATCTACCACTTCCAGACGTTTCTGACGTTTAGATGAATGAGGTCCCTTAGCAAGAATTCCAAGAGATTGATACCTTTCAATTAAGCCAAAATAGGAGTTTACTGTTTCCCAACTGTAGGACTCAAATACAAACTTAGCTTTTTCGATTGATTCATTCCCCAAGCTTGCAGCTCCCAAAGATATGAGAGAATCAAATAAGGTGGGCATCTCTTGCAATGTTTTGAAAATATTCATTTTGCTCATTTTAGTCCTAGTGGTGTCATTCGTAATTGTTTTCAATCTTTCGTCCATTTTTTCTCT
>Ga0222622_10000508_pt1 | contig 14531 bp, 32 predicted proteins | sample PLM2_5_b1metaG_FD_177335 | JGI IMG/M metagenome (GOLD analysis project Ga0222622, IMG submission 177335) | Groundwater sediment microbial communities from an aquifer in East River, Colorado, USA - PLM2_5_b1 | ecosystem: Environmental > Terrestrial > Soil > Riparian zone | place: USA: East... | reverse complement strand
ATGCGACGTCGATCACCGACTATGGCCAGCGGGGCATCCCCTCCGGAATGGAACCGGTGTGGGCGTCCAAGCAGGACGTCCGCGACATCGCCGACCAGTACGTGCTGCAGCGCAAGCAGCCATTGCCGATCCTCACGGTCCGGTTCTCGTGTGCAGGTAGCCAGGACGCTCGGCTGGCCGCGCTGCTGGCCAGGGACCTGTCGGACCGGGTGACCGTTATCGAGCCGGAGACGGCGCTGGCGTCGGTGCCGTTCTTCGTCGAGACGATCAGTCACACCACGGAGGGAATCACGGGCCACGAAATCACTTTCGGGCTTGAGGCTGTGCCCGCGTCGCCGACGTCGGTGTTCATCCTCGGCACCTCACTGCTCGATGGGGCGGTGCCGCTTGGCTATTGATCTCGTCGCCGCAGCATTCCTCAACCACGGGAGATGGTGCGCGCTGTGCCCCCGCGCGGGCTGCAGCAATGCCGAGCAGCGGGGCCGCTGCGACGACGAGACCACTGGCGGGCTCGACGCCGAGCAGTTCTACTGCCGGGTCTCACACGGCGGCTGTGGGCTGACCTGCGCCGTCGACTGGCCCTACCGGATCGCCGAGATCGAGGCGCTGGTGATGGCCCGGCCGATCCCGGCCACCCGGAACTGGCGGCCGGGTGAGGACCTGCTCGACCTGCTGGGCGAGAACATCGAGCACGGCATCGTTCCTACCGGGGCGATCGAGGGCGGCCCATCCAGGGCGCTGCTTGCGATCGTCGGCGACGAGGTTCAGGCGGGCTCGCTGGAGTCCGCGCCCCGCCCACAAATTGAACAGGGGGCCTGATGGCCTGGGTAACTCCGCCAGTCTTCGTGGCCGGGAACGCTCTCACTGCCGCCCAGCTCAACATCCTCTGTAGCGACCTGAACGAAACGGCCGTGGCGAAAGCGTCCACCGCCGGTCAGCATTTCGTGTCCACTGCTGCTAACACACTGGTAGCTAGGACGTCTGGGTTCAATCTGTACACAGGCGGTGGAACGGACACCACGAACAGCACGTCTTACACCGCTCTGACTGGTGGAGCTGCCGTCACGTCCACCTCCGGCGCCAACTGTCTCGTCTTCCAGGGCGCCAGCCTGGGCAACGACACGGCAGGGTCGAGGTCGTGGGCGTCCTTCGCGGTCTCCGGGGCGACCACGATCGTGTCGGCCGACTCGCGGGGAATCGCCGTCGACTGCTCCGGCGCGAACCGCGTCACCAAGTGCGGGATCACCTACCTGCAGACCGGCCTGACGCCCGGCAGCAACACGTACACGCAGGAGTTCCGGGTGACGTCGGGGATCGGTTCCTACGTCATCCGGTCTATCGGCACGCTGCCCCTCTGATGGCCACCGTCAAGGCCTACGTGGTCGCGATGCGCGCGGCACAGCAGAACGTGGCCACGAAGCTCGGATCGTCCCTGGCGGACAAGCGGTCTCAGGTTCTGGTGACGTCCGTCCTGGCCGTCCTCGGCGTCATCGTGAAACTGCTCGTCGACAAGGGGCTCATCACCGACGCCGAGCTGCAGGCGGCGCTCAACAGCGCGCAGGCCGACACCTACCCCGACGAACCCGACACCTAAGGAGAGGAAGGCGCCAGATGGCCCAGCGATTCAGCCAGAACGGCTGGCCGGCGTACGCCGATGCGAGCCACTTCACCAGAGCCACGGCCACATGCTCGGGCGGCGCCCTGGGGTTCTGGGCAGCCAACGACGATGTGGCGGTGGTGTTCCGGGAGTTTATCGAGCGGTTCGACCGGGAGGTCGAGCCCGTTGTCCAGGCCAAGCTGGACGACTGGTCCTACGCGAACCGGCTTGTCCGGGGATCCACAACCACCGTCAGCAACCACGGTTCGGCCACCGCCATTGATCTGAACGCACTGAAGCATCCGCGCGGCGTGCGCAACACCTTCTCGCTGGGCGACGTCGCCAGACTGCAGACGATCCGCCGGTCATTGACCGACAGCAGCGGTGTGGCGGTCCTGCGCTGGGGTGGGGATTTCAGCAGCACGGTGGACGACATGCACATCGAGGTCAACGCCAGCACCGCCCGCATGAAGCAGGCCGCCAACAAGATTCGCGCAGCGAAGGCTGCGCAGAAGGAGAACGACATGCCGCTCGTCAACGCCGACGTTGAACTGATCGTGGGACACCCGACCGACCTTGTCGGCCAGTCGCTCGGAGGTGCCGTGAAGACGACCCTTGACCGGGTGGACGCAGACAATCTGCAGGCGCAGGTCCGCGACGGAATCGAGCGGGCGATGCAGGACTCGAGCCACCCGCTCACGGTCCGGCTGGTCAAGTTGCAATCCGCGCTGGACCAGATCCTCGCCGCCCTGGCACCGCCGCCCGCCTGACCCAAAAGGGTTCGCGCGAAGGGGAAGGGACGGCCGGTGCCGAAGATCGACGCTGATCTGCTGCGCGCCCTGTCGCCGATGGCGGTGCTGCTGCTGATCGTCCTGCTCATCGTGATCGGCTTCATCCGTGGCTGGATCAGGACGGCGATCGCCATCCAGGAGGTCCGTGCCGACCGGGACGCCCGGCTGGCCGACTCGCAGCAGCAGACCGCGGACTGGCGAGAAGCCCACCGGCTCAGCGAGACGGCCAGGGAGAAGCAGGCGGAGGCCCTGCGCGAATCGCTCGAGGTGGCCCGTGCCGCAGAGGACGCGCTGAAGGGTTTCCGGACCGCGACAGCGTGGGCCGAGAGGGAGAGAGGCGGCACCGCATGAGGTGGCCGTGGACGACCCGCAGGGCTAAGCCAATGCCCGCGCCTACGCACGACCCGGAGGCCAAGCAGGCGATCGAGCGAGCGCACGACGCGGCCCGGAGCGCGGACGCCGGGCTGAGCGAGATGCAGCGGCTGACCACCAGCATCCGGGTGGAGAGGGAACGAAACCACTTCGCGCCACTGATCTACGAGACGATGAAACGGAAACACCAATGACCGTCGCAACCTCGACGCTGCTCACCACCGTCTCGTTCGTCGTCGGCCTGGTGCCCGTGGTGATCCTCTGGGTGCTGTACGGGCTGCGCACCGCTTGGCGCGAAACGCAGGCCGGACGGGCGATGTTCGCGCTGATCTCGGTGTTCGCCGTGTCGTACCTGCTCACCGTGGTCGTCCTGTTGTTGCCGGGGTGGTTCCGTGAACCGGCCGGGATCTGGGTTCGGCTCATCATCCGCCTGGCCGTCGCCGCGGTCCTGTGGAACCTGCTGCGCCTGTTCCTGAAAGCCCAGCGCAACGGGCGGCGTGAGGCCGCCGAGCTCGATCGAACGAAGGAGTGACCATGAACCTCGCCACGATCCGTAAGGCCCTCGCCGGGGCGCTGGCCGCCGCTGTCGCGGCCGGGATCACCGCCTACCCGGACGGTTTCACGAGCACGGAGATCGCGACCATCGTCGGCGCGGCGGTCGTTGCCGGGCTGGCCGTGTTCCAGATCCCCAACAAGCCGAAGGAGAACTGACCGTGCAGCAGACACCGAGCGTTGGCCGGATCGTCCACTACACCTCGTACGGGACCCCGAAGGGCGAGTACACCAGCCAGTGCCGAGCGGCCATCGTCGCGGCCGTGGGCGCCGACGAGTCGTGTTCGCTCGTCGTGCTCAACCCCGAAGGACTGTTCTTCAACCAGTGCGATCACGTGGAGCCGGACGACGGCCCGCAGGGCGGCACCTGGCACTGGCCGGAGCGCGTCTGATGCTGATCCTGCTCGCGTTCGCGTGCTTCGTGGTCTCCGGGATCTGGCATGCCGTCTTGAGGTCATATCCGATGGCCCTGCTGTGCGCCGGGCTCGCGCTGTGGGTGCTCGACGCCTACGGGCCCATCAAGATCGGCTGACCGGGATGCGCGCAACGCTGATCCTCGACGGTCTCAGCCTGGACGACGTCCGGGCCCTGATTCTCGGCGAGAACCGAATCATCGCCGAGCTGAGCACCATCCGAAGCACCACCGAGAGAATGGAATCCACGATGAGCAAGCAGGACGACATCGACGCCCTGGGCGCCCGGGTCGATGCGGCCACCGCGGCCGTCACCACGGGTGTCGCCGGCATCCGGCAGGACATCGCCGACCTGAAGGCCGCCAACCCGGGCGTGGACACCACCGCCCTGGAGGCGTCCGTGGGCCGGCTGGAGGCCGAGGTCACCGACGTGGCCGAGCTGGACAGCGAGAACCCGCCCGCGCTGTAAGTCGCACGATGCGTGCGAGATAGCCACAGACCCGAGGTGCCCGACCGGGTAACCTCGAAACCGCAGTAGCCCCCGTCCCTCCCTGAGGCGGGGGCTGCTGCATTTCTCAGGGAAGAGAGAAAAAGCATGACCAGATCCAAAGATCCGTACCTCGCACTAGAGCGCAAGATCGGCGCCGGTGAGCAAGGGGTCATCGTCGACCGCTGGCGCTATGGGCGCCAGCTCCTGGCCGACCCGAAGAAGGTCAACGAGGCGGGCACCCTGCTCCGTGGCCGGGGCACCGTCGAGAGCCTGATCGCAACCGCGAAGGCGGCCAAGCGGAAGCTGTCCGAACGCGAGATTCAGTATCGGCTGAGGTGCGCTCAGACCTACACGACCGAGGCCGCTATCTCGCAGATTTCTGCGACTTACGACACCTGGTCAGCCCTCATCGCGGCCGGTTTCCCGGCCGTCGACGTCGGCGATCCGGACGACCCAGAAGCCATCGATCTGGCCACCCCGCCCGACTGGGATCAGCTGACGATCCCCGGCCTCAAGCCCGTCCTGTCGATCGGGGCTCGCAAGGTTCCGCTCGACAAGGCGACCGTCCCCGACGTCGGGGAGTATCTCGACCGGATCACGCAGATGCACGAGTCGTTCGGGAAGACCGTCGACCTGATCCGGACCTCGTACAAGGCGATGCTGGAGGGCGCAGCCGGCGACGACACCATGCTCGCCGTCGAGGCGTGGAACCGGGGCACGTCCTGAGCTAGCGTTTCCGCATCGCTCGGCTCCGGAAGACGGACCGCCGCATCCCTCGGGGGGTGCGGCGGTCTCGTCGTTTGGCGGGGTTATCGTGGACGCGGTCCACCCGGGCGATGCCTCGACAGGTCAGCATGCACGTGGGCTGGCTGGGTGAAGGGTGAGGCCTGCGAAAGCAGGCCAAGAGCATGGCGGGTTCGAATCCCAGCCCTCGGGTGGACCGCTAATCAGATCCCGAGCGCCTCGACGTCCTCCGGGTCGGCGCCCTCGGCCAGCCGGGCCAGCGTCACGCCGAGTGCCTTGCAGATCGGGGCGAGGTCGTCTGCCCGCAGCGTCGTCCGGCCGGTCTCCAGGTCGGCGACCTTGGACCGGGACCAGCCGAGCCGGTCGCCCAGGTCGTCCTGAGTGAGGTCGCGGCGGACCCGTTCGGCGCGCACGTTGCGCGGGAACACGGCTCCGAGTGTGGGCATGAACCGAACGGTAGGCAGGCGCCACGCGCCACGCATACCGCCGAACGCGTGGCGTGTGGTCCCACATCATTGTGAGTTTTCTCTACTCACGGTGTGTTCGATCCCGGTAACGTCGGGTCCTAGTTCCGCCGCCGGTGCGACGCACGCAGCTCCACCGGCGGCGGGGCCTCCACCTCGCCGAAGGGGATACGCCGTGGCACCGAGTCCCGCCGAACTGGCCGCCCACCTGCGCGCGCACGGGGTGACCGTGCACCACGCCGTACCGGCCGCCGACGGGTCACCCAAGATCGTGGTGTTCCTGGAGGGGCTGCTCACCGAGTACGAGGAGGCGGCGATGCTCGCCCGGCAGATGGACGGGGTGGCCGGGGTGGGGTTCTCGCCGGAGAGCCGGGCCATCATGCTGGTGCGGCTCGGCTAGTTGCCGGTCAGTTCCTTCACCAGCGCAGGGTTGTCGCCCGCGCACGGGACCGTCAGGTCGTCGCCGTTGACGTAGGCGTCCTCGCACGCCTGGGACAGCGTGCCGCTACCAGGCGCTGGAAGGTTCGAATCCGTGACGCCGGCACTCCCCGAGTCGCTGATCCCGCGCAGCACGGTGAACAGCAGGACGACGGCAACGATGGCGCAGAACGCCGACCAGGCGAGCATGCCGAGGAAGACGCCGGCCACGATCCTGCCGAGCGGGGTGCCCTGCCTGCTTGGTTTGGCGGTGAGCAGCGCTGTGAACTCGTCTGCGTGCTGGGTCATGATGTTCTCTCTGTCGGGTGTGGTGCCGAGCATGCGCCCGGCGGGTGGTGTGCGTCCGGCGAACCGGACAAGAGGGTCAGCCGTGGGCCTATCTGGCCGGTGGCCGCGACGGCGGCACGGGCGTTCTCGCTGCTGGCGTCGGCGTAGATGACGGTCGCCGACAGGTCGGCGTGGCCCATCAACTTCATGATCGCGATCGGGTCGTTCACCGCTCGGTAACCTACGGTCCCGAAACGGTGCCTGAGCTGGTGCAACGTCTCCTCGATGCCCAGATCATGGAGGTATTGATTTACTCGCCGGTCGAGAGTGTTCGCCAGGTTGTGGCCCTTCCGTCCGTCCAGGCGGGGGATCACCGGGCCGCGCCGTCCCCTCCGAAGCGCGGTCAGGATGTCGATCAGGGGCTGGCAGTCGGCGATCCAGATAGCCCGCTGGTGGCCGCCCTTGCCGGTGGCGTACAGCTCGCCGTCCAGGTCGACATCGGTCCAGGCGAGGCGGGCGATCTCGACCGCCCGCAGCCCGGCCATCGCGGCCAGGGCCAGGACTGCCGCCACGATCGGGTCGGCGTTCTGGAAGGCCAGGGCGAGGCGGTCCTCACGGATGGGCCGCGGTCGGCGCCGGGCGATGCGCGGCAGGATCAGCCGCAGGGTTGGATCGCGGGAGAGTTTCTCCTCGCGGACCGCCCAGACGTAGAACTGTCGGAGGCTGCTGATAGTGCATCGTTCGCTGGTGGCGGACACGGTGGCGGTGAGCATGGCCTGGAAGGCGTCAAGCAGGTCGTGATCGGCGTCGACCAGGGTGTGTTGTCGCTTCTGCGCCCAGCGCAGGAATCGGAGGACATGCCCGCGTCGGGTGATGATGGTTTCGTCGGCGAGGCGGCGGCGGCGCATCCAGGTCGTGTGGTCGTCCAGGAGCGACAGCGATCCTGAGTCTAGGATTGTGTCCATGTCGTCACTCTGTGGTGATAGTGACACTGGCGCATGCAGGGCACTGGTGTTTCGTACGTTTGGCCGATGCGCTATCGGTGAGTCGGTCGGGCACGCTGCGAGGCGGCCGCCGTTCATGCCGCCATCGCCAGATCCTCGAATCTGGGATGCATCGCCAAGCGTGCGGCGCGCTCACCAGCAACAATCACTGAGCATGCAATCAGGGAGCGGCCCTCCGGGGGCTGCGGTAACCCTGCGAGCCATGCCTGGTCGCATCCGACGGCACTCGCGATCTTCCCACTGATCGCGATGACGTCGCGCGGCATTCGCCCATCTCGCTCCCACCCCCTCCAGCTCTGAACAGGTAGGCCGCACGCAAGTGCGGCCTCCTTCACGTTTCCCCACCCCATGCGCTGACGCACGAGTGCCAGTCGGGCCCCGAATTGGCTGTCGTCAGCCACCCAGCCCTGTCCATTCGTAGCGGTGCTCATAACGGACACCATAACGGACATCGCACGTCTGTCAATACATCGCACTCTAACTGGTGCTTGACACCACCGTAGCTCTGGGGCTACTACTTGGTGCATGACACCAGATCAGGTTCTTCTGACGACTGCTGAGGTCGCGGAGCGATGCCGGGTCGGTCAGGCAACGGTCCGCCGCTGGGTGCGCGAGGGCTGGCTTGAGGCCGTGGCCCTGCCCTCCGGAACGCTGCGTTTCCGCGCCGATGACGTCGATGCAGTCTTCAACCCGCCCGAGCGCCCTGCTGCTGACGACTCGGCGGTGTCGGCATGACCGCCCGCACGGTCACCGAGTCCTACGAGGGCGGCTCGATCTCCGTCGATGTGGAGACCAGCCAGGACCGGCCCCTCGTGAGCGTGGCCGCCCACGACCCTGGCATTGAGTGCTCCGCGCAGCGCAGGCGCGTGCGCGGCAGCGCGATCCTGTGGCTCAACCCCACCGAGGCCACCGACCTGGTCGCCGCGCTCAACGCCGCGATCGTCGAGGCAGCCACCCGCGAGGCCGCCGAGCGCCAGCAGCTCGCCGACGACATGGTGCTGGCCGACCAGGCGATCAACGGTCCGTTGCCGTGCGTGCATTCGGCGGCCGACCACGCCCGCGAGTGCGGCCAGGACTGCGCCTGCCAGCACGGCGGCGACCTTGCGCCGATCGTCGTGGTCGATGACGAGAATGCCCGAGCCGTCGCCGCCGTCCTGAACTCCGCCCGCGCCGAGTTGCTCGCCAACGGCACGGCGGTCACCGAATGAGCACGGCAGCAGGCCGTGCCCTGACCAGCGCCCTCGACGGACAGATCGGGCCCTACGGGCTGACGATCGCCTTCCAGGTCATGCCAGAGATGGACCCCGAGGCGTACGCGGAGCTGAAGGCCGACATCAAGGCCAACGGCATCCACGTGCCCGTCGCCTACGACCAGAACGATCGGGTGGTCGACGGGCACCACCGGCTGCGGATAGCCGACGAGCTCGGCCTGGACTCCGACGAGGTCCCGTTCGTCGAGGTGCATATCAGTGACCCGGCTGCCGGGCGGGACATGGCCTACCGGATGAACTCCCACCGGCGGCACCTGAGTCGGGATCAGAAGCGCGAGGCGTTGGAGCGGTCCCTGCGGGCCGACCCGCACCTGAGCAACCGCCAGCACGCCGAACGGGTCGGGGTTTCCCATCCGACCGTTGCTGCGGTCCGCCGCGATCTCCAAGAGTCGGGAGAGGTGGAAAGTTTTACCACCAGGACCGGCAGGGACGGCGTTGAGCAGCCCGCGTCCAAGCCGACCGCCGCGGACGTGCGCGAGGCAGCAACGCCGCAGCCCACCAGTCCGCCCTCCCGGGCCAAGCAGTCCGCCGACGAGGCGATCGAGCGCTACCCCGACCTAGCCGCGTTCGCCGACAACTCCGATCGGGTGCTCGCCACGGCCGCAGCCCTCGACGGCTACGACGACACCGAGCGGTCCGTCCGCCTCGACGCCCTGGCTAAGCATGCTGCCGCCGAGCGCCGCCGGCAGGCCAACCCGACCGCCGAGGAGACCGAGGCGCTGGGGGTCCGCCGCGAGATCGAGGCAGCGCACCGGGCCGCCGAGCGCATCGTCTCCGACTTCCGCTCCCACGTCATCACCGTCGTCAGCGGCTCGCGGCTTGGTGAGAAGGGCCTCGTCACCCGGGCGATGGTCGACGAACTCCGTGCAGCGATCGACCTACTGGAAGGTGAACTGTGAACAGCGACGAGGCCATTGCCTACGCGTGGGAGCACGCCAAGCAGAACCCCGACGGCAGCCGAGTCGACGCCGACATCCTTGGGCTGCTGGTTGAGCGGCTCCCGTTCGATGTGGCCGAGGCGAAACTTGGTCGCGCACGGCGGGTTCTGGCGAACAGGAAGCGCACGGGTCAGACCGCACCCGACGGTGTCGTCGTCTTCGACGGCATGGAGCACTACGCCTACGAACCCCATCGGGTGCTCGCCGATAACGAGGGCAACCTCATCGAGAACAAGCACGCGACACAGCGTTTCAAGAAGGCCGAGGCCGAGCGTGCCGAGCTCGACTCCCTGAGTGCCGCCGCTCGCGCCGAGCGCGAGCGCAACGAGGCCCAGCACTTCGCCGCGTGGGCGGCCGTCGAACTCGCCAAGGGCCGCAACCCGCGCGAGGTCGTCTGGGACACCTGCGTGCGAGAGACCGGCCTGTGGAAGGACTCTGACGCTGAGGACGGTGCATCATGACCGCCCCCGCCACCGAGGCGACCGCCGTCGTCCTGAACCTGCCGCTCGCCGAAGCAGTGCTGGAGCAGATCACCAAGCACCCCGAGACGCACAAGCAGGCGGAGCACTGGGGATTCCGCAGCGAGTGCGGGACGACGCTCTGCATCGCGGGACAGGCGCTGGCCCTCACGCCCGATGTCACCTTCGTGTGGCGCCCGTGGAGGGACCGCGGCGAGGACCTCCATGCCGTGCTTCTGCCTGGCTTCATGGACCCTTGGGACCCGGAGGACGCGGCCCGCGAGGCACTCGGCCTCGATCTCGAAACGGCTGAGCACCTCTTCTACGGTCTGACCGAGGACGAGTCGGTCGCCTACCTCCGCGAGCTCATCGCCGCCGCCAAGCAGGTGACGGCATGATCCCCACCCAAGACGCCCGCACGTCGGCTCCCCCGTGGCCGGCGTCCGGGACGGTGCGACCTCCCGCACCGGGGGCGGCCGGGCTGGTGCTCGCCCCCGACGCCAGCCCGGCCTGCTCCTCCGAGCAGACCTGCACCCGCTGCCAGCGTTCCGGCGCGATCAAGCTCACCGTCAACGTGGGCGAGCGCAAGTGGCTCTATTGCGCCATCTGCATCGACCGGGGCAACAAGACCACGCGGCTGGCCGACTCCGGTCGGGCGTCGCTCGCCACGATCGCCAGCGTCGGGCTGTACGGCACCGTGCTGGCCGCGCTCGCAGGCGGCACCGGGAAACTCGGGTGGCTCGCCGACGCCCTGCCGCACCCATCGCCCAACGGCTTCTCGCTGCTGTGCCTGCTGGTGCTCGTCGCCGGGTGCTTCTGGCGGCTCAACCGGGACAACGAGAAGTGGCCGGCTGGCGCCGAGCCGCTCGCGGACGTCGAGTGGCCGGACCTGCACCCGGACGACGCGGCTCCGACGCTGCTGCCGACCGAGCCGAAGCGGGTGCGGTCATGACGGACATCGAGGCCTACCGGGCCAAGACCGATGAGTTGCTCGCCGGTTACGACGCGAGGCTGGCCGCCGTCCGGGACGCCGACCACGCGGCGGCCCTCGCCGAGATCGCGGCGGACGAGCAGCGGCACGCCGAGTACCGCGCGTACCTCTGCTCCATGGCCGACCACGGATGCGAGTGCCTGGCACTGGATTTCGACCGGTGGGCTCAGGTGGTCGCCGCCGACCAGCTCGTGACCGAGTTGCAGCACGTCGCCGACGATGCCCGCGACGTGGTCCGCCGCAGGCAGTTGGACGAGCGGTACCCGGTCGCATTCGGGTACCTCAAGGGCGCGGTGCTGTACCGGAGTCAGGACGAGGCGCGGGCCACCGTCAAGGGCATCGACCAGGGGCTTTCCGCCCGGGTGCCACTGTGACCCGCCGCGAGCTGCGGGCGCAGACCCCGCCCGAGACCGGCCTGCGGGCGTGGGCCACCAGTGCACTGCTGGCCGTCCTGCGCTGGTGCTCGGACGCCGTGGACTGGGTGGCGGACCGGATGGATCCCGTGTTCGAGGAGGGCATCTGATGGGCTACGTAACCCACCTGTCCGGCGAGCTGACGATTCAGCCGCCGCTCACATACGGCGAACTGCGCGACCAGCGGTCGTGGCTGACGTTCAAGCAGGACGATCACTCGTACCGCAGCCTGTGCCTCGAGACGACCGAAAGCGAGGTCGAAACCCCTGACGGCAGGCTGCTGAGCCGCACGTCCAGCACGGTGCGGGTGTTCGACCTCGGCGACGGCCGCTACGGCCCGGATGACGTCGCCACTGACATTGCTGCCCTGGTCAACGCCTTCCCCGATCACGTCTTCACTGGGCGAATCCATTACGAGGGCGAGGAAAACGGCGACCTCGCGAAGATCATCGTCGACTTCGACGCCGAGCACACCGCTCATAGCGTTCGGATCGTCCGGCCGGAGATCAGGTGGCCGGAGTGACCCGGCGCGAGCGGTGGATGGTCGCCGGGCTGCTGACCGCCTACGTCATCGGCGGCGTGTCCCTCGTGGTCGCGGCGGTGCGGTCATGAGCCGGGCCCGGATGTACCGGCGCCGGTTGGCGCGGGCGCGGCGCTGCTACTACTGCCACGGTCAGGAGCGGCTGCGTATCTGGGATCACAAGCTGGTCTGCCTCTACCGCCGCCCCGCCGATGACGCGGCGGTGCAGCCATGAGCGACTACATGCCGCCGGTCAACCCGGACGCCGAGCGGACGGTCACTCTCCCGGCCCGGCTGGTGGCAGCCGTCCGCGCCGAGATGCTCGCCGACAAGGACCGGGCGCGCGGCGAACGCGGCCTGGTCGCGCCTGTCGGGTCGGGCGCCGGAAAGCGGGCCGATGCTCACGAAAGCTTCTGGCGTTCGCTGCACCCCGGCTTCGCCGAGTTCCTCGACTGGCCGTTCGGGGGTGGGTCATGAAGCACTGTCAAGCGGTGGTTTCGGCGGGTTCCGTCCGGATAGACCCCACGAGCTGGCGGGCGGCGGCCGACCGGACGACCCGAGTCCTCGACCTCGCCGCCCGCTATCCAGCCCGCCTAGCTCAACGAGAGCCTGCCTCAGTAACTCCGGACCCTCGGGTGAAGCGGCGGCGATCCGGGTTCGACTCCCGGGGCGGGCACCACTCGGCCGAGTGACCCTGATCCACTGGCACACACGAAAGGCACGACATGACCAAGGCTTTGAGGCGTCTGCTGGTCGCGGTCGCCGTGGCCGCGCTGATGATGGGCGGGCTTGGCGTCGGCTCGGCGTCAGCGGTCGTCGACAACGACATCAGCACGTCGTACGCCCACAGCACGGCCTACCGCGTCGGGAATGGCTCTGGGCTGAGGTTCTACGGCGCCCTTCAGTCCAAGGGCGCCAACCAGTGCTACGAGATGCAGTACAAGACGCCTGCCGGTAACTGGACCACTGCGGGTTTCTGGATCAGTGAGAACCGGTCGGTGGAGCCGCTGATCGACTGCACCAATGATCAGGACGAGTACACGGCATGGTCGATCCATGACGGGCTGGACGTCCGGGGTATCAGGTTCACCAACGGCGTGAACACGGGCACCCACTGCGACACGGCGGACAACTGCCGCGCGATGTACCCCTGACCCGGCGTGCGGCCGGGGAGTCTCGATCCCCGGCCGCACGATCCCCGACTATCCCAGATCCCCACTCCTGTCTCGAAGGAAGAAGCCCATGGGTCTCGACATCTACCTCTACTCCGCCGCACAGGAGGCCGCCAACGACGCGCACAACACTGCGTCGGAAGCCTTCTACGGCCGCGACGACTACGAGCAGCTCTCCCAGGAGCAGAAGGACGAGCTGCGCCAGGCGATCCCGCCGTACGAGCACGTGACCGACGCTCCCAGCGAGAAGTACCCCGACCACCTCTTCAACCGGCGGTACCTGCGGTCGTCGTACAACGGCGGCGGATTCAACCGCGCCGTGCCGGACATGATCGCCGGGCTCACCGAAGGCGCGATCGCCGAACTTGCATCCGAGGATGACGCCGTGGGCTCGCTGTACTGGATCTTTCAGCCCATGGGCCGTGTCTGGGATGGCGACGAAGGGCAGTTGACCAAGGTCGACCTGGACGGCCTCAGAGCCTGCGAGGACCGCGCCCTGCGGGTCGCAGACATGCTGCGCAACTGCGACCCGCTGCGCGTCGAAGCCGTTCACATGCCGATGTTCGGCGCGGCCGAGCACATGTGGCAGTCGCCACCGTCCGATGATGAGGTGCTCAGCTGGTACCGCCGCGAGCTGAAATCGCACGCCGGGCGGCCATCTGACGATGATGGCGGCTATGGCAGCGCCAAGGGCACTGTGTACGGGTTCAAGCAGGGCCTCGACGTATTGGCCATCACGGTCGGCCTGGATGTGCTTGGCAGACCAGCACCGATGATCGTCTATCGGTCCCAGGCGGTTGACTCCTATATCCAGTCAGCCGAGATCGTTGCCGAGTTCTGTGCCGAGGCAATCGGTCTCATCGAGCAGGACGGCTCCGCCTACATCAGCTGGAGCGGCTGAGATGACCGCCACCGAAACCGCCGTCGCCGAGCAGCCACCGGCCACCCTCGGCCCGCACCCGCTATTCGACGCCCTGCTGGCCGACGAGCCCGAAGGCAGCTACCTGCGCGAGAAGTACGGCCTCGGCCACCGCGACCAGCTACCCGCCGCCGCCCTGGAGCCGGACGAGGTCCACGACCCGCCGGTCATCGACCCCCGTCTGATCCTGCGCGCCCGGGTGATCAGCTCCACCCCCACCGGGTCGCTGATGCTCGACATGGGGCCGGGGCGGTCGGTGGCGCTGAACGCTTCGCCCGGTGGTGAGCAGTGACCGGGGCTGACCGGCAGATCCTCGTGGAAGCACAGGAGGCACTGCTGCAGGCGATGCTCACCGCGGCACGGGCCGCAGTTGCCATCAGCGCGCTGATCGTCGCGGACAAGGCGCCCGAGAGGCAGGCCGAGCGACCGCCGCCACCCCCGCCGCCCTACGAGCCGACCGGGCTCTTCCACCCCAAGCCCGGCCCACCGAAGGAGAGGTCATGAACGAGAGCGCCAGGTGGACCCTCAATGCCGGTGTCACCCATCGGAACCGCGGCGGCAACGAACGCTGGCAGCCGGACAGCCGCAACGGCTACGCGTTCCCGGTGGAGCCGAGCCTGCTCGGTGAAGTGCTGCTGCGTGGAATCTCGGAGAGTGCGTGATGGGCGCCGCGATCGAGCAGGCCACCCCGGAGTGGGCGACGGCCACGCGGGCCAT